>Ga0307376_10000014_pt1 | contig 325819 bp, 314 predicted proteins | sample TR2MG_FD_202536 | JGI IMG/M metagenome (GOLD analysis project Ga0307376, IMG submission 202536) | Soil microbial communities from Risofladan, Vaasa, Finland - TR-2 | ecosystem: Environmental > Terrestrial > Soil > Coastal area > Acid sulfate soil | place: Finland: Risofladan, Vaasa...
CCGGCTCCGGCGCCTTGAACAGGCGGAACGATGCCCCCTCCCGATAGGCGATGCCCCAGCCATCGGGATTGTCCGCGCTCCGTCCCCCGCGCAGGCGAAACGTCCGCATCGCGTCTGCCGGCGTGAATGGGGCGCTGGCACTGATTCCGAAGAGTTCGCACATCTGTTCAGATCACCGCCCGATTGCCCGTCGTTGTCGCGGCCCGGCCGTTCAAAACACCATCACCTTGTCGGCCCAGATCGTCCACTCGGTCAGTTGCTCCATGCTGCTGCGATGGGCTCCCTCCACCAGATCCTCGTCCGCGATGCCGCGCGCATCCATGCAGGTGCCGCACACGCCGACCTCTCCATTGCGCCGGATCACCGCGCCCAGCATGACGCCGATGTTGTAGTAGCCCTGGGGCAGCTTTTGTCCGGATTTCGCGCAGGCCGCCGCGTCGCCGATCAGAAACACCTTGACCTCCACGTCCTTGTTCGCCGCCGAACGGGCGAGCCGCAAGCCGTTGTAGCTGCGTTCCGAACCATACGGCCCGTCGTTGAGAATGAACAGTGCTTTCATGGCTCCCCCCTGCCGAGTAAATAATGCCACATAGTCTATGCAGCATTGAGTTTAGTTTGCGCCAGCGGTCGAAGCTATTGAGACCGCAGAGAGCAATTCGTTCAGGATGGTGTGAAGCAGGGCACGGTTGCACCTGGCCCCTGGCCGCAAGTTGCCTTACGTCCTTCGATCGCTATCCGACGACGGTCACCACGATCCGTCGCAGGTGCGATCCCGCGCGATGCTCCCACAAGTAGATGCCCTGCCAAGTGCCAAGCAACAGTTCTCCGTCGCCGACCGGCACCGTCACCGAGCTGCCGGTCAGAACGCTGCGCGCGTGCGCTGCCATATCGTCGCCGCCCTCCGTGTCGTGCCGGTAAGCCGGATCGCCATCCGGGGCCCATCGCGTCACCAGCGTTTCAAGGTCGCGGCGCACCGCGGGATCGGCGTTCTCGGTGATCATCAGCGAGCAACTGGTGTGCTGGGCGAAGACGTAGGCGATACCGGCCCCGACGCCCGACGAACCGACCAGCCCGGCGACCTCGGCGGTGATATCCGTCGTGCCGCGGCCGAGGGTGCGGATCTCGATGAGCTGCTGATAGGACATGCTGCAAGCTACTCGCGGCTGAACGGCCTCGGGTACCCCGGGCGGCTCACGCCAGGCTGTGCGCGAGGCCCCAGGCGGCGCCCAGCCACAGCGCAGCAAACGCCAGGAAGGAGAGGCCGAAGGCGGCGCCGCGCTTGGCCGGATCCTGCTGGTAGGCGAGCGCGTACCAGACGCGCACCAGCAGCCAGACCAGGCCGAGGAGTCCGGCGAGGCGGTCGCCGGAATAGACGGCGCACAGCCACAGCGCCGGCAGCATCTGTACGGCGTTCTCCAGCGTGTTCATCTGGATCCGGAAGGCGCGATCGAACATTTCGTGCCCGCTCGTCGCCGGCGCCTTGACGCCGTAGCGGCCGCGCGCCCGCCCGACGTTGGCCGCGGTGGCGAAGAGCAGGAGCAGAACGAGCAGGGTGACAGCGGCTGTGTACGGATAGAGGTTCATGATCGCCTAGGTGTCGGGAGAAATGCCCCGCAATATAGCGGTAATCTCCGCTCTTGGGGAAGGCTGCGGTGCTTGGACTGCGGTGGGGACAAACCGGCCGGGGCATCGCCGCCTCCCGTCTTCGCAATCACTCCATCCCCAGCATCCAGGCCCTTCAGGTGCGCAGCGGATGCATCCAGACGAACAGCGCCTGAGCCTGCGACTCGGCGAGGCGGGCGAGTTCGCCGAGTTCGGCGAGCATCGCGGCGATCACCTCATCCTCCCATTGTTCGGATTCGAATTCCTCGGTCGCCGCCAGTTCGGCAGCGACTTGCTCCAGCGCTTCCTCGTCGAGTCCGGCCAGTCGCTCCATCGCCTCGTCGGCGAGGCGCAGCACCAATGCCCCCTCGACGGTCGAGACATAGAGCGGCTCGTAGCGTGTGAGCGCGTCGTCGAACGGGTCACCGGTCAGCAGGCAGTGCAGGGTCGCGATCTTGGCGGTGTCGACGTCGCGCAACTCGATGCCGCTCCATTCGTCGACGGGATGCAGCGATTCGCCGATCGCTTCGATCTCGTGGTCTTCGGCGGCGACGATGTTGGTCAGGATTGCCATGCTGCTGTTCTCCGTCAAGTCTTCCGCTCAGGTGGCGGCGGGCAGCGCCATCCGCACCGGGATCCGGCGCGAGCCGAAGGGCTTGCCGTAATGCCCGTAGCGGCCCGCGATTGCCGTGCCGCAAGCCTTGCAGCGGCCATCGTCGGTGAGCTCGTAGTGCAGGATCTCGTACCAGTCGCGCTCGATGACCGCCTTCTTGCAGCCCGGGCAGAAGGTGGTGTCGCCCTCGACGTCGTGGATGTTCCCCGTATAGACGTAGTGCAGGCCGGCGTCCTGCGCGATGCGGCGGGCGTTTGACAGCGTCTCCTTCGGCGTCGGCGGGGCGTCGAGCAACTTGTAGTCGGGATGGAAGGCGGAAAAGTGCAGCGGCACCTCCGGCCCCAGTTCTTTCATGACCCACCGCGACAGCTCGGTGACTTCGTGCTCGGAGTCGTTGTGCCCGGGGATCAAGAGCGTGGTGATCTCCAGCCAGCAATCGGTTTCGTGGTGCACGTAGGCGAGCGTGTCGAGTACCTCCTTCAGGTGGCCGCCGCAAAGCTTGAGGTAGAACTCCTCGGTGAAGGCCTTGAGGTCGATGTTGGCGGCGTCCATCTTGGCGTAGAACTCCCGCCGCGCCGCTTCGCGCATGTAGCCGGCGGTCACGGCGACCGTCTGTAGACTTCGCTCGTGGCAGGCGTCGGCGGTGTCCATCGCATATTCCGCGAAGATCACCGGGTCGTTGTAGGTGAAGGCGACGCTCTTGCAACCGTGCTCGAGCGCCGCGGCGGCGATGGCCTTCGGCGAGGCCGCATCCATCAGCGTGTCCATCTCGCGCGACTTGGAGATATCCCAGTTCTGGCAGAACTTGCAGGCGAGGTTGCAGCCGGCGGTGCCGAAGGAGAACACGCTGCTGCCGGGATAGAAGTTGTAGAGCGGCTTTTTTTCGATCGGATCGATGCAGAAGCCGGAACTGCGGCCGTAGGTGGTGAGCACCATTTTCCCGTCGGCCATCATGCGCACGAAGCAGGCGCCGCGCTGGCCCTCATGCAGTTTGCAGTCGCGCGGGCACAGATCGCACTGGATGCGGCCGCCTTCGATCGCATGCCACCAGCGGGCGGGATGCATGCTCTCTGGAACGCTCATGACCGTTTCTCCTCTTTCCATTTCTGCACCTGGTAGCGGGATAGCCTGACCTCCTCGCTCCAGAAATCGGGCGGCAGGCCGGCCTTGATCTTGAGTTGGGCCAGGAACTGACGCGGGTCGGACAGGCTCTCCCAGACCTGGGGCAGGAAGGTGCTGCGCAGGCTGAAGCGCTCGAAGACGACGCCGTCTATGCCCGGGCGCAGTTGGTGCAGCGCTTCTGCCTCGCTGGCGAAGGACAGCGGCTGGGCTTGGGAGAGCAGCGACACCTCGACCCTGATCAGCGACAGTTCTTCTCGCGCCAGCGGTGGAAAACGCGGATCTCGGAAGGCGGCTGCGAAGGCGTTGGCGCGGACGTCCTGGCCCAGCGCTCGCCTGGCTTCGAGCGAGCCGATGCAGCCGCGCAATCCCCCTTCCTTGGTGAGCGTGACGAAGCTGGCGCCGGGCAGCGCCAGTTCCGGAGCGTTCGTCTCGGGTAGCCGCGCCTCCCCGAACCGCTCGGCGATGGCGCCTCTCGCCAGCATCAGCAGCGCCGGGCCGAGCTCGTCATTCATCGCCGCTCGCAGCGCCGAAGGCGAAGGCGCCGTAACCGACCACGCGCGACTTGTCCCCGGCGGTGTCCCCGGAATTGCGCAGATCGAGGAGCCGCGGCACCAGCCCGCGCCGCTTGGCGCAGCTGATCAGGCCATTGACCGGGATGGCGCCGCAGGCCCGGTCGAAGTCGGACAGCGGCGACAGCGCCAGGATCTGCTCGGCGGTGTTCCGATCGAGGCGCTGGGCCTCGGCGTAGGCGTGGTAATGGGAGAGGTCGGAACTCACCACGATCAGCGTCTCCGGTCCGCCCCATACCCGGTCGAGGACCTCCGCGACTTCCTGCATCGTCGCGTCGCCGACGGCCAGCGGCAGCAAGCTGAAGTCATCCAGCGCGGATTGCAGGAAGGGCAGTTGCACCTCGAGCGAATGCTCCAGCGCGTGCGGGGCGTCGCTTTGCGTCACCTGCGGCAGATCGAGCAGCGTCTGCGCCAGCGCCACATCCAGGGATACCGTTCCCAGCGGCGTCGCGAAGGCGCCGGCCAGCGGCAGCGCCAGGCCGGAGAGCGCCACTCGGTGGGCCGGGCCGAGCAGCACCACGCGGCGGATGGTGTGCCGCGCTGCCGCCAGCGCGGCGTAGGCGCTGGCCGCGACCGGACCGGAATAGACGTAGCCGGCGTGGGGCACGATCAAGGCCTTGGGCGCGGGCCCGGATTGCGCCGGCGCGGCGGCCCTGATCAGGGCGCCGACGTCGTCGGCGAGCTCGCTCGGAGAATCGGGGTAGAACATCCCGGCGACGGCGGCCGGGCGGATCTTGAGTGCGGTATTCATGTCTGTCCTCCGCTGATCACGATGCCTGGTCGGAAAGATGAATAAAGCATAATCCAAATCCGCCCCGGAGGATATTCGATGCCGGCTGGCACGCGGCGATTCTAATCCTTACAATCCGGGTATGACGATTCCTTCCTGTTTCGCCCTGGTTCCCGCCGCCGGCAGCGGCAGCCGCATGGGCGGCGAGGCTGCGACCCGGAAGCAGTATCTGCCGCTTTGCGGCCGGCCGCTGATCCACCACGCGCTCGCGACGCTCTGCGCCGTGCCGCGCATCCTGCGCGTCTTCGTGGTGCTCTCGCCCGACGACGGCGACTGGGATCGTCACGACTGGTCGGCGCTCGCCCCCAAGCTGTCGCCGCTGTTTTGCGGCGGACAGACGCGCGCCGAGAGCGTCAGGAACGGCTTGCGCGCTACCGCCGGCCAGGTGCGCGAGCGCGACTGGATGCTGGTGCACGACGCGGCCAGGCCCTGCCTCGCGACCTGGCACGTCGATGCGCTGATCGACGCGGTCGGCAATGATGACGCCGGCGGCATACTGGCTCTGCCGGTCGCCGACACCTTGAAGCGCGCGGACGGGGAGGGCCGCATCGCGGCCACGGTGGCGCGCGACCGGCTGTGGCAGGCGCAGACGCCGCAGATGTTCCGCCACGGCATGCTGCGCCGCGCCCTGGAGAGCTGTTCCGGCGTCACCGACGAGGCCGGGGCGATGGAGATGCTGGGCTCGCGGCCCCGGCTGGTGGCGGCCGATCCGACCAACCTCAAGGTCACCTATCCGCTCGACCTGCAACTGGCCGGGTGGATCCTGCAACATCGCGGAGTGGCGATATGAACCTACGCGTCGGTCAGGGCTTCGACGTGCACGCGCTGGTGCCGGGGCGCAGGCTCTTCATCGGCGGCGTCGAGATTCCCTTTCATAGCGGCCTCCTGGGCCATTCGGATGCCGACGTGCTGCTGCACGCGATCACCGACGCCCTGCTGGGCGCAGCGGCGCTGGGCGACATCGGCCGCCATTTCCCCGACAGCGACCCGCGCTGGGCCGGCGCCGACAGCCGAATCCTGCTGCGCGAGGCGGCGCTGCTGGTTCTGGCGGCGGGCTGGCGCGTGGGCAACGTCGATGCCACGGTGGTGGCGCGAGGGCCGAGGATCGCGCCGCACGCGGCGCAGATGGCCGCCAACATCGCCGCCGATCTCGGCATCGAGGCCGGCTGCGTCAATATCAAGGGCAAGACCACCGAGTCGCTGGGTTTCACCGGCCGCGGCGAAGGCATCGCGGCCCAGGCGGTGGCGTTGCTCGTGCCCGCCGATGGCGGCGCCTGAGCGCAAACGGCTGTTCTTCGCGCTCTGGCCGGACCCGGCCGTCAGCGACGGGCTGGCCGCGGCGGCGCGAGCCGCGCACGCCCGGTGCGGCGGCCGGATGATGCGCCGCGACGGCCTGCATCTGACCCTGGTCTTCGTCGGCGAGGTGGCTGAACCTGTCGTGGAGACCTTGCATCGGGCGGCTTCGCGGGTGAGCGCAGATGCCTTCGAGCTCAGCTTCGATCGCTACGGCTGCTGGCGCCGCAAGGGCATCGTTTGGGCCGGCTGCGCCGCCGCGCCGCCCTTGGACGAGCTCGTCGGACAGCTCGCCAGGAATCTCTCCGAGAGCGGCTTGCAGCTTGAGGAGCGGGAATTCTCGGCGCACCTGACGCTGCTGCGCAATGCGCGCTGCGCGGACTTGCCGTCATTCGAGGCGATCGACTGGCCAGTCGCCGAATTCGTCCTGGTCGAGTCGCAGCGCTCCGCGTCCGGGTCCGCCTACACCATCATCGGCAGATGGCCGCTGGCCTCGCCCTAGGCGCGCCGCTCTTGCTCGAGATCCGGCGGCGGCTCCGCGCGGTTGCGCATGTGATCGGCCAGATCGGCCAGCGCCCGCTCCAGTTGCGCGCGCAGCCCCGCGTCGGCGACGCACTCGGTGAGCGCCGTGCGCATGCACAGCAGCCACTGGTCGCGCATGGCGGTGTCGATGGCAAAGGGCAGGTGGCGCGCGCGCAGGCGCGGGTGGCCGTATTTCTCGACGAACAGCTGCGGCCCGCCGAGCCAGCCGGAGAGGTACATGAACAGCTTCTCCTCCGAGGTCGAGAGGTCGCGCGGATGCAGCCGGCGCAAGGCGTAGCTCTCCGGCAGCGTGTCCATCAGTTCGTAGAAGCGCCCGACCAGGCGGCGCAGGGCGGGCGCGCCGCCCAGGATTTCGTAGGGGCTCATGGCGATTTGGCCGGCGCCGTCGCCGGGATCGCGATGCGGGCGATCAGGCCGCCGCCGGGCCGGGCCAGCAGTTCGAGGCGGCCGCCGTGGCCGCGCGCGATGCGCTCGACGATCGCCAGGCCGAGCCCGGCGCCGCTGGCGTTGCCGCGGGCGGCGTCGAGCCGGGTGAAGGGCAGCTTCAGGCGTTCCGCCTCCCCGGCCGGGATGCCCGGGCCGCGATCTGCGACGTCGATGCGGATCTCGTTCTTCTCCGCTCGCAGACTCAGCGTCAGCGGCTCCCGGCTTCCGGCGTAGTACAGGGCGTTGTCGATCAGGTTGGCAACGGCCCGGCGCAGCGCCCGCGGCCGCAGCGACAGGGGCCGCACCGCGGCGAGCTCGCAGTTGATAGCCACGCCGCGGCGCTGGTACTGGGCGGCGAGTTCTGCGAGCAGCGCCTTGAGGTCGGTTTGCTCCACGGCTTCGCCGGAAGACTCCCGGGCAAAATCGAGAAACTGGTCGATGGTCTTGTCCATCTCCTCGACGTCCGTGACCATGCCCTCCCGGATCGCGGCCTCCGCGCCCGACATCTCGATGCCCATGCGCAGCCGCGCCAGCGGCGTGCGCAGGTCGTGCGAGATGCCGGCCAGGATCAGCGCGCGGTCGCTGTCCAGGCGCGCCAGGTCGGCGGTCATCTGGTTGAAGGCGTGCGCCAGCGTGGAGATTTCGCCCGGTCCCCGCTCCTCGACCGGCGAGGGCATCTTGCCGCGGCCGATTTCCGCCGCGGCGGAAGACAAGGCCTTGAGCGGACGGGTGACGCGGAACATGATCAGATAAGCGCCGGCCAAGGACAGCGACAACGCCGCCGCCCCCCAGCCCAGCCATTGCCAGGGGATTCTGCGCTCCAGGCGCTGGCTGGGCAGCGCCACCCAGTATTCGTCGTCATCGATGTGGAAGCTGACGAACACCGCCCGCTCGCCGTTGCGCTCCAGCGTCATCCGCGTCCTGGGTCCCAGCTTCTGCCTGAGCTCGGTCAGGACGTCGGCGAGCAGCGGCCGATCGGGCAGGGGGGCGACGCTCTCGTCTTTCTTGACCGCATAGACGTGGATCCCTTCGCGGTCCGAGAGCTCCCGCAGCAGTTCGCGGCGACGCTCGGGATGGGCGTTGATCAGGGCGCTGCGCGTGAGGTTGGTCACGCTCTCCATCAATTGGGTCAACTGGCGGGCGCGCGGCCCGTTCTCGTAGGTGCTGTAGATCGCGAACCACGCCAGCATCGACAGCAGCATCAGCGCTGCCACCAGAAGGAAGGTCCGCCACAGCAGCGTGCTCGGCCAGAGCTTCAATGCTTGACGCCGTCCGGCACGAACACGTAGCCGAAACCCCAGACCGTCTGGATGTAGCGCGGCCGCGCCGGATCCTCCTCGACCAGCTTGCGCAGGCGCGAGACCTGGACGTCGATGGCGCGGTCGAACACGTCGTATTCGCGCCCGCGCGCGAGTTCCATCAGCTTGTCGCGGGAGAGCGGCTGGCGGGGGTGCTGCACCAGTACCTTGAGCACCGCGAATTCGCCGGTGGTCAGCTGCGTGGTGACTTTGCCGCGCGAGATCTCGCGCGTCGCGAGGTTGAGGAAGACGCTGCCGAAGCTGATCGACTCCTCCTCGTCGGTGGGCGCCCCCGGCGGCGGCGGCGCACCGCGCCGGCGCAGCACGGCGTGAATCCGGGCCACCAGTTCGCGCGGATTGAAGGGTTTGGGCAGATAGTCGTCGGCGCCCATTTCGAGCCCGACGATGCGGTCGATGTCGTCACCCTTCGCGGTCAGCATGATGATCGGCAGCTCATTCTTCGACCCGCGCAGGCGACGGCAGATCGACAGGCCATCTTCGCCCGGCAGCATCAGGTCGAGCACCATCAGGTCGTAGCGCTCGTGTGCGAGCGTCTTATCCATCGCTACGGAACTGTCTACCGCCTTGACGGCGAAGCCCTGCTCGGTGAGGTAGCGGTTGAGCAGATCGCGCAGGCGCTGGTCGTCATCGACGACCAGAATCTTGTGTGTGGAATCATTCATGACGCGATCGTAACCGCAACCGGCTCGCCGCGCCAGAGCCCGCGCGGCTGTTACAGCCTGTTACAAATTGTCGGCGCGGTCTAACAGTATCCTTACAAACACCGCCTAGGATGCTCCCCAGAGATTGATCAGGGGGCGCAATCAGAAGCGAAGCCCGCTTATAATGCGCGCTATTCTGTCGGGCTCAGTTCAAGCCGATTCCGATGCTCTCTTGATGGTCGCCCAAGGTCCGCACATGCAAAGGAACGCCCGATGAAAACGCCCGCCTGGATCGCCGGATCTTTGCTGATTCTGGCCGTTTCCCAGCCGGTGTCGGCCCAGCAGGCGTCTTCTCAGCAGGCACCCTCCATTCCGCAGCAACTGATCAGGTTTCCGGGGCACTTGCTCGGGATAATCAGCAATTGGCTGCCGCACAGCGCGAGCGGCGGCGATGCCCAAGCTCCCGCCGACAAGGCGCAGCAGGTCAAGCGCGCAAGCCTGTCCGAGGCTGAGCGCTTGCAGTTGCGCCAGGACGTCAACGAAGCCGGTCGCGACATCTACCGGCACGAGCCGCCCGCCCACCATCACTGAGCGGGTGCCCGCCGTCTTCCCGGCCAGATGCGGGGGAGGAAGCGGACGGGGATCGGTTAAAATCCCCGCGTGAATCTGATCGCCCTCGAATCTTCCAGCCGCCGCTTGTCCGTCGCCCTCTGGCGCGACGGCGCGCTCTCCGAGCGCGCCGCGGACGTCCCCAACGGCGGCTCGGAGCGGCTCTTGCCCTGGCTCGTCGAGCTGCTCTCGGACGCGAAGCTGTCGCTGTCCGATCTCGACGGCGTCGCTTTCGGTGCCGGTCCGGGCGGCTTCACCGGCCTGCGCCTGTCCTGCGGCCTGGCCCAGGGACTGGCCCTGGGCCTCGACCTGCCGGTGCTCGCCGTGGCAACCCTGGAGGCATTGGCGCTGGCGTCCGGCGCAGACAAGGTGTTCGCCTGCCTCGATGCGCGCATGAACGAAGTCTACGGTGCTGCCTACGTCGTCCACGGCGAGGCGCTGGAGACGGTGATCGCGCCTTTTTGCGCGCCGCCCTCGGCCGCGGCGGCACCGCCGGGCAAGGGCTGGCTGGGCTGCGGCGACGGCTTCGCGAGTCACCCGGAACTTCTGGGGGACGCCATCGGCGCTGCGCTCGTCGGCGTCCGCCCCGACCTCTGGCCGACCGCCGCCGCCGTGGCGCGGCTCGCCGCGCCGCGTCTGGCGCGCGGCGAGGGGGTCGATGCGGCGCTGGCCGCGCCGCTCTATGTGCGCGACAAGGTGGCGCTGACCACCGCCGAGCGGCTCGCCCGCGGCGGCCTGAAATGAACGCGGTGATCGCCCCGAAAATCCGCTTCGCGCCGATGCGGGATGCCGATCTCGACCGGGTCGCGGCGCTAGAGCGACGCATCTATGCCTTCCCCTGGACGCGCGGCAATTTTGCCGATTCGCTGGCCTCCGGTTACAGCGCCTGGCTGCTGCTGGAGAATGGGGCGCTGGCCGGCTACGCGGTGATGATGGTCGCGCCCGACGAGGCGCAACTGCTCAACATCAGCGTCGCGCCGGAGTGCCGCCGCGCCGGTTACGGCACGGCGCTCTTGCTGCACCTCGCGGCGCAGGCGCGCGCGCACGGGGCGACGCGGCTGTTGCTCGAGGTGCGGCCCTCGAACGTCGCCGGACTCGCCCTCTACCAGCGCCAGGGCTTTCTGCGGATCGGCGAGCGGCGCGGCTATTACCCCGCGGCACTGGGCCGCGAGGATGCGCTGGTGCTGGCGAAGGATCTGCCATGAGCCGGCGCCGCGACAGCGTGCTGCGCGAGATGGGCCTGGCGCCGCTGTGGAAGCTGCGTGCGCCGTCGGCCGCGGCGGCTCCGGCTGGAGCGGAGCCGCCGCCGGCGGCGACGGTCGGCGCGCCCGCGCCGGTGGATCGCGCCGCCGCGATCGCCGCCATGGCTTGGGACGAGCTGCGCGAGAGCGTCGCCGCATGCCGCGCCTGCGGGCTCTGCCGGGCGCGCAAGCAGGCGGTTCTCGGCGTCGGCGACCTGCATCCGGACTGGCTGTTCGTCGGCGAGGGGCCGGGCGCGGAAGAGGACGCGAAGGGCGAGCCCTTCGTCGGCCAGGCCGGCCGCTTGCTCGACGCCATGCTCGCGGCGATCGGCCTGCAGCGCGGGAGGGAGGTCTATATCGCCAACGCGGTGAAGTGCCGCCCGCCCGACAACCGCACGCCGGAACCGGACGAGATCGCCGCCTGCCGCCCCTATCTCGCGCGGCAGATCGAACTGCTCGCCCCCAAGCTGATCGTCGCGCTGGGCCGGCCGGCGGCCCAGACGCTGCTCGACCGGGAGGTGAAGATCGCCGCCGAACGCGGCAAGCTCCTCCACTACCGCGGGACGCCGCTCGTCGTCACCTACCATCCGGCCTACCTGCTGCGCAATTTGGGCGACAAGGCCCGCGCCTGGGAGGACCTGTGTTTCGCCCGCGCCGCCTATCAAGGCAGCGCGAAACCGTCCGGAGCGCAGGTTTTTCCCGGCTAGACGGCAGACTCAGTGGTGCCGGTCGTCGAGCAGGGCGACGGCGTCGAACTGGCGCTGGTTCAGCTCGTGCCGGCGCTTGATCAGCAGCATCAGGCCGGCGACGCAGACGCCGAAGAGCACGACGATGGCGTAGATCGACAGTTGCGCCCAGATCATCAGCGCATAGACCCCGGTCATGACGATGATCGACAGGTTCTCGCTGAAGTTCTGCACCGCGATCGAATGGCCGGCGCCCATCAGGATATGGCCGCGATGCTGCAACAGGGCGTTCATCGGCACCACGAAAAAGCCCGACAGGACGCCGATCAGGATCAAGAGCGGCACGGCCAGCCGCAGGTCGCGGACGAAGACCATGCCGATCACGACGATGCCCATCAGGATGCCCAGCGGTATCACCCTGACCGACTTCTTCAGGGTGATCAGCCTGGCCGCCAGGACCGCGCCCGCCGCGACGCCGAGCGCGACCGCCCCCTGCATCAGGCTCGCCTTGGAGAGATCCAGGCCCATGGTGACCTTGGCCCACTTGATGACGATGAACTGCAGCGTCGCCCCCGCCCCCCAGAACAGCGTGGTCACCGCCAGCGATATCTGGCCGAGCTTGTCGCGCCAGAGCAGCTTGAGGCTGTGTTTGAAATCGTGCAGCAGGTAGAGCGGGTTGCGCCTCAGCACCTTGTGATCGACGCCGGTGTCCGGGATGTACAGGTTGAACACCGCCGCGACCAGGTAGATCGCGCCGATCACGACCAGGTTCATTTCGGCGATGGTGTCGATGCCGGTGTCGATGAAGGGGAAGTCCAGAGCCAGCAGGGCATGGGCGATGTCCGGCTTGACCAGCATGCCGCCCAAGGCCGTGCCGAGGATGATGGCGATCACCGTCAGGCCCTCGATCCAGCCGTTGGCGACGACCAGCAGCCGGTGCGGCAGGTATTCGGTGAGGATGCCGTATTTGGCCGGCGAATAGGCGGCGGCACCCAGGCCGACGACGGCGTAGGCGACGAGCGGGTGCATGCCGAAGATCATCAGGGCGCAGCCCAGGATCTTGATGCCGTTGCTGATGAACATCACCCGCCACTTCGGCATCGAGTCGGCGAAGGCGCCGACGAAGGCCGCCAGCACCACGTAAGAGACCGTGAAGCAGGTCTTCAGCAGCGGCTCGAAGCTGGTGGGCGCGTGCATGTCGCGCAGGATGGCGATGGCGGCGATCAGCAGGGTGTTGTCGGCGAGCGCTGAGAAGAACTGCGCCGCCATGATGATGTAAAAGCCGAAATTCATCCGGTCGGAGGGGTGAGGCGGGTTCAGGATCTGCTCGGTATCGGCGACGCGTTTGCGCGAGGGTGACGGTTTATACCATGAAGGCCCGAGGACTGTCCTGATCAGGCTATCTTATGTTGCAAAGTTGTGATTGAATGGCGGGTCTTGGAACGATACTGGGGATGGGCAATGGCGGACCGCAGGCTGCAGGTTTTTCACGCCGTCGCGAAGCAGCTGTCTTTTACCAAAGCAGCCGACGTGCTGTTCATGACCCAGCCGGCGGTCACCTTCCAGATCAAGCAGCTGGAGGAGCATTTCAACACCCGCCTGTTCGATCGCGGGCACGGCAAGATCACCCTGACTCCTGCCGGGGAGCTGGTTCTCGACTACGCCAAGAGGATCCTCGGACTGTCTGCGGAAATGGACGTCCGGCTGTCCGAGATGACCGGCGAGATCAGCGGCTCGCTCTTGGTCGGCGCCAGCACCACCATCGCGGAGTTCATGCTGCCGCGCATCCTGGGCGAGTTCAAGTCGCTCCACCCCAAGGTCAAGCCGCGCCTGATCGTCGCCAATTCGGAAGCGATCGAGACGCGCGTCTCGGAGCATACCCTGGACATCGGCCTGATCGAGTCGCCCTCGCACCAGCCCGACCTGCAGACCGAGAACTGCTGCGACGACGAACTGCAGGTGATCTGCAGCCCCAAGTTCCCGCTGGCGAAATTCAAGGAGCTGAGCCCGAAGCAGTTGATCGACCAACCCTACATCAGCCGCGAGCCGGGTTCGGGCACGCGCGAGAACACCGACGCCTATCTGCAGGCGGCGGGGGTGGACCCGGAGGCGCTGCAGCTGGTGATGGAGCTCGGCAGCCCGGAGGCCTTGAACGGCGTGGTCGAGACCGGCCTGGGCTTCGCCATCGTCTCCCGGGTCGCGGTGGTCAAGGCCCAGCGGCTCGGCGACCTGGTGGCGATTCCGCTCAAGCCGCGGCTGGTCAGGCATCTGTCGATGGTCTATCCGAAGGAAAAATTTCGCTCGCGGCTGGTCGTCGCCTTCGTCGACTTCGCCTCGGCGAAGCTCAAAGAATTCTCGCTGAAGTAAGCCGCAGGCAGCATCCGCCCGGCAAGCGAGCGCCGCCCCGCATGACCCGTCCGATCAGAGCCGTCATCGACCCGTCCGCGCTGCGCCACAACCACGGCGTGGCGCGCCGGCACGCGGGCGGCGCGCGCATCTGGAGCGTGCTCAAGGCCAACGCCTACGGGCACGGCCTGCTGCGCGCGGCGCGCGCGCTCGACGGAGTGGCTGACGGCTTCGCCCTGATCGAGACCGAGAGCGCCGTCGCGCTGCGCCAGGCCGGCCTGCGCCAGCCCATCCTGATGCTCGAGGGTTTCTATTCGGCCGATGAGCTGCCGCTCTTCGGCGAGTATCGTCTGACCCCCGCCCTGCATTCGCTGGCGCAGGTGAACGCGTTCTGTTCGAGTTCGCTGCCGCTCAAGCTGCCGGTTTATCTCAAGCTCAACACCGGCATGAACCGGCTGGGCATCAACGCCGACGAACTGCCCGCCGCCTTGGAGCGGCTGGCGAATTCGCCGCGGGTCGAAGCCGTGACCCTGATGACGCATTTCGCCGATGCCGACGGCGAGCGCGGCATCGCCGCGCAGCGGGCGAGCTTCGAGGCCATGCGCCGGGCGCTGGGCGATCGGCTGCCGGCGAGTTCCGCCAACTCGGCCGCCCTGCTGGGCTACCCGGAATGCCGCGAAGGCTGGGTGCGCCCGGGCATCATGCTCTATGGCGCCTCGCCTTTCCCGGAGCGGCAAAGCGCCGCGGCGCTGGGCTTGAGGGCGGCGATGACGCTCGCGAGCGAACTGATCGCGGTGCGCGATCTCGTCCCCGGCGACCGGATCGGCTACGGCGGCCTGTTCACGGCAACCGAGCCGATGCGGATCGGCGTGGTCGCCTGCGGCTACGCCGACGGTTACCCGCGGCAAGCCCCGACCGGCACGCCGGTGCTGGTCTGCGGCCGGCGCAGCCGGACTCTGGGCCGGATCTCGATGGACAAGCTGTGCGTCGATCTGAGCGGCATCGCCCAAGCCGGCGTCGGCTCGGAGGTGCTGCTCTGGGGCGGCGATGCCGCCACCGGCCTCGCCGCAGACGAGGTGGCGGCTGCCTCGGGCACGGTCAGTTATGAGCTGTTCTGCGCGCTGGCGGCGCGGGTGCCGGTGGTGGAGGTCTGAGTGGCCAGGGCTAAATCCATCTATTCCTGCACCGAGTGCGGGACCAGTTCGCCCAAGTGGCAGGGGCAATGCCCGGGCTGCGGCCTCTGGAACACCCTGGTCGAAACCGTCGCCGAGGCGCAGGCCACCGGCAACCGCTACGCTTCGGTCGGCGGCGCCGCGAAGCTGCAGCAGCTCTCGGACATCCGTCCGCGCGAGGAGCCGCGCACGCCCACCGGCCTGGAGGAATTCGACCGCGTACTGGGCGGAGGATTGGTGGCCGGCGGCGTGGTGCTGATCGGCGGCGATCCGGGCATAGGCAAATCGACGCTGCTGCTGCAGGCGCTGTCGAAGATGGCGGCGGCAGGGCAGACGGTGCTCTACGTCTCGGGCGAGGAGTCGGCCGAGCAGGTGGCGCTGCGCGCGCGGCGCCTGCAGGTGCCGACCGCGGGCCTGGCGCTCTTGGCCGAGATCAGCCTGGAGCGAGTGCTGTCGACGCTGGCGGGGCAGAAGCCGGCGGTCGCGGTGGCGGTGATCGACTCGATCCAGACGATGTATTCGGAGGCGCTCGCCTCGGCGCCGGGCTCGGTCGCCCAGGTGAGGGAGTGCGCGGCGCAACTCACCCGCCACGCCAAGCAGAGCGGCACTTCGATCATCCTGGTCGGCCACGTCACCAAGGAGGGGGCGCTGGCGGGCCCGCGCGTGCTCGAACACATCGTCGACACCGTGCTCTACTTCGAGGGCGATGCGCATTCCAGCTTCCGCCTGGTGCGCGCGGTCAAGAACCGCTTCGGCGCGGTCAATGAACTGGGCGTGTTCGCGATGACCGAGCGCGGCCTGCGCGGCGTCTCCAATCCTTCGGCGCTGTTCCTGTCGCAGCACGAGCAGCAGGTCCCGGGCAGCTGCGTGATGGTCACCCAGGAGGGCACGCGACCGCTGCTGGTGGAGATCCAGGCGCTGGTCGATCCCAGCCACAGTCCCAGCCCGAGGCGACTCACCGTCGGCCTGGAGCAGAACCGCCTGGCGATGCTGCTGGCGGTGCTGCACCGCCACGCCGGCATCGTCTGCTTCGACCAGGACGTCTTCGTCAATGCCGTCGGCGGGGTGCGGATCGCCGAGCCGGCGGCCGATCTCGCGGTGCTGGCAGCGATCGTCTCTTCATTTAAAAACAAGCCATTACAATCTAAACTTATAGCATTTGGTGAAGTTGGTCTGGCGGGCGAAATCCGTCCCGCGCCGCGCGGCCAGGAGCGCCTCAAGGAGGCCGCCAAGCTCGGCTTCAGCCACGCGCTGATTCCCAAGGCCAACGCGCCCAAGCATCCGATCGACGGCCTCGCGGTGGTCGCGGTCGATCGCGTCGGCGCCGCCATCGACAGGCTGTTCGAGTTGTGAGCAGCCTGCGCCTGATGCTGCGCATGCTCTTGCGCGACGCGCGCGCCGGCGAGCTGACGGTGCTGGGTCTCGCCCTGGTGGTGGCGGTGGCGAGCCTGACCAGCGTCAGCTTCCTCACCGATCGCGTCGCCGGCGCCTTGGTGCTGGAATCGCACCAGCTCCTGGGCGGCGATCTGCTGCTCAGTTCCGACCATCCCTGGGCTGCGGCGACCCGCGAGCGTGCCAGGCGAGACGGCCTGGCGCTGGTCGATAGCGTCAGCTTCCCGAGCATGGTCAGCGCCGCCGGCAGCCAACTGGCCGAGATCAAGGCGGTGGCGACGGGCTATCCGCTGCGCGGTGCGCTGCGCCGATCGCCCGCCCTCAACGCCCCTGACGCCGAAACGCACCAGATCCCGGCGCCGGGCACGGTGTGGCCCGACGAGCGCCTGACCGCCGCCCTGGGCGCCCGGCCGGGGGAAGCGATCACCGTGGGCAATCTTCGGCTGGCCGTGGCGGGGGTGCTGACGCAGGAGCCAGATCGCGGCGTCAATGTCTTCGCCTTCGCCCCGCGCCTGCTGATGAATCTCGGAGACCTCGCCGCCACCGGCCTGATCCAGCCGGGTAGCCGCGTCACCTATCGCCTGCATCTGGCCGGATCGCCCGCGGCGGTGGCGAGCTTCAAGAACTGGCAGTTGCGGCACATGCAGCGCGGCGAACATCTCGACGACCTCTCCAATGCCCGGCCGGAAATCCGCAGCATGCTCGACCGCGCCCAGCGCTTCCTGAATCTCGCCGCGCTTCTGGCGGTGGTGCTCGCGGCGGTGGCGGTGGGCTTTGCCGCGGACCGCTACCTGCGCCGCCATCTCGACGGCTGCGCCGTGATGCGCTGTCTGGGCGCGAGCCAAGCCCAGGTGTTGACCATCCACGGCGGCGAATTCCTGATCTTCGGTTTGCTCGCCGCGTCCCTCGGCTGCGCGCTCGGCTACCTGGTCCAGGAGGGCCTGCAAGGCTTGCTCTCCGGAATCATCCTGGTCGCGCTGCCGGCACCCTCCTGGCAGCCGCTGAGCCTCGGCCTGCTGGTCGGCCTCACGCTGGTGGCGGGCTTCGCGCTGCCGCCGCTGTTGCGTCTGCGCGCGGTATCGACGCTGCGCGTGCTGCGGCGCGAATGGGCGCCCGGGGAGTCGCTGTCCTGGGCCGCCTACGCTGCGGGCGGCGCGGCGCTGGCGACCCTGATGCTGTGGATCGCCGGCGACCTGCGCCTGTTCGCGATCGTGCTGGGCGGCTTTTCCGCGGCCTTGATCCTCTACGCGCTGCTGGCGCGGCTGCTGCTCGCCGCGCTCGGCCGGCCCGGAGCCAGAGTCGGCGCCGGCTGGCGCCTGGGCTTGGCCAATCTGCGCCGCCACGGCCGCGCCAGCGTGCTCCAGGCCACGGCGCTGGGATTGGGCCTCACCGCGCTGCTGCTGCTCACCGTGGCGCGCCAGGATCTGTTGGACAGCTGGCGCGGCAAGCTCCCGCCCGATGCCGCCAATCGCTTCATCATCAACATCCAGCCCGGGCAGCGTGCGCCGCTCGCCGCTCACTTCGTCGCCCAGGGCCTGGCCAAACCGGAACTGGCGCCGATGGTGCGGGCACGCCTGGTGAGGATCAATGGCCGGGCCGTCGATGCCGCGAGCTTCGAGGATCCGCGCGCACAGCACCTGGTCGAGCGCGAGTTCAATCTCTCCTGGAGCGCCGGGCTGCCCCCTGGCAACCAGATCGTCGCCGGGCACTGGCCGGGGGGCGGGGCGGCGAGTGGGACAGGGCGGGGCCAGTTCTCGGTCGAGCAGGGCCTGGCCGAGACCCTGCACCTGGCCCTGGGCGACACCCTCACCTACGACGTCGCCGGCGTTCGCCTCTCCGGGCGCATCACCTCGCTGCGCCGGCTAGCCTGGGACTCGATGCGCGTCAATTTCTTCGTCATCGCGCAGCCGGGCATGCTAGACGGCTATCCGACCAGTTACGTCACCAGCTTCCATCTGGCGGGAAGCCGGTCCGGCTTCGTGAGCGGGTTGGTGCGCGAATTCCCCAATCTCACCGTGATCGACGTCGGCAGCTTGCTGCGCCAGCTCCAGGCGATGCTCGGCCAACTCGCCGATGCGCTGCAGGTGGTGTTCGGCTTCGCTCTGCTGGCCGGGCTCACGGTGCTCTACGCCGCCTTGCAGGCGAGCCAGGACGAGCGCCGACTCGAACTGGCGCTGCTGCGCGCCCTGGGCGCCCGCAGTCGTCAGCTCAGGAGCGCGGTGCTGGCCGAGTTCGCGCTCTTGGGCGGGATCGCCGGCCTGCTCGGCGGGGTCGGCGCGGCTGGGCTCGCCTGGGCGCTGGCGCGCCTGGTGTTCCACCTCGACTATCGTCCCGATCCGCGGCTGCTGCTCTTGGGGCTGGCGGCGGGCGCTATCGGCGCGGCGCTGGCCGGCTGGGCGGGCACCGCCGGCGTATTGAAGCGGCCGGCGCTGGGGGCGCTGCGCGGCGAGTAGCGCGATCTGTAACGGACAAAGGAGGCAGCAGCATGATTCTCGAACTCGCGGACATCCGCATCAAGCCAGGCACCCAGGCCGGCTTCGACGCGGCGATCAAACAGGGGCTGGAGACGGTGGTCGCCGCCGCCAAGGGTTTCCGGGGCTACAAGGTGAACCGCGGCATCGAATCGCCCGAGCGCTACGTCCTGACGATCTTCTGGGAGACCCTGGAGAACCACACCGTGGATTTCCGTCAGTCGCCGGCGTTTGCGCAATGGCGGGCGATCGTCGGGCCGTACTTCGCCGTGCCGCCCGTGGTCGAGCACTTCACCTTGCTCGGCGAGTCGGCCTGATCAGCGCAGCGAGGCGTTGAGCGCCGCCAGCGCCTTGCTGCCCGGGCAGAGGTAGGCGTCGCCCAGCTTGTTCAGCGGCTTTTCCACGGTGTTGAGATGGCGGTGCAGGTCTTCCGCGCTGCTATCCACGTAGAGCAAGCCGGTCACGATCTCGCCCAGCGAGTGGCGCTCGTGCAGGTGGTTCATGGCGCCGATGCGGTCGGTGGGGTCGTAGTCGTCGGCCAGCTTGCGCAGGTGCAGCACCGAACCGTCGTGCTGCACCACCCGGCGCAGCGAGCCCGGCTCGTAGGCGGCGGTGATCGGATCGCGCGGCAGGATGACGTCCACGCGATTGACCGCCTCGTTGTGCTCGCGCACGTAGTCGTAGCTCTTGGTCGAACCGTTGTGGTTGTTGAAGGTGACGCAGGGGCTGATGACGTCGATGAAGGCCGGGCCGCGGTGGCACAGCGCGCCCTTGATCAGCGGGATCAGTTGCTCCTTGTCGCCGGAGAAGCTGCGCGCGACGTAGCTCGCGCCCAGCTGCAGCGCCAGTCCGACCAGGTCGATCGGGTTGTCGGTGTTCACCACGCCGCGCTTGTTCTTCGAGCCCTTGTCGGTGGTGGCCGAGAACTGCCCCTTGGTCAGGCCATAGACGCCGTTGTTCTCGACGATGTAGGTCATGTTCACGCCGCGGCGCATGACGTGGGCGAACTGGCCGATGCCGATCGAGGCGGAGTCGCCGTCGCCGGAGACGCCCAGATAGATCAGGTCGCGGTTGGCCAGCGCCGCGCCGGTCAGCACCGAGGGCATGCGCCCGTGCACGCTGTTGAAGCCGTGCGAATTGCCGAGGAAGTAGTCGGGCGTCTTGGACGAGCAGCCGATGCCCGAGAGCTTGGCGACGCGGTGCGGTTCGATGTCGAGATCGAAGGCGGCCTGGACGATGGCGGCTGAAATCGAATCGTGGCCGCAGCCGGCGCACAGGGTCGAGATCGCGCCCTCGTAGTCGCGGCGCGTGTAGCCCAGCGCGTTTTTCGGCGTGTCCGGGCGGATGAGCTTGGGTTTGGCGAGGTAGGTCATGAGGCCGCCTGTTTGCGTAGGGGAGCGATCTTGCGTTCGGACAGCGCCGCGGCGATCTTGCCGCTGATGAAGCGCGCGGTGATCGGCGTGCCGTCGTAGTGGAGGACGCGGATCAGCTTCTTCGGGTTGATCTCGCCCTCGTTGATCAAGAGCGTGCGCAATTGCGCGCTCTCGTTCTGTTCGACCACGAACACCTGCTCGTGCTCATTGATGAAATCGAGCACCGCGTCGGAGAAGGGGAAGCCGCGCACCCTCAGGCTGTCGGCGTGGATGCCCTGGGCTTCGAGCAGCGCGCTGGCCTCGTTCATGGCGGCGCTGGTGGAGCCGTAGTGGATCACGCCGATGGCGGTCGGTTCCTTGGCGGCGACGAGGATGGGCGCGGGCACCAGGCTCCTCGCGGTGTCGAACTTGCGCCGCAGCCGCTCCATGTTGTAGACGTAGTCGGCGCCGGTCTCGCTGTACTTGGCGTAGGCGTTGCGCGTGGTGCCGCGGGTGAAATAGGCGCCGCGCGTCGGATGGGTGCCGGGGATGGTGCGGTAGGGAATGCCGTCGCCGTCGACGTCGAGGTAGCGGCCGAAGTCGCGGCCGGCTTCGAGCGCCTCCTCGGTCATCAGTTTGCCGCGGTCGTAGCGGTGGCTGTCGTCCCAGGAAAAGGGCTGGCACAGGCGGTCGTTCATGCCGATGTCGAGATCGAGCAGGACGAACACCGGCGTCTGCAGGCGTTCGGCGAGGTCGAAGGCGCGGGCGCCCAGTTCGAAGCACTCGTAGGGATCCTCGGGGAAGATCAGCACGTGCTTGGTGTCGCCGTGCGAGGCGTAGGCGCAGGAGAGCAGGTCGGACTGCTGGGTGCGCGTGGGCATGCCGGTGGATGGGCCGCCGCGCTGCACGTCGAAGATCACCGCGGGGATCTCGGCGAAGTAGGCGAGGCCGAAGAATTCCTGCATCAGGGAGATGCCCGGGCCGGAGGTGGCGGTGAAGGCGCGCGCGCCGTTCCAGCCGGCGCCGATCACCATGCCGATCGAGGCCAGTTCGTCCTCGGCCTGGACGATGGCGTAGCGGGCTGCGCCGTTGTCCGGGTCGGTGCGGTACTTGCGGCAATAAGCGGTGAAGGCCTCGACCACCGAGGTCGAGGGCGTGATCGGATACCAGGCCGCCACCGTGGCGCCGCCATACACCGCGCCCAACCCGGCGGCGCTGTTGCCGTCGATGAAGATGCGCTCGCCGATCATGTCGGCGCGCTCCACCCGCAGCCCGATCGGGCAGGGCAGGTGGGTCTTGGCGTAGTCCCAGCCCAGGCGCAGGGCCTGGACGTTGGCGTCGATCAGCTTGTCCTTGCCGCGGTATTGCTCGTCGATCAACTTTTCCACCTCGGCAAAGTCGATGTCGAGCAGCGCGGTCAGGGCGCCGACGTACATGATGTTCTTGAACAACTGGCGCTGACGGGCGTCGGTGTACTGGCGGTTGCACATCTCGGTCAGCGGGATGCCCAGCACCGTCAGATCGTCGCGGAACTTGGCGCGCGGCAGCTCCTTGGTCGAGTCATAGACCAGGTAGCCGCCGGGATCGACCTCGGCGACGTCCTTGTCCCAGGTCTGCGGGTTCATCGCCACCATCAGGTCGCAGCCGCCGCGGCGGCCGAGCCAGCCCGCGGCCGAGACGCGCATCTCGTACCAGGTCGGCATGCCCTGGATGTTCGAGGGGAAGATGTTGCGCGGCGCCACCGGCACGCCCATGCGGATCACCGAGCGGGCGAACAGGTCGTTGGCCGAGGCCGAGCCCGAGCCGTTGACGTTGGCGAACTTGATGACGAAGTCGTTGCAGCTCTGGATTGCCTTGCTCATGGCGCTCACGTCTTTCTGATCTCGGCCCCGGCTTGGGCCATTTCCAGGAGAAACTTCTGCATGTCCCAGGCGCCGGTCGGACAGCGCTCGGCGCACATGCCGCAGTGCAGGCAGATGTTCTCGTCCTTGACCATCACCCGTCCGGTCTTCAGCGAGTCGGACAGGTACAGGGCCTGCTCGGCGTTCTTGGCCGGCGCTCTCAGGCGGCCGCGCAGCTCTGCCTCCTCGCCGTTGCCGGTGAAGGTGATGCACTCGGTCGGACAGATGTCGACGCAGGCGTCGCACTCGATGCAGATCTTGGACGAGAACACCGTCTCGACGTCGCAATTCAGGCAGCGCTCGGCCTCCACGTAGGCCAGCCGAGGATCGAAACCCAGCTCCAGTTCCAGCTTGATGTTGGAGAGCGCGCTGTCCAGCGCCTTCATCGGCACCTTCTTACGCGCCTCCTCGGAGACCTGGTTGTCGTAGCTCCATTCGTGGATGCCCATCTTCTGGCTGACCAGATTGACCATCGGCGGCGGCCGCTTGGACAGGTCCCGACCGTGGCAGAAGTTGTCGATGGAAATCGCCGCCTCGTGTCCCTGGGCCACCGCGGTGATGATGTTCTTCGGCCCGAGCGCGGCATCGCCGCCGAAAAACACCCTGGGCAGCGTCGATTGCAGCGTCTTCGGATCGAGCACCGGCATGCCCCACTGGTCGAATTCGAGGCCGATGTCGCGCTCGATCCAGGTGAAGCTGTTTTCCTGGCCGATGGCCACCAGCACCTCGTCGCATTCGATGTGCTTGTCCGCCTCGCCGGTCGGCACCAGCTTGCGCCGGCCCTTGGCGTCGTACTCGGCGCGGACCTTCTCGAACAGCACGCCGGTCAGCCGGCCCCGTTCGTGGGTGAATTCCTTGGGCACCAGGAAGTTGTGGATCGGGATGCCCTCGTGCATCGCGTCCTCCTTCTCCCAGGGCGAGGCCTTCATTTCCTCGAAGCCGCTCCTCACCACCACCTGGACGTCCTCGCCGCCCAGGCGCCGCGCCGAGCGGCAGCAGTCCATCGCGGTGTTGCCGCCGCCCAGGACGACGACGCGCTTGGCGATCTTGGTGACGTGGCCGAAGGCGACGTTGGACAGCCAGTCGATGCCGACGTGGATGTGGGCCGCCGCGTCCCGCCGGCCGGGGATCTCGGCGTCGCGTCCGCGCGGCGCGCCGGTGCCGACGAAGATCGCGTCCCAGTTCTCGGCCAGCAGTTCGCGCAGGCTGGAAACCCAATGATCGAAGCGGGTCTCGACGCCCAGATTGAGGATGTAGTCGCATTCCTCGTCGATGACGGCGTCGGGCAGGCGGAACTTCGGGATCTGGCTGCGCATCATGCCGCCGGCGGTCTTGCCGCTGTCGAACACGGTGACTTGGTAGCCCTGCACCGCCAGATCGCGCGCCACCGTCAGCGAGGCCGGACCGCCGCCGACGCAGACGACGCGCTTGCCGTTCTTCTTGACCGGGATCTGCGGCAGGCGGCTCCGGATGTCGTCCTTGAAATCGGCGGCGACGCGCTTCAGGCGGCAGATCGCCACCGGCTCCTTGTCCACCCGGCCGCGCCGGCAGGCCGGCTCGCAGGGGCGGTCGCAGACCCGGCCGAGGATGCCCGGGAACACGTTGGAGCGCCAGTTGATCAGGTAGGCCTCCGAGTAGTGCCCGGCGGCGATCATGCGGATGTATTCGGGGACGGGGGTGTGGGCGGGGCACGCCCACTGGCAGTCCACGACCTTGTGAAAATAGTCGGGAGCGCTGATATCGGTGGGCTTCAAGAGCGTATTGACTCCAGTGCTTGCTGCGTCCGGTTACCGGGCGGTAACCATGCGTATTGTATCATCATGGCTGCGCTGGCTGTTTAGCGGCGCATCATCCCTCGATAGAAAACGTGATTTTCCTGCCCAGAGAAACCGGGTAGACTTGGGCTGTCCCTTTTCGCCGCTCCGGCCCACGCTCTCATGACCCTGCGCGCCCTGATATTCGATGTAGACGGCACCCTCGCCAATACCGAACGCGACGGCCATCGTCCGGCGTTCAACGCCGCGTTCGCCGAAGAGGGACTGGCCTGGCACTGGGACGAGACCTTCTACGGCACCCTGCTCGACGTCACCGGGGGCAAGGAGCGGATCCGCTACTACGCCGAGCACTTCGATCCCGCCACGCGCGCCCGGCCCGACTTCGAAGACCTGCTGCAACGCGTGCATCGGCTGAAGACGCGCAACTACCAGCGTCTGCTCGGCGCCGGCGCGATCCCGCTGCGCGCCGACATCGGCCAACTGATCTGCGATGCGCGCACCGAGGGGCTGAGGCTGGCGATCGCCTCCAGCTCGACGCCGGAGAACGTCGCCGGCTTGCTCCAGGCGAACCTCGGTCCCAAGGCAGATAGCTGGTTCGAGGTCATCGCCTCGGGCGACATCGTCGCGGCCAAGAAGCCTGCGCCGGACATTTATCTGTGGACGCTGAAGGCGCTCGACCTGCCGGCGCGCGACTGTCTGGCGGTGGAGGACTCCGCGCACGGGCTCGCCGCCAGCCAGGCGGCGGGCATTCCGACCGTGGTCACGGTCAGCGATTACACCCTCAACGACAACTTCGACGGCGCCCGCATGGTGCTCGCGCCGGCCGAGCGCATTTCCCTGGAGCAGCTGCGCCTGTGGCACGCGACCATGGGTCCGCTCTGAAGCGCGCTGCGGCGATGCGCTGCTGCTGAGCATGGCCGGGCCGCTGGCGGGCGTGAGGGTGGTCGAGATGGTCGGGATCGGCCCCGGGCCCTTTTGCGCCATGATGCTCGCGGACATGGGTGCGCAGGTGATCCGCATCGACCAGAAGCGGGGCTCGGCCAGGGCCGTCCTGCCTGGGCAGGGCACCCGCTTCGACGTGCTGGCGCGCGGCCGGAGCGCGATCGCCGTCGATCTCAAGCAACCCGGCGCCGCCGAGCTGGTGCTGAGGCTCGTGGCGGCTGCCGACGCGCTGATCGAGGGCTACCGCCCCGGGGTGATGGAGCGCCTGGGGCTCGGCCCCGAGCTCTGCCTGGAGCGCAAGCCCGCGCTGGTATACGGGCGCATGACCGGCTGGGGACAGACCGGCCCCCTGGCACAGGCGGCGGGGCACGACCTCAATTACATTGCCCTGTCCGGCGCGCTCCACGCGATGGGCCGGCCCGAAGCGCCGCCGCCGCCGCCGCTCAACCTGGTCGGCGATTTCGGCGGTGGCGGCATGATGCTGGCTTTCGGCGTGGTCTGCGCCCTGCTCGAAGCGCGCGCTTCCGGCAAGGGACAGGTCGTCGATGCCGCGATGACCGACGGCGCCGCGCTGCTCACGGCGATGGTCTATGGCTTCAAGGCGGCCGGCGCCTGGAGCAATAGCCGCGGCGCCAACCTGCTCGACGGCGGTGCCCACTTCTACGACAGCTACGCCTGCGCCGACGGCAAGTACGTGGCCATCGGTGCGATCGAGCCGCAGTTCTACGCCCTGCTGCTGGAGGTCTGCGGCATCACGGATCCGGACTTCTCGGCACAGATGGACACCCGGCGCTGGCCGGAACTCAAGGCCAAGCTCGCGGCGGTGCTTGCGACCAAGACGCGCGATCAATGGTGCGCGCTGATGGCGGGCAGCGACGTCTGCTTCGCGCCGGTGCTCGATCTGGACGAGGCGCCGGCGCATCCCCACAACCGGGCGCGGCAGACCTTCATCGACATCGACGGCGTCGTTCAGCCGGCGCCGGCGCCGCGCTTTTCCCGCACCCCGCCCGGGGTGCCGAGTCCCCCCGCCGCGGCCGGACCGGGCACGGATGCGATCCTGGCCGACTGGGGGCTGGCGGCCGAGGAGATCTCGGCGATGAGGGCGGCGGGCCTGTTCTAGGCGAGCAGGCTGCGCGCGACCAGGCTGACGCCGCCGGCGATCAGGATCAGCCACAGCCCCTGCTGCACCCGCTTCGCCGCCAGGCGGTGATGCAGGCGGTTGCCCAGCCACAGCCCGGCCAGCATAAACGGGAAGAGGCCGGCGGCGGCGGCGAGCATACCCCGCTGCGCGTACAGGCCGGCGAGCGCGAAGACGCCCAGACGCGAGATGGCGGAGAGGGTGATCACGGTGGCGATGGTGGCGCGCAGCGCCGATTTGTCGGGCAGGCGGCGCGCCAGATAGATCGCATAGACCGGACCGCCGGTGCCGAACAGAGCGCTGAAGATTCCCCCCAGGGTGCCCAGCGGCGCCGCCCAGGACCGACCCATCGGCCCGGCCTCGGCGCCGGCGAGCATGCTGTAGGCGGCGTAGCAGAGCACGAAGACGCCTAGGCCGAGCATCAGCCATTTGGCCGGGGCGTGGACCAGAAAGGTCGCGCCCAGCGCGATGCCGAGGAGCATGAAGGGTACGAGCGACCGCAATTCCGGGCGGGCGATGGCGGCGCGGTTGCGCGTGCCGATGATCAGGCTGGCCGAGAAGTCGAGCAGCAGCAGCATCGGCACGGCAAAGCGCAGCGGCAGCAGCTGGGCGAGCAGGGGCATGGAGGTGATCGAGGCGCCGAAGCCGGTGATGCCCAGGATGGTGTAGGCGAGCAGCACGATCAGCGGCGCACAGACGAGCGTCGCCGGCGAGAAGACCGACAGGGCCCCGATCATCTAGCCGCGCTCGCTCTTGGCGAGCTCGCTGAAATACTCGTAGTCTGCGGTGTTGACCAGGGAGCGACGGAACTCCACCGGGGCATCGTTGAAGCTCAGCGCCACGCGCCTGATTTCGAGCAAGGGGTCGCCGCTTTTTATTCCGAGGAGTTCTGCCGTTTCGGCATCCGCCAGCCGGGCGCGCAGGCGTTCCGCCGAACGGACGACGCTGATGCCGAAGGCGGTCTGGTAGAGGTGGTAGATGGTGTTCGGGCGCTGCCGGAAGCGTTGCGCCGTGAGCCCGGGAAACAGCGCCTGGGGGATGGCGATGTCGTCGAGTATGATCGGCCGGCCGCCCAGACTCAGCAGGTTGCGGATCCGGAACAGCGCGGCGCCGCGCTCGATGCCGAGCCGCTCCGCGTCCTCCGCTTCGGCGCGGCCGCGGCGAAACGACAGCATCTCGACCGTCGGGGTCTCGCGGCCGCCGTCGCTGCGCATGATGTGGAAGAAATGGAACATCAGGCGATCGCGGTTGTGCGCCGCCACGAAGGTTCCCCGCCCCTGCTGGCGGATCAGGATGTTTTCGGCGACGAGTTCGTCGACCGCCTTGCGCACGGTGCCGACCGCCACCTGGAAGCGCATCGCGAGCAGCCGCTCCGAGGGGATCGCCGCGCCCGGCTTCCATTCGCCGGCCATCACCGCCCGGGTCAGCAGCCGCTTGACCTCCTTGTACAACGGCGTATCGAGCGTGGAGCCGGCGACCAGCTTCTCGTTCAGAGCCGGATCCTCCCATTTACGCATGGAACGCCCCTTCACTCACGGATGGCGCGCATCATAACCGATCCCCCGGCATTGCTACAACTCATTTATATGACCTAGTTGACATTGCGATGGCGGCTGTCTAGCATGGAGTCCAGATTGATCAATCGCCCGCTGGGCCCAACGCAGGAGTTATCGATGATTCATTTCGTATTGCACGATGCAAAGGACACCGTCGCCGTCGCCGTGGTCGAAGGCGTCACGGCCGGGCAGGAACTGACCGGCTGGATCATGGACGAGGACCGGCAGATCAAGGTCAAGGTGCTGCAGAACATCCCGATCGGGCACAAGATCGCGCTCAAGGACATGGCCGCGGGCGAGACCGTCTTCAAATACGGCATCGACATCGGCCGGGTGGTGGCGCCGATCAAGGCCGGCGAGCACGCCCACGTGCACAACATCAAGACCAAGCGCTGGTGAGTCGGGACGCATTCCCACCAGGCCCACGTTCGAACCATTTCAGGATACCCACATGATTTCCAAAAAAACCACCTTTGCCGGCTACCGGCGCGAGAACGGCCGCGTCGGCGTGCGCAACCACGTCATCATCCTGCCGGTGGACGACCTGTCCAACGCCGCCGCCGAGGCGGTGGCGCACAACATCAAGGGGGCGATGGCCCTGCCGCACCCCTACGGCCGGCTGCAGTTCGGCGCCGACCTCGATCTGCACTTCCGCACCCTGATCGGCACCGGCTCCAACCCCAACGTCGCCGCCGTCGTGGTGATCGGCATCGAGGAGGGCTGGACCCAGCGCGTCGTCGACGGCATCGCCAAGACCGGCAAGCCGGTGGCCGGCTTCGGCATCGAGCTGCACGGCGACCACGACACCATCATGCGCGCCTCCAAGGCGGCGAAGAGCTTCGTCCAGGCCGCCTCCGAGGCGCGCCGCGAGGAGTGCCCGATTTCGGAATTGTGGGTGTCGACCAAGTGCGGGGAGTCGGACACCACCTCCGGCTGCGGCGCGAACCCGACCGTCGGCAATGCCTTCGACAAGCTCTACGAGCTGGGCAGCACCCTGGTGTTCGGCGAGACCACCGAGATCACCGGCGGCGAGAACATCGTCGTCCAGCGCTGCCGCACGCCGCAGGTGGCCGAAGCCTTCATGGCCATGTTCAACCGCTATCAGGACACGATCAACCGCCACAAGGTCGATGACCTCTCCGATTCCCAGCCGACCAAGGGCAACATCGCCGGCGGTCTCACCACCATCGAGGAGAAGGCGCTCGGCAACATCCAGAAGATCGGCAAGAAGTGCCTGGTCGATGGCGTGCTGGACAAGGCCGAGGTGCCCACCGGACCCGGATTGTGGTTCATGGATTCGTCCTCTGCCGCGGCCGAGATGGTGACCCTGGTCGCCGCGGCCGGCTTCGCCGTGCATTTCTTTCCCACCGGCCAGGGCAATATCATCGGCAATCCGATCCTGCCGGTCATCAAGATCTCCGCCAACCCGCGCACGGTGCGCACCATGAGCGAGCACATCGACGTCGATACCTCCGGCCTGCTGCAACGTGAAATAGTGCTGGATCAAGCTGGCGACCAGTTGCTCGAAATGATGCTGCGCACCGCGAACGGCCGGCTCACCGCCGCGGAAGCGCTCGGACATCGCGAGTTCGTGCTGACCCGTCTGTACGAGAGCGCCTGAGCGTCCATGGTGGCGATGGCTGGCGGATTGACCCCGGAGATGGAACCGACGCCTTCGATGCTCGACGTGCGGGTATGGCACGGCGCCGAGCGCGGCGAATTCCGCCATTATCGGGTGCCGCGCCGGGACAGCCAGACGGTGCTCGACGTCGTCACCCACATCCAGCGCCACCTCGACCCGACGCTCTCCTACCGCTTCGCCTGCCGCGTCGGCATGTGCGGTTCCTGTGCGATGACGGTCAACGGCGTCGCCCGCTGGACCTGCCGCACCCACGTCGATCAGGTCACCAGCGACGGCCGCCTGGAAATCGCGCCGCTCGCCCACCTGCCGGTGGTGCGCGACCTGGTGACCGACATGCGGCCCTTCTTCGACAAATGGGCCAAGGCCAAGGGGCGCTTCCAGGGCGGCAGCACGCGCAGCGATCCGGTGGCCAGGGTGCTGCCGGACACGCCCGAACGCCGGGCGGTGGACGCGGCCATCGAATGCATCGGCTGCGGCGTCTGTTATGCCTCGTGCGATGTGGTCGGCTGGCTGCCGGACTATCTCGGTCCGGCGGCGTTAAACCGCGCCTGGACGCTGGTCAATGATGTCCGCGACGTCTCGCGCCTGGAGCGTTTGCGGGCGGTGGCGGAGGCGGGCGGCTGCCTGTCCTGCCACAGCCACACCTCCTGCAGCGAGCGTTGCCCGAAAAAGATCGCGCCCACCGCCGGCATCTCCGGCCTGAAGCGCGCTTGCGCCCGGGCCGCGCTGGGGGGCGAACTGTGACCCCGGCCCGGCGCGACACGCTGTTCTGGCTGGCCCAGCGAACGAGCGCCGCGGTACTGGCGTTGTGCCTGCTGGTGCACCTGGCGGTCATCATCTACGCGGTGCGGAGCGGATTGACGGCCGCAGAAATCCTCGGGCGGACGCGCGGCAACGCCCCGCTCGCTGCCTTCTACGGCGTGTTCGTTATCGCGGTCAGCGTCCATGCGCCGCTCGGCCTGCGCGCCATCCTCTCCGAATGGACGCTCTGGCGGAGTCGCAGCCAGACTTGGGCGATGGCCGCTCTCGCCGTGCTGCTGTTCGGTCTGGGCATGCGCGCGGTGTGGGCGGTGGTGCAATGAGCCCGATCGTCAGCCACGGCTATCGCGCCCGCCACCATCCGGCTTATTGGGCCTTCTTGGTGCACCGCATCTCCGGCCTGGCGCTGACCCTGTTTCTGCCGCTGCACTTCCTGGTGCTGGGACAGGCGCTGCGCGGCGAGGCGGCGCTCGACGGCTTGCTGCGCTGGAGCCAGAATCCGCTGCTGAAGGTGGCGGAGACCCTGCTGGTGACCGCGGCGGCTGCCCATCTCGCCGGCGGCCTGCGCCTGCTGGTGCTGGAAGGGGCCTCCTGGCGCGGTCCGCGCAAGGACCTGGCGGCACTCGCCGCCGGCGTCTCGCTGGCGCTGGCCTTGCTGTTCGCACTGGCGGTGTTGTGATGAAAAACTGGATCATGAGTTCAAGCAGGTGAACTAATACCGACGGCGGACGGATTCCGCCGGACATAAAAATCTAAGGAGGAGATGAAATGAAACGCTTGTTTCTATTGGCGGCAACCACAGTGCTGGGCATCACCACGGTGCACGCCGAAGTGAGTAGGCTCAGTGTCGCTCAGGAGTATGGCGTCAGCTATCTGCCGCTCCTGGTCATGGAAGATCAGCATTTGATCGAGAAGGAAGCCAAAGAGGCCGGCATCAAGAACCTCAAGGTCACCTGGGACAAGTTCGCCGGCGGCAACGTCATGAACGATGGCCTGCTGTCCAACAGCCTGGACATCGCCTCCGGCGGTGTCGGCCCATTTGTCAAGCTCTGGGCCAAGACCCGCAGCAATTATGACGTCAAGGCGATCGCTGCGCTCAACATCATGCCGCTCTACCTCAACAGCGATAACCCGGCGGTCAAATCGATCAAGGACTTCACCGCCAAGGACAAGATCGCCCTGCCGGCGGTCAAGGTGTCGATCCAGGCGGTGACCCTGCAAATGGCGGCGGAGCAGGCCTTCGGCCCGGGCCAGCAGAACAAGCTGGATTCCCTGACGGTCTCGATGAGCCATCCGGACGGCATGGCCGCGCTGCTCTCGGGCAAGAGCGAGATAACGGCCCATTTCACCTCGCCGCCCTTCCAGTACCAGGAACTCGCCGACCCGAAGGTCCACACCGTGCTCAATTCCTACGATGTCTTGGGGGGGCCGGCGACCTTCAACCTGGTGTGGACCACCGAGAAGTTCCGCGCGCAGAACCCCAAGGTCTATGCCGCTTTCGTGAAGGCGCTGAACGAGTCGATCGCCATGATCAACAAGGACAAGAAATGGGCGGCCGAGCTCTACCTGCGCACCTCGAAGAACAAGAGCTCGGTCGCCGACATCCTGAAAATACTCAACGATCCTCAGGTCGTCTACACGACCACGCCGCAGAACGTCATGAAATACGTCAATTTCATGTACAAGACCAAGTCCATCGACGTCATGCCGAAGTCGTGGAAGGACCTGTTCTTCCCCGAGGTGCAGAACCAGTCGGGTAGCTGATCTGCGGCAGCCAGCGGGGGCCGAGTCCCCGCTGGCTGCAACCTGTTTTCCATGCGCTCGCTTCCGGAGGTGGTAATGACGAGCACCCAGAGTCAGGGGAGTGCGCCGCTGCTAGACGTACGCGGCGTCACCCTGCAGTACAAGACCAAGGAACACCTGGTGACCGCGACCTACCGCGTCGATTTCCAGGTGTTCAAGTCCGACCGCTACATCCTGCTCGGCCCCTCGGGCTGCGGCAAATCGACGCTGTTGAAGGCGGTCGGCGGCTATCTCGCGCCCACCGAGGGCGAGATCAGGCTCAAGGGCGCGGTGGTGACCAAGCCGGGTCCCGACCGGATGATGGTGTTTCAGGAATTCGACCAGTTGCTGCCGTGGAAGACCGTGAAGGAAAACGTCATGTTCCCGCTGCTCTCCTCGGGCAAGGCTGCCGGCCGGGCGGCGGAAGAGAAGGCGATGCAATACATCGAGAAGGTCAAGCTGTCCCAGTTCGCCGACCACCACCCGCACATGCTCTCCGGCGGTATGAAGCAGCGCGTGGCGATCGCCCGCGGCATGGCCATGGAGCCCGACGTGCTGCTGATGGACGAGCCCTTCGCGGCGCTCGATGCGCTGACCCGGCGGAAGATGCAGGAAGAGCTGCTGCAGTTGTGGGACGACACCCACTTCACCGTCATCTTCGTCACCCACTCGATCCCCGAGGCGATCAAGATCGGCAGCCGCATCCTGCTGCTCTCGCCGCATCCCGGACAGGTCAAGGCCGAGCTCGCCAGCGTGCCGCGCGACCGGCTCGAAACGCAGGCCCACGAGGCGCTGGCGGCGACGATCCACGACATGTTGTTCGCCGATCAGGTCGAGGAGCAGGAGGTGCATCATGTCTAGCAAGGATTCGATCCTGATAGCCCGGCCGGAGATCCATCGCGTGCCGGTCGATTCATCGGCCTTCGGCGTCGTGGAAAAGCCCCTGTCCACCGTCGAGAAGCTGTTCGGAAATCCCGCCCTGCGCAAGACGCTGATCCTGATCGTGCTGGCCTTGGTCTGGGAGATCGGGGCGCGGATGTTGAACAGCGAATTGCTGTTTCCGACCTTCATCGCTACCTTGACCGCCTTCTTCAAGGGCATCGTCAGCGGCGAGCTGATGCGCCACGTCTGGGTCTCGCTCAAGGTGCTGCTCATCGGCTACGCGCTGGGGATCCTGATCGCGGCACTGCTCACCGGGATAGGCATCGTCTCGCGGGTGGGCAACGACATCCTGGAGACCCTGACCGCGATGTTCAACCCGTTGCCGGCCATCGCGCTCCTGCCGATCGCGCTGATCTGGTTCGGCCTGGGCAACGCCAGCCTGATCGCGGTGCTGGTGCATTCGGTGGTCTGGGCGGTGGCGCTCAACACCCACTCGGGCTTCCGCTCGGTCTCAGGCACGCTGCGCATGGTCGGCAAGAACTATGGCCTGGGCGGGTTTTCCTACGTCGCGAAAATCCTCATTCCGGCCGCCTTCCCGAGCATCCTGACCGGCCTGAAGATCGGCTGGGCCTTCGCCTGGCGCACGCTGATCGCATCGGAACTGGTGTTCGGCGTCAGCTCCGGCTCCGGCGGCCTGGGCTGGTACATCTACGAGAACAAGAACGAGTTGGACATTCCCAAGGTGTTCGCCGGGCTGCTCACGGTGATCCTGATCGGTCTCTTGGTCGAGAACCTGATCTTCCGCGTGGTCGAAAACAGGACGGTACGCAAATGGGGCATGCAGCACTAAACGGGCGGGAGCGGGACGCATGAATATCGATTTGTCCTCCGTGGAGGAAGCGGCGCGCGAGCTCTATATCCGCGCCCTGAAGATGCTGCCCCCGGACGTCAAGCAGGGCATCGCCCGCCTGGCGCGGGATGAGACCGCGCCCGCCGCGAAGAGCGTGCTGGCCACCATGCTCACCAACATCACGGTCGCCGAAGACACCGACAACCTGCTCTGCCAGGATACCGGCATCCCCATCTACAACGTCCTGATCGGGCGCGGCGTCGCGGTCGATGGCCACGGCCTCAAGGAGGCGATCCGCCGCGGCTGCGAGCGCGCGACGCGCGAGCATCCGCTGCGTTCCTCGGTGGTGCATCCGCTCACCCGGAAGAACCAGCACAGCTCCTGCGGGCCCGGGGTGCCGGTGATCCACATCGACTTCACCGATGCAGCCGATCTGATGGAGATCGAGATGATCCCCAAGGGCAGCGGTTCGGAGAACAACTCCTGGCTCAGGATGGCGATCCCCGCCGAGGGCGTCGCAGCGATCAAGACCTTCGTCGTCGATTGCGTCCTCGAAGCCGGCGGCAAGACCTGCCCGCCGACCATCGTCGGCGTCGGCATCGGCGGCACCTCCGACCTGTGCGTGGCGCTGGCCAAGCGTGCCGCGACCCGGCCGCTGGGGACGCGCTGCCCCGATCCCGAGGGCGCCGAACTCGAGGCGGCGCTCGGCGCCGCGGTCAATCGCCTGGGCATCGGCGCCCAGGGACTGGGCGGAGACGCCACCGCCTTTGCCGTCCATGTGGAATTGGCGGCGACGCACATCACCATGAATCCGGTGGCGGTGAACATGCAATGCCACTCCGCGCGCCGCGCGCGCGCGAGCTTCACGCCGCAAGGCATAGCCTACGGATACTGACATGGCCCACTACGAGCTTTCCACCCCGGTCGACGAGGCCGCCATCCGCGAGCTGCGGGTCAATGACACGGTGAGCCTGCAGCACACCCTGTTCGGCATCCGCGACGCGACCCAGATCGCGATGTTCGACCGCGGCCGCAAGACCCGCTTCGACCTCGCCGGCCACGCGGTGATCCACACCGCGCCGAACGTGCGCAAGGTCGAGCCCTGCGCGGAATATCCCGCCGGCTACGCGCCGGTGTGCATCGGCACCACCACCTCGGCGCGGATGGAGCGCTTCACGCGGCCGCTGATGAGCCAATACGGGGTGCGCATGATCGTCGGCAAGGGTGGGCTGCTCGCTGATTCCCTCGCCGCGTTCAAGGAGCTGGGCGGCGTCTATCTGGCCATCGTCGGCGGCACCGCGGCCCTGGAGACCACCTGGATCGAGGCGATCGAGGACGTGGATCTGGACGACCTCAATCCCGAGTCGCTGTGGAAGTTCCGCATCCGCGATTTCGGACCCCTGCTGGTGGCCATGGACAGCCACGGCGGCAGCCTCTACGAGATCGTGCGCCAGGATGCCCGGGCGCGTCGGGCGGCGGTGCTGGCAGATCTCGGCGTAGCCAACTGAGATGAAGACACTCAAGACCGACATCCTCATCTTAGGCTCGGGCGGCGCCGGCCTGTTCGCGGCGTTGCACGCGCACCAGGCGGCGCCCGAGCTAGACATCACCGTCGCGGTCAAGGGCCTGCTCGGCAAGTGCGGCTGTACGCGCATGGTCCAGGGCGGCTACAACGTTTCCCTGGCCGCGGGCGACTCGATCGAGCGCCACTTCATGGACACCATCCTCGGCGGCAAGTGGCTGCCAGACCAGGATCTGGCCTGGCGCCTGGTCACGACGGCGGTCGAGCGGATCCACGAACTGGAGAACGAGCTCGGTTGCTTCTTCGACCGCAACGCCGACGGCACCCTGCACCAGAAGGCCTTCGCCGGCCAGACCTTCGACCGCACCGTGCACAAGGGCGACCTGACCGGCATCGAGATCATCAACCGCCTGGCCGAGCAGGTGTGGGCGCGCGACATCAACCGCCTGGAGGACCACCGGGCGGTGGAGCTCGTCCCCAGCGTCGACGGCCAGGCGCTGGCCGGCGTGCTGATGATCGACATGAGGAGCGGCGAATTCACCCTGGTCGAGGCCAAGGCGGTGCTGCTCGCCACCGGCGGCGGCCCGACCATGTACAAGTATCACACCCCCTCCGGCGACAAGAGCTGCGACGGCCTGGCGATGGCGCTGCGCGCCGGGCTCGCGCTGCGCGACCTGGAGATGGTGCAGTTCCATCCCACCGGCCTGCTCGCCGGGGCGCACACCCGGATGACCGGCACGGTGCTGGAGGAGGGGCTGCGCGGCTCCGGCGGCTACCTGTTGAACGGCGCCGGCGAGCGCTTCATGCACCGGCACGATCCGCGCGGCGAGCGCGCCACCCGGGACGTCGTCTCGCGCGGCATCTTCGCCGAGATGCGCGCCGGGCACACCACGCCCAACGGCGGCGTCTATATCGAGATGGGCCACCTCGGGCCGGAGAACGTGCGGCGGCAGTTCAAGGGCATGGTCGAGCGCTGCGCCGACAGCGGCTTCGACCTCGCCGCCGGCCGGGTCGAGGTGGTGCCCACCGCCCACTACATGATGGGCGGCGTGGTCTTCGACGGCGACTGCCAAACCTCGCTCGCCGGCCTGTTCGCCGCCGGCGAGGACACCGGCGGCGTGCACGGCGCCAACCGCCTGGGCGGCAACGGCGTCGCCAATTCGACGGTGTTCGGCGGCATCGCCGGCGACGCGATGGCGGCCTGGACGCGGCGGCAGGGCGTCCATCGGACGCCGGACCAGGCCGCCGTCGCGGCGGCGGTCGAGCGCTGCACCCGGCCCTTCGGGGCCAAGCCCGGCGGCATCGAGACCATCCGCGACGCGCTCTCCCAGACGATGTGGGACGACGTCGGCATCGTGCGCGAGCGCGCGGGCCTCGCGCGCGCCCAGCGCCGCCTGGAAGAACTGCAGGGCGAGCTCCACGCCACCGGGGTGGCGGGCGACGACCGCGGCTACAACCTCACCTGGCACGACTGGCTGAACCTCGACAGCCTGATCTCGGTCAGCCGTGCGATCACCGCGGCCGCCCTGGTGCGGGAAGACTCGCGCGGCGCCCACTACCGCTCCGATTTCCCGGAATCCGGCCGGCCCGAGGATTCGCGCTACACCGTGGTGCGCCAGGCGGGCGGGGAGCTGCACATCGACACCCTGCCGGTGCGCTTCACCCGGGTCCAGCCGGGGCAATCCCTGCTGGCCGAATGAGACGACGATGAAAATAGTGATCAGCGAATTCATGGACGCGGCGGCGGTCGAGTCTCTGCGCGGCCGCTTCGACATCCGCTACGATCCGGCGCTGGTCGATCGGCGCGCAGAGCTGGTCGCCGGGCTCGCGGATGCCGACGCCCTGATCGTCAGGAACCGCACCCGGGTCGATGCCGGGCTGCTCGCCGCGGCGCCGCGGCTCAAGGTGGTCGGGCGCCTGGGGGTGGGGCTGGACAACATCGATCTTGCCGCCAGCCGGGAGCGGGGCGTGGCGGTGATTCCCGCGACCGGCGCCAACGCCGCGGCGGTGGCCGAATACGTGCTGTGCACCGCGATGATGCTGCTGCGCGGCGCCTATCGTTCCTCGGCCGCGGTGGCCGCCGGGCAGTGGCCGCGCGCGGCGCTCTCGGAGGGCCGGGAGATCGGCGGCAAGGAGATCGGTATCGTCGGCTTCGGCGGCATCGGCCGCCTCACCGCGAGGCTGGCGCGATCGCTGGGCATGCGCGTCGCCGGCTGCGACCCAGAGATCGCAGCCGATTCGCCGCTCTGGCTGAGCGAGACGGCGCTGCGCCTGGAGCTAAACGAACTGCTGGGACGGGCGGACGTCGTCTCGCTGCACATTCCGCTCGCCCCCGCGACCCGCGGCCTGATCGGGGCGGCGCAACTGGCGCTGATGAAACCCAACGCCGTCCTGATCAACAGCGCGCGCGGCGGCACGGTCGACGAAGCCGCCCTGGCCACCGCGCTCAGGGCCGGACGCCTGGGCGGCGCCGCGTTAGACGTCTTCGCCGACGAGCCGCTGGCGCCGGGTTCGCCGCTTTCCGACTGCCCGAACCTGATCCTCACCCCCCATATCGCGGGCGTCAGCCGCGAAGCCAATCAACGGGTGAGCAGCCTGATCGCCGAGCGCGTCGCGGCGCTGCTCGAATCCGCTTGAACGATTCCTGAAAAGGCAACTGGAGTTCATCGTGCCGAAACAAACCCCGGAACACCTCGCCGATCTCGTCACCCGCGCCCTGTGCCGAGCCGGCGCATCAAGCGCCATGGCCGAGGCCACGGCCAGGGCGCTGGTCTATGCCGAAGCCCAGGGCCTGTCTTCCCACGGCCTGTCCCGCGTCGCCCAGTACGCCGCGCACTTGCGCAACGGCCGGGCCGACGGTGCCGCGCAAGCCAGAATCGTCAAGGGCAAGGCCGCCGCTTGCCTGATCGACGCCGGTTCGGGTCTGGCCTATCCCGCGTGCGAATTGGCGGTGCGCGAGGCCATCGCCCGCGCCCGGGAGAGCGGCGCCTGCTTCGCCGCGGTCACCGACAGCCACCATTTCGGCGCCGCCGGCTATCACCTCGAAGCCGTGGCGGAGGCGAAGATGGTCGGCCTGGCCTTCGCCAACTCGCCGGCGGCGATGCCTGCCTGGGGCGGCAAGCGCGCCCTGTTCGGAACCAACCCGATCGCCGCGGTATTTCCGAGAAAGGCTGCGCCAGCCTTGACCATCGATCTGTCGCTGTCCGAGGTGGCCAGGGGAAAATTGATGATCGCGGCCAAGAAGGGCGAAGCCATCCCCCTGGGCTGGGCGCTGGACGGCGACGGCCGGCCGACCACCGACCCGAAGGCGGGTCTGGCCGGCACGATGATGCCGGCCGGCGGCGTCAAGGGGGGGATGCTGGCGCTGATGGTCGAATTGCTCTGCTGCGCCCTGACCGGCGCCGCCTTCGGCTTCGAGGCCGACTCCTTCTTCGTCGACGAGGGCAACCGGCCGCGCATCGGCCAGTCCTTCCTGGTCATCGATCCGGACGCCCTGGCCGGCCGCGAGATCTTTTTCGAGCGCATGGAGACGCTGATCGCGGCGATGCTGGCCGACGAAGGCGTGCGCCTGCCAGGCTACCGACGCCTGGCGCTGGCCGAGGCATCGCGCAGCCAGGGCATCGAAATCCCCGCCGCACTGCTGGCTGACCTGGAACGCCTGTCGGCCTGATCGCCCGCGGCGCCCCGATTGTTGCTAAGCTGCCGGCCCCGGCCCCATCTCCGCGGGCCGTCAAGGAGGGCCCTTGGCTATCGAGTCGCCGGCGCGCACGCCGGAGGAAACCAGGAACCAGGCCAAGGGCTACGCGGCTGCGGCGATGGTGGTGCTGTTCTGGTCCGGCTTCAACATCGTGTCGCGGCTGGGCGGGCGCAGCGCGCTGACGCCCTTCGACATGGCGGCGATACGCTTCGGCGTGTCGGGACTGTTGTTCTGCCCCTTCTTCATCTTCGGCCGGCGCTCGATCACCTGGCTGCAAGCGATGATCCTGGCCGCCCTGGGCGGCCTCGGCTACGCCTTGTGCGTCTATTCGGGATTCTCGCTGGCGCCCGCCGCGCACGCCGGCATCCTGGTCAATGGCGGCATCCCGTTCGCGACGGCGCTGTTGTCCTGGGCCGCGCTGGGTTATCGACCGGGACGCCGGGCGCTGGGTTCCCTCTCGATCGCGGCGCTGGGCATCGCGCTGATCGGCTTCCAGAGCTTCGATCAGCGCTCGGGTGTCGGCCAGTGGCTAGGCGATCTGTTCTTTCTTTGCGCCGCGACCTGCTTCGCGTCCTTCGGCTTGTTGCTGAAGCGGTGGCGGGTCTCTCCCTGGGAAACCACGGTCGGCGTCGCCACGCTGTCGATGCTCGCCTATCTGCCCGTCTACTTCCTGTTCCTGCCCAAGGCCGTGGCCTCGGTCGCCCCTGCGCTGATCCTGCTGCAGTGCCTCTACCAGGGGGTGATCGCGGCCTCGATCGCGGGCTTGCTCTATGCCTACGCCAACCAAACGATCGGGCCGCTGAAGGCCTCGCTGATGCTGGCCCTGGTTCCCGGGGCATCGGCCGTGGCGGCGGTGCCGCTGCTGGGCGAGCCGCTGGGCCTGACGACCCTGCTGGGCGTCGTGCTGGTGACCGGTGGTGCCGTGCTCGGCACCACCGCGGCGAAATGAGGCACTCGGAGCCGGCTCACTCCACCGTGATCAGCTTGCGCACCCTCAGAAATTGTCCGGGCGGCGTCGCCGTGGTGGTCGTGAGCAACTTGCCCTGGTACTCGTAGGTCACCTGGTAGCCGGCGGGCGGACCGGCCTCGTAGATCGTATGGCATTCCTGCTGCGGGCCGGCATCGCCCGAGCCGACGCGATCGCCGACCATCGCACCGGCGACCGCGCCGGCGATGGTGGTGGCATCCTTGCCGTGGCCGCCGCCGAAGCGCGAGCCGAGCAGCGCGCCGGTCAGTCCGCCGATGACGGCACCGGCGGCGTTGTGTTCGGGGGCAGGCGGGGCTGCCACCGCGGAGCAGAGCTGCCGGGCCATCACCGGTCCGGGTATCGGCTTCGAATCCAGAACGCGCGCGTATTCGGTGCTGTCCTGGATGACGTTGGACGACTGGGCAATCGGCGCGTAGGGCCGTTCCCGGTATTCGGCCATGCTCGTCAGGGGAAGCAGCAGGGCCGCTGCGAGCAGTGTGCGTTTCATTCGACGATCCTCTCTATTGGCCCGGCGGGGTCGGGGGAAGCTTTTCCCATCCCACCTGGCATTGTTTCACGTAAGGGTAGTAGCCCCTGGGCTTGCCGCAGTAATACCACCACTGGCCGCCCGGAGCCAACGGCTCGGACTGGCTGCCCTGCGGCGCCGCGAGGGCGGCGGGCGGCGGTGGCGGCAGCTCGACCGTGGGCGTTCCATAGTACTGGGAGACGAAGGAGGGGCCCAAATAGCCCGGCGGGGCATAGACGGGCGGCGGCGCATAATACGCGCTTCTGGGCTGCAGCGCGGACCAGAGCAGCGCCGAGCCGAACAGCACGCCGAGTCCCCAGCCCAGATGGTCGCCGCCGCGGTCGCCGTGGTCGCCGCGATAGCCGCCGTGCCACCCGCCGTAGCCGTGATGGTGATCGCCGCCGCGATCGGCCCACGCCGGCACGGCCAGCGCCGCTCCGGTCGCCACAATCAGCGCCAGCAAAGCCGATCTCGTGCGCTTCATGAGTCTCTCCTCGGGAAAACGGGCGGCATGCCGATTCCATCCATGGCCACAGGATAGCAGCGGCGGCTAAGGGGATTATTTCCCACTTTTGCAGCGCGGGGGCATTTTGTAAGTGAATGTTGTCCGAGGCTGCGCCTGGTCGGGCTCGCGATACCCGAGCCGGCCACGACCGGTAGCACCTGGTAATAAATTGAGCGCCTGCCGTGCCCGGTCTTGCGGCTAAACTTCGATCATGAGCCGAACACACTGTGTCTGGGTCGTCGATGACGACCCGGAATTGCGCAAGCTGCTGGTTGAATTTCTCGGGCAAAACGACTTCGACGTACGCGCCTTTCCCGACGCTCGCGATCTGGAACGCCGCCTCACCCGTCAGCGGCCGGACCTGCTGGTCCTCGATCTGATGCTGCCGGGCATCGACGGCTTGGAGATCTGCCGACGATTGCGGGCGACGGGTGACGATATTCCGATCATCATGCTGACCGCCAAGAGCGACGCCATCGACCGGGTCGTCGGCATCGAGCTGGGCGCCGACGATTATCTGGGCAAACCCTTTCTGCCGCGCGAGCTGACGGCGAGAATCCAGGCCGTGCTGCGCCGCCGCGCGCCGCTGCCGCCGGGGACGCCGATCGCGGACGGCAACACGGTGAGCTTCGGCGAATGCCGGCTAGACCTGACGACGCGCACGCTCTGGCGCGGGGAGGCCAAGGTTGAAATCACCTCCGGCGAGTTCGCCCTGCTCTCCGCCTTCGTCCGGCATCCCCATCGACCGCTGACGCGCGAGCGCCTGCTCGAACTGGCCCGCGGGCCGAGCTCGGAGACCTTCGATCGCAGCGTCGATGTGCAGATTTCCCGTCTGCGCAAACTGATCGAACCGGATCAGGGCAGGCCGCGCCACATCCAGACGGTGTGGGGCTTCGGCTACGTTTTCGTGCCCGACACCAGCAGGGCCGATGCATGAGGCGTTTTGCCGATTCGCTCTACGCGCGCCTCGCCCTGGTGCTGCTGGTGGCGCTGGGCGCGAGTTACGGCGCGATGTACTTTCTCTTCCTGGCGCATCTCGAAGACACCCGGAACAACAACATCGCGCGCTTCGTCGCGCAAAGGGTGCAACTGATCGAGGAGTTGCTGGAGAGCCGTCCCGACGCCAAACTCCCGCCCCTGAGCGGGTTGCACATTGCCGGCACGTCGCCCGCCGTCGAGGACAAAATTCCCGCCCGGACGCTGCGCTTCGTGGCGCAGTTGAGGGGACACCTGGCTGCCGAAATGGGCCGCGAGGTCGAGCTCGTTCCGGTGACCCGGCCCGCGGCCGGGCTGTGGATCCGTCTGCGTCGCCCTTCGACTGCCGGGCAATGGTTGCTGATGCCCATGCCGCCTCCGCATTCGAGCCGCGGCGCCTCGCTGCGCCTGGCGATGCTGGTCGGTTTCGCGGTGTTCTTCGCCGGGGGCATGATCCTGCTCTGGCAGATCCAGCGCCCGCTCAAGCGCCTGGGCCGGGCGCTCGAGACGGTGGGCCACTCACCCAGCCTCGACAAGCTTCCGCGCGCCGGGGTCGGGGAGATCCGCATCCTGGGCGAGCGCTACAACGACATGGTCGAGCGGCTGCACCGCTACGAGGAGGACCGCACCACCATGCTCGCCGGCGTCGCCCACGACCTGCGCTCGCCGATCACACGCTTGCGCCTGCTGCTCGAACTGGGACAGGGCTCGCGCAGCGCCGAAATGCTGCAGAACATCGACGATATCGAGCGGATCACCGAGCAGTTCCTGGTCTATGCCCGCGGCAGCGACGACGAGCCGGTAGAAGAGCGCGACGCGGGCCTGTTCGTCGAGGAGGTCATCGCGCCCTATCGCGAGCAGGGCGTGACCAGCCTCTGCGAGCACGAAGGCCTGAGCGTCGCGGTGCGCGCCAATTCGCTGCGCCGCACGCTGATCAACCTGATCGAGAACGCCATCGAGTACGGCCGGCCGCCCGTCGTGGTGCGGGTGTCGCGCTGGTCGGGCGGCGTGGCGATCGCGGTCAAGGACGCCGGAGAGGGCATCGACCCAGGCCAGATGGCGCAGGCGCTGCGCCCCTTCTCCCGTCTCGACAGTTCCAGGAGCGGCAAGGGTCATTGCGGGCTGGGCCTGGTGATCGCCGCGAAGATAGCCGAGGAGCATCATGGCAGGCTGCAGCTTGGCAATCCCGCCGGCGGGGGCTTCGTGGCGGAAATCCTGCTTCCCGCCGGTCAAAACATTTGATTACAAAATATCCCCCTCGTGACAGAGTTGGAAATACTCTGTCTCGGTTCCGCTGCTACGCTTTGAGCCAGTCAAACCGGAGGATCGGGGAGCATGACGCTTCTTCCCCGAGCGAAACGAGGAGATGCGCGCATGAAAACACCGATGCTCAGCGGATTATTGTTCGCCGCGCTACTGCTTGCCGGCGGCATCGGCGCCGCGGTGCGGTTCGGCTTCGCCGCGACGCTGCCCGGCGGCCAGCGGGCCTCGCCCGGGAAGGCTGTCGCAAGGTACGAGCGGATGAATGCCGATCTTCGCGAAGAGATGATTCTCCACAATCTCATGCGCTAGTCGCCAGAACGTTGGCACCGGTCGCGGAAGCCGGGCTCGCTCTCCGACGCCAGGAAATGACGGGTGGGACTCATGAATGGAAGATCTCTGAAACTGATCGAGCTTTTGAAGCCGAGAAATGCCGCGGCCTTTGAAGTCAATCCGAAGCGGCAGATGGTCACGCGCGTGATCCGGCAACCGGAGATGATCGAATTCGACAAGCTGGATCGCCGGCGGCGGCGCCGGGGCAGACGATGACAGCGTCTGCGATGAACCGAAATGGCTTGTTACGAAGTCATCAGGCGACGAAACGCTTCAGGCACATCTGGACGCGATGATGCTGACTCCCTTATTAACTCAGGAGCAAGCCGATGATTAACGCGCTGATAGACCTGCTCGGCAATTTCTACCGGGCAGGTCAGCTGACACGGGTGGAAGCTATCGCGGCGAGCATACTCACGGCGATCCCGGACGATCTCGTCTCTTTGCAGTTCCTGGGTCTGGTCTATCACCGCACCGGTCGCACCCGGGAGGCGCTCCGCCTGTTTCAGCAGGCGGCCGACAGCCAGGATAGATTCGCCGATTTCCACTGCAGCTCAGATCCGGACGAGTGTTCGCGCTGCCCCTATGCCGCCGCGGATGCCTGTTACCTAGAGGCGCACAGCCCGAATCTGGCCGAAGCGTGGTACGAATTGGGCTTGGCCTTGCGCGAACTCGGTCAGCCGCGGCTTGCCGCGTCGGCCTTGCGTTCGGCGCTCGTCGCCCGCCGGCAGTTTCAGGACGCGGCTGCGGACGTGAGCTTGGCGGCGACTGGACAGGGCGGGGTCGGGCAGCGCGCCAGCGCCGCGTGCGCGTAGAATCAGCTTGTCCATGCGTTTTGCCATCGCCACTTCCGATCGTTATCTCGGTGTCTTCGAAGCGCTCCTGAGAGCGGGATGGGAGCCGGTCAAGCTTTTTTCCACCGCGCTCAACAACCGCACCGATTTCAATCAGGCCGTGATCGCCCGCGCCGAGCGCTTGCAGATGGAGGTGCAGTTGTCCCCGATCAGGGATCGCGACCTCGAGGATCTCGCCGATCGCGGTTGCGCCGTTCTGGCGGTCGCCGGCTACAACTGGCGGATCGGCGACTGGCGCCCCCATCTTCCCTATGCGGTCAACTTTCATTCCTCCTTGCTGCCCGAAGGGCGGGGCCCTTATCCCGCGGTCAGGGCCATACTGGAAAACCGGCGGCTTTGGGGCGTGTCCTGCCACAAGCTCGAACAGGAATTCGATGCGGGCGACGTCCTGGCTCAAGAGAGTTTTCCGACGTCGGACGACGAGTGCCACGAGCGCCTGGACTTGAAGATCCAGATGGCGGCGATCCGGCTCGCCGAGCGGGTGGCGAATCGCTTCGGCGAATTGTGGCAGGGCGCGGCGCCGCAAGGCCCGGGCAGTTACTGGAAGCGCTGGACGGAGGAGGAGAGAACGATCGACTTCACCCGACCGGTCGAGGACATCCTACGCCACGCGCGCGCCTTCGGTCTGCTGGAGTCTCTCGCGCGGATCAACGACGTTGCCATCCACGTCCGGCGGGTGGTCGGCTGGCGCGAACCCCATCGTCATCTCCCTGGCACGCTGGTCCACAGCAATAACCGCTCCCTCGTCGTTGCCGCCGCGGACGGCTACATCGGCGTGATCGAGTGGAGCCTCATCGCCGCCCACGAGGCCGGGGGCATCGGGCGCTGATGACTCGACTGTCATCCAAATGGCGCGCCATGCGTTTGGGAAGATGACGGCAGGATACGTGTGCCGCGGCTTCGCCTGACCGGAGATCTGCCATGAGCCTAGCAAAAAGCATCCTTGCGGGAGTCGTCCTCTCGATTGCCTTGATCCGCCCCGGAGCGGCGGATGAGCCCGGGCGGCGCGGCCCGCGCGAGACGGGGCCGCGCCCAGCCTGGCACGGGGAGATCCATCGCTTTCGGGATCACGACCTGGGGCTATGGCGCGGCGGCCGTTGGTATCACGGCCGCCACGGCGATCGGCTCGGATGGTGGTGGGTCGTCGCCGGCATCTGGTACTTCTATCCGGCGCCCGTCTATCCCTATCCGAACCCTTATCAGCCACCGGCGGTCACCGTCTTGCCGGCCGCGCCGCAATACTGGTACTACTGCGCCGATCCGGCCGGCTATTATCCCTACGTCGCTCAATGCCGGGGCGACTGGCGGGCGGTGCCCGCCACGCCGGCGCCGCCGCCGAGGTGAGTTCGGCGCAGACGCTCAAGGCAGCATGTTGAGGATGCCCTGGTCGAGCTGGCTTTGCACCAGGGTCGCCGCCTGAGACGGATCCTGCAGCAGCACCTGCGCCCAATCGGCGTTGGTGCTGCCGGCGGATGTCGAAGCGCCGACCGCTTGCCCTGGGGCGATCAGATCGGCGAACGGCGAATTGTTGGCGTCGCTGGTATCGGGTGACTGCGACTGCAGCAGGGGATCGTTGAACAGCATCGCGCTCTGTACCTGATTCAGCAGCCCCTGGGCGTTGTAGGTCAAAGGCGACGACTGGGCGTTGCCGTCCAGGGAAACCAGCTCCTGCAGGAACGGGCTCGTCGAGACGCCGGTGGCCTGCGTCTGGGCGATGTCGGCCAGTAACTGGCTGCCGATGCTGCCCAAGCTGCCGGCATTCGCCGGCGCGGCCGATGAGGTCGACGTCTGGAGTTGGACCGGCGTTGCCGGAATGGACGAAATCGTCATCTCACCTCTCCCAATGAAAACTATCGCAACACCGAGGATCGCGCGGCGTCAAGCGACGCCGCGCGACGCAATATTGCCGACTGCCGCCGCCGGCTGGCTGCTCGCATAGGCGGACGTTGCGGCCTGGGCACTCGTGCCGTGATGGTGGTGACGGTGGGGGAGGGCTTGGCCGGCCGCCTGCAGGTCCTGCTCCAGCTTGGCCAGGAGGTCTTGGGCCGAAGTCGTGTTTCCGGACTGGAGCGCTTGCTGCAGGGCGCTCAAGTCGGTGCCCACGGGGCTCTCAGCGCTGGCCGACTGCGCGAATGTTCCCTGCATCGCCGCATAGACCGCCTGGGCCTGATTGAGCGCGGGGTTGGTCGCCGCCTCGAGGTCTTGCTGCAGCTTGGCAAAGGCGCCCTGGGCGGAACTCAGGCTCCCGGACTGCAGGGCGATCCCCAGCGACGACCAATCGGAAGAAACCGGGTTGCCGTCGGTTGCGGCTACCGTCGCGACCGAACCCGTCGCTGCGGCGGATCCTGACGAAGCAGCGGCGACGGCGGGCTGCAGCTGCTGCAAGGCGGCGTAGGCTTGCTGGGCTCCCGACAGGCTGCCCGACTGCATCGCCTGGAACAGTTGATCGAAATCCTGTAGCGCTCGGTGCCTGGACGGTTGCCAGGCGCTCTGAGTGACGCCGGAATCAAGCGAAACATTCGACACGGACATAGCGCCTCCTTAGGCTCGGTGTTCGGATACGGCTGCAAACCAGTTGCGCTCCTTAGGCATCGTCATGCCCCGGCAAAGTTTGCCGGGGCGACCGCCGGTCGGAAAACTTTGCCTGTCGAACATGGCTTGCTTCAGTTTCACACGCGACTTCTCGGTGCTTGAGCGTCACATCAGCAGTATTCATGCCCAAAAGTCGGGCGCGTAACATTCATTAACAAACTTCCGCGGCAGGCGCGGCTCAGGTAAATGACTTTGTCATTGTTCGCCGGCATCTGCTAACCTAGGCGCTAAGAAGGGGCAGGAGGCGCGTGCGATGTGTCTGGGTATCCCGATGCGGGTGATGGAGTGCGAAGGCGTGTTCGCCTGGTGCGAAGGGCGCGGCCGACGCGAGCGTCTGAACCTGCTGTGGATCGGCGAGGTGCAGCCGGGCGAATGGGTGTATGCGGTGCTCGGCCAGGCGCGCGAACGGCTCGACGAGCAGCGCGCGCGGCAGATCGATGCCGGTCTCGATGCGCTGGAGGCGGTCCTGGCGGGTCGAACCGAGTTCGACCCCTACTTCGACGATCTCTTGCGCCCGGACTGAGATCTTGGATCCGGGCAAACTCGAGATTCGCGTGCGCTGCGCCGCCGGCCGGATCGCCGCTCTGACCGTCGCCAGCAGCCGGCCGGAGGCCGCGCGCGTCCTGCACGGCAGGTCGGCGGCGCAGGCGGTGACGATGGTGCCGCAGCTGTTCGCGCTGTGCGGCCGGGCCCAGGGCGTGGCCGCGATGGCCGCGCGCGCCGCCATCGAGGAAGAGGCTTTTGCTGCCAGGCACGACGCCGGGGTCGCCGCAGAAGCGGCACAGGAGCATCTGTGGCGCCTGCTCTGCGCTTGGCCGCGCGAACTCGACCTGGCGCCGCAGGATGCCGACTTCGGGCGTTGGCGGCGCATCCTGGCGGCCGATCCGTCGGCGCTGGTCGGCCCGGATCTCCGCGATTTTCTCGCTCAGCGCTTGCTCGGGATGGCGCCCGGGGCATGGCTGGAGCTGTCGCGGGCGGAGGAGTTCGAGGCCTGGTGCCGGAACTCGCCGGCGCCGGCCGCGCAGCTGTGCCGCACGCTGGAAGGAAATGGCGACAGCTGGAACGAGCCGCGGCCGGTGGTGCATTTGCCGGCGCTCGATGCCACCATGGTCGCCGACGACTGGCCGGTGTTGTCAGCCGCTTTCGCGCTGCGACCGCAGTGGCGCGGGCGGCCGAGCGAGACCGGCGCCTACGCCCGGCGTCATGAAGATCCGCTGCTCGCGGCGCTGGCGACAAGGCCGCTCTTGGCCAGGCTGGTGGCCCGTTTGCAGGAGCTGGCGGCGCTGACGCGGGGCGACTTCGCCTTGCCGCTGCCCGGTGCCGTCATGGCCTTTCCACTGGACAAGGGCCGCGGCCGGGCGCTGGTCGAGACCGCGCGCGGTCTGCTGATGCATGAGCTGACGCTGCTTGATGGCCGGGTCGCCGATTACGTCATCGTCGCGCCGACAGAGTGGAATTTCCATCCCGACGGCGCGCTGCCGGCCCTGCTCGCCGGCCGCGCCTGCGCCAGCGAGCCGCAGGCGGCCACGCTGGTGCGCAGGACCGTGCTCGCCCTCGATCCCTGCGTCGCGCACGAAATCAACATCGACTGGCAAGCGCCGCCATGAAGACGCTGGTATTGGGCCTGGGCAATACCTTGCTGCAGGACGAAGGCGTCGGAATAGCCGCGATGAACGCCGTGCGGGCCCAGCACGGCGAGAGCGAGGGGCTCGCCTTCGTCGATGGCGGCACCCTGAGCTTCGCCCTGGCCGGACCTATCGCCGAAGCCGATGCGCTGATCGTGCTGGACGCCGCCGAGCTCGACGCCGCACCCGGTACGGTGCGCTGCTGGATCGGCGAGGCAATGGACCGCTTCCTCGGCAGCTCGCGCAAGCGCAGCGTGCACGAGGTTGGCCTGCTCGACCTGATGGCCTTGGCGCTGCTCGACGATCGCCTGCCGGCACGGCGGGCGCTGATCGCGGTGCAACCCGAGACCATCGCCTGGGGTGAGACGCTGAGCCCGGCGGTGGCGGCGGCGGTGGCATTGATGTGCGAGCACGCGGCGCGATTGATCGGACGCTGGCGGGACCTGGATCTCGGCGAACATTGACCTGAGTCAAGCGGCGTCTCAGCTTACGGCGTGAGAATAAAAGCCCGCCCTTCGGGAGCATGAGAGATGAGAATCGAACATCAGCTCACCGTCGGGGAAGGATTGCGACAGCATGGCGTCAGTCGCCGGGCCTTCCTCAAGTTCTGCGCTTCCCTGGCCGCCCTGATGGCCCTGCCGCCGTCGCTGGCCCCGGCCATCGCCGCCGCCATCGGCCGCGCGCGGCGACAGTCGGTGATCTGGCTGTCGTTCCAGGAGTGCACCGGCTGTACCGAGTCGCTGACGCGCTCGCACTCGCCGACCCTCGAAGGGCTGATCTTCGACCTGATCTCGCTCGACTACCACCACACCCTGCAGGCCGCCGCCGGCGAAGCCGCCGAGCGGGACCGAGAGCAGGCGATGAAGGACAATGAGGGCAAGTATCTGCTGGTCGTAGATGGCTCGCTGCCGCTGGGCAATCCCGGCTACTCGACCATCGCCGGGCGCAGCAACCTGGACCTGCTGACCGAGGCCGCCAGGGGCGCCGCCGCGCTGGTCGCGGTCGGCAGTTGCGCCGCCTTCGGCGGCATCCCCGGCGCCGATCCGAATCCGACCGGCGCCGTGCCGGTCGGCGCCGTCGTCCACGACAAGCCGATCATCAACATTCCCGGCTGTCCTCCGATTCCGCTGGCGATCACCGGCACCCTGGCCTATTTCCTCACCTTCGGGCGGATCCCGGCGCTGGACGCCCTTGGTCGCCCCAGGATGTTCTACGGCGACACCATCCACGACCGCTGCTACCGGCGCCCCTTCTACGACCAAGGCAAGTTCGCGGCCAGCTTCGACGACGAGGGCGCGCGCCAGGGCTGGTGTCTGTTCAAGTTGGGCTGCAAGGGTCCGGTCACGCACAACGCCTGCGCCAGCCTCAAGTGGAACCAGGGCACCAGCTTCCCGATCCAGTCCGGCCACGGCTGTCTGGGCTGCTCCGAACCGGGTTTCTGGGATGCCGGTTCCTTCTACCGGCCGCTGTCCTCGCCGGTCTCAGCGGTCGGTGCCACCGTCGCGGCCGGGGTGGCGATCGGCGCCGCGGCGGGCCTCGCCGCCGCCCTGCGCAACCGTTCGGTCAGGGCCGCAGCGCGCGCCGCCCATCAGCAGGTGGGCGTGAATGATCTGGGCGGAGGTGACGCCAAATGAGCCAACTCGAACTCCTCACCTGGGCGCGCGGCACCGGCCTCGCCTGGGCGCTGGCGCTGTGCGCGGCCGGCATCGTGCTGCGCCTGGCGGAAATGCTGAGCCTCGGCCGCTCGGTCGATCTCGCGCCCGCGCGGCTGCATCGCCCGGGCAGCGGCTGGCGCACCGTCTTTACCCGTTCGCTGCCGCCGCCGGGGATGTTCAGGCGCGAGCCGGTCGGCTATGTCGCGGGCTACCTGTTCCATCTCGGCCTGCTGCTGACGCTGTTCTTCTCCGCCGCGCACATCGAGCTGTTTCGCGCCCTGTGGGGCGTCTCCTGGCCGGCGCTGCCCCCGGCGCTGATCGACGCGGTGGCGCTCGTCGCCATCTTTTCGCTGCTGGTATTGCTGGCGCAACGCCTCAGCCACCCGGTCAAACGCCTCCTCTCCGGCTTCGCCGATTATCTCGCCTGGGCGGCGACGATGCTGCCGCTCTTAACCGGCTATCTCGCCACCCATCACCTGCTGCTCGCTTACCCGCTGATGTTGCCCCTGCACATCCTCTCGGCGGAATTGCTGCTGGTGCTCCTGCCCTTCACCAAGTTGTTTCATGGCGTCAGCGTCTTTTTTTCGCGCTGGTACAACGGCAATGCCTTCGCCCGGAAGGGGGTGGCCTCATGAGCGCGAGCCTGGCGCGCGGCATAGCCGCCTTCAAGGAGGCGATCGATGCGCCGATCGCCAGTTTCTTCAGCAGTTGCGTCCATTGCGGCCTGTGCGCCGAAGCCTGCCTGTTCTACACCGAGACCGGCGATCCGAAATACACGCCGATCCACAAGCTGGAACCGCTGCGCCGGGTCTGGGAGCAGGAATACACGGTGAGCGGCAAGCTGCGGCGCCTGCTCGGCCTGTCCCGCGCCGTCAGCGACGAGGAGCTGGCCGAGTGGGGACCGCTGGTCTATGACAGTTGCACGCTGTGCGGGCGCTGCGCCATGGTCTGCCCGGTCGGCAACGATCTCACCTACATGATCCGCAAGATGCGCGAGGGCATGTCGGCGGCGGGGCACGCGCCCGAGGGCCTGGTCACGGCGACGGTGCGCGCTATCCAGACCGGCAGCCCGGCCGGCGTGAAGTGGGTCACCTTGCAGGCGCAGATCAAGCACATGCAGGCGGAGTTCGGCGTCGAGGTGCCGGTCAATCGCGAGGGTGCGGATTACCTGGTGCTGATGTCCTCCTGGGAGATCCTCAACTATCCCGAATACCTGGGCGCCGTCGGCCGCATCTTCAAGCAGGCGGGTGCGACCTGGACGCTCGCCGACGATGCCTACGAGGCGACCAACAGCGGCATCCAGATCGGCGCCTCCGACCTCGCGCGGGAACTGGTCGGGCGCATCGTCGCGGCGGCGGAGAGACTGAAGGTGAAGTGCGTGGTCAGCCCGGAATGCGGCCACGCCTATACCGCGATCCGCTGGGAAGGGCCGAACCTGATGGGCCGCCCCTTCGGCTTCGAAGTGAAGCACATCCTGGAAGTGCTGGACGAGCTGCATCGCGATGGCCGCTTGAAGCTCAAGGGGACGCTGGATGTGCCGCTCAGCTATCACGATCCCTGCCAGTTGTCGCGTCGCGGCGGCGTGGTCGAGGAGCCGCGCAAGCTGCTGCACGAACTCGCGCCGAACTTCAAGGAGATGAGCGACGCCGGCACGATGAACTGGTGTTGCGGCGGCGGCGGCGGCGTCTCGGCCAACGAGCGGGCCCACGAACTTCAGCTCATCGCCTTCAAACGCAAGAAGGCGCAGATCGAGGAACTGGGGGTCAAGACCGTGGTGACCGCCTGCGCCAACTGCCGCGTGGTCATGGAGGAGGCGCTCGAACACTACCACATGGACGTCGAGATGCTCGGCTTGACCGAACTGGTCGCGGCTCATCTGGCAGAGGAAGCTCAATCATGAACCAGCGCGTCATCGTCGATCCCGTCACCCGCATCGAGGGCCACCTGCGCATCGAGGCGGAGACCGATGATCAGGGCGTCATCACCCGCGCCTCCAGCGCCGGCACCATGGTGCGCGGTCTGGAGCTCATCTTGCGCGGCCGCGATCCGCGCGACGCCTGGGCCTTCGCCCAGCGCATCTGCGGCGTGTGCACGCTGGTGCACGGCATCGCCTCGGTGCGCGCGGTCGAGAGCGCGCTGGCGATCGAGGTGCCGGCCAATGCCCAATTGATCCGCAACCTGATGATCGCGGCGCAGTTCGTCCATGACCACGTGATGCACTTCTACCACCTCCACGCGCTCGACTGGGTGGACGTGGTCTCGGCGCTGAAGGCCGATCCCAAAGCGAGCTCGGCGCTGGCGCAAAGCATTTCCGGCTACCCCAGGTCCTCGCCCGGCTATTTTTCAGACGTCCAGAAGAAGCTGAGGAATTTCGTCGACGGCGGCCAGCTCGGCATCTTCGCCAACGGCTACTGGGGCCACCCGGCCTACCGTCTGCCGCCCGAGGCCAATCTGCTGGCGGTGGCGCATTATCTGGACGCGCTCGCCTGGCAGCGCGACGTGGTCAAGCTGCATACCGTCTTCGGCGGCAAGAACCCGCACCCGAATTTCCTGGTCGGCGGCGTGCCCTGCGCCATCAGCGTCGATGGCGACGGCGCCACCGCGGTCGACATGGCCGGTCTGCAGCGGGTGAAAAACGTCATCGAGCAGATGCGTTCCTTCGTCGATCAGGTGTATCTGCCGGACACCCTGGCCATCGCCGGCTTCTACAAGGACTGGTTCGCCCAGGGCGAGGGTGTCGGCAATTTCATGAGCTACGGGGACTTTCCGGGGCTGGGCGGCAGCCTGATCCCTTCCGGGGTCATCCTCGATCGCGACCTCACCAAGATCCATCCGCTCGATCTTCATGCCGACAATGAAATCCAGGAATTCGTCGCCCACTCCTGGTACGACTACAGCGTCGGCAAGGAGCACGGCCTGCATCCCTATCGCGGCGAGACGACGTTGAACTACAGCGGGCCGAAGCCGCCGTACCGAGAGCTCGATCTCGAACAGTCCTACTCCTGGTTGAAGTCGCCGCGCTGGAAGGGACGTCCGGTCGAAGTCGGGCCGCTCGCGCGCGTGCTGATGCTCTACGCCAGCGGCCACCAGCAGACCAAGGAGCTGGTCAACTCCGCCCTGAAGCAGCTCGATGCGCCGGTCTCGGCCCTCTACTCGACGCTCGGCCGCACGGCGGCGCGCACCCTGGAGACCAAGATCATCGTCGATGCCATGGATGGCTGGTACGAGCAGCTGATCGCTAACATCAAGGCGGGCGACCTCAAGACCCACAACGACTATCGCTGGGATCCTTCGAGCTGGCCGAAGTCGGCCAGGGGCGTGGGTTCCACCGAGGCGCCGCGCGGCGCCCTGGCGCACTGGATAGTCATCGAGGACGGCAAGATCGCCAACTACCAGGCGGTCGTGCCCAGCACCTGGAACGCGGGTCCGCGCGATCCGCAGGGCAAGGCCGGACCCTACGAGGCGGGCCTGAAGGGGCACAGGCTGCACGACGCGAAGCAGCCGCTCGAGATTCTGCGCACCATACACTCCTTCGATCCGTGCATCGCCTGCGCCGTGCACGTCACCGATCCGGCAGGCGAGGAACTGGTCCAGGTCAAGGTCAGCTAGAAGATGGATGAAAAAAGCCCGCCGGAAGATAACTCGCCGGCGCAGGGCAGGGGCCGCCGAATACCAGAACCCGCCCATCCTCACGTCCGCCACGAGCCGCTGCCCTGGCACCGGCCCAAGCCGGCCCACGAGGATCCCGACGCGCCGCTGCGGATCGAGGCTATCCTCTCCGGACCGGGCTACCGGCAGGCGGACCAGGACGTCGATTTCCTCAACCGGGACGACACGCGGGGACTGCGCCTGCAACTCGATTACCTGAAGCCGGAAACCCTGCTCGGGCAGCACGGCATCGCCCACACCATCGTCGTCTTCGGCAGCACCCGGGTGCCCGAACCGGCTGCGGCACGGTCCCGGGTGGAAACGCTGCAACGCGCCCTGGCCGAGAGTCCGGGCGACGGCCGGAAGCGCCGGCAACTCGCGATCGCCGAGCGTATTCTCGCCAAGAGCCGCTACTACGACGTGGCGCGTGAGTTCGGACGATTGGTGGGCAACGCCGGCAAGGGCCCGGCCGACTCCCGCATCGTGATCATGACCGGGGGCGGGCCGGGTGTCATGGAAGCCGCCAATCGAGGCGCCGACGACGTGGGAGCGCAGTCGGTGGGATTGAACATCAATCTGCCGCACGAGCAGTACCCGAATCCCTACATCACGCCGGACCTGTGCTTCAGGTTCCACTATTTCGCCCTGCGCAAACTGCACTTCCTGCTGCGGGCGCGCGCGCTGGTGGCTTTCCCCGGCGGCTACGGCACCTTCGATGAGTTATTCGAGACCCTGACCCTGATCCAGACGCGCAAGATCAGGCCTTTGCCGGTCATTCTGGTCGGCGAAAAATACTGGCGTCAGGCCTTCGATGTCGACTTCCTGGTCGACGAGGGCGTGATCGACGCCGAGGACCGCGATCTCTTCTGGTTCGCCGAATCGGCCGAGGACATCTGGGGGGGCATCGCGCACTGGTACGAGGCGAGCGGAGAGCCGCTGATCCCGGCATAATGGGCGGCGCCTGCGATGGACGAAGCGGGCTCTGCCAGCGACAACCACCTTCGAGGAGCTGCGCTTGAAACTTTCCTTCCACGGCGCCGATCGGGGCGTCACCGGATCCTGCCATCTGGTCGAATGCGCCGGTCACCGGATCCTCATCGACTGCGGGCTGTACCAGGGCGGGCGGGAACTCAGCGAGGAAAACGCCAAGACCTTCGGTTTCGATGCGGCGGAAATCGATTGCGTGCTGCTCACCCACGCCCATCTGGATCACTGCGGCAGGCTGCCATTGCTGGTCAAGCGTGGCTTCAAGGGGGAAATCGTGACCACGGCCGCGTCGCGCGAACTGGCCCGTCTGGTGATGATGGATGCCGCCCATCTCCAGGAGGAGGAAGCGCGCCGCCTGACCCACGGCGGCGAACGCCACGGCAAGCACGCGCAGGATGCGGCGCCCCTGTACTCGATCATGGATGCCTTCCACACCATGGAGTTCTTCGGCCGCGCCGCCGTCTATGACCGGCCGATAGAACTCTTTTCCGGCGTGCGCGCCACTTTTCTCGACGCCGGCCACATCCTGGGCTCGGCCAGCATCCTGCTGGAACTGGAAGAGCCGGGGCGGCGACGCAGCGTGCTTTTCTCCGGCGATCTCGGCAATGCCGGCCGGCCCATCTTGCGCGACCCCAGCACGCCACCCAGGGCCGACGTCGTGGTGATGGAGACGACCTACGGGGACCGTCTGCACAAGCCCTTCCAGCCATCGGTGGCGGAACTCTACGAGGCGGTGATCGCGACTTTCAAGCGCGGCGGCAACGTCGTCATCCCCAGCTTCGCCCTGGAGCGGGCGCAGGAGCTGCTGTATTTCCTGCGCGAGGGCGTCGAGTCCGGTGCGCTGCCGCGTTCTACCCAGGTGTACCTGGATTCGCCGATGGCGATCTCGGCGACAGAAATTTTCGAGCGCCACCGGGAATGCTACGAAGCCGAGACCGCAGCGTTGTTCAGCCAGGGGCGCGATCCCTTCCATCTGCCCGGGCTGCACTTCACCCGCGACACGGCGGAGTCGATCGCCATAAACCGGATCAGCGGCGGCGCCGTGATCATGGCCGGTTCCGGCATGTGCACCGGCGGGCGGATCAAGCACCATCTGCAAAACAATCTCAACCGGGAGGAGTGCAGCGTGATCTTCGTCGGCTACGCCGCGACCGGGACACTCGCGCGCAGGATCATCGACGGCGCCAAGTCGGTGAAGATCTACGGCGAGGAGACGGCGGTGCGCGCCGCCATCCACACCATCAACGGCTTCTCGGCACACGCCGACCAGGCCGAATTACTCGCCTGGCACGGCCGGATCGGTTCGCCTGCGCGGACCTTTCTGGTGCACGGCGAAGAGCAGGTGATGGCCAAATTTGCCGAGCGCCTCGCCGGCAGCCGGGTCGACATGCCGGCGCTGAACCAGGTCTATGAACTGTGAACGCCGCCGCTAAGGACTCCGGTACAAAGCTTCGAGCGAGGACTGTTGTTCGGAGCGCTGCTCTTTCCGGGCCGGCCCGTGCTGGCTGAACAGTTGCCACAGTGTCTCGCCTCGCCAGCGCGACGCCACCCCGGAATAGAGCGTCCGGTCCAGTTCGCCCAGAGCTGCCGCCAGTTCGGGATCGCACAGACGGGCCAGGGCGGCTAGGCTGGTCGGCGGCTGCTCGGGCCAGCGCCGCTTGGCCCAGGACAAGAGCTGCGCCTTGGCGTCGCCGGCATCGTTGGCCGTACAACTCCCTTTCAAGCGTCGCTCCAGTTGCGCCAGCCTTTCCTCGGCCACCGCCGGCTTGCCGGGCCGGGATTTTTCGCGCGCCCGCCAGGCCCAGGCCAGCAGCGTGGCGAGCCAACCCACACCGAGCGACAGCGCCAGCCAAGGCCACCAGCCGGCGGAGGCTGCCGAGCCGGGGGGCGCAGGCAGCGCCGCAACGACTTGCGGCGGCGGGGGCAACGCCGGCTGCTGCGCGCCAGGGAGGACGGCGATGTTGCGGGCCGGGAGACTCGCGACTTCCTCCCGGTCCGCGGCTACGTTCCACCATTTGACTTCAATGGCGGGCAGGGTGATGTTGCCGGCGCGGGTGGGGATGATGGCGATCTTCTGCACGCGGGTGCCGGTGATGCCTTGGCCGTCCGGATTGTCTTTCAGCGCGGGCTGATCCGGATAGCGTTTCAGTCCGGCGATCGGCTGCCCGTCGAGCGCCGGCAGTTGCGAGGCGGTCAGGCCCGCGGCACTCAGCGTCAGGGTACGGGTGATCGGCTCGCCGACGGTGAACTCGGGCGGATTCTCCGACCACTGCTCGGTCAACAGCAGCTTGCTCGCCGGCAGCCACCGGCTGCCGGACAGGCCGGCGGGTATCGGCTTGATCGACAGCGTGACGGTTTTGGAGCGCAGACGCAGGTGGCGACTGTTTTGGCCGAAGGGGTCGAAGGAGAAGAAGCCGCCGCCGCCCGCGATGACGTCGCCGTCGAATACCACCGGGGCACTGCTGAACTGCCCGCTCTTTTGCGCATAGACGGCATAGCGCCGTTCGATCACCGAATAGGCCTGGCCGTTGCGCAGGGTCTGGAACGAACGATCACCGCCCAGGCGCTCGACCAGCGCATCCATGTGCGGGAATGCCGGATCGCTGAGGGTGCTGCCGTTGCCCAGGTCGACCTTGCGATAGAGACGGACGGTGAAGATGATCTGCTGCTGCACGTAGGCGACTTGCGGCTCCGCGCTCACTTCGAGAAACAGCTCTCCGCCCTGCGCGGCCTGGGCCTGGTTCGCTGCGCTGACGGTGAGCTCTATCGGCTGGCTGGATTGGCTGCCCACAGAAATCGCCGGGATCTGCAGCCGCCCGGCGTGCTTGGGCATCAGACTGATCTGCCACTGGACGCTCCGGCTGGTCTGGCCGTTGATGATCTGGATGCTGCTGCTCTTGCTCTGTCCGAGCACGTCGAAGTCCCGCTGCAGCACGCTCAGATCCGGCTCGCCGCCGCCATCGCTGCTTTGCAGGGTGAGGGTGAAGGACTCGTCGATCGCCACCGGGTTGCGATCGACCTGGGCCTGCAGCGAGGCCAGCACCGGTGTTGCTGCAAGCAGCGACAGCGCGCAGACGAGCAGGAATCGTTGCAGACTTACCATGCTTGTTTTTCGCTCCCCTGTTGCTGCCGCTTGTACTGGTAGAGAAACTTGCGCCGCCACAGCCCGCCCGGATCGTCGGGAATGCGGCGCAGCCACTGTCGATCGGCCAGCGCCGCCTCCTGCGGATTTTCCTGCGCGGTCCCGGCTGGCTTCTGCGCGCTGTTCGGCTCAGCGCCGTTATCGGCCTGCCGGCCGTCCTGCTTTGCGGCCTGCTTGGCTTGGTCAGCGGCCTGGTCCCGGGACTTTTTGGCGTCGGCCCCGCGCTGTCCGGCCTGTCGCTGCGCTGCACCGTTCTGCTGCCCGGCCCCGGGCTTGCCGCTCTGGTCCTGACCCTGCTTGCCCTGATCGCTACCCCGGGAGGATTTTCCCTTGCCGGACGACGACTGCGATGTTCCACCAGACTTTCCCTGCTTCCCGTCCGAGGAGGATGAGTTCTTCTGTGGCGGCGGCTTCAACATCTTTTCCAGCAGATCGCGGTTATGCCGGGCATCGTCGAAGCCGGGCTGGCGTTTCAGCGCAGCCTCATAGGCGCTCACCGCTTCGGGCAGATGCCCCAGCCGCGCCAGGGCGTTGCCGCGGTTGTAATCGGCGACGGCATCATCGATGCCTTTCAGGCTCTCCACCGCCGCCTGGTATTTACCGGCCCGATAGTCGGCGGCGGCGCGCCACTGTGGATCCTGAAACAGCTTCGCGGCGAGTCGCGGCTCCTTGGCCGCCATCGCCCTTTCCCCGCGCTGGTCGGCGCGCAGCCACAGGCCGCTCCAGTCGAAGGCATAGGCCGGATGCGCGTGCGGCAGGATGATCAGCAGCAGTGCCAGCAGGACGCCGCGGCGGAAGGCGAGGGCGCCGAGCACCAGCAGCGGCAGCAGCAGCCATGGACCTTCGTCGCGCCACTGATCGCTGTTCACGCCGGCGGCCTTCTTGCCCTGCTGCCGGGCCAGTGTGTTGTCAAACGGCGCCAGCAGCGCGTGGAAGTCGCTGTCGTCAGTGCTCAAGCGCCGGTAGGCGCCGTGTCCCTGGCGAGCCAGGGCTGCGAGGACGGCGTCGTCGAGCTTGGGAATGACGATGGCGCCGTCTGCACTCTTCAGGAAGCCGCCCTGGGGATCCGGGATCGGCGCGCCCGCGGTGGTCCCCACACCCAATACCGACAGCCGGTGCCCGGCCCCGACCAGATTTCCGATCGCATCCCTGAGTGCTGCGGGCTCCGGGCCGTTGATGCCGTCGGTGATCAGAAGCACGCCGCCGTGCGTGGCGCCGGCCTGCTTCAGCAGTTTCTGCGCCAGCACGATGGCGCGATCGGGACGCGAACCCTGGGCCGGCATCAGGCCGGTGGTCAAGACGTCGAGTTGGCTGACGATGGTCCGGGTATCCGAGGTCAGCGGGGTCACCACGAAGGGCGTGGCGGCGAAGACGATGAGTGCGGTGTCGCCTTCCTTCTGCTGTCTGAGGATGTCGCGCAATTTCAGCTTGGCCCGCTGCAGCCGGCTGGGTTTGACATCGGCGGCATCCATAGAGCGGGAGAGGTCGAGCAGCACCACCAGTGCCGCCCGCCGGCGGAACACCGGCTGCTCCAGTTTCCGCCATGCCGGGCCGGCCAGGGCGAGGACCGCCAGCAGACCACCCAGGCCGAGCGCGAGCAGGAACCGAGGGCTGTTCCGGCCGGCTGCGCCGATCAAGAGATGCGGCAGCAGCGGCGCATCGACCACGCCCGCCCAGCCGCGGCTGGCGAGGCGGCGGCGCCAGATCAGGCGCAGCGCGACTGCCAGCGGCAGCAGGGCGAGCAGCCAGGCGGGGCGCAGGAAGTGAAATGCGGAAATCATGTCCATCCTCGCAACTCCGACAACAGCAGCGCGGCGGCCAAGAGCAGGCCGGCGGCCAGCGGCCAGTAGAACAGCGTCCGGCGCGGACGGAAGGTCTGCTGGTCATGGTCGATCGGCTGCAATTTGTCCAGGATGGCGTAGATCCGGTTCAGCCGTTCGCTGTCGCTGGCGCGGAAATAGCGCCCGCCGGTCGCCGCGGCGATGGCGCGCAAGGTCTTTTCATCGAGGTCGCTGGAAGGGTTGATGCGCTGGCTGCCGAACAGCGAGGGAACCAGCATCTCGGTGGCCCCGACGCCGATGGTGTAGATGGTGAGGCCCGCCTGAGCCGCCAGCTTCGCCGCCTCGAGCGGCGCCACCTCGCCGGCGTTGTTGCCGCCGTCGGTGAGCAGGATCAGCACCTTGTTGCTGTGCGGGCGTTGGGCGAGGCGCTTGACCGCCAGACCGATGGCGTCGCCGATCGCGGTCTGGTCGCCGGCCAGGCCGATGGCGGCCTCCTGCAACAGGGTATTGACGGTCTCGCGGTCGAAGGTCAGCGGCGTCTGCACGTAGGCTTGGCTGCCGAACAGGATCAGGCCGATGCGGTCGCCGACCCGGCGCTCGATGAACTCGCCGGCAATCTTCTTGATCGCGGCGAGGCGGCTGACCGCCTCGCCGTTGATGACGAAATCCCGGGTCTGCATACTGCCCGAGAGGTCCACCGCCAGCATCAGGTCGCGGCCGCTGACCGCTAGTTCGACCGGATCGCCGAGCCAGACCGGGCGCGCCGCAGCGGTGACCAGCAGCAGCCAGGCGAGGGCGGAGAGCGCCAGCGGCCAGCGCCGCCATTTGAACCGGCCGGGTCTCGCCGCAGCGTCGCCGGCGAAGGGGGCGAGGCTGGGCACGCGCAGCGCGGCTTCCTCGACCTTTTCTGCAGGGGGCAGCAGGCGGCGCACCAGGAGCGGCAGCGGCAGCGCGAGAAAAAGCCAGGGCCAGTCAAAGCCGATCATCGTCGTCCTCCGGATGGCAGCTTCTTCAGCCAGCGCTCGCCCAGGGCGAACAGGGCGAGCAGCGAAGTTTCGTCGATGGCCGGCCTCGGCAGATAAGGCGCGACCGCCAGCAGGCGCCCGTCGCCCGATTGAAAAGACGAGCCCGCGCCCAGGATGCGATCGAGAAAGGCCAGCCAGCGCTCGCCGTGAAGCGCCGCCACCTCGGCCCTGGGAAAGCAGCTGAGCGCCGCCCGGCGCAGTAGTATCGACAACTCGCCGACCAGGGTCTGCGGTTGTGCCTGGTGTGACTTCAGCAGGGCGCGCAGCCTGGCCAGTTCGCCGAGCGCGATGCGCCGCCAGCGGCTGCGCCGGCGGCGGCGCAGCCACCAAAACAGGCCGGACACCGAGAGCAGCAAGACCGCGGCGAGCAGCCACCATCCGGGTGCCGGGGGCCACCAGGAGACCGGCGCCGGCAGGTGGATGTCGCGCAACTGGGCCAGCGCAGGTTTCATGCGCTCACGCCCTTCCCGCGCTGCAGTGCGGGAAGGGGCTCCTCGGCGGTGCTGAGCGGCAGCAGGGTCATGCCGTGCCGCCGGCACAGCTGCTGCAACTGTTCTTGCTGCGCGCTGAAGCGCTGGTGGTAACGCTGGCGATAGCGCGGATCCTCTGTCGCCAGCGTCAGGTAAGCTCCGCCGTCGCCCACCCGGTAGCGCCCCGGCGGTGGCAGCTCCGCCTCCAGGGGGTCGTGGATGTCGACCAGGATGAGGTCGCTGTGGCGTGCGAGCTGACCCAGATGCGCGCTGCCCTGACCGTCGAGATGGGAAAAATCGCTGAGCAGGACGATCAGGCTGCCCGGCTGCGCCACCCGGCGCAGCCGCGACAGCGATAGGTTCAATGCTTCGGCGCCGGCGCCCGGATCGCCGGCGGGTACCCGGGTTTGCCAGGCATCGTGCTCGGCGATGCGGCGCAGCAGATGCAGCAAGGGCGGTTTGCCGCGCTTGGGGCGCAGTTCGATATGGGATTGTTCGGAGAAGAGCAGGGCACCGAGCCGGTCGCCCTGGCGCACCGCGCTCCAGCCGAGCAGGGCGGCCGCCTGGGCGGCACGCACCGCCTTGAAGGCGCCCCGGGTGGCGAAGAACATCGGGCTGCGCAAGTCGATCCAGAGCAGCACCGCGCGCTCGCGCTCCTCGCGGAAAAGCTTGGTGTGCGCCCGTCCGGTGCGTGCGGTGACGCGCCAATCGAGAATGCGCACGTCGTCGCCCTGCATGTACGGGCGTACCTCGTCGAACTCCATGCCGCGGCCCTTGAAGCGCGAGTGGTAGCCGCCGCTGCCGAGCGCGCGGATTCGTCCGGGTTTGAGCGGCAGCGACTCGGCGGCGCGATGCAGGGCGATCAACGCGGGCAGACTGATGCGCACCACGCCTTCGCCGGCATCCGGCGCGGCGGCGGGGACTGCCGCGGTCGCCCTGCGCAGGCGGAGCGGGGCGATCATGGCACCGGGATCAGATTGACCAGTCGTTCGACGAAATGATCCGGGGTATGGCCCTCGGCTTCGGCCTCGTAGCTCAGCAGGACGCGATGACGCAGCACATCGAAGGCCAGCGACTGAATATCGTCCGGCCCGACGTAGTCGCGGCCGGCGAGCCAGGCGTGAGCGCGGGCGCAGCGGTCGAGCGCTATCGTGGCGCGCGGACTGGCGCCCCATTGCACCCAGCCGGCGAGGGCGGCGTCATAGGCTGAGGGATCGCGGGTGGCAAGAATGATCTCGACCAGGTAGCGCTCCAGCTTGTCAGCCATGAACACCTCGAGCACCTCCTGGCGCGCCGCAAACAGCGTCTGCTGGCTGAGCTTGGGCAGGGCCGGCTCGGCACCACTGATTCGCTGCGCCGCTTCCTTACGGGCCAGCTGCAGGATCTGCAGCTCGGCCTCGGTCTTCGGATAGTCGACCTTCACGTGCAGCAGAAAACGGTCGAGTTGGGCTTCGGGCAAGGGATAGGTGCCCTCCTGCTCGATCGGGTTCTGGGTGGCCATGACCAGAAACAGTTGCGGCAGCGGATAGGTCGTGGTGCCGACGGTGATCTGTCGCTCCGCCATGGCTTCCAGCAGCGCTGACTGCACCTTGGCCGGCGCACGGTTCACCTCGTCGGCCAGCACCAGATTGTGGAACAGCGGGCCGCGCTGAAACTGGAAAGAACCGTCCTGCGGCCGGAAGATGTCGGTACCGGTGAGATCTGCCGGCAGCAGGTCCGGCGTGAATTGCAGCCGGTGAAAATCACCATCGATGCCCTCGCTCAGAACCTTGATTGCGCGAGTCTTGGCCAGCCCCGGTGCGCCTTCGACCAGCAGATGGCCGTCGGCCAGGAGGGCTATCAACAAACGCTCGACCAGTGCCTCCTGGCCGATGATCTGTTGGGAAATGTGCGAGTTCAAGGATCGGAATGCCTGTTGCGTCTGTGCGTCTTCGGTCATGGCTGTTGTTCTGGTTGTGGGCGATCGACTTAAAATGACCTATCTCCTTTTGGATAGTTCCGCGAACTCCCTCGCGTACAATACTTCGCATAATGTGCATTATGTAAAATATACATCTTGTAGGTTATGACTCTAATGTCGAATAATTGCGGCAAGCTGGCATTCGGGAAATACTGAGACCCGATATTTGCTGGTCACGATAAAACAAGCTTACTTCCCGGTATCGCCACTGTAATAGACTATCTGAACGGCGCAGCGCCTATGGCCATCCATTGGGCGAGTCGACTCGATTTAAGATCCATCATGCCATCAGAATTCGACCGCGTCATCGACCGCAGCGGCGGCGATGCCATCAAGTGGAACCGGTACGCCCCGGGGGTGCTGCCGCTGTGGATAGCGGATATGGACTTCGCCGCGCCGTCGGCGGTCATGGATGCGCTGGCGCGGCGCCTCGGCCACGGTGTCTTTGGCTACGGAGCGCCTTGGCCATCCCTCGTCGAGGCGGTGGTCGGCCACCTGGCGCAGGAGTATGACTGGTCCGTGGATCCGGATTGGCTGCTCTGGCTGCCCGGATTGGTGACCGGTCTCAACGTCGCCTGCCGTGCCGTCGGGGAACCGGGGTCTGCGGTGTTCACCGCCACGCCGATCTATCCGCCGTTTCTTTTATCGCCACGGTGGTCGCAGCGGCGGGTCGTCAGCGCGCCGCTGAAGCTCGAGGATGGACGCTGGCAGTGGGACTTTGCGGCGGTCGAGTCCGCCCTCATCCCCGACACGAAACTGTTCCTGCTCTGTCACCCGCACAATCCGGTGGGCCGGGCGTGGCGCCAGGAAGAGCTGCGCGAGATCGCCGCTATCGCCCGGCGCCACGACCTCGTCGTCTGTTCCGACGAGATCCATTGCGGCCTGATCCTGGAGCCGGGCCGGCGTCACCTGCCCTTCGCCGCGCTCGATGCTGACGCCGCCCGGCGCAGCATCACGCTGATGGCGCCGTCCAAGACCTTCAACATCCCGGGCCTGGGTTGCGCCTTCGCCGTGATCCCCGACGCTGGCCTGCGCCGCGCCTTCGGCGAGGCGATGCTGGGCATCGTGCCGCACGTGAATGTATTCGGCCTGGCCGCAACCGAGGCCGCCTACCGCCACGGCGGCGCCTGGCAAGCGGCCTTGCTCGACTATCTGCGCGGCAATCGCGAGCGCGTCGAGGCGGCGGTCGCAGTCCTGCCCGGTCTAAGCATGGCACGCGTCGAGGCGACCTATCTGGCCTGGATCGATACGCGCGAATTGGACCGGATTGGGGGTGACTCTAGCCCGGGTCAATTCTTCGAGAGCGCCGGCGTCGGGCTTTCGGGTGGCAGCGATTTCGGCGGCGATGCCTACCGCAGTTGCGTCCGGCTCAACTTCGGATGTCCACGTGCGATCCTCGACGCGGCGCTCGAGCGCATCGCACGCGCGGTGGGTGACTAGTGATGAGGAGATTGTCTTGCCCAAAGCCCTGTGGAACGACGTCGTGATCGCGCAGACCGAGCGCTTCGAGACCGTGGAAGGCAATATCTATTTCCCGCCCGAAGCGCTGGACATGCGCTATTTCCGTCCGAGCGGGACCCATACCACCTGCCCCTGGAAGGGCCAGGCCAGCTACTACGACGTCGAGGTCGCCGGTCGGATCAATAAGGACGCCGCCTGGTTTTACCCCACCACCAAACCGGCGGCGGCGAACATCGCCGGCTACGTCGCGTTCTGGCGCGGCGTCGAGATCGTCGACTAAACTCAGGCATCCCGCGCCAGCCGGATGCCCGAGAACTGCCAGCAGGCGGCGGCGGGAAAAAAATTCCGGTAGCTGGCGCGCACGTGGCCTGCCGGCGTCGCGCAGGAGCCGCCGCGCAGCACGTACTGATTGACCATGAACTTGCCGTTGTATTCGCCCACGGCGCCCGCCGGCGTGCGAAAGCCCGGATAGGGCGCGTAGCCCGACTGCGTCCACTCCCAGGCGTCGCCGAACAGTTGCGCGAGCCCCTCCCCCGCGGCGCGCGGATGGAACTCGCCGCTGTCGGCGAAGTGGCCGAACACCGGTTGCGCGGCAGCCGCGACTTCCCACTCCGCCTCGCTCGGCAGCCGCGCCCCGGCCCAGCGCGCGTAGGCGTCGGCCTCGTAGTAGGAGACGTGCAGCACCGGCCGCTGCGGATCGAGCGGGTTCAAGCCGCCGAGCGTGAACTCCCGCCAGCCGGCCTCGTCGCGCTGCCAGTACAGCGGACAAGCCCGCCCCTGCGCCACTTGCCAGTCCCAGCCCTCGGCGAGCCAGTGCCTCGGATCGGCGTAGCCGCCGGCGGCGATGAATCCGGCGTACTCGCCGTTGCTGACCAGACGCGATGCCAGCCGATAGGGCTGCAGATAGACGTGATGGCGCGGCCTCTCGTTGTCGAAACAAAAGCCGTCGCCGATATGGCCGATCTCGACCAGGCCGCCGGCGAAATCCCGCCAGGCCAGCGCCGGCGCCGGCCCGGAGTCGGGCACGGCGGGGCCGTAGGCGGGATGGAGCGGATTGCGCCAGAGCAGATGCTTGATGTCGGTGAGCAGCAGTTCCTGGTGCTGCTGCTCGTGCTGCAGGCCGAGTTCGACGAGATCGATGAGATCGGCCGGCGCCGGTTGGTTCGCAGCCGATGCCAGCAGCGCCAGCATCCGGCGATCCACCGCGGCGCGATAGTCGCGCACGACATCCAGGCCGGGGCGGGTGAGCAGCCCCCGCTGCGGGCGGGGATGCCGGTCGCCGACGGCCTGGTAGTAGGAATTGAAGAGCACGCGAAAGGCCGGATCAAAGGGCGCGAAGCCGCTCTCCATGCGCTCCAGCACGAAGGTCTCGAAGAACCACGCGGTATGCCCCAGATGCCACTTGGTCGGACTGGCGTCGGGCATCGACTGCACGCAGCAATCCTCGGCGGACAGGGGCGATGCCAGCGTCAGGGTGCGGGCGCGCACCGCGCGATAACGGTCCGGGAGTGTGGCCAGGCTCATCGTGATGTTCTCCGCAGGGGCTTCAGGGATTGGCCAGGATGACCGCGAACCAGCGGCGCTCGTCGGTCCAGGTCTCGGCGTGGCGAAAGCCGGCGCGATTGAGCAGTTCGATGAAGCTTCCGATCCGGTATTTGTAGCTGTTCTCGGTATGAATCCGCTCGCCGCGCGCAAAGAAACGCTCGCCGCCGGGCCAACGAACCCGGACCTCGGTCGCCGCTTCCAGGTGCATCTCGATGCGCGCCGCCTGGGCGTTGTAGAAGGCATGGTGCCGCCACTGCCCCGGATCGAAATCGCTGCCGAGCAGACGATTGACGTTATTCAGGACGTTGAGGTTGAAAGCGGCGGTGACGCCGACGGCATCGTCGTAGGCGGCTTCGAGCACGGACTCGTCCTTCTCCAGATCGACGCCGATCAGCAGGCCGCCGTCATCGTCTAGCAAGCGCCGGCTGCGAATGAGCAAATCGAGCGCCTGCGGCGGATCGAAGTTGCCGATCGACGAGCCGGGATAGAACACCAGCCGCCGCTCTCGCGGCAGATCGGCCGGCAGCACGATCTTTGCGGTCAGGTCGGCGGCGACGGCGCGGGCGTCGAGCCCGGGAAACGCCGAGCGCAGTCTCTCGACCGCCCCCTGCAGGAATTCCGCGGCAATATCCACGGCGACGAAGCGCGCCGGCCGGAGCAGCCCGCACAGGTCGCGCGCCTTCTCGCAATTGCCGGCGCCCAGCTCGATCACCGTGCCGCCGACGCCGATCTTGGCAGCGATGGCGGCGGCGTGAGCCGCCATGATCGCACGTTCGGTGCGCGTCGGATAATACTCGGGCAGCTCGGTGATCATTTCGAACAGCTCCGAGCCCCGGGCATCGTAGAAGTACTTGGGAGAGATCCGTGCGGCTGGCTGAACCAGGCCGGCGCTGATTTCCTTGGTGGCGAGCGTTGGGTCGTCAGTCATGTCTGCGTCGCGTGATTTTTTCCCTCAGGGTAACAAACTCCTCCGCGGCCGTGGGATGAATCGCCAGGGTGGCAGAACTCGTAGAAGGCATCCGCCGGGACCAAGACGCGGCTTTTCCGGAAGGCGTGACGGAACATGCGCTTGATCGCCGCCGTCCCAGCCTTGGCATTGAGGGGATGGCTGATCTGGCCAGGGTCCTTTGCCCAGAAAGGAATCAGGCCCCATTTGGCCAGCAGGAAGTCGCGTTTACCATCCGGCAGTTGGCGAACGATCGGCACCACCTGAGACGGGGCAATGTTGAACCGCGATGTCGGGCGAAGCGCGCGACATAAGGCCGATTTGCGGGCGTGGGGTAAATCTTCCAGAGCGTCGGCAGAGGCTGTTTGCCGCCGGAGTCACACATGTCGTCTGCACCATGCATGCACACGGCATTTGCGTGCTAAGATTTTCGCTGTGCAACCGGCGCAGAGTCAGAGCATGTTGGAATGAACGTCGCAACGCCTACGCTTATTGATGGAGGTCTCATGTCGATCGCGAAAATTGTCGAAATCAGTGCTGAATCTACTCAAAGTTTCGAGGACGCGATCCGTCAGGGAATCGAGGACGCATCGAAAACGATTCGGCACATACAGGGTGCATGGAAGTGAAGGTTCTCATCATCAGCGCAGAGAATTTCGAGGACTCTGAGCTTCTTTACCCGTATTACCGTCTGAAGGAGGATGGCGTCGATGTCGAGGTGGCGGCCGTCGGCAAAGGGGTGATAAGCGGCAAGCGCGGTTACGAGGTTGAAGTCGACAAGACCGTGCGCGAGGTGAGTCCGGAAGAATATGATATTTTAATATTCCCGGGCGGCAATGCGCCTTCGCAACTCAGGCGGGAACCCAAGGTACTCGAGATTGCGCGCACCTTCTTCGCGAATAAAAAGCCGGTCGCCGCGATCTGCCACGGCCCGCAGATACTGATTTCTGCGGGGCTGCTGAAAGGCCTGCACGCCACCTGCTACCGCTCAGTCGAGGAGGAGTTACGAGCCTCGGGCGCCATCTACGAGGACCGCGAGGTGGTGGTGGATGGCAACTTGATCACTTCGCGGCAGCCCTCTGACCTGCCGGCCTTCATGCGCGAAGTCATGAAGGCGGTCAAGGCGAGCTGAAGCCTCCTCCACAGCGCAGACCCAGATGCGCCCGTGGAACGTCGTGGTCACGGTTCACCCCGGAGGCCTTCAAGTCTCTGCGCTGATCGGTGAACTGCGTCAGCGCGGAGACTTCCGCGGCACTTCGTTCCGGGACGTGCTGGTCGGCCACGTGGGGGATATCTCCGCCCTCCTCGATTCCCTTGCCGCAGCACAGGCGGTCGGCGCACCTTGGGTAGGCGATCTGGGGCGGGTGATCCCCGTGGAGCGCGTGTTCGACTTCACCCCGGGGAATCTGGCGCAGCTATGGATTGAAGCCTTGCCGGGCTTCCTCGACCGGATGCGAGACGGCAGTTTCTATGTCCGCCTGGAACGCCGCGGCTTGATAGGGCAGATACACACGGTGGCGGTCGAGCGGGTGGTGGCCGACCGGCTGCTCGATCTCGCCGAGGTTCGTGGGCTGCGACTCAGGGTGTCTTTTGCCGATCCCGACTACATCCTCCTCGCCGAGACTTTCAATGCCGAGTGCGGGCTCGCGCTCATCGCGCGCGAGACGCGGCAGCGTTACCCTTTCGTACACACGAAGTAGTCGCGCCCCTGGCTAGGTAATTGGCATATCATGGCAGCCTGGGGTGGTTCTGGAAGGTCAAGGGACCGGGGCTGGCGATCATAATCCTTGCCATCCAGCAGGCGCTGGATGCACAACTGCACGACGGCGACAGGGAACGGCGAACCCCGAAGCGCAAACCGTCTTCTGAGAAAGCAAACCTGGAACGAAGGAGGAAGCCATGACTGATCACGTGCCTCAAGTCGGTGCCCCGGACCCCGAGCTGAATACGTCCCCGATTTTCGATGAGTACGAGGAAGTTTCGCTTGACCTGGAACTCGAAGTCGGCGCCTGCTACTTCAACAATGTCGCCTACCCGATGGGACAGTACCTGCTGAGCGGTGACGAACTGCTGCGCTGCGAGGAGCGCGGGGTCTGGGTGCGCGCAGGCGAGATGCGACCAGAGTAGCCCGGCAGCTTATACGGTCAAGCACCGTCAGTTTGAGATCGCTGTTTCGTCGCGCAGGGCCCGGCGCAGGATCTTGCCCAGGTTGGTTTTGGGTAGTTCGCTGCGGAACTCGACCTGGTGCGGCACCTTGTAGCCGGTCAAGCCTTCCTTGCAGTGGGCGATGATAGCCTCGGCCGTGAGCGCCGGATCCCTTTTGACGACGAATATCTTCACCGCCTCCCCGGATTTTTCGTCCGGCACGCCGACCGCCCCCACTTCTAGCACGCCCGGATGCATGGAGACGACCGCCTCGACCTCGTTCGGATAGACGCTGAATCCGGAGACCAAAATTATGTCCTTCTTGCGGTCGATGATGCGGATGAAGCCGTCCTCGTCCATCACCGCGACATCGCCGGTACGCAGGAAGCCGTCGGCCATGAAGGCCTTGGCGGTTTCGTCGGGCTGGTTCCAGTAGCCCTTCATCACCTGCGGTCCGCGCACGCACAGCTCGCCGGCCTGGCCGAGCGCCAGGTCACGGCCCTCGTCGTCGCAGATCGCCACATCGGTGGAGGGCATGGGCAGCCCGATCGAGCCGTTGTATTCCTTGAGGTCGAGCGGGTTGATGCTTACCCCCGGCGAGGTTTCGGTCAGGCCGTAAGCCTCGACCAAGGTATTGCCGGTGACCCGCTTCCATCTGTCGGCCACCGCCTTCTGCACCGCCATGCCGCCGCCCAGCGAGATATGCAGCTGGCTGAAATCGAGCTTGGCGAAGTTGGGATCGCGGAGCAGCGCGTCGAACAGGGTATTGACGCCGGTGATGGTGGTGAATCGGTATTTCGCCAGCTCTTTGACGAAGCCCGGTATGTCGCGCGGATTGGTGATCAGCACGTTGGTAGCGCCGAGCTTGAAATAGACGAGGCAGTTCGCGGTAAGGGCGAAGATGTGGTAGAGCGGCAGTGCGGTGATGATGATTTCCCTGCCCTCGGCGAGGTAGGGCTTGAGCCAAGCATGCGCCTGCAACAGGTTGGCGATGATATTGCCGTGGCTCAGCATCGCCGCCTTGGCGACGCCGGTGGTACCGCCGGTGTATTGCAGGAAGGCGATGTCCTCGCGGCTGACCGGCACCGGCGAGAACCTCGCCCCGGCGCCGCGCGACAGCGCCTCCTTGAAGGCAACGGCCTGAGCCAGGCGGTAGGCCGGCACCAGCTTCTTGACGCGCCTGACGACGAAATTGACCAGGTGGCCCTTGAGGAATCCGAGCATGTCGCCCAAGCCGGTAACGAGGACGTGCTTGATCTCGGTTCGCCCCACCACCTCGTCTAGGACGTGGGCGAAGTTCTCGAGAATGACGATCGCTTCCGCACCGGAATCCCTGAGCTGGTGCTCCAGTTCGCGCGGGGTGTAGAGCGGATTGCAATTGACCACGATATAGCCGGCGCGCAATGCGCCGAAGATGCAGATCGGGTTTTGCAAAAGGTTGGGCATCATCACGGCGATGCGCGCGCCTTTCTTGAGCCCCAGCACCGACTGGCAGTACGCGGCGAAATCGCGCGTCAGGCGACCCAGTTCGGCATAGCTGACCGCCTTGTCCATGTTTATGAAGGCGGTATGAGAGCCGAACTGTTTGACGCTCTTCTCGAACAGTTCGCCGATGGAAGCGAATTCGCTGACATCGATCTCGGCGGGAATGCCCGCCGGGTAGCTCTTGAGCCAGATCTTTTCCATATCCGGTTGCCCTTAATCCCGTGCGAGCGGCTTTTCAGCGGCAGATGCCAGCCGCGCCCGCGTTATTCCTTGAGCGGTGCTTCTTGGGCCTCCACGCCCTCAACCTGCGGTATGCCCTTTCGCGGGTGCTGCCTGATGATCCGCTTCAACGCATCATCCTCCCAGAAGCTGTGGACACCGCTCCCCTGCACATCGAGTTCCGTCGTCTCGTCCTCCTCGGGGGGTTGCTGCTCGGACTCCCCGCTGAAAAGCTCGGCTTCGGCCACAAGCCAATCGTCAAGATCATGACCAAGGACAGCGCCGCGCTGCAGGTACCGAAAATAAGCGGCTTCCCGAATCATGCGCTCGCGTTGCCCGGGGCTATTTGGCCCCTCCGAAGGAAGCTTGGCGCGGCCTTTTGGAGTAAGCGACGTACTTGGATTTTTAGCCATCATTGCCTCTCCCGCAGTTGATCAGTAAGGTGAGATATCGATAAATGATATGCCTATTTCATAAGAAATGTGGGCTTGCGAGGCTCCAACACTCAGAGAAGATCGGGCGAGTCGAGCGCAATTGCGCGTTTGTCGTTGATTTCTGCGCCCAATTGAATGCCGTCAGTGAAAATCCCGGCTGCTGGTGGCTAGGCGCCCCAACAGCTCGGTGTGATCCACGAGTCGTTTCGCGATCAAATGCACGACTTCCCCTTCCCGCTGCAAAACGCCCAACACCCCGAGAAGTCTCGAAGCCAGCAACTCGCGTCGCTGGCGTTCGGCGAGCTTCGGATGGACGATGACGTTGGCCAGACCGGTCTCGTCCTCCAGGGTCAGAAAGATGACGCTGCTGGCCGTTCCGGGACGCTGTCGCCCGGTCACGATGCCAGCGCAGCGGGCGGGCCAATTGTGGCCGAGACCGCGCAGGGCCGAAGCGGTCGTGTAGCGCCGATGTTCCAGATGCCCGCGTAGCAGGCTCAAGGGATGGCGGCCGAGCGTGAGGCATAAGCTGGCGTAATCGGCGACGAGTTCCTCGCCCTCGCCGGGCGCGGCCAAGGCCGTGGCGGCTTCGATTGCCGGCGCCCCCAGCAACAGATCGCGCTGGACCGGTACGGCGGCCACCGCCCACGCCGCCAACCGGCGATGCCCGGCGAGGGACGAGAGCGCACCCGCCGCCGCGAGCCTGTCCATGTCATCGCGGCTCAGGCCGGCCCGCCTGGCGAGGCCGGTCACGTCTGCAAACGGCCGCGCCGCTGCGATGCGTTCCCCGGCCTCCCGGTCCAGTCCCTTGATTTGACGCAACCCGAGGCGTACGGCGGGCCCTTCCAATGTCGTCTCCCAGGCGCTATGCAGCACATCCGGGGGGCGCACCTCGATCCGGTGGCGTCGCGCGTCCTGTACCAGTTGCGAGGCCGAGTAAAACCCCATCGGCTGCGCATCGAGCAGGCCGGCCAGAAAAGCCGCAGGCTCGTGGCACTTCAGCCACGCCGAGATATAGACCAGCAGGGCAAAACTCGCGGCGTGGGATTCCGGGAAACCGTATTCCCCGAAACCTTCGATCTGCCGGAAGATGGCCTCGGCGAATTCGCGGGAATAGCTGCGGGCCAGCATTCCGTCGATCAGCTTGTCGCGGAAATGCTCGACGCCGCCCCGACGCTTCCACGCCGCCATCGAACGACGCAACTGATCGGCTTCGCCCGCACTGAAGCCCGCCGCCACGATGGCCAGCTGCATCACCTGCTCCTGGAAGATGGGCACCCCGAGCGTGCGCTGCAATACGGACTTCACCGCATCGGAGGGGTAGCGCTCCGGATCCAGCCCCTGTCGCCGCCTGAGATAGGGATGCACCATGCCTCCCTGGATCGGTCCGGGCCGCACGATGGCGACCTCGATGACCAGATCGTAGAAGCAACGCGGCTTGAGCCGCGGCAGCATGGTCATCTGGGCGCGGGATTCGATTTGGAATACGCCGATCGTGTCGGCACGGCCGATCATGTCATAGACCGTCGGATCATCGCGGGAAATGTCCTGCATGCGGAAGCGGCGCCCGTCCCGCTTCGAGATTACATCGAGTGCGCGCCGGATGGCCGTCAGCATCCCTAGGGCGAGCACATCCACCTTCATCAGGCCCAGGGCGTCGATGTCGTCCTTGTCCCACTGGATGATGCTGCGCTCCGCCATCGCCGCATTCTCGATCGGGACCAGCCGGTCCAGACGTCCCCGGCTGATGACGAAGCCGCCGACGTGCTGCGACAGGTGGCGCGGGAAACCCATCAGCTGTTCGGCCAGAATCAGCCACTTCTCGACGCGCGGGCTGTGCGGATCGAGCCCCGCGGCGGCGAAGCGCTCCGCGAGTTCCTCGCGCTTGTCCCACCAGCCCAGGGACGACGTCAGGGCATCGATACGATCGCTGTCCACCCCCAAGGCGCGGCCGCAATCGCGCAACGCCGAGCGCGTCCGGTAGCTGATGACCGTGGCCGTGAGCGCGGCGCGTTCGCGCCCGTACTTGGCATAAATGTACTGGATGACTTCCTCGCGCCGCTGGTGTTCGAAGTCGACGTCGATGTCGGGCGGCTCGTTGCGCTCCCGGGAGATGAAGCGTTCGAACAGCATGTCGGACTGCGCCGGGTCGACCTCGGTGATCCCCAATGCATAGCACACCGCCGAGTTGGCGGCGGAGCCGCGGCCCTGACAGAGGATGGACCGTTCCCGGGCGAATTTCACGATGTCGTAGACGGTGAGGAAGTAGGCCTCGTAGCGCATCTCGGCGATCAGGGCCAGCTCGTGCGCGATCTGGCTGCAAACCTTGCCGGGCGCGCCGTCCGGATAACGCACGGCCAGACCCTTCTCCACCTCGCTCTTCAGATATCCGGCGGGCGTCTGGCCGGCGGGCACGACCTCTTCCGGATATTCGTAACGCAGCTCGTCCAGCGAAAAGTCGCACAGCGCGGCGATCCTCAGGGTCTCCGCCAGCAGTTCGGGCGGGTAGAGGCGCGACAGCCGCAAGCGCGAGCGCAGATGCCGCTCGCCATTGGGAAACAGGGCGTGACCGGCGCGATCCACCGAGGTCTTGAGGCGCAGCGCGGTCAAGGTGTCCTGCAGCGGTCTGCGGCCGCGAACGTGCATATGCACGTCGCCGCAGGCCACCAGCGGCAGGCCGGTCGCCGCCGACAAGGCGCGCAGCCCGGCCTGCCGCTCGGCATCGTCCGCCTGCAGGTGGCGCTCCCAGGCGATCCAGCAGCGTCCCGGGAAACCGGCCTCCAGCCAGCGTCCCTCCGCCGTCGTCGCTTCGGCGCTCGCGATCCAAAGCGCCAGGCAATCGGGCACGCCCCGCGCCAGATCGCTGCGGCTCAGCCGATAAGCGCCCTTCTCCGCGCGACGTCGGCCGAGGCTGATGACGGCGCAGAGATTGCCGTAGCCGGCGCGGTTCTGCGCCAGCAGGACCAGCTTCAGGCCGCCCGTCAGAACCAGCTCCGTACCGACGAGCAGCTTGAGCCCCGCCTGCCTGGCCGCCAGGTGCGCCCGCACGACGCCCGCGAAGGAACACTCGTCGGTGATGGCCAGCGCCGTATAGCCCTGCGCCTGCGCTCGCGCCACCAGTTCCTCCGCGTGCGAGGCACCGCGCAGGAAGCTGAAGTTGGAGAGGCAGTGCAGTTCGGCGTAGTCGGGCAAAGTCGCGTTCATGAGAAGAAGCCGTGCAGAAACCACCCGCCCGGGGCCCGGCATTCGCGATAGACCCACAGCCAGCGGGCGTCGGCCGAGAGCGCGACGAAGTAATCGCGGCGAATGTCGCCGGTCGCCTCGCCGCCGTCCCACCAGCCCGACTCGATGCGCTCGGGTCCGGCCAGCAGCTTCAGCTGTCCGCGGCGGTAGGGGCGCCCATCGACCTCCGCCAGGGACTCCGGCGGATCGAGCAGCCACAGCGGCCGAGGCAGCGCCGTTGCTTCGCCAGGCCGGGCTCTTTCAAACGGGGCGACATGTCGCGTGGCGCACTCGGGACGATGATCGTCATGCGCGCTCACGCGATGGACCCGCTCCTCCCCGAGCCTCGCGCTCAGCCGCTCCAGCAAGGCGCCAATGGCATCGTGCTCGGCGATCGCATCGTCGAACAGGGCAAGACTCCGGCCCGGGCGGGGGGAGACGTTGGCGGCCTCCAGCCGGAGCGACTCCACCGGAGCACGGAGCACAGTGCGTTCGAGCCGCTCCCGCAGCACGCGCTCGAAGCGTCCGGCGTCACGGGTGAGATCGGCGAACTGCAGAACGATCTCGGTCTCTTCCTGGCAATGCTGCAGCCGCAGCGTGAGCCCGCGCACCCCCGCCTGTCTTGCCGCCAGCCAGCCGGCCAGGGCCGAGCTCAGGCGTCGCGCGGCAAACAGCAGCGCGGCAGCGGTCTTCACGGCCGCCGGGAGCTCAAGCGACAAGGCAAAGCGATCGGGAAAAACAAAGTCGGCGCGCGGATCCGGCATTTCCCCGAAGGCGCGGGCCATCAGTTGCAGGGCTTCCACCCCGATGCGTCGGGCCAGCGCGGCGGCGGGCAGCCTGCGGACATCGGCCAAGGTGCTCGCACCGAATCGGGAGAGCGAGGCCGAGGCCTTGTCCGGCAGTACGGCTATCGGCAAGGCCTCCAGCTGCCGGCGCAGCCCATCGCGGTCGGGGCAAATGGCGGCCGTTCCAGCCTTGGCTAGCCACTGCGCCCCCATCGGGGTAGTCGCTGCGGCCAGCCAGACGGTGAAACCCTGCGCCGCCACGCCCTCCCTCGCAGCGGCGACCAGCCTTTCCAGTCCACCGAACAGACGCAGGCAAGCGCCGATTTCCAGCAACAAGGTGTCGGGCGTCAGGCTGACCCGGGGCGTAAAGCCACCAGCCCAACAGGCCAAGCCATGCAGCGCCGCTGCCTCCCGCGAAGCGTTGCGCGCAATCAACGTAATGGCGGGAACCAGCAGGCGCGCCGCGGCCACGCCCGTCCCGGCCTCGATGCCCGCCCGTCGCGCCGCATCGTCGCCAAGGAGGATGCGTCCCCGTTCGACCACGGCGCTAGGCGAGGGCGATGGCGCGCCGACTTCGAGCGGGAGGAGTGGCAGGTGGAGTGCGAGCCAAAGCGGATTCGGATTCATATCCTTCGCGCCATTTCAGCGGTCGCGGCACGTCGAGAGTGAGCGTCCGGGTGCACGGCGGTCCACGTCGCTTGAACAGATCGACGCCGAGCGTACCGCGGGAGCCGGCGGAAAGTAAAAGTCGCAAAGCGGCGGCGGATGACTCGGTCCGCGCACGACCTGGTCGAAACAGGAAAGCCAGGGCCTTGCTGCCGGTGACGGCCACCTGCAGACGCCTCACTTGACGGGCATCGGCTTGAGTCGTCCAGCACAGCACGGTCCCCAGCGCACCGCTAGCCAGAGCCTGCTCCGCCGCCCAGAGCGCATCGCGCTGCCGCGTCGGCGACACCACCGCCAGACGCGCCAGATCGATAGCTCCGGAAGCCCAGGCCGGCCCGTGAAGCGCGTATGGAGGCCCCACCAGCAGCGACCATTTCCCTTCCGCTTGCATTCGGATGAGTGCCGGTATCAATAGCGAACACTCGCCAAGCCCCACGCCATCCGACAAGATTTCAGTGAGCGTGCCACGCGGCCAGCCTCCTCCCGGTAATTCGGCATCAAGCTGGGCAAAGCCGCTGGATACCGCAGGAATCGCAGCGCTTGCCAAACGATCACCGCGCCACACATCGGGTCGGGCCAGAACTTCACCGAGAGAAATTGCAGCATTCATACACCTGTTCCCGATCAGGAAATGCTTCTGCTCGGAAGAGGAGCAGGCTTCCTTGGCCGGGGAAACGGCTCCGGGAGTTGCCGGTGATCCATGATTAATGCGAGAAGCGTCGAACCAAGCCGACCATGACACCGAAGATTTCCAGCTCGCTCTTGGGCCGGATGATCGGGTATGCCTTGTTGCATGGCTTGAGGATGAATCTGCCCCTCTCCATAGCCAGTTCCTTGAGGGTGAGCTCGTTGTCGACGATAGCAACGACGAAATCGCCCGCCTTGGCAGCCTTGTTGCGCTCCACCGCAACAATGTCGCCTTCGTGGATACCTGCCTCGACCATGGAGTCACCCTTGACCGGAATCATGACCGTGCTGGAAGGGTTACGGACGAGGTAGTTATCGACGAGAAATGGCTCGGCCCCGGTCCCCTCGATCGTGTCTGGGCTGCCGGCGCGGACAAAAACACCGACAAGAGGGCGTTCGAAAAATCGTCCAGCGGGAATCCAGGCATCATCGTCAGGAGTGCGTTGGACAAAGCCCGCTGACGCCAGACGTTCCAGCAGCCTCCGCGAGGCTGTTTTAGAGGCGAACGCCATCAGCTCTGCAATGCGCTGCATCGAGGGGATACGCCGGTTTTCAGCGTAGTAGTCACGCAGACGGTCGAGGTGTTCGGCGTCTTTGTTCGGGGTGGCCATAACCGATTCCTTAGTGTACGTACGAGCACCATGTTAGTGCTCGAACGACCACCTGTCAATTGCCCACCCAGGTTGCCGATTCCGATGTCCGCTAATGGTGGCCTGAGCCCGATACCTTCGATGGATTCTTTGTGTTTTCTGCGGTCAGGCATTGGCTGACTTGTGATGGCGTCAGCGCAGTCGATCTCGATTCAGTAAAGCAGGTAAGCTTTCCCGCAGTTTGCGGAAATTCGCCGGTGGTTCCTGCCATGAAGCGGCGATGCGACGCGGGTCGATCCCCGCACGGATCGCCTCGACGACCGCGTGCGGGTCGATGGACTCTGCGTCGGATCGAGCTGGAAGATTCCGGAGTAAAGCGAATGCAGAGCGTGGGCGAGCTCGATACCGAGCAAGGGCGTGTCGAGGGACTATAGGCGCCGAAAGCTAACTCAAGCTCTGGCCCGGAAAAACCTAGCACTTCTTGTTGCGTTCGGACGGGTCTTAGCCAATCTGTTCAAGAGCGCTTCTTCTAAAGGCTTGAGTTTATATTTCGGTCTTCAACTACCATATGCCTCCCTTGACTGGGAAGCGGACGATAAGGCTGATGCGATCTGTTCGCCAATGTGGCGCTGCTGATGAATGCTTTCGGTGATGTGCGTGACGACCTCAAGGCGGCGCTTGGCACCGGCCTTTATTTCTTCCATGGCGGTTTGAGCGTCGGCTGCAGCTTTCCTGCCAGAGACCACGATTGCCCCCAGATTGTCGATTGCCGTCGATGCGTCCTTGGATGTGCGCTCGATATTTCCGGCAATGGAACCAATCTCGTCGCTTGCCGTCTTGGCTTTTTCCGCCAGCTTGCGCACCTCGTCGGCGACCACGGCAAACCCTCGGCCAGCTTCCCCGGCGCGGGCGGCTTCGATGGCCGCATTGAGTGCAAGAAGGTTGGTCTGGTCAGCGATTTGCACGATCGTCGCCACGATGCCGGCAATTTTTGTGGATTGGTCGGCCAGTGTGGACAGGTCTGATCGCGCGAGGGTTAGACTCGTTCCAAGTCTGTCGATTTCCTTCTCGGCTTTGACCATTAGTTCGTGTCCTGAGATGACCCGAGCACCGCTGGCTTTGGCCAACTCATTGGCGGAGCCCATGTCTTCGAGTGCTTTGTCCACGGAGGCCATCAATTCCCCGGAAAACGCCAGGGCACAATCCTTAGCCGCGTCCGCTTGAGCGACGTCGGATTCCAACACTGTGGCACGATTTGCTGCTGTTACCAACTCTTTGCGTAAATTCGCGACCTGTATCTGGGTTGCATTCAAAATCTCGCTCTGGTCCACATGCGTTGTCTCTGTTCGCGTCGCATTCTGGCAGCGAGTGTCCTGAAGGCTCGCTGCGGCAGCGAGCGTAGCCAACACCAGAGCGGTGCCTATGAGAGTTTGTGCCACTGCAGGCAGGAGCAACGCTGCCAAGCAGACTGCTGCAGAACTTGCCGCGGGCAATAGCACCCGCCATTGAATGGAATGACTGTTCATACCCGTAGCCTTTTGCATAAATCTGGTGATCACCCGCGTCCTATTCCTGAAAAATAGGCTACCCAGAGGAGGTCAGAAGGACGCGCAGATGAGTACGCAAAGGAGGAGTCTGAATCAGAACGGATACGTGACGCCGTCCGCAGTTTCTTAACGCTTTTCGGAGTTTGCCGGTTCCCCAATCTCCCGTCCTTGCCCACTTGTCCGGTGTGTTCCTCAGGGGCCTCCGATTAATCTTGCGCTCGACCAAGTCATGGGGCTTCCCCTGTTGCGTCCGCTTACCTCTTTCATGCGTGTTGTCGCCAATATCCAGCCGGAATCACTGGGTGCATTATACGCTCTCGTCCCCAGCAATGACCGCCTTCCCTTCAGTATCGCCAGGTCGGCTTTCGCAAAATCCGTTTCGAGCCCTGCTCTGCGTTCATTCACATTACGGCCTGTATGCGAGCAGAGTCCCTTACAAAACCCGTTACACCAGAGGCGCCAACGGCTTCGTTAGCTCCACAATTACGGCAGCACTTTGAGATGTGATTCGGTACCCACGGGATTTTTGTAGTGTTGTCGCCTTTACTACGGGACCCTTCAGACATTTCGACAGTTGAAGAGCAGCGCCCTCAGGCCAGAGGGCGTTGCCGCCTCAGGTCCTTCCCCAGACATAATGACTGGCAAGCGACAGTTCGTTCCGTCTAGTCGAAGCGCAGGACGCTCTCCGCCATCGCGTCCGCTCCCCAGCGTACGATGAGTGCATCGATTTCGGCCAGAAGCATCTGCTCCTCATCCGGCTCGACCAGACCCTCACCGGCGAGGCGGGCAACGAGGCCCTCTGACATCGCCAGTTTTACCGTCCCCAGGGTAGGGGCGATGTCCTCATCCGTGTCATCGATCACCGCCTCGATGACGATGGACAGTTCCTCGCTCGCTCTCACGGTGGCGAGATCTGTGGCCAGGACGTCTTCGCCATATTCCTCGATTAGCGTATCGACCTCAGTGCAGAGCATTTCTTCATCGCCGAAGCGATGAATGCGCTCCGCCTCGGCGAAGCCGTCTAAGCTCTTCCTGATTCTGTCGCGCACAAACCCGAGCGTCACCGCTTCATCGATGTCGGGATCGCCGCAGATCGATTCGATGACCGCGGAAAGTTCCCGGGAGACCAGTTCGTCGGCTTCGATCGCATTACGCATGATTTCTTCCTTTTACCATTGGATTGGAACTCGCGACATGATGAATTCTGCATGCAGTGCGGAATGACCAGCGAGCTGGTGGTCAGAAAGTCCTCCAGCTCCAGAAAATGTAGCATGGGATTGAAAGCACCAAAATGCACCTTCATGGCGAACCCGCCAGGTCGACGATGGCGCCGGCCAGCCCCTCCACGACCTCCGCCATCCTTCCGTAATCGAGGGTCTCGGGCGTATCCGTGGCGCTGTGGTAATGAGGATTGCGATAGAACGCTGTGTCGGTGACCATCACGCCCGGATAGCCCATGCGCCAGAATGAGATCTGATCACTCCAGGCCACGCCCGGCATCCAGGCAAAGGTCGCCAGTCGCTCGCAGGGGAAATCCGAATGGGCGCTGAATGCCGATGAGACATCCTGCAAGCCTTGCCGCGATCCAAGATTGGAGACGAAACCGATGAAATTTCCGCGGTCTGGGTAAAAGTGGCGAAGCAGCGGCGGATAGCCTTGGCTCCCGGATTTGTCGTCGTAGTAGCCGAGCATTTCGAGCGAGAGCATGAGGCTGATGTTTTCTCCGCGGGCGCGGGCCGCCGTCGCGTACTCGTTGCTGCCCATCCGGCCCCAATAGAAGAATGGCGGTTCTTCGTTGACGAAAGCCGCCAGACGCAAGGTACGGCCAGGTTGGAAGCCGATGAGCAGCTTGCTTAATTCAAGCAGCGCGGCGACACCGCTCGCATTGTCGTCAGCGCCCGGGCTGTCGTGGATACTGTCATAGTGCGCACCCAACAGGATGATCTCGTTCGGCTGAGCCTGCCCTTTGATCTCGATCACCAGATTCTCGCACCACAGGTCGCCGACTTGATAGCCTTGAGCGGCAACCAGGTAAGCTTGCCGTTGCCATTCGCTGCGGATGTAATCGGCCGCCGCGGCCAAGGCGCGCGGCCGGAGTACATTGCGCTCGCCGATGATGCCCGCCAGTTGTTCGACATGGCCGCGGAGCCTCGCGGCGAGCCCGTGATCTGCGGTTCGTTCTGGGGCCGGGTGACCTGCCGGTTGAAGACGTTGATGGTGCATGGTTTGTCGGCGGAACAAGCTACCCGACGCCCGCCGCTTTCGCGGCCATAGGCTGCAAGGTGACGGCTTCCCTGCTCTGCCCTTATAGGCGGATCTGTGCTTCATGCGCCTGTTCATGCACAATCAGCTTGGACAACTCGCCCAGCTCTTCGGCCAAGAGCTGAATGAGATCGTCGACTGCGATGATGCCGACCAAGGCGCCCTCGTCGTCGATCACCGGAACCCGGCGCACGCCTTTGCGCCGCATCAGTTGCATCGTGTCTAAAATGTCGTCTTGTTCGCGGACGGTGACGATGGCCGCCACCATGATCTCGCCCACCAGGATGGTCTCGGGATCGAGCCGGTTGACCACGATCTCGACGACGATATCCCGGTCGGTGACGATGCCGACTGGATAATTAACGCCGTTGGTTTCATTCACCACCACGATGTTTCCGACGTGATGCTGGCGCATCAGGCACGCCGCTTCCATCACCGTGGTGTTGCGATCGGCTACCACGACGACGCGACTACATACTTCTCCGATGGGCATGTGTCTTTCCTTTATTGCCAGGATGCCAGATGGGGCTCTGGCGGCCGTGAAAACCAATGATAAAGGCATCTCGTGCAATATGCCAAGCACATTTTGTGTCCCGCACGGTGAAGCAAGCGGGCCGACCAACTTGCTTCACGCCCGGAAGGTGCGGTCTTCTTGGCGGCACGAACAATATGACCGATGGTTATTTGGCTATAATCGGGTGACAGCAGGGTCTCATGGCGATCCTGACGGAGATCTTCGATGGACAACGACAAGATAAGTCTGTTTGCCTTGAATTCCAGCAGGGCATTTGGCGAGCGCGTCGGTCGGAGCCTCGGGCTTCCCCTGAGCGAGCACGAGGAGAGGGAGTTCGAGGATGGGGAACACAAATCCCGGCCACTCGTCAGCGTGCGTGGCAGGGACGTGTATGTGCTCCAGTCGCTGTACCAGGATCGCCAGCTGAGCGTGAACGACAAGTTGTGCCGTCTGCTGTTTTTCATCGGCGCGCTGGTCGATGCTTCGGCAAAGCGGGTGACTGCGGTCATTCCATACCTTTGCTACGCCCGCAAGGAACTGAAAACTCAGCCGCGCGATCCGGTGACGACCCGCTACATCGCCGCCCTGTTCGAAGCGGTGGGAACCCACCGCGTGGTAGCGCTGGACGTGCATAACGTCGCAGCATTTCAAAACGCTTTCCGCTGCCACACCGACCATCTAGAGGCGAGGAAGCTGTTTGCCGGTTATTTTTCCGCACTCCTGCACGGTCAGCAGATCGTTGTCGTTTCTCCGGACGTAGGCGGAATAAAACGGGCTGAGCGGCTCCGGCAAGCTTTGAGCTTGGCCGCCGGCGAGCCGGTTCCGATCGCGTTTATGGAAAAGCAGCGCAGCAAGGGCGTGGTCACCGGCGATGCCCTCGTCGGAAATGTCGCCGGCAGGGCCGCCATCATTATCGACGACTTGATCAGCACCGGAACGACCATGGCGCGCGCGGCAAATGCCTGCTCCGAGCTGGGTGCGACCAAGGTCTACGCTGCCGCCACGCACGGGATCTTCGTCGGCGAGGCCCCGAGCGTCCTGGCGAACCCGGTCCTGGAAACGGTGGTCGTCACCGACAGCATCCCGCCTTTCAGGCTGGGCGCTGAGCGAGTTGCTGCTAAACTGGTCGTGCTGGACAGCGCAGCCCTCTTCGCCGAAGCGATCAAAAGGATCCACGGCGGAGGTTCGATCACCGAACTGCTGGAGAGCAGACCCGGCCCGCCGCTTTGAGTTAGGGCCACATGGCAAGGATACCGTCAGCGAAGACGGTCGATGTGGCTTTCAGCGATGTTCAGATAGTCGTCGGTTAGTTTCGACCATTTCCGGGTGTCTGATGGCAGCGGATCCCTGAGATGCAAAGCGGCGAGTTTTCCCCGAAGGCAAGCCCGGTAGCTCTTGTAGAAATCCACCAATCTTTCGGGTGGGTCGTCGCCGCTGACGTTCCGATAGGCCTCGAAAATCGTGTCCGAAACGGCCTGCCCGCCTTGACGCTCGCACTCCATCGCCAGAAATGCGAGTTCATCCGCCGCGTCAAGTATCCTGAAATCTCTGTTGAACTCCAGGCAGTCTATGATGACCGGCACAGTCATCAGGCAGACGTGCTCAGGCCGCAGATCCCCATGACCCTCGATTATCCTTCCCTCCCGGGCGCGGCGCTCGAACAGCTCGGGTTCTCGATTCAGTAGTGCCAACTGAGCCGCCAGAACACCCGCGATCCGATCCGGCGGCAGTGCGTATCGAGGCGCCATGAGCTCTCTGGCGTTCGCCTTCGCGTTCTCCGCCAGGCGCCTCCGATAGGCGTGGGGTGCGAATTTTGTCGAAGCCGAGGCGCGGTAGTGCGCAACCAGTTTTTCAACCAAGCTGCGTATCGCCCCCTCCGGAACCGCCCCCCTCTTGATCAGATTGTCGAGCATTCGCTCATCCGGCAAGCGCTGCATCTTCACCAGCCAATCGACCGTCAAGCCCTCCCCTCCCAACACCAGCTGTCCGTCTGTGGCCAGCTTCAGGGGAACCGTGCCGAGGTATATGTCAGCAGCCAAGCGACGGTTGAGCAGGACTTCCTCCTCGCAGTCCCGGCGCCTGGCGTCAATCGAGCGGAAGTCCACGAAATCGCTGCGCACAGGCTTTTTCAGTTTGTACGCATAGTTGTCGGTTAGAAATACCCACGACATATGGGTCTCTACCACCTTGACCTGTTTCGGGCTATCCGAAAAGGCACCGGTCTGTCGCAAAAAAGCGACCTTCGCTTCAATCCTCACCTGGGTTTCAAGGGGGCGGTTCACGATCGTCGTCATCTCCCGAATGCTGGGACAGGAACCGCTCTAGGCCCGAACATCACGCATCTTATAAGCTGGCCCGCCTGCTAAATACGCCCGGGCTCCCCGCGTAGGTGAAGGTGGAACCAGTCCGTCGCCAGACGTGCCACTTCTTCCAGGGTGCCGGGCTCCTCGAACAGATGCGTCGCGCCCGGTACGATGATCAGTTCCTTCTGGCAGTTTAGGTGGGCATAGGCTTGACGGTTGAGGCCAATCACCACGTCGTCTAAACCGCCCACGATGAGCAGGCTTGGCGCCTTGACCTGCAGCAACTGCGCTTCGCCGGTCAAGTCGGGGCGTCCGCCGCGCGAGACGACGGCCGCGATGTCCTTGCGCAATGCCGCAGCTCGCAGCGCCGCCGCTGCGCCCGTGCTGGCGCCAAAATAGCCGAGGGATAAACCACTGGTGGCCGGCTCGGCGCGCAGCCATTCGCTGGCCTGAATGAGCCGTTCTGTCAGCAGCGCGATATCGAAACGGGTGTCGTGATTGCGGTCCTCGTCACGAGTGAGAAGGTCGATCAGAAGCGTGCCCATGTCGGCTTCGCGCAGCACGCGCGCCACGTAATTGTTGCGCGGACTCAAACGGCTGCTGCCGCTGCCGTGGGCGAACAGCACCATGCCGCAGGCCTGGGGGGGAATTTCCAGCATCCCTTCCAGAACACCCGTTTCGACGCGGATCTGCGCGAGTTTTGCAATGGCATTACTTTGCGACATGAGGCTTGCCTCCGATGCACGAGTTCCCGCTCTTCAAAACCTTGGACGCGCGGTTCCTGTAAATACGATTATCATACTCCATGGAGATATGCTGTTTGGCACGCGCCTGTTCCGATCGCTTCGTAATCCACCCGAGGGACCAGGTCCATACGCGCCGTCAGCTCTCGACGACTCACCGCGGCGACAGAAGCGTAGAATTATGTTGTCGGACTTGTCATGGGATGGAGAGGAGCACGACGAATGAGATCTCGTGAGCCAAGCTCTTGGATGTGGGCGGATGCACTGGAGCTTCTTCAGAGCACGGAGCGGCTTCAGCGCCGGGTTTTCGTGGTGGGCAGCTTGCAGGCGCCACCCTGCTGGGAGCCGCCCGTCGATCTGTACGAGCTGGGTGACGAGCTGAGGCTGCTCGTGGCCCTTCCCGGCGTCAACTCCCGGGAGTTCGAAGTGATCCTCGATGAGGCCGCGATCGTGGTGCGCGGCGAACGCCCGATGCCGATGGGCTTCCAACGCGCAGCCATCCACCGCCTCGAAATTCCCTACGGAAGGTTCGAGCGCCGCATCGCGCTGCCGCAAGGAGACTTCCAGTTGCTGGACCAGTTTCTCGAGGACGGCTGCCTGACGCTCGTTCTGCGCCGCCTCTGAGGAGCGATGGCCATGCACCTCGACAGCGCCAATCCCGAGCGCGATAAGCCAGGCGCGGCAGCCACTACCGGGGCGGCCGATGCCGCTCCGGCCATCCCGGAAGACGCGATGATCATCGTGCCGGTGCGCAATCTCGTGCTGTTTCCCAGCATGATCCTGCCGCTCACCATCGGCCGAACGCCGTCGATCGCGGCAGCCCAGCATGCGGTGAAGACGGAGCGCCCGGTGGGTATCCTGCTCCAGCGCGATCCGGAAGTCGAGGCGCCGGGCCCTGACGACCTTCGTCTTGTCGGTACGATCGCCAGCATCCTGCGCTACGTCACCATGCCCGACGGCACACACGTCATCGTCTGTCAGGGCCAGCAGCGATTCCGCGTGACCGAATATCTGGCGGGCTACCCGTTCCCGGTCGCGCGCGTCGGGCTCATTGAGGAACCAGAGGCGACAGGCACTGAGATCGAAGCCCGCTTCATCCAGCTCAAGGAGCGCGCCCTCGAAGTGCTGCAGCTCCTGCCGCAAACTCCGCAAGAACTGGTGGCTGCGGTGCAAGGCGTCGGCTCCGCCGGGGCTCTGGCAGATCTGGTCGCCGGTGTCATGGACATCAAGGCCGACGAAAAGCAGCGGGTGCTCGAGACGCTGGACCTGGTGCGGCGGCTGGATATCGTGCTGGATTACCTGGCAAAGCGCCTCGAAGTGCTGCGCCTCTCGCGCCAGATCGACGAGCGCACCAAAGCGGCCATGGATGTGCGGCAGCGCGAGTACCTGCTGCGCGAGCAGATGAAATCGATCCAGAAGGAACTGGGCGAGGGTGAAGAGGGAAATGCCGCCGAGGTCGAGGAACTGCGCAGGGCCATCGCCGAGGCACAGATGCCAGAGGAGGTGGAGCAACAGGCGACCAAGGAATTGAAGCGCCTGGAGCGGATGTCCGACACTTCGGCCGAGTACTCGATGGTGCGCGCCTATCTCGACTGGCTGATCGAGTTGCCGTGGAGAGCGCCAGAGCCCGACGCCATCGACATCGCCGCAGCGCGACGCGTCCTCGACGCCGACCACTTCGGCCTCGATCAGGTGAAGAAGCGCATCATCGAGTTTCTCGCGGTGCGCAAGCTCAACCCGGGCGGCCATGGGCCGATTCTCTGCTTCGTGGGTCCGCCCGGCGTCGGCAAGACATCCCTTGGCCAGTCGATTGCCAAGGCGCTCGGGCGCAAGTTCGTGCGCGTGTCCCTGGGCGGTCTTCACGACGAGGCCGAGATCCGCGGTCACCGGCGCACCTATATCGGTGCCCTGCCCGGCAATATCATTCAGGCGATCAAGAGGGCCGGATCACGCGGCTGCGTGATGATGCTGGACGAGATCGACAAGCTTGGCAGCGGCATCCATGGCGACCCGTCGGCAGCCTTGCTCGAGGTGCTCGACCCGGAGCAGAACGACACCTTCCGCGACAACTATCTCGGCCTGCCCTTCGACCTGTCGCGGATGCTGTTCATCACGACGGCGAACGTCCTGGACACGATCCCGGGGCCGCTGCGTGACCGCACGGAGATCATCCAGCTCCCCGGCTATACCCAGGAGGAGAAACGCGAGATCGCGCTGCGCTATCTCGTCAAGCGGCAGCTCGTCCAAAACGGGCTCAAGGAGGAGCAGTTCGAACTCTCGGATGCTGCCCTCGTCGCCATCATCCGCGATTACACCCGCGAAGCCGGGGTACGCTCGCTGGAGCGCCAGATCGGCGCCGTCTGCCGCCGCGCCGCGGTGACCATTGCCGAGGGCGCCGTGCACACCGTGAAGGTCGAGGAGAGCGATCTTGCCGGGATCCTCGGACCAGTAAAATTCGAGAACGAGGTCGCGCTGCGTGCCGGCATGCCCGGCGTGGCCACCGGGCTGGCCTGGACGCCGGTTGGCGGCGACATCCTGTTCATCGAGGCGAGCCGCACGGCGGGCGGTGGCAAGCTGATCCTCACCGGCCAGCTCGGCGACGTGATGAAGGAATCCGCGCAGGCCGCACTGACCCTGGTCAAGACGCGCGCGGCGAGCCTGGGCATCGACGCCGCCGGCTTCGAGCAGACAGACGTTCATGTCCATGTGCCGGCAGGCGCCATCCCCAAGGACGGTCCGAGCGCGGGTGTTGCGATGTTCATCGCCCTGGCATCGCTGTTCGCCGAGCGGACGGTGCGCAACGATACCGCGATGACCGGCGAGATCAGCTTGAGGGGCCTGGTGCTGCCGGTTGGAGGGATCAAGGACAAGGTACTCGCGGCGATGCGCGCCGGCATCACCCGCGTCATGTTGCCGGCAAGGAACCGCCGGGACCTCGATGAAGTGCCGGCGGAGGCGAAGGAGAAGCTCGAATTCATCTTCCTCGAGACCGTGGACGATGCGGTGGAGAACGCGATCGAGGCCGGCTAGCCCTTTTTCGCAATGCCCGGGCGTGGCGCAGCAGGGCCGCCTCGAAATCGGCGAAGTCGCCCGCCTTCATCCCTTCCTTGCGCCAGCATCGACGGAGCGTGTCCAGAGCCCCGCCTGCGTCGGACATCCCCCGCGGCAGAAAAGCGAGATCCGCGGCGGCGGCAAGCACACGGTCGGATGGCGGCGGCTCCGCTGTCCGCCAGATGCCGCGCAACTCGCGCAGGAAGATGTTGACCGTCACCGCACCAATGCCCTTGCCCAGCGCTCTGAGACGCGCCGCGAGATCCTCCGTGGAGGTTGCCGCATCATGAACGGCATTCAAGTCGCCGCCATACTTTTCGACCAGAACCCCACAGACGGCGAGCAGCTTGGTCGCCGTCTTGAAGTCGTAGCGGACGTAGCCGCCGCGATCGAGGATCTCGACCAGTCCATTCCATCCCGTTTCCAGAATCCTCGCCGGTGAGGTCACGCCGGAGCGCTGGAACTCGCGATAGGTCCTGCCGGCGATGCTCTGCGTGATGCGCGCGCCATAGAGCAGCGACGCCAAAAACCACTTGAAGATTTCTCCGCTGTCCCGCTGCTCCAGCGCAATGCCCAGCGCCGTCGCGTAGCGTCCGCCCAGGCGCGCAACCAGGGTCGCCGCCGGACCGGCACGCTTCAATGCCGACGCTGCCATATCAGGATGCCGTCCCTGAACACCTGCTTGACGCGATGGAAGGGAATGCTGTGCATCGCACCTTCCTCGTCGTAGACGTCGAACAGGTAAGGGTTGTCCGGATCGAGCGCCAGATCGTGCACGTCGAGTTGAACGATCCTGTGCCCGATGTGGTCTTCATAGCCGAAAACGAAGCGCCCTTTGCCGAATTCATGATCCCAGCGAATGCGGCTGAGCAGTTCATGCAGCGGCGTCATGACGGGAAGCGGCTTTGCGCCCATCACGGGCTTTGCCACCGAAGATCAAAATCAAATCATGCCAGATATTATGCAAATCGTCTAAACTCGCCATGGATGCATTGCCGCCTCCAGTATGCGGAGTAATGTCGATGATGCCCGGAAACCTGCACCTGACGACGCGCTATCGGCCTTCGCCGCCTGCCCAGGAGGCCGGAGACGGCTTGTATCCGGTGCAGGGGTAAGCCGCATGCCAATACACAATGCCGACATCGCCAGGATCTTCGAGGAGATCGCCGACCTGCTCGAAATCCAGGGCGCCAATCCCTTCCGCATCCGCGCCTACCGCAACGCCGCGCGCGTCGTCGGCGAACTGGGCCGTGATATCCGCGGGATGGTGGATAAGGGCGAGGATCTCACGGCCCTGCCGGGCATCGGCGACGACTTGGCGGCGAAAATGCGCGATATCGTCGCGAGCGGCAGCTGTGCGTTGCTGGAACGACTGCATCAGGAGTTGCCGCCCGCGGTCGCGGATCTGCTGCATCTCCCCGGCCTCGGCCCAAAGCGGGTCAAGGCGCTCTATCACGATCTCGGCGCGGAAACGCTGGAACAGGTCTACCGCGCCGCGCGCGATGGCCGCATCCGGCGGCTTTCCGGCTTCGGCGACAAGACCGAGCAGAATATCCTGCGTGCGGTGGAGACCCACCTGTCCAAGGTGCGCCGCTTCAAGCTCGCGACGGCGGCGCAGTATGCCGACTCCCTGGTCGCCTGGCTGCAACGGCTGCCAGGGGTGACGCGGGTGACCGTCGCCGGCAGCTATCGCCGCATGCGCGAGACCGTCGGCGATCTCGACATTCTCGTGGCCGCTGCAGCAGAATCCCCGGTGATCGAACACTTCACCGCCTACGATGAAGTGAGCGAGATTCTCTCCAGCGGCGAGACGCGCGCCAGCGTCGTATTGCAGTGCCGCCTGCAGGTCGATCTGCGTGTCGTCACGGAGTCGAGTTACGGCGCCGCGCTGTGCTATTTCACGGGCGCCAAGGCGCACAACATCGCGATCCGCCGCCTGGGCCAGGAGCGCGGCCTGAAGATCAACGAATACGGCGTGTTCCGCGGCGGCGAACGCATCGCGGGCGAGGACGAGACCTCGGTATACCGCGCCGTCGGCCTGCCCTTCATCCCGCCGGAGTTGCGCGAGGACAGGGGCGAGATCGAGGCTGCGCGCGCGGGGAGGCTGCCGCGACTCGTAGCGCTCGGGGATCTCAGGGGCGACTTGCACGTCCATAGCAAGGCGAGCGACGGGCACGACACGCTGGCTGCCATGGCACGGGCGGCGGCCGCGCGAGGGCTGGAATATATCGCCGTCACCGAGCACTCGCGCCGGCTGGCCGTCGCCCGCGGCCTGGATCCGCAAAGACTGGCCAAGCAGATCGACGAGATCGATCGCCTCAACGCCGAAGCCTCCGGGATCACCCTGTTGAAGGGCATCGAGGTCGACATTCTCGAAGACGGCAGCCTCGACCTGCCCGACTCGATATTGGCGCGGCTGGACTTGGTGGTAGGTGCGGTGCACAGCAAATTCAATCTGTCGCGGGCCAGGCAGACCGAGCGCATCCTGCGGGCCATGGACAATCCGAACTTCACCATTCTCGCGCATCCCACCGGGCGCATGATCGAGCAACGCGAACCCTACGATGTCGACATGCTGCGCATCATCCGCCACGCCCGGGCGCGCCGCTGCTATCTCGAGCTGAACGCCCATCCCGAGCGGCTCGACCTGATCGACAGCTATTGTCGGATGGCGATGGATGAGGGAGTACTGGTCAGCATAGCCTCCGACGCCCATAGCGTCCTCGACTTCGACAACCTGCGTTTCGGTGTCGGTCAGGCGCGGCGCGGCTGGCTGGCAGCTGCCGATGTGCTGAATACCCGTACGCTCGGCCAATTGAGACCGTTGTTGGCACATGGGTGAGCAAATTCCCGGATCCGTTCCGCCAGAAGCGCCTCGCATCCGGTTTTCGATCCAGTTGAGGTGCCCCTCTCCCGAGTAACGACCGGGCGGCAAGCCGGGGCGCCCTTCTCGATTAACCCTTGATACAGATCAGCGGCTCCAGGCGGGCCACGACGCGGGCCAGGCCGGCCAGCTCCGATGCCTCGACGACCGCGGTGACGTCTTTGTAGGCCAGAGGGGCTTCCTCCGCGACGCCGCGCAGGCTCGGGCAACGGATCAAGATTCCGCGCGCCGCCAGGTCATCAACAAGCGCCCGCCCATGCCAGCGCCGCAGCGCCTCGTGGCGACTCATGCTGCGGCCTGCGCCGTGGCAGGCTGAGGCGAAGGCTTTGCCGCTGTCGCTCGCCATCCCAGCCAGGATGTAAGAGGCGGTGCCCATGCTGCCTCCGATCAGCACCGGCTGCCCGCTCTCGCGATAGGCAGCCGGCAACGCGGGATGCCCCGGCCCGAAAGCCCGCGTCGCGCCTTTCCGATGAACGAACAGGCGGCGCGGTTTGCCGCCGACATCATGATTTTCCTCCTTGCAGGTGTTGTGCGATACATCGTAGAGGAGTTGCAGGCGGGCGCGCGGCAGCACCTCGCTGAATGCGTCTCTGGTGAGTTGGGTGAGAATCTGGCGGTTTGCCAGCGCACAATTGATGGCCGCGCGCATGGCACCGAGATAACGTTTCCCGAGTCTCGATTGCAGCGGTGCGCAGGCCAGTTCCCGGTCGGGCAACACTATGCCGGCCGCAGGTGCAGCGATGGCCATCTCCCTGAGATACTCGGTGCCGATCTGGTGCCCGAGGCCGCGCGAGCCGCAATGGATGCTCACGACGACGTCGCCCAACACCAACCCGAAGGCCTGAGCGCGGACCGGATCCAAGATCCTGGTCACCTGCTGCACCTCGAGGTAGTGGTTACCCGAGCCCAGGGTTCCCATCTCGTCGCGCTGCCGCCGCTTGGCCCGCTCCGACACCTGGGCGGGATCGGCCCGAGCCATGCAGCCCCCCTCCTCCATGAGTTCGAGATCGACCGCCTCACCGTAACCTCGCCCCACCGCCCAGCGTGCGCCGCCGACCAGCATCTCGTCCATTTCTTGCACCGAGAGGCGCAACTGGCCAGTGCTGCCGACGCCGGCCGGAATGCGCGCATAGAGCGTGTCGGCCAGTTTCGTTTTGACCGCTTCGATGTCGGCTAGCGCGAGGCCGGTATGCAGGGTGCGCACGCCGCAGGAGATGTCAAAACCGACGCCTCCGGCAGAAACAACCCCCCCCTCTTGCGGATCGAAGGCGGCGACGCCGCCGATGGGAAATCCGTAGCCCCAATGTGCGTCCGGCATCGCATACGAGGCCTCGACGATGCCGGGCAGCATCGCCACCTGCGTCGCCTGCTGATAAACCTTGTCGTCCATCGCCGCGATCAATTGCTCGGACGCATAAATGATCGCCGGCACGCGCATTCTGCCGCTTTGCGGCACTATCCATTCGATCTCGCTGCGCCGCTCGAGCCGTGACAGATCCATTATTTCCCCCCCGCTCCTGACGCCGTCAGACATCCACCACGCACTGGGCGCGCCAGCGGCCGTCCGGCCGCCGAGATAGATCGAGCTCGGTGTAGGTCGCCCCCTTCACTTCCACCGCGGGATGATGGCGCTCGACATCGATCGTTTCACCCCATGCCGTTGCTTCGAGCACGCTGCCGGAAATCGCCACCTCAAAGCGGCCGAACAGCATGCGCCGCGTAGACATTTCGAAAATCAAGGCATTGAGCCAGTCGACCAGCAGCAATTCGTCATCCGGCGCGTCGCAGGCAATCACGACCGGAACCATCGAGGCGACCAAAGCGGGATCCGTGATGACCGCGGTCAAGGCCAGCGCGGCTTGAACGAAGGCCTCCTCCCTGGTCGCGCCAAAGCCGCGAACGCCGATGTCCGCTCCGTGCCGAAAATGCGCCCAGTTGTTCATCCCGGGGCTCAGCGGATCCTGTCGCCAGGATCCAGCGCGCGCAGCCGCTGATAGAGCTGCCGCGCTTCCTCCGACAGCCTCTCTGGGATTTGCAGATGCAGCCTCAGGTAGAGGTCGCCCCTTCCCCTGCCGCCGAATTCCGGCAAGCCCTTGCCGGAAAGCCGCAGCGCCGAGCCCGGCTGCGTGCCTGGAGGCACGGTGACGATGACGCTGCCGTCGAGCGTCGGGATCTCGAACTCGGCGCCCAGGGCCGCTTCAGCCGGGCTGAGGGTGGCGCTGTGCCAAAGGTCGGCGCCTTCGCGGGAGAAACGGCTATCGGCAGCGCTCCTCACCACCACCAGCAGGTCGCCCGGTGCGCCGCCTGGCACCCGGCTCGGCAGGCCGTGCCCGGGCACGCGCAGCGCCATGCCCTCCTCGACACCGACCGGGATGTTGACCGTCAAGGTTTCTTCCACGGACACTTCGCCGCGGCCGGCGCATCTCGGGCAGGGCTCGTCGATGATCCTGCCGCTACCGTGGCAGGAGGGACAGACGGTGATCTGCTGGACCAGCACCTCTGCTTTACTCCTGCCGGTCCGCGAACTCGTCGTCTTCCTGCCGCTGCCGCGGCACTCCGGACACTCGCGGGCGGCGGTTCCCACCTTGGCGCCGCTACCTTTGCAGACCGGACAGGCCGACGGGTGATGGATGTGCAACTGCTCATCGCCGCCGCTCACGACCCTGTCCAGCGGGATCACCAGACTGACTTCGATGTCATCGCCGCGCACCGGACCGGCGCGATGCCGGCCGAAGAAGCGGTCGAACAGGCTGCCGCCGGCAAAGCCTAAATCGAAGCCTTCGGCGCCGAAGATGTCCTGGAAGTTGATGCCGCCAAACAGATCTTCGGGCGAGAAGCCGGCCACGCCGGCAAAGCCGCTGCGGTCGTAGTCGGTGCGCTTCTTCGGATCGGAGAGCACGGCGTAGGCTTCGGCGATCGCCTTGAAGCGCTCCTCGGCACCAGGCTCCTTGTTGCGGTCCGGGTGGTACTTCAGGGCGAGGCGGCGGAAGGCGTCCTTGATCGCCTTCTGGTCGGCATCGCGGCCGACGCCGAGGGTCTCGTAGTAGTCTTGCTCAACCACCGTCATGATCGGCTTTTAGCGCCGCTCGCCCATCGCTCAGCGTGATTCTTTGTACTGGGCATCCACGACCCTGCCGCCGGGCTCCGGACCGGGCCGCTCCTGGTAGACGCCGCCGCTGCCGCTCTGCGCATAGATCACCGCACCCGCATCCTTCAGGAGCTTCCTCAACTGTCCGCTGCGCTCCGCCGCTAGCCTGGCATCGCGCCGGGTGCAGGCTTCGCGCGTCTCGCGCTGTGCCGTATCGATGCTCCCGCGCATCTCTGCGGTGAGCTTGTCGCCGAAGTCTGCCAGCAGCTTCTCAGCCTGGTAGCACATGGCGTCGGCGTCGTTGAGCTGCTCGGCCTCCTCGCGCCGCTTCCTGTCATCTTCGGCATAGCGATTGGCCTCCTGGATCATCCGCTGTTTCTCATTCTCTGCCAGCCGCGTCGAGCCGGTAATGCGGATCGACTGCGATCTGTTGCTGGCCGTGTCGTGCGCCGTGACGTTGAGGATGCCGCTGGCGTCGATGTCGAAGCTGACCTCGATTTTCGGCACCCCGCGCGGCGCCGGCGGCAGGCCATCGAGGTTGAATTCACCCAGGCTGGTATTGTCGCGCGCCATCGGCCGTTCGCCCTGGAAGACATGGACCGTGACGCTGGTCTGCATATCGGCGGCGGTGGTGAAGTTCTCGCTGCGCTTGACCGGTACCGGCGTGTTGCGCGCGATCAGCGCCGTGGCCACGCCGCCCAGCGTCTCGACGCCGAGCGTGAGCGGCGTGACGTCCACCAGAACGATGTCGCCGACCTCGCCGGCGAGCACCCCGGCCTGGATCGCCGCGCCGCTGGCCACGCACTCCATCGGGTCGACGCCCAGTTCCGCCTTGCGCCCGAACAGCTCCTCGAAATAGCTGCGCACCACCGGCATGCGCGTCGGGCCCCCGACGAAGACGATACGGTCGATCTCGCGCGGCGTGACGCCGGCGTCGCGCAGCGCCTGCTCGACCGGGGCGCGGCAGCGTTCGATCACCGGCCGCACCACGTGCTCCAGCTCGGCGCGCGTGAGTTCCCGTTCGAGGTGGCGTGGCTCTCCCGCCGTGGCCATCAGGTAGGGCAGGCTGAGGTGCGTGCTGGTGCTGGCGGACAGTTCGATCTTGGCGATTTCCGCCGCCTCCGTCAGGCGCGCCGCGGCCTTGCGCTCGCCGCGGACGTCGATGCCGGTCTGCTCGCGGAAGCGGCCGGCCAGATGCTCGAACAGCCGCTGGTCCATGTCCGTGCCGCCGAGCCGGGTGTCGCCGCTGGTGGCCTTGACCTCGAAGACGCCCTTGCCGAACTCCATGACGGTGACGTCGAGGGTGCCGCCGCCCAGGTCGATCACGGCGATGCGCAGCTCCTGCCCCAGGCGGTCCAGGCCGTAGGCGAGCGCCGCGGCGGTGGGCTCGTTCACCAGCCGCGCCACTTCCAGCCCGGCGATGCGGCAGGCGTCCTTGGTCGCCGAGCGCTGGTTGTCGTCGAAATAGGCCGGCACGGTGACCACCGCCTGGCTCACTGGTCCGCCGAGAAAGGCTTCGGCGTCGCGCCTGATCTTCTGCAGCAGGAAGGCCGAGAGCTGCTCCGGCGAGAATTCCTTGTCGCGCAGGCGGATCAGCTCGCGCCGCCCCATCTGCCGCTTGAAGGCGGTGGCCGTACCCTCGGGATTGGCCGCGGCCTGGCGCCGCGCCGGCTCACCCACCAGCATCTGGCCGTCGGCGGTCAGCGCGACATAGCTCGGGAATGCCTTGCCGCCGAGGCTGACGCCTTCGGCGCTGGGGATGATCACGGGCCTGCCGCCGCGCAGCACTGCGGCGGCAGAGTTGGAAGTACCGAGATCGATGCCGATGATCGTCATGGTCCACCTATGCGGTCTAATATTGGCGGCTGGCCACTCCAGAACCTGGCCTCAATGGCACCGAGGTCACATCTCCATCTCGCCGATGGCGGGCGGCCGCTCTTCCCGCAGTTCGGCAACCATGGCGTCTGTGGTGAGAATCAGACTAGCGATTGAGGCAGCGTTCTGCAGGGCACAGCGCGTCACCTTGGTGGGGTCGAGCACACCCATATCGATGAGATCACCGTATTCGCCGGAAGCCGCGTTGAATCCGAAGCTGCCCCGGCCCGCCTGCACCTTGTCCAGCACCACCGAGGGCTCGCCGCCGGCATTGCCGACGATCTGGCGTATCGGTTCCTCCAGCGCCCGCAGCACGATCTTGATGCCCGCGTCCTGGTCGGGGTTCTCGCCCTTCAGCGCCTCGACCGCTGTCTTGGTCCGCAGTAACGCCACGCCGCCGCCCGGCAGGATGCCCTCTTCGACCGCGGCGCGGGTCGCATGCATCGCATCCTCGATCCTCGTCTTCTTCTCCTTCATCCCGGTTTCGGTAGCGGCGCCGACCTTGATCACCGCGACCCCGCCGCTCAACTTGGCGGCCCGCTCCTGCAACTTCTCCTTGTCGTAATCGCTGGCGGCTGCCTCGATCTGGGTACGGATTTGCATGATGCGTTTCTGGATCTTCCCCGTATCCCCGGCCCCACCGATGACCGTGGTGTCTTCCTTGCCCACTTCGACCCGCGTGGCCCGGCCGAGATCCTCAAGCTGAGTTTTCTCCAGAGACAGACCGACCTCCTCGGCAATCACCGTGCCGCCGGTGAGAATGGCGATGTCTTCGAGCATGGCCTTCCTACGGTCGCCGAAGCCGGGCGCCTTGACGGCACAGGTTCTCAGGATGCCGCGGATGTTGTTCACCACCAGCGTGGCCAGGGCTTCGCCTTCGACGTCTTCGGCAATGATCAGAAGCGGTCTGCCGGCCTTGGCGACTTGCTCCAGCAGCGGCAGAAGATCGCGAATGTTGCTGATTTTCTTGTCGTGGAGGAGGATTAATGGCTCCTCCAGCGCCACGATCTGCTTGTCGGGGTTGCTGACGAAGTAAGGAGAGAGGTAGCCGCGGTCGAACTGCATGCCCTCGACCACTTCCAGTTCATTCTGCAGACCCTTGCCGTCTTCGACGGTGATCACGCCTTCCTTGCCGACCTTTTCCATCGCCTGGGCGATGATGTCGCCGACGGCGGTGTCGGAACTGGCTGAAATGGCGCCGACCTGGGCGATTTCCCGGTTCGTCGTGCAAGGTTTGGAGAGATTCTTCAACTCCTCGACGGTCGCGGCGACCGCCTTGTCGATGCCGCGCTTGAGATCCATCGGGTTCATGCCGGCGGCGACATACTTCATGCCCTCGCGGACGATCGCCTGGGCCAGGATGGTGGCTGTGGTGGTGCCGTCGCCGGCGACGTCGGAGGTCTTGGAGGCGACCTCCCTGGCCATCTGCGCGCCCATGTTCGCGAACCTGTCCTCGAGCTCGATCTCCTTGGCCACGACGACACCGGAGTTGGCTACCAGGGGGGGGCCGAAGGAGCGCTGCAGGATGACGTTGCGCCCCCGGGGTCCCAGCGTGACCTTGACGGCGTCGGCCAGAACATTCACCCCGTCGACGATCTTGGCGCGGGCAGCGTCGTGAAACAGAACCTGTTTTGCCGGCATCGGAGCCTCCTGAAACGGGATTGCCTCGTTCCACCGGGCCATCCGCAAGCGACACCGGGGTAGTTTTCGGGTCGCATCGCCACGTTGCGGCGACCGCTCGCGGCCCCCTCCACGGCTTCAGCGCTGCCGTGGAGGGGAGTGACGCCTATGAAACGGCGATCTTCGTGGCCGTGGTGCCCGGCTTCTTGGGCAGCGTCAGTTCCAGCACACCGTCGGCGTACTTGGCCTGAGCGCCGCCTTGATCGACTTCCTGGCCTAAGCTGAAGCTGCGATAGACCTTGCCGTAGTAGCGCTCGCTGCGAATCACTCGCTTGCCTTCCTTCTCTTCCTTTTCTTTCTTGACTTCGGCGCTGATGGAAATCTGGTTGCCCTCGACGGAAACGTGGATGTCCTCTTTTTTCACGCCGGGAATTTCCGCTTTGACTAGATAGGCCTTGTCTTCTTCCGATACCTCAATTTTGATTTGGGGTTCGGCTTCCACTCCACGGAGGACTGGCCTAAGCATGAAGCCCTTGAAAAAGTCATCGACATCCCTGAACGGGTCGAGGTGGGCGAGTTCGTTGAAGGGATCAAAGCGCGTAATGTTTGCCATGATGATTCTCCTGATTGATGGATGAAATGCAGATTCAAAACGGCTGATATCGAGTTGGATGTCCTTGAAGCGCTCGCGTCAGCTCCCGCATTATTTGAACCGGCTGGCGATGTGGTCGACTGCTTCCCGCATCTCGGCCAAGACTCTCTCCGCACCGTCTTTCAGATCTTCCCAGGCACCCTCGGAGCGCCTGCGCAATTCCAGCAGTCGCTCATGGAGTTCGTCCCGCTTGTCGGCAAGCGCCTCGATCTGTTTCTCATATTCGGCACGGGTCTTCGCTTTCAGCGCTCGGGTCTTGAGCTTGAGGCCTTCAATATTTCCGTCCAATTCTTTGATCTGTGCCTCGAGTTTCTCCTGAAAGAACTGCTTTGGACTGCCCCCAGGCTCAATGTCCGGAACCGAGCGAAGCACGCGATCGATTTCAGCTTCGGCTTCCAGCCAGTCGGCATTCGGGTCACCCCCTAGAAATCCTCGGCGTTCGGCACGGAAATAGGCGGCAACGGCGATCATCTGGTCGCGCTGAAGCGTGGCTGGAGCCGACTTGTCGCCGGCCTTGGGATTGGTCTTGGCGAGTCGCGCACACATGACATCATCCTTTCATAGTAGGCCATCAGCATAAATCAAAGCGCACTTACCGTGTTGACTATTATCAATATGGAATTATTTCGGCATCACGCCAGACGTGAGCGGATGTCGGCCCCTCCGCACTCGCGGGCGGCGGCTAGCACGCGATCATTTGAGCCCGTGAGCCGAGATCGAGGCTGGGTGGCGGATGTGCTGGATAAGCAGATCCCGGAAGTGATCAGGATCCTTCGTGGACTTGATCTCGGAAGGGTGCGGCAGATGGAAGTCGTAGAGTCTGGACAGCCAGAATCGCAGGGCCGCGCGCCGCAATTCCATCGGCCAGGCGTCGGGTTCGGCGACGGAGAACGGCCGCTCGGACCGGTACGCGGACAGCAAGGCATCAAGCCGTTCCTCGTTGAACTGAAGTCTGTCATCGATGCACCAATCATTCACCGTGACCGCCAGATCGTAGAGCAAAGCCCCGGTAAAAGCGTAGTAGTAGTCGAGAATCCCGCTGATGATGCCGTTCTGCCACAGTACGTTGTCGCGAAAGAGATCGGCGTGGATGGCGCCGCAAGGAAGCCGGTTCTGATCGAATGCGGCCTGTGCGGCCAGTTCGGAACGCAACAGCTCCTGCTCGTGGGGGTCGAGAAATTCCAGCACGGCCGCTGCAGAACGCTGGTGCCACGCAAAGCCGCAGCGATTGTCCCCTACCTCGGCGTAGCCTTGTCCGCTCAGATGCATGCGACCCAGCAGGCGGCCGAGCTGCCCGCATTGGGCCGCCGTCGGAGTTTCGATCCAATGGCCGCGCATCCTCGTCACCAGCGCTGCCGGTTTGCCCATCAGTTCGCCGAGGATGTTGCCCATGTGATCCACGATCGGCAGCGGCGCGGGGAAACCCTCCTTGGCGAAATGCGCCATCAAGCCCAGGTAGAACGGTATCTGCTCAGCGGCAAGATGCTCGAAAATGGTCAGCACCACCTCTTTCGCCGCTTTGCCGGCGCCCTGCTCTCCCGGCGCAAGGGAGACGAAGTAGTTGGTGTTATCGGTCCCCGAAGGGATATCCTGGATCCGGCTCAGAGTCCCGAGATCGTAGCGTCTGAGCCAGATGGCCAGCTCCCGTTCGGTGACGCGGGTGAATACTGCCATCGGTCGCTGATCCTTTGATTGCTTTGATTAAAAAATCGTCCGGGCGGGCGGGGCCCGGCGTGATCAGACGATCATCTCGGCCGCCGATATGCGCCGCGATTACCGGTCCAAGCCTTTCAGGCAACGCTTCAGCGCGCCAACATCGCCGTCTACCAAGGTGCAATTGGTAAGCTTGGCGTCTGTCCTGGGTTTGGACGTGCTGGCCTGCGGTGATCTGAAGGTTTCGGTGTCATTGCTCGTCCCCAACCGCTTCTCCTTGGCCGGCTCCGCAGCGCTTGCGTTCGCCTTGGGTACTGCATCAAGCTCTGCCAGGCGCTTTTCCGCATCCTGCCGCCTGGCACGTTCGGCGTCTAGCATACGCATGATCCCGGCGATCTTGTTGGCCTGCTGCTGCTCATTCAGACGATAGCCGGTCATGTCCTGCTGCTGACGCTCGATTTTTGCCGCTTGATCCCTGAGCAGCTTCGAAAACAGACGATAGGAGATGCCGGTCGCCAGCAGGCTGGTCAACCCCAAGACGACTAGGGCCAGCAGGAACTTGCGCAGACGACGACGCCTAGGGGGCGCCTCGACCGTTTCCTGGGGCAGCGGCCCCGCTCTGGGGTGATGTGGGCGCGCGCCGTACTCCTCCTCCTCTTCAGCGCCGCCGACGCGCTTTTTCAGGCGCTCCAGGAGAGCGATGCTGGTGGAGAGCAGGCCGATGAAGCGTGCTTGCACCGCCCACCTGAGACGCTCATGCAGGCGCTTCCCCTCACCCTCGGCCGCTTCGGGAGGATCTTCAGGCCGCTTCGCTTCCGGCTTCATGGTAGGGTGCTTTTCTTTGGATGCGCTCAAGCAAGGTCTCGAATTCTGACCATGATGGGTATTTTATCGGTTCCCACACCCGAAACTTAAGCAATACGCTGGCGGCACTACGGCTTCGCCGTCCGCGCCCGCTGTTTCAGGAGATCTGCGATATCACTGTTGCCCGCAGCTGCGGCCCAGTCCGATGCTGTGGCACCATCCTGATTGCGCAGATCAAGACGGGCTCCGTGATCGAGTAGCAATTGCACCGTTTTCAGGTGCCCGTTGCGCGCCGCCGCCATCAGCGCGGTGACCCCGTTCGGGGCGGCGGCATCGACATCGGCACCCTTCTCCAGCAATAAACGGGCAATTGTCGTATAGCCTCCGAAGGCTGCATAAATCAACGGCGTCCATCCCTTCGGATTGATCGCTGCCCCGGCAGCGACCAATTTCTCGACCGCTTGAGCTCGCCCATTGAATGCTGCCAGCAGCAAAGCAGAATCGCCATACTTATTTATTTTTAATACATTAGCTTTATTTCTTAACAACAACTCTAGGATATGGTTATGACCCTCACGCGCTGCCCGCATCAGCAGGGTATTGCCCTCGCGGTCGACGGTATCGACATCCATGCCCCGCACGAGCAGTTGAGCGACCAGACTACTGTCGTTGTTGTCGATCGCACCGAGCAGATCATCGTAAGCGCCGGCAAAACTGTGACCTGCAGCGGCAATGACGCAGGCCGCTGCAATGACCACAAACGTCGGGCGCAGCCTGATCACGAGGGATGCGCAGCCGGAAAGAGACGGAAGAAGTTCTGCGTGCTGGCGAGGGCCAGTTCCTCCAGTGAAATCCCCCGCAGCGCAGCAATTTCCTGCGCCACGTGAAGCACGTAGGCCGGTTCGTTGGTCTTGCCTCGGTGGGGTGTGGGAGCGAGATATGGCGCATCGGTCTCGATCAGGATCCGCTCGAGCGGCAGCCTCCGCGCCACTTCTTTCAGTGCCTGGGCATTCTTGAAGGTGACGATACCGGAAAAGGAGACATAAAAACCCATCTCGATGGCGGCTTCCGCCACCGCCTGCGTTTCCGTGAAACAGTGCATGACGCCACCGGCCAGTGCCGCGCCTTCGTCGTGCATCAGCTTCAAGGTGTCGTCCGCGGCCGATCGGGTGTGAATGATCAAAGGCTTGCCGACTTCTCTGGCGGCGTGGATGTGGGTGCGAAAACGCGCCCGCTGCCAGTCGAGATCGCCATCGATCCGGTGATAGTCGAGCCCGGTCTCACCAATCGCCACCACTTTTGGATGCTGGGCTAGCTCGACCAGAGTGGTGATGTCCGGTTCGACGCCGCCTTGCTCGTCGGGATGAACGCCCACCGCCGCAAATAGGCCGGGATGGGCTTCGACCAAGGAAAGTAAGCCCGGAAAGCGCTCCAGGCTAACGCCGGCACATAGCGCGTAACCGACGCCAGCTGCGCCCATGGCATCGAGGATCTGGTTGATTCTCTCGGCTAGTTCGGGAAAATCGAGATGACAATGCGAATCGACCAGCATCGGCAGGGTATTCACAGCGAGTGGGTCTGTCGGTCGGAATCTAGGTGGGCACCCAGCAGAGCCTCGATTCTGGCTCTTGCAGTGATGCCGCTCTCGTCGTCGCTGAATTGGATCCCGATTCCTTGCGTCTTGTTACCTTGAGCATCGGCTGGCGTTACCCATACCACTGCGCCGGCGATCGGCAAGCGCGCGGGCTCGTCCATCAAGGTCAGCAGCATGAAGATCTCGTCGCCAAGCGTATAGGGCCGGGTGGTCGGAATGAACAAACCGCCGCGCTTGAGGAAGGGCATATAAGCGCTATACAGCGCCGATTTCGAATTGATGTTCAGCGAGAGTACGCTCGGCCGCCCAGCGCCCGTAGGTTTCGCCACCTGATCGCTCATGATCTGCCTGTCGCCAGCGCCCTTAGATAGCGCGCCGCCATGTCCTCGAGAAAGAGCTGGGTGTTGAGCGGATGCCGCACCACGGCCCGAATCCGCAGTAAGTCATTGTAGCAGCTCATCAGCCCTGCGCTCGAAGCGCTCGCCGTCAATCGTTCCAGCGGCCTCCGCCAGGCCCCGTGATATTGGCAGCGGCCGGCGATTTTCAGCAAAGACAAGTCGAATACCCATTTCTGCACCGCCTCGACCAGTTGCGGCAAAGCGAAGCCCTGTTCCGATTTGAGCAGGATCGCCCATTTGGCGGCCATCGCCACCGGATCGAGTGGCTTTTCGGCGAGGGCCTCGATCACCTTGCGATAGATATCCAAGCGGCCCTGCTCCGCCCAGTCGGCAGCCACCAGGGGAGCGCCGCCGGTGAGTTGGAGTAATTCCGTTCCCGCCGCTATCCCCTGATCGGCCAGCCAGCGCTCCGCCTGGGCCGGTTCCGGACGGCCGAAAACGATGCTGCGGCAGCGGCTGAGAACCGTTGGCAGGAGTCGACGCCATTGAGATGAAATCAATATAAAATAAACATTTATAGGTGGTTCTTCAAGTATTTTAAGAAGTGCATTGGCGCCCGCCTGGTTGATCCGTTCGGCCGACGCAATCAGCGCCACGCGCTTGCCGTGCCGGTGACTGCCGACAAAGACGAATTCGTCCAGCGCCCTGATCTGATCGATGCGGATCGGGCCAGAACCCGACTTGCGTCCTGACCCAGGTGGCGAAGATGCCTCACCCCCGTCCTCGTCGTCTTCGCCCTCTCCGTCATCGGGTTGAATCAAGCGGAAGTCGGGATGATTCCCGGAAAGCAGCCAAATACAGGAACTGCACTTGCCGCAGGCCATACCCTCCTGCCCGCCTGTCGCATCCTCGCAGAGCAGACGTGCGGCTAGCGCTCGGGCGAAGGAGAGCTTCCCCAAACCCTCGGGGCCAGCCAAGAGCAGTGCATGGGGTAACTTTTCCGGCTCCGCCAGGAGCCGTTCCCAAAGTGGTTTTTGCCAATAATATATTATCATTTACAGATACTTGAGATAACTTTCTCAAGTGTTTTCCTGATTTCGTCCGGCGTCCGCGTAGCATCAATTCGATTGATCCGCCCGGGTTCGCGCTGCGCACGGTCGAGATACGCGCGTCTTACCCGCTCGAAAAATTCCTGCTGCTCGGTCTCGAATCGGTCTGGCGCGTTCCCCGCAGCCACTAGCCGCGCTCGCGCTACCTCCACCGGCGCGTCGAAGAGCAGTGTCAGGTCCGGCTGCAAACCGGATTGCACCCAGGCTTCCAGCGTTTCCAGCTTGCCCCGGTCGAGGCCGCGTCCGCCGCCCTGATAAGCAAAACTGGCATCGGTGTAGCGGTCTGAGACGACCCAGTCGCCGCGCAACAACGCCGGCACGATGACCTTGTCGAGATGCTCCCGGCGCGCGGCAAACATCAGCAGAGCCTCGGTTTCCAGGTGCATGGGTTCCGAGAGCAGCAGTTCGCGCAAGCGTTCGCCCAGCGGTGTACCGCCCGGTTCGCGGGTCGCCACCACTCGCTTGCCGTGTTGGCGCAAGTAAGCCACCAGCCAGCCGAGATGGGTAGATTTTCCTGCGCCGTCAATGCCTTCCAGGGTAATGAACTTGCCGCGCAAGGGCTATTTTCCTTTCAGGTATTTGGCCACCGCCCGGTTATGTTCTTCCAGGGTACGCGAGAATTGGCTGGAACCGTCGCCGCGGGCCACGAAATAGAGCATGGGGCTGGCGGGTGGGTGCAGCGCCGCCTGCAGTGACGCCAGCCCGGGCATGGCAATCGGCGTGGGCGGCAGGCCATTGCGCGTATAGGTATTGTAGGGAGTGTCGATTTGCAGATTACGCTTGAGAAGTCCTCCTTGGAGTTTCGCTCCAGCGCCGTAGATCACCGTCGGGTCGGTCTGCAGCGGCATCCCAAGGCGTAGGCGGTTGACGAAAACCGCCGCGACCGCCGCCCGGTCGGCCGGGCTTCCGGTTTCCTTCTCAACGATCGATGCCATGATTAGCGCCTGATAGGGTGTAGCGAAGGGCAGGCCCGGGCTACGCCTTTGCCACTCGGTGCCGAGATGGCGCTGCATCGCATGGTAGGCGCGCTTGAGGATATCCAGATCGCTGGAATTCTTGGCGAAAAGATAAGTGTCGGGGAAGAACAGCCCCTCCGGGTACTTTTCGACGGCACCGATTCTGGCCAGGATTTCCGCATCGCTGAGTCCAGCTGTATCGTGGCGCACATCCGGGTTGGCATCGAGAACCGCCCGCAACTGATTGAAAGTCTTGCCTTCGACGAAGACGACCTCGGCCTGGGTGACATCGCCCCGGGTCAGTTTTCCCAGCAGCCGCCAGGGCGTTACCCCTTGCGCCACCTCATAGCTGCCGGCCTTGATCTCTCCCGACTTGCCAACCAAGCGCGCCAGCAGGGTGAATTGCCAGGGGGAAAAACCCATCCCGGCCGAAAACATTTGCCGCGCCGCCGCGTGCAGGCTCAGCCCGGGAGCAATATCGAAGTCTAGCGGGCTGGCCCGAAGTGCCAGTGGTTTGCCCGCGAACCAAGCTAGCCAGGCAGCCGCACCGAGGACAGAGAGCAGCAGGATGAGCAGCAAACGCTTGATCAATCGCATCAGACAGAATCGGGCGGATAATCGCTGACGCTATAATAGCTCAAGCTCCTCAATCCCCGCGAAGACCGACGATGAACTGGACTGACTTCCTGACGCAGCAAGGCGCACGCGACGATTTTCTCCACTTCGGCGACCCCGAAGGCGAACTGGTAAGCGCGCGGACAGCCACCGTCCTCGTGCCTCTGGCCGACCTCGGACTGATCAGGGCGGCTGGTGAGGACGCCGCCTCCTTCCTGCACAATCTGCTGACCAACGACGTCAAGGGGCTGCCGGCTGACGGCGTCCGCGCGAGCGGCATGTGCAATGCCAAGGGGCGGCTCTTGGCGAGCTTCCTGATGTGGCACGACGAATCCGAGCTGCTGCTAGCGCTCTCGGCCGATCTACTGCCTTCGGTGCTGAAGAAGCTGTCGATGTACGTCTTGCGTTCCAAAGTCAAGCTCTCGGACGAGCGTGACAAGACCGTTCTGCTGGGTCTGTCCGGACCGGGGGCGGCAGAGGCACTGGCGGGGGTGGGCGCTACACCGTCGCTATCGATGACCCTCGGCCGATTCGGGCGTGGTCAGTTCATCAATTTGGGCGGCGACCGCCACCTACTGGCCGTCCCTGCGGCCGAAGTCCAGGCCGTTTGGCGGGACCTGGCCGCGCTCGCCCGCCCCGCGGGCCTTGCCGCCTGGCACTGGCTCGAGATCGTCGCCGGCACGCCGCGCGTGGTGGCGGCAACCCAGGAGGAATTCGTGCCGCAGATGGTCAATTTCGAGCTGGTCGGCGGCGTCAGCTTCAACAAGGGATGCTATCCCGGCCAGGAGATCGTTGCCCGTACGCAGTACCTGGGCAAGATCAAGCGCCGCATGTACCGCGTCCGCATCGAGGGCGCTCCACCCGTGCCAGGTGCGCCCCTGTTCGCCCCCGAGACCGGCGAGCAGGCTTGCGGCACCATCGCGCTAGGCGCGCCTTCGCCGCAGGGAGGCTTCGAGGCCCTGGCGGTGGTCCAGTCCAGTTGCTTCGAGGCTGGCGAAGTGCATCTCGACAACCCTGCGGGTCCCCGCCTGAGCTTCCTACCCCTGCCTTACGAACTACAACCAGATGCAAAGCCGCAGCCGGACGGGACCCCCTGAAGCCCACCATGTGTCTGATTCTGCTGGCCTGGCGCGCTCACCCCGAGTATCCGCTGGTGGTCGCAGCCAACCGCGACGAGTTCTTTGAACGGCCGACCGCGCCAGCGCAATTCTGGACCGATGCGCCGGGCATTCTGGGCGGACGCGACCTTAGCGCCGGCGGTACCTGGATGGGTATCACGCGGGACGGACGCTTCGCCGCTCTGACCAATTATCGCGAACCCGGACGACAGAGGGCCGATGCCCCCTCGCGCGGACGGCTGGTCGGCGATTTTCTGGTCGGATCGATGGCGGCGCCGGACTACCTGGCGACGCTGCAGCCCATAGCCGCCGCCTACAACGGCTTCAACCTGATCTGCGGCACGATGGCGCAAGAGCTCTGGCATTTTTCCAACCGCGGCGGCCAAGCGCAGGCTCTGGCTCCCGGCATCTATGGTCAAAGTAACCATCTGCTCGACACCCCCTGGCCGAAGGTGGCGCAGGGCAAGTCGGACTTGGCTTTGGCGCTCGCAGCGCTGCCAGCAGATGAGCCTCTGCTCGAACTGCTCAGGGACGAGAGCATCCACGACGATGGGAGGCTGCCACGCACCGGAGTCAGCTTGGAATGGGAACGCATCCTCTCGGCGGCCTTCGTCCGCGCCCCGAATTACGGCACGCGCTCCTCCACCGTGGTGCTGTTCGATAAGGCGGGCGTCATTGTCTTCGACGAGCAAACCTACCTGCCGGGGGCTCAACTCGCCGACCGCAAACGTTTCCGCTTCAGCCTGGACAGGGGCGCGCCATGCTGATGTGCGGGATGCCGGCTTCAAGAAATTCCGGGCCTTCGGCGGCGAAGCCATAGCGAGCATAGAACTGCGCCGCACGGGTCTGGGCGTTCAGCGCCAGTCGACGCATGCCGGCAGCAGCAGCGGCCTCCATCAAGCGGCGCAGCAGGGCCGCGCCGACCCCCTGGTGGCGCCATTCGGGTAATACCGCCATGCGCCCGATATGGCCGTCAGCGAGCAGCCGACCGGTGCCGATGGCCTTGCCCGCAGCGTCCAGCGCCAGTGCGTGCAAAGATTCGGCATCGTGGGCATCCCACTCCAAATCCTGTGGCACGCCTTGTTCCCTGACGAACACTTCGAACCTGAGCGGCTTGGCCCGCGCCATCAGCGCCTGCCAATCACCAGTCTCGACCTTAAAATCGCCGATATTCACGGCTGTATAGGCGGGCACCCGATCGAACAGCTCGATGATGTCGCGGTTCCTCATGCGCACGCAGCCGATAGAACCGGGCTCGCCCATTTTTGCCGATTCCGGGCTGCCGTGGAGATAGATATAGCGGCGCATGGTATCGACCGCGCCGAGCCGGTTGCGGCCAGGTTCCCGGCCCGAGAGCCAGAGGATGCGGGTGAGCATCCAGTCGCGGCCCGGGAATTGCGCCGCGAGTTCCGGGGTCCATAGCTCCCCGGTCGGTCGCCGGCCGACGAAAACGCTGTTTTCCGGGGAACCGGCGCCGATCTTGGCGCGGATCAGGTGCCGTCCGCGCGGGGTCTTGAAACTGCCCCGCTGCTCGCCGGCGCCGTTCCTGGCCGTCGATACCGAGTAGCGGCTAAGCAACCGCCCGCCATCGAAGAGTTCCAGCGTTTGGGCCGGCAGACTGACCAGGATATCCATCTCAGGCCAATGCCGTCCTCGCCCGCCGCGCCGCGAAGAAGGACGACAACAGTGCGCCGCACTCCTCGGCCAGGATTCCGCCGGTCACAGCACAGTGGTGGTTGAGACGGGTCTGCGCGAATAGATCGATGACACTGCCGGCTGCCCCGGTCTTGGGGTCGGCCGCGCCGAACACGACGCGTTCGACGCGTGCGTGGAGGATTGCGCCGACGCACATGACGCAGGGCTCCAGGGTGACGTAGAGGCTACAGCCGGGCAGGCGGTAGTTGCCGAGCCGCGCTGCGGCGTCGCGCAGCGCCATGATTTCGGCGTGTGCGCTGGGATCGTGACGGGAGATCGGCTGATTGAAACCACGGCCGACGATGCTGCCTTCGCAGACCACCACCGCACCGACCGGAACTTCGTCACAGGCCGCCGCCTGACGGGCCAGCAGCAGAGCTTCGGCCATGAAATGCTGATTCATATCGATATTATGCCCGGTTGCGACGACTCCTTGGCGCAAGTGGTTGTCCAAATGGCGCTTGACAATCAGTCCATACTGTCTAATATATTTATTGGACAGACATAAAAAAGCCCTTGATCGGTCCAAACAATAAAGGCGCCAAGATGATTTCAAGCAAAGAATTATTAATTAAAACAGGTATATCAAGGGCAACATTAAATAATTACATTAGCCTTGGCATACTGTCCAGACCGCTGGTCATGAATCCCGGATCGGAAGGCGGTGGGGCCCGTCAATTGGGCTTCTTTCCCGACGAGGCGATCGACCGTATCGCGGCGATCAACAAACTGAAAAGGGAAGGCAAGAGCATGGCTGAAATCGTTGCGCACATCGGCGGCAGAGTCCCCGTGAGCAGGCGTGAGACGCCCTTTCCTAACCCGCGATCGCAGGAACTGCGTCTGACAGTCGATGACATCGCGCACCCGGCCTATATGGTCAATTACAATTTTGAATTGGTCTGGTTCAACAACCATGCCCGCGAGCAGGTTTTCGACGGTCTCAGCGATCTACCGGCCGGCAGCGAGGAACGCAGCCTGTTCCGCCTGATCGCCATGAGCGGGGATAACGCCGGCAAGACCGAACTGCTGCGCTTTTACGTTAGTCTCGCCAAGGGGCGGATTTCGGCAGACTGCTTCGCCAGGCTCTGCCAGGGGATCTCCAGCCCCCAGTTTTCCCATTTGCAGCAGTATTACGGGGAGGCGACCGGCGCGGCTGCCGAGCCCGTGGTCAATTTGCCGCTCACCCGCGCGGATGGCAGCCGCCAGAACGTCTTCGTGTCTTACTTCCGCGAGGGCCTATTCATCGTGCACATGCCCGACGGCTCCGATCCGGAGTCGATGCTGGACTTTCTTGCCCGCCGCGATGAGGTGATCCGCAGCCTGTTGCGCCGCCGCCTGCCGGTCCTGACCCACCTAGCGGTGCTGGTCGCCGACCTACAGGGTTCCGTGAAGATCTGCTCGGAGCTGCCCGCTGAAGAGTATTTCGAGCTGATCAACGAGATCTGGGCGACTACCGGCCCGATTTTCCGCAAGTATGGCGGCACTTACGGCAAGCACGTCGGCGACGGCATGGTCTATTATTTCTTTCCGCAGCCGAGCAGCAACTATCTGATGAACGTCCTGCTTTGTTCCCAGGAAATCAAACAAGAGATGCAGGCGATCAGCAAAGCCTGGCAGATCCGCAAGCAGTGGTTGAACGAGCTGTATCTGAATACCGGCATCACCGAGGGCCAGGAATGGCTTGGCACCTTCCAGTCTGCGACCAGCATCGAATTCGTCGTGCTCGGCGATACCATCAATCAGGCAGCCAGGATTTCCGATTTCGCCCGCCACGGAACAGTCTGGGTGACCAAGAGCCTGATCGGAAAACTCCCCGGCGAGGAACGCGATCGAGTCAGCTTCGGGGTGCGCCGCAAGACTCCCGACGGCCGCGAGATCAACGTTCCGTCGAGCTTTGCCTTGGTGGCATCGCTCGCCGACATCGACAGCAGCGAACACAAGCTAAACGACATCGCTGCCTTGCCGATCACCGAGCTCACGGGAATCGCCGTAGCGAGCTGAGCGGCGGATCAATTGAGCTGGAGTTGGAAGCGCCCCGGACCGCGCTCGATTGCGATCAGGCGCAGCAAGGGCGCGAGCTGTTGCTGATAGGGCTGAGAGACAACCGCGGTGGCGAGAAATGCGGGCCGACCGCCTGCGGACCACGATCCCTTGCCGTCGATCCGCAGCGGGCCTTTGATGGTGGTTAAGGCCATGTGGATCACGGCGGCTTCACCATCGAGGCGCAACTCGTAGTCGCCCAGAGGCGAAACGCTCGTGAGCGCCGAGCCGGCACCGCGCCACTGTAGTGTTGCGCTGCCCTCGGTGCCGCCAAGGCCGAGTGTCAACTGCGCGACGTGAAGCAGGACCTCCCCGGTGAGGCTGAGCACCCCCAGTTTGGGCACCGCCAATCCCAGCACCGTCGCCGGAAAGGCGATGGTGGCGTCGGCCAGCTCGATCCGGGTGGGATGAATTTCCGCCTGGAAACCCCGATCGGCCCCGTCCAGGCGGATGTCGCAAGCAAGATAGCCGCGCAGCAGGGACTGCGGCAGGAAGCGCCAGGCGATGCTTTTCGCAAGTCCGGACTTGCCGCCGGCAGCGCGGATCTCGATCAGGCCGGCCCCGGACCAAATCGTGCCCCGTGCTTCGGCCAACCGCAGCCTGCCGTCGCTGGCGTGGTTTAGGGTGGCATCGACCAGGGTCGCCGGGGCATAGGCCAGGAGCCCCAAGGCGTACGCCGCGAGTCCGACTGCGAGCAGCCGCCAGTTCATCTACCGCCCCCGGGCGCGGACCAGGGTGGCGGTCACGCTGACCAGCCCAGGCGTCGTCAGCGCCTCGATCCGGCAGGCGCCGAGACGAACATGCAGCGCCTGCAGGCCAGCGGCCCAGTTTAGCCAGTCGACGAAGGCGACTGCCCCGAATGCTACCTGCACTTGATCGGCATCCGGAGCCTCGATGCTCTGCAACGCGTGTGTGAGGCCAGCCGCACCTGCCTGCGCTGCCACCAATGTGCGCAGATCGGTCGTCGAGGCCGCCGCTGCGGGCAGAGCGCGCAGGCGCTGCAGTTCTGCGGCATCGCGGTCAAGACGCCGGGCCTGTTCCTGCAACGAGGTGACCGACCGGCCGAGCCGCAGCCGCGCCTGGCTGGCTGACTGCAGCAGCGCTAGATAGAGCGCTACCGCGACGACCACGGCAAGCGCAGCGATGACCCGCCGCTCCAGCGGCGCCCGCGCCTGCCAAAATGTCCTCAACCGCGCTCTCATGATGCCCGCACCGTGATGATGCTCGTACCGCTTCGCACCCGGGCTGCGGTCTCTCTATTTTGCTCGGCGGTGAGGCCGGATTGGCGCAGGCGCGCCACCAGGCGATGCACTGCTGCTCCTTCGGCGGTGATTTCCAGGCTCATTCGCCCGCTCTCATAGGAGACGACGCGCAGGCTGACTCCGGGCAGATCCTTCGCTGCGGCGGCCACTATCCTGAGCATCGGCAGGAAGTCGCCGCTATCAGCCAGGCCGGCGCTATGGCGCGCCTCGGCGAGTTTGCGGCGCATCTGCAGCGCCGGATCCACCACCGCGACGGCATCCGGAAAGGCGGCGCGAAACTGCGCCACCATACGCAGGCGCAAGCGCTGCTGTTCGCTGGCAAGCCGCGTCCAATCGATCACCAGCGAGACGGCGTGGATCGCCAGCGCGAGCCCCACGATCCAAGCTGCCGGCCGCAGACGTCCGAGCAGGCCGGGAGGCAGGCGCCAAGGCCGGCGTTCCCGCTGCAAGGGAACGCCGGCCGCCATCGGCGCCGTCTTCCAGTCCCAAGGTCCGGCCGGATGCAAGTCGACCCCCAGCATCGCCTGCCATGCCGCGAGATCGGGCGCCGCATCCGCTGCGGCCGTGGTCAGATAGACGGCGACCGAAGCGGGAGTAGCGTCCGTCTTCGCCGCCGCTTCGAGCATCAGGCGCAGCGACAGCGGCGGCGTGGTCCTGTCGCCGCAATCGGTGGCCGCCCCCTCGAATTCGCCGCTGCGCACGAAGCCTTCGCGACCGTCCCAGGCGAGGCTCCAGTGCCCGCGTGCCCAGGGCAACAACAAGGTCTCGCTGTAGAGTTCGTAGTCCCGGATACCCTGGGCATCGAGGGCCGCGAGCCAGGGCTGCAGGCTCTGCTTGTCCAGGATAGCGAGGATATCGCGACCGCCGGCCACATCCTTTTCCCCACTCGATGCGATCCGGGTCACGTGCTGTCCATCGGGCTCGCCGAGCGTCGCCTCCTCGACCGCAAAAGCGAGCATCGATCCGGCATCGCGGCCGACGCCATGGGGCAGATCGACGCGGGTGATCCGCACCTGCGCTGCGGGGAACAGTAGTTGGGTCCGATCGACGCGGCGCGGCGCTTCCGACAGCCTGCCCTCCCCGACGAGTGGTTCGTGCTTGCCGTCCAGAAGCACCCAACGGCAGCGCTGCGGTGAATCTGCAAATGAACAATAGATGCGCAGCAGGCTCATAGGTATTTTCGCCAGAGGATTGTCGGCCACTTTGCGTCGGGGCGGAAGAGCAGCGCCTGCCCGCGGGCACGGGCATCGCCGATGGTCACGCGCAGCGTCGCCAGGAAATAGTCGCTGCTCACGGAGATTTCGCCAGTGCCCACGGCAGCGCCTTTGGGAAGGCGGCTCAAGAAGTCGGCGGTGTCTCGAAAATAGGCCCGTTCCCGCGCCGTCACCAGAGCCCGGGCGCCGTCCAGATCGAGTCCGTCGACCACCGCCGCCAGCACTTCGGGCGTCGCGGTATTGACATTGACGGGCGTGGGCCCGGGCAAGGCGGTGACGAAGGGGGCCAGGCGCGCACGCACGTCTTGGTCGAAGCCACGCACCAGGGACAACTCGGCGACATCGACCAGGGGGCGATTGGCGGCGAGGTAAGGCGGGTTTAAGGCGAGATAGTAGGCGTCTTCCGCACCCCCTTGCGGTTGCACTTCGCTGTCGCTGTCCACCCAGTCGACCAGCGCCGCGGCGAGGTTTTCAGGCAGGCCCAGGATAGCCAGCAGGCGTTGGAAGCGGGCGAGTTCTCCGACGTTCTCCTTACCGTTAGAGACCAGATTGTTGAGATTGAAGGCGCCCTGCTGGTCGTCGATATGACCGGCCAGTTCGCCGTTTTCGACCGGCATCGGCGGCAAATGCAGTGCCCAGGGTTCACCCAGATAATCGACATTGCTGATACGGCGATCGTCGCTGAGAACGGCGCGGACCCAATCGACGCCGGCGGAAACGAGCAACTGCGCCTGAACGTGGTCGGTAGTGAGTTCGCTCTGACGCGACCAGGTGCTCTCCGACACCATGATCGCCGTCGCCGCCATCGCCGCCAGAGCGACCACGCTCATGGCGAGAATGATGGCCACGCCTTGCTGTTCCGTTCTCATGAATGAAGCGCGAACAGGCGCGTGACTTCCTCGCCCGTAGCCAGCACGATGGTCACGCGCACGGCCAGGGGAATCGGCGCATCGAGCGCTGAGTTGGGCCAGGTGTTGACCCAGGCGAGACTGCTGTTGAGGTATTGCAGCTCCAGTTTACTCACGCCGCTCAACACCGGGTAGCGCGCAGGCAAGGCATCGGGCGCGGTATCGAGGCCCGGCCATAACCACAACTCGATCTCCTGCTTGCTGTTCAGCCGGTAGGCGATCCGCCGTGCGCTATCGATGCCCTCGGCCGAGGCAAAACGGCTGAATTCCAGGAGCGACGCCTTCGCCTTCGCCTGCGCCGGCCGGCCGAGCCAGGCCGGCAAGACGCCCGAGGCGACGCGCACCGGGCGCGGCGCAGCGAGATTGACATCGCGCTCGAAGCGGTCAAAGAAGGCTGCCACGCGTCGCCATTTTTCCGTCTCCAGGCGCACGTGCTCGCGTGCATCGAGCACAGCACCGAGGCCCCGGTAGGACATCAGCGCCAAGAGCGAGAGCACGAGGAGCGCGGTCAATAGTTCGATCAGAGTGAAGCCGCGACGATGGCCGCCGGCGCGGCACGCTGCAATTTCTCTCATTTGATCGGGTGCACCACGAAGCCGGTCAGGTGCGCCAAGGAGTGCGACTCGGCGCTGCTCGCGAAGACCAGCACATCGACGCGGCGGAATGCCGGGTTCGGCGTCGCAATGACCTCCTCGCGCCAAAAAAACCCGAGGCCGCCCTCGCGTTCGGTGCCGCGTCGTATCCCCAAGGGCAACCAGTCATCGCGGGCCTGGTGTTCCGCCAGTCGATTTTGCGCAACCCAGCCGGCCAAGAGGCGCGAGCGCAAGTCGGCGACACTGTTCGTGCCCTGGCCGGCGGCGCGAAGTGCCGCCATCAGGGCAATAGAGATGATGGCCAGGGCGACCAGCACTTCGACCAGGGTGAAGCCCCACGGTGCGCGCCTCAGGGCGCATTGCGCATGGCGACAACACGAATCCGAACATTTACAATGCCTGGCCACTGGCTCGATCCTGGTCGCGCAAGGCGATGATGTCGCCGATTGGGGAACCGGCGACCTGGTAGTGCTCGGCGCCCAGAGACAGGTCGATGGTGAAGGCGAGGGTCGCCCCGCTCGGCGAGAATTCCAGACGAAAGCCGCCCTCGCCGCCCCGGCGCCGCATCTGTTCCACCGTCAGTCCTGAGATCACCATGCCCCGGGGCAGCGTCCGCTGCCGCAACAAATCGCTGTCCTGCACCTCGGACCAGCCGGCGTCATCGCCATACCGCCAGAAGCGATAGGTCGAACCATCCCCAGTCCAGGCGAGCGGCTTGCCGGTGAGCCGCGACTCGGAGTCGGCCAGGGTCAGGAGTTGCGCCAGCCGGTCAGCCTCGATGCGCAGCAAACCTCGGTCGTCCGGACGGGTGGAGACGCTGACCAGGCCGACCAGCAGGCCCATGATCAGCAGCACGACGAGCATCTCGATCAGCGTGAATCCCCGGCACTCGCCGAGTTTGTTTCCCTCACGCAGCGAGCTAGAGCTCCCAGGAGCCGATGTCTGCGTCATTGCCCTCGCCGCCGGGGGCGCCATCCGCCCCGAAACTGAAAACGTCTATCTCCCCGTGCAGCCCGGGATTCAGGTATTGATAGGGATTACCCCAGGGATCCCGCGGCAGACGTTCAATGTAGCCGCCGTCCTTCCAGTTGGGTGGAATCGGGGCGGTCGCCGGTTTGCTGACCAGCGCCTGCAATCCCTGTTCGGTGGTGGGATAGCGGCGATTGTCGAGGCGATAGAGCTTGAGCGCTTGCATCAGGCTGGCGATATCCTGTTTGGCGGCGACGACCCTCGCCTCCTCGGGGCGGCTGATGATTTTCGGCACCACCAGCACCGCCAGAATGCTCAGGATGACGACCACGACCATCACTTCGAGCAGGGTGAAGCCGCGCTGCCAGGTCGGTGCTTTCATCTATCCCTCCCGTCGCGCCCATACGCACAGGGCAGTCCCTGTTGACGCTTACTGCCGCTTATCAAGATTATCCTCACGATCAATCCGCCGATGCGGCTAAAGGCCATCATTCTAAAGTATCATGTTCGCTTTATGTCGCAATATCCTGGTGCTACGCTCCGGCTGAACGCTGCAGCCGCTGCTGGTGCCCGTGAGCTGTCACCGGGGCCTTTTACCCGGAGACAACCCAGGGCACTTGTGCCGCGAAGCAGGCGCTAGCCGGGAACGGCCGAATAGATGGGCATGCCGCCATTCGAACGATCGACTCTCGCGCAAACAAGTTTCCTCTCCCTGGCGACGGTCGCCGCATTGTTCCTGCTTGGCTTCGTCCTGGCCTACTGGACTTGGGTGTGGTTTGCCCCGGGCGCCGAGCCCCGCGCGCCGGAAATCGCAGCGGTGGGCGCAGCCATCGGGAGCCAAATAGCGCCAGCCGGCAATCTGTTCGGGCGCCTACAGCGGGATGGCAATGCGCCCACGCCGACGGGCATCAACATCAAGCTGCACGGGGTCATAGCTGCTACCGGAGGCAATTCCGGCTATGCGGTGCTGCAGCTCGATGGGAAGCAGGTTCTCGCGATACGCGAAGGCCAGGAGATCGCACCTGGGATCCGGCTCGCGGTAGTCCGTCCCGACCACGTGATCCTGGAGCGCAACGGCCTGCGGGAAACGCTAGCCTGGCCGAAAAAAACCAAGCAGCTTCCAGCTTCACCCCTTCAAAAATGATGCTCCAGCGTCTGGCGATGGCGCGTCGAAACGGGAACTCTCCATGGTAGATCGCCGCTTACGCGTGGTATTTCTCCGGATTGTGGTACTGGCCGTGCTCGAACTATCTGTCCCGATCGGTCAGGCAGCGACCAAAGGCCCCGACGAGGTCACGCTCAATTTCGTCAACGCCGACATCGACGGGGTCGTCAAGGCGGTGAGCGAGATGACCGGCAAGAACTTCGTGCTCGATCCGCGCGTCAAGGGCACGATCAATATCGTCTCGGCTAAGCCGGTATCCAAGGCGCTCGCCTACGACGTGTTTCTCTCCGCGTTGCGTCTGCAGGGCTATGCTGCCGTCGAGGGCGGCGGCATCGTCAAGATCATGCCCGAGGGCGATGCCAAGCTGCACCAGAGCCCGATGCTCGGTCCGCATGACAAGACGCACGGCGATGGCGACCGGATCCAGACCCAGGTGTTCGCGCTGAAGTACGAATCAGCGGCGCAGCTGGTGCCGATACTGCGGCCGCTGATTGCCCCAAACAACACCATCACCGCCTATCAGAACGGCAACACGCTGGTCATCACCGACTATGCCAGCAACCTGCAGCGCCTGGAGAAGATCATCGACGCGATCGACCAGCCCAGCGGCAGCGAACCCGTCGTGATCCCGCTCAAATATGCCTCGGCGCTCGATGTCGCGCAAACCGTCAACCGCCTGTTCGCCGAGGGACAGGCGCAGGGTGCCGCGGCTGATCCGACGCAGCGCCTGATCGTCATCGCCGATGCGCGTTCCAACAGCCTGCTGGCGCGCTCCCTGGGCGATCCCTCGCGGCTCGCCCAGCTGCGCCAATTCGTGGCCCTGCTCGATACGCCCACCAGCGCCGCCGGTAACATTCACGTTATCTACCTGAAGAACGCCGATGCCGTGAAGTTGGCCGAAACGCTGCGGGCCATCTACCAGGGCGATACGGCAACCGCCGCACCTCGCTCTGCGATGACGCCCCCGACGCCGCTCGGCGCCGCAGCCGCGGCATCTGCGCCGAAGTCAACGCAGTCGCCCTCTGCCGTCACCGCACCCGGCATCATCCAGGCCGATGCCGCCACCAACTCGCTGATCATCACCGCGCCCGACGCGATATACAACAATCTGCGCGCCGCGGTGGACAAGCTCGACAAACGTCGGGCACAGGTCTATGTTGAGGCACTGATCGCCGAGGTCACCTCTGACAAGGCGGCGGAATTCGGCATCCAGTGGCAGAACCTGAGCGGCATCGGCAAGGACAAGGCAACGGCCTTCGGCGGCACCAATTTCGGCACCGCCGGACAGAATATCCTCGGCATCTCCCAGAACCCGACCACGGCGGGCGCAGGATTGAATATCGGCGTATTGAATGGCAGCGTCTCGATCGGCGGCGCCAGCGTGCTAAACCTCGGCCTCCTGGTACGCGCCCTGGAGAACGACGCCAACGCCAACATCCTGTCCACCCCGACCCTGCTGACGCTGGACAACGACGAGGCCAAGATCGTCGTCGGCCAGAACGTCCCCTTCATCACCGGTCAATACGCGGTTTCCGGCGCAGCGACCACGCCCACGCCCTTTCAGACCGTGGAACGGAAAGACGTCGGTCTGACGCTGAAAATCAAGCCGCAGATCTCCGAAGGCGGCACCGTCAAGCTGCAGATTTACCAGGAGGTGTCGAGCATCGCGGATACCTCCAATGCCGCCGGCGTGATCACCAACCTACGCTCGGTGGAGTCGACGGTGCTGGTGGATAACGGACAGATCGTCGTCCTGGGCGGCCTGATGCAGGACTCGCTCAGTGACGGGGTCGGCAAGGTGCCCCTGCTCGGCGACCTGCCGGTGATCGGCAACCTGTTCAAATACAACACGCGCAATCGCAGCAAGACCAACCTGATGGTCTTTCTCCGCCCGATCATCGTGCGCGACGCCGAGCACGCCGATGCCCTGAGTCGCAGCAGCTACGACGCCATGCTCGGGGTGCAGGCCGAAGCGGCAGCCAAGGCCCGATCCATGCCCTTGCTGCGCGAGGGCGGTTCGCCCAGCCTGGCGCCGCAAGCGCCCCTGCCCGCGCCGCCGGCAGCATCCGACCCCGGCTCGCAATGAACCCCGCCGGCAGCATCCCCTACGCCTTCGCCAAGGCCAACGGCGTGGTCGTCACCGCCCTGGCCCGGGACCTGGCCGAGGTGGCGGTCAGAAGCGACAAGGATCCGGGGGCGCTGGCCGCCGCCCTGGCCGAATTGCGCCGCGCCCTGGGCGTGCCGCTCAAGGCCCGGCGCATCGGCGGCGGCGAGTTCGACGAACTGATCTCTACGCTGTACAACGGCGCGGGCGCCGCGACGCTGGCCGACGATCTGGCCCAGGAACTGGATCTGTCCCGGCTGCTGCAGGAATTGCCGAAGATCGAGGACCTGCTCGACAGCCAGGACGATGCGCCGGTGATCCGCCTGATCAATGCGCTGTTCACCCAGGCGCTGCGCGAGGGGGCCTCCGACATCCACGTCGAACCCTTCGAGACGCGCTCCGTGGTACGCCTGCGCATCGACGGCACACTGCGCGACCTGATCGAGCCGGCGCGAGCGCTGCACGCCGCCATCGTCTCGCGCATCAAGATCATGTCCCAGCTCGACATCGCGGAAAAACGCCTGCCGCAGGACGGCCGGATCACCCTGCGGATCGCCGGCAAGCCGGTCGACGTCCGGGTATCGACGATCCCGACGGTGCATGGCGAGCGCGTGGTGCTGCGCCTGCTCGACAAGCAGGCCGGACGCCTGGACCTCACCAAGCTGGGCATGGACGAGCCGACGCTGGTGCACATGGACAGGCTGATCCGCGAGCCGCACGGCATCGTCCTGGTCACCGGACCCACCGGCTCGGGCAAGACCACCACGCTCTACGCCGCGCTCTCCCGGCTCGACGCCACGGCGCAGAACATCATGACCGTCGAGGATCCGATCGAGTACGATCTCGACGGCATCAGCCAGACCCAGATCAACACCCGCATCGAGATGAGCTTCGCCCGGGCGCTGCGCACCATACTGCGCCAGGACCCGGACGTGGTCATGATCGGCGAAATCCGCGATCTGGAGACCGCCCAGATCGCCGTGCAGGCCAGCCTGACCGGCCATCTGGTATTCGCCACGCTGCACACCAACGACGCCGTGAGCGCGGTCACGCGCCTGGTCGATATGGGTGTCGAGCCCTTCCTGCTGGCGTCGAGCCTGATCGGGGTAGGCGCCCAGCGTCTGGTGCGGAGGCTTTGCCTTGAATGCCGGCAGCCCTTTGCCGCCGATGCAGCGCAACTCGTCACCCTAGGGTTTTCCCCGACCGCTACCCGAGACACCCCCTCCTTGTATTCGGCGGCGGGCTGCCCGGCCTGCAACCAGTCGGGCTATCGCGGCCGCACCGGCATTTACGAACTGTTGACGGTCGACCAGGATCTGCGCCGCCTGATCCACGACCGCGCGTCGGAACAGGTGCTGCGCGAGCATGTCACGGCCCGCGGCATGCGCTCCTTGCGCGACGACGGCCTGCGCCTGGCCGCCCAGGGCATCACCAGCCTGGAAGAAGTGGTGCGCGTGACGCGCGAATAACGGCCGCGATGGAAGCATTCGAATACCAGGCACTGGACGCGGCCGGGCGCAAGGTATCCGGCGTGATGCAGGCCGACACGGCGCGCCAGGCGCGCACGCTGTTGCGTGCCCAGGGCCTGCTGCCATCGACGGTCGCCCCGGTCCGTGCCATCGAACGGGCCCGGCAACCGTGGGCTCGTGGCATCTCCGCCGCCGAGCTCTCGCTGCTCACCCGGCAGCTGGCGACCCTGCTCACCGCGGGGCTCACCATGGAGCAGTCGCTGACGGCGCTGATCGAGGAAGCGGTGGAGCCGATGACCCGCGAAGTGTTGGGCGGCGTCAAGACCGAGGTGATCGCTGGGCTCTCGCTGGCCGGCGCCCTGGCCGGCTACGGCAAGAGCTTCCCGGATTTCTACCGGGCGCTGGTGCACGGCGGCGAGGAATCGGGCGCGCTGCCGACGGTGCTCGCGCATCTGGCCGAGTATCTCGACGCGCGTCAGGCGCTGAAGCAGAAGACCAGCCTCGCCCTGCTCTACCCGATCCTGGTCACGGTGGTCGCGATCACCATCGTCACCGGCCTGGTGGTCTATGTCGTACCTCAGGTCGTGCAGGTGTTCGCCCAGTCACGCCAAAGTTTGCCGCTGCTCACACGAGGACTCATCGCGCTTTCCGACTTTTTGCGCGGGACCTGGCCTTATATCGTAGTAACCATGATTGTGTGCGTCGCCGGTGCGCGGACGGCACTGCGCAGGGAAACGCTGCGCCGCCGCTGGCACGCCATGCTGCTCTCGCTGCCCTGGGTCGGACCCCTGATTCGCGGCGTCAATACTTCGCGTTTCGCCAGCACCCTGTCCATTCTGGTCGGGGGCGGCGTGCCTCTGCTCTCGGCACTGGCTTCGGCGGGGCGGGTGATGACCAACCTGGTGATGAAGGAAGCCATCGAAGGTGCGATCGAGCGCGTGCGCGAAGGTACCGGCCTAGCCCGGGCGCTGGGCGTCACGCGCGCCTTTCCGCCGCTGATGATCCATCTCGTCGCGAGCGGCGAGGTGAGCGGCAAACTGGAGCAGATGCTCGGACGTGCCGCGCAGTTAGAGACTCAGGCGCTGGAGCGGCGCCTGGCGGTGTTCCTGACCCTGCTCGAACCGGTGATGATCCTGGTGATGGGTGGCGTCGTGCTGATGATCGTCCTGGCGATCTTGCTACCGATCATCCAGATTAATCAGTTGGTGCAGTAAACGCTTAGCTTTTGTTCCGACCTACCGGAGCACGTTGTTTCCTTTTTTTCACCGTAGCAAAAGATAAGGCTCATTTCCAGCATGGTAGTGACAGGCTCACGTAATGCGCGACTGCCCACATTGCGGCAGCGCTCAGGTGGTCAGAAATGGCATTGCGGATGACCTGCAGCGGTTCAAATGCCGCGGGTGCGACCGGACGTTCAATGCGCTGACAGGCACGCCGCCGGCCAGGTTGCACATGCGCGGGAAGTGGATAGACGAGGCCGAGGCCTGGCGCGATGGTCTGACGAGCCACCAAGCCGCCCAGCGTCTGGGCGTGAACCCCAAGACCGCCTTCCTTTGGCGTCACCGCTTTCTGGCCGTGCCCAAGACGCTGCAGGCGCAGCTGCTCTCCGGCATCGCCGAGGCCGACGAAACGTTCTTTCTCAAGTCCGCCAAGGGGCAGCGCAAAGGCCTGAGGCGTGGCGACCCGCTACCTCGAGAATTACCTCGGCTGGTTTCGCGTGCTCGACCGGTCGCCCGGATTTAATCCGGAACCCGCGTCGCTCCTCGCATTGGCGGTCAGGGCATGAGCGCATCATCAGCTAACTGGAAATGAGCCAAGGATAAACGCTATCGGCGTTTAGTCGAGGAAACTTACATTCGCATAACCTGACTCAGCAGCATTATCTTATAAGCACTTGTAACGGCATAGCGTAATAACGATGGCATATTTCATGCTAATCAACCCAATATCGTAAGACGAGTACGATACTTGTTCGAATGGCTCCTTACTTAGGCAGGGACTCTTCCGCTTTGGTGAGCAAGAAATGATGATCTTGGGCTAGCAAACGAGAGAATATTGCGAATCGAGTTCGCGAGGTAAAGAAATGAGAAAAGCCCGCACCCGGAAACCTAGCCTCACCGCAGCTTCGAATGGTGTACAAGCCACACAAGCAAGTCTGCAGAAAACCAAAAGGCCGACAAGGGCTCTGAAAACAGTCACCGATACCGTTGGTAGCGGACCTTCCGGGAAAGTGCCAACTGGCGACGTGCGGATGACTGCCAATATCCGCTCGGATTTGCATATAAAGCTAAAGATTGCAGCCGCAAAGCGGCGAACCACTATCGGAGAGTTGATCGAAGAATTGGTTGAGAAGAATCTGTGATTTGACATCATTACTAGAGTTGTTCCGAATGCAGTCGACAATAGCGACCCGCTCGGAGACAAAACAGCCAAGCGGAATAATTTCATCCATCGGAAGAATTCCCTCGCATTGAATCAATGTGTGATTCCCATATCGTTTTCTCGGCCTGCCATCTATGCCATGCAAAATACATACCGCAATATGAGAAAAATAATATGCAAGACAATAGCCGGAAAAAACCATTTACAGAAAATATCTCGAATTTAAACAGGAATGATAATGTAAGAAAGGAAAAAAAGCCTGGCAGAAGACCCCAAGGGAAAGCCCCGTGAAGTACAAGGTATCGTGGAAGCCCCTGACGCCTCATTTTCGCCCATTCGTCCGACCTTTTGTCCTGTACTTTTTCCACTCTCGAACTCCTAAACGAAATTAGCAAAAGTATCTGTCAGCGCGCACGAGACATTAGCACATCTCGACAAAGTAGTATGCCCATAGTCTGCGCAAAATTAGAAGCTATCAAGGCGGAAAATGCAGGCTCAGATGTTGCTGAAAAGTCGACAGAAGCGCCAAGCTGTCCCGCAAGGCGTCACCGAAGTATCTATCGCTCGGTGCTCAGCCTTGGCGAAATGGGTGGGGCGAACACCGCAGAGATTTGAATGCGTTGCCGGCCTCCCGCCGCCGTAGTGGAGGCGGGGTTAAAATGAGTTTGCCAACGAACTTTAACCAACGGGAGGCCGAGATGAAATATAGCGGAATTGACCTGAGAAGTGGCTCGGTTTCTTAGGGCAGATTTTTGGTTTTCTTAAGTGTGTCCCCTGCGGGTTGCGGTTATCCACGGTGCCGCCGCTGGCCCTTTATGGCCAGAAGCGAGCGGCGCGGTGGGTAACCAAATTCGCATCACGCTGCCTCTGACATAAATTGTTGTCCGAAGTATGCCATGTCCGGCGTTACACGATTCAGTGACGAATGCGGGCGCCGGGTGTTGTAGAAGGTGAAGTACGTCGCCAGTTGCTGCTTGGCCTCGGCGACATTCTCATAGGCGTGGAGATAGACGTGCTCATACTTGACGCTCTTCCAGCTTCGCTCGACAAAGATGTTGTCGATCCAACGGCCCTTGCCATCCATGCTAATGCGGATCTCGTTGGTCTTGAGCACGTCGGTGAATTCGGCGCTGGTGAATTGGCTGCCCTGGTCGGTGTTGAAGATCTCAGGTCTGCCATACTTGGTGATCGCCTCTTCCAGCGCCTCGACGCAGAAGTCCGTGCTCATGCTGATCGACACTCGATGCGAGAGCACCTTGCGGGTTGCCCAATCGACGATGGCGACCAGATAGACAAAAAGCCCCGCCGCATGGGAATGTACGTTATGTCGGCCGCCCAGGCTTGGTTGGGGCGGTCGATGGTCAGCCCCTTGAGCAGGTAAGGGTAGATCGGATGCGCCGGGTGCGGCGCGCTGGTATTGCGCTGGCGCGAGAGCGCAGTAATGCCCATCTTCGCCATCAGCGTCGCCACATGCTGGCGACCGACCTTGACGCCTTCGAGCCCCACCATGTCGCGCAGCATCCGGCTGCCGGCGAAGGAGTAGTTCAAATGCAACTCGTCGATGCGACGCATCAGCACCAGGTCAGCCTCGGACGTCGGGCGCGGCATGTAATAAAGGTTCGAGCGCGAGATCGCCAGCAGCTCGGCCTGGCGGATCAGCGGCAGTTCATGGGTGGCGTCGATCATTTCTTTGCGCTCGCATCGCCGATGCGACCGAGCGCGCCGGCCAAAAAATCAATCTCCAAGGCCTGCTGGCCGATTTTGGCTTGCATGTCTTTCGTGCTCGGTCCCGTGTCCCGCTTCTCTGCTGGCGTCAGAAATACGTCGGTGGCGCCTTCCAGAAGCTGCGCTCGCCACTGCGTGATCTGGTTTGTATGGAGGTCGAACTTCTCAGCCAGCTCGGCCAAGGTCTTGTCTCCTTTCAGCGCGGCTACCGCCACTTTTGCCTTGAATGCCGCCGTATGATTCCTTCTGGGTCTTCTCATCTCTGCTCTCCGTTCGCGGGCGCTTCACGCGCCCATAAGAGCAGGTTCTACACTTATCGACCAGTCCTATTTTGCCGGGCCACTTCTTATCCGAAAAAGAAACAGCCCCGTAAGCTTACGCTTGCGGGGCTGAATCAAGGTGCCCCCTCATTAAACCCGGGAAGGGTCCTTTGGGAAGAGCGTACTCTATGACCGATTCTTCCTGCGCAGGCCTGCAAGGCCGAGCAGCGAGATTCCGAGCAGCGCAAGGGAACCGGGTTCGGGCACGGCGTAGGCCCGGATCGGGTCGAAGCTGTTCGCTCCGAAAATGTTCGTGCCAGCGGCGCCGTCCCAAGTCGTCTGCGGCAAGGTATATACGTTCGACAGCCTGATATCTCTTGTCCCGAAAGTGGTGTTGAAGAAATCCTCATTCAGAAGGGTTGCCCAGGCACCATCAGCGGAGTCGATCACGCCGTCACCATTGACATCGACAACGTTGCCAAAGGAGTCTGCTGATCCAACTCCCCCCGATGAGGTCGGAACAAGGCTTCCACGGATAAACACGTTAGCACTCAGCGGATCGATCCCGGATGCAAAGGCCAAACGGCCTAGGAAGGTACCATCGGTGAAATTAGTGAACGTGTTGTCCGTCAGACGCATCCCAGGGGTCGCGGTTCCTGTATCCGCCAATGTCCCTCCCGCCGACGGATCCTGCCACCACATATCCAGGTAGCCGCCGGTTGAATCGAGGCAAGTTGAACAATACGCAGGTGGCGCAATGGCAGTTGCGCCCCAGAAGATACCCGATATCTGCGACGTGGCGCTGTCGTTGAATATCGGCAAGCCTGTCGTGGAAAACATCTGGTTGGCGGGGATAGGGGTCGCGCCTTGATAAATCGTGTTCACTCTGAATACGCCCCAGTTTCCCTCGTTTGCTCCACTCGGCGAAACAATGGCATTCGTTGAGCTGATCTGCTCCAAGTTGGCGAAATTGACCACCAGCGGGCCCCCAGGCGGCATATATACGGCATTCGCCGACGCTGCAAACGCCAGTCCCAAAGCAGCTATTGATAATTTTCTGATCATATCTATCTCCTTAGAGAATAACTTCAAAACTCGATTCGACTGAATTCCGCTTCCGAGCTTTATTAAGCATGGCACATGCCAAATGCCAATTAATTTAATAAAATGTATATTTATCAGATTGTTAAAAATCTCTATGTTCTACTGTTTCGAATCACTCAGAACTTGAGCGTAAAATTTTTTGACAGAGTGCTGGGGCTCCAAGATGAGGAATAAGCAAGGCTCATTTCCAGTTAGCTGATGATGCGCTCATGCCCTGACCGCCAATGCGAGGAGCGACGCGGGTTCCGGAATAAATCCGGGCGACCGGTCGAGCACGCGGAACCAGCCGAGGTAATTCTCGAGGTAGCGGGTCGCCACGCCTTTGAAGCGGCGCAGCCAGCCACGAGCCGGGAGCGAAAGCGCTGCCCTTCTGGAGGTGCCAGGCGCCATTGACGCGCACACCGACGGAGAGGTCAGCCGCGTGATGCTCGACGCCGAGACGGCGTGCAGCGGTGGCCAGCGCGCTGCTGCCGTCGGTGCACAACACGGTATCGTCCGGGAGGATCGGCCGGAGCGCCGCATCCATGTCCTTGGCCGTCGTTGCATCGAGCGCGATGTTCGCCGTGGCGCCGGCGCGATCTCGGGCGATCAACACCGGAACCTGTTCCCGGGACGTCCCGCGCTTGGTGGCCTTGCCGCCGCGTTTACCGCGGAGCACGGCTCAGGCCTTTGCGCTGCCCCTTGGCGGACTTGAGAAAGAACGTTTCGTCGGCCTCGGCGATGCCGGAGAGCAGCTGCGCCTGCAGCGTCTTGGGCACGGCCAGAAAGCGGTGACGCCAAAGGAAGGCGGTCTTGGGGTTCACGCCCAGACGCTGGGCGGCTTGGTGGCTCGTCAGAGCATCGCGCCAGGCCTCGGCCTGGTCTATCCACTTCCCGCGCATGTGCAACCTGGCCGGCGGCGTGCCTGTCAGCGCATTGAACGTCCGGTCGCACCCGCGGCATTTGAACCGCTGCAGGTCGTCCGCAATGCCATTTCTGACCACCTGAGCGCTGCCGCAATGTGGGCAGTCTGGCCGCGCTGACAACTGGTCCTCGATCACTTCCACGGATGCCGCCTTGTGCTCAGCCGCTTCAAAATCGGCTGCCACTTGCCGACGCTGCGACCGCGTCAGATTTCCCAAGCCATGCTGGAAATGAGCCTAAAAGTATCCGTCACTATCGGTTACCACGTGCTATTAAAAAGTAATATCTATAATGTTTTCCATTATGCTTATATTCTATCGATTTCTTGTCGCATACTACCGAATGACGTGAGCAGCAGAAACAGTAATAGGAAACGAGGCGAATCGGTCAGGGTTGCGAACACGCCGATCACCAGGAAGCCTGACAGTGACGCCAGCACCGCGCCGGCGGCGAGGTTGCCGGCCCAAGCGCCACGCGCCGCACGGACCAAAGCCAACCCAGCGAGCAAACTGAGGGATACGACGCCCAGCCAACCTTGGTCGAAGAGAATATCGAACGGAAGGCTCCAGACATGCCATGGCAGGTCGCTGTCAACCGAGAAGAACCAACGATCCAGGCCGCGGGAGAAGCCACCGTTGACAATCAGGTCGCGCCCGTCCTCCGCCTGCAAACGGACATTGTCCACATCTAAAACTGCGTTGCTATCAGCGTTGGAAAGCGCCAGCTTGACCGTCCGGTGGCCGCCTATTTCATGGGATTCGATGCGCTTCTGATAGTGTTGCCACTTACCAGGCTCCAGCCCCGCTTTCGCTGTCTGCCGCACACATTTGAATGAAGTGAGCAGCCATTTCTCGCAGATCGCGACGGTAATTCCCGAGTTGGGCTGGTTTGAACGTACATCAAGGCTCAGCAAATAGTTGTGCTGCGGCTCCACATCTATGAACTGCTCCAGGTAGAGCGCAGCGCCAGCTCCGAGGCGCAGGAAGGTATTTCCGGCCCCAACCTTGAGTCGGTAGCTGGCCGCATGCTGTTCCGAACTGCGCCAATAGTGTGTTTCCGGGTAACGGCCGATCCCCATGCCGAGCACGGTCGTGGCCCAACCAGGATCGCGGATACGTAGGGCGTCTGCCCAATGAGCCTGGCGTATTTTCAGGTCGTTGCCGACTTGATCCATACGCGCCTGGAAGAACGGCGCCTTGAAAACCGGCACGGCGACTGCTAAGGCCAGCGCTACCGGAAGGAAAGCCGCAATTCGTCGCCAGCGCTTCGATGAGTGAACCATTGCCGCCAAGCAGACGAGCGCCAACGCGACGAAGAAGGCCACGTAGCCATTGCGCGAGAAAGTTACTGTCAAGGCGTAACCAGTGCCGAGCAAGAGCGCCGTGGCGGCAATCCTGGTCGCTAGGCTCCGCGTCTGAAAGAGCAGCAGCACCAGGAACGGCACTGCCATCGTCAGGAAGCACTCAATGTCGGCGCCACCAATATGCATTTGGGAGAAGGGGCCGGTCACCCGGTAATCACTAGCAAAATCGAGCAAGCCGGGAAAGGCGAGGCGCTCCCAAGCGACTACTGCCACCGTCCCGGCCAAGCCGATCACCATGCCCCGGGCGAAGAGGCGGCGAATGTCCTGGTCGGCGGCTAGGAGGCGTCGCAACAAGCCAAAGAGTAGAAAGGCCCACAGGGCACCTTTGCTAATGCGCAGGGCATTGTATGGACTGTGGTAATTGATGAAGGAATTGGCATCGGGCGCCTGCCAGGGCAGCAATCCGCGCACCGTGCCGATGGCGAAGGACAAGCCAACTAGTGCGATGATGGCGCTGAACACCTTATCATGGCCTTCACTACGTGGCGCCGCCGGCACTCGCGCGTAGCCGACGGCGAGACTAGCCAAGACCAGCAAATCGAACTCGTCGAAGTAAAAGCGCCCACTCCAGGGTGCAAGATCAAAGACAGGGAGAGCGGCCGGAATGGCTACCACGAGAAGCTGCGGATGACGCCAAACCAGCGCGGCGTAAGTGGCGAGCAGCAGGCCGAGCAGTAGCGGATGGAATGGGAAACTTGCCACGCCCCAGCCAACCAGCAACAAGGCGGCCAGCAGACCGGCGTAGCCAGGGCCGGAAGGAACGATCCAAGCACCGCGCTGCTTAAGCGGCGGCCTTGCGTCGGCCGCCTCCCAGCCTGCAGCTGCTTTCATCGCCTGCGCGCTGAATTTCACGCGTCTCTGGCCGTGGCCCTCCGCTGCTACCCGCGGCATTTGCTCTCGTTCGGGCATTTCCGCACGCGTGGTCGGCACACCGGCGAGCTGATCCGCCAAGCGCTTGACCGCCCAGACTGCGAAGGCGGCAATTAGTATATCGCTAGGGTCCGGATGGGCGCCGATCAAAAAAAGTTTTCCGGCTTCCGCGACACAAGCGGTGAGCGCAGCGGCAGACACAGTCAGTAAGGGACCTGCGCGCATCGCCCAAGCGAGTAAACCGATAGGCGCATACATGACGCCTACCGATATCAGGCTCACCAAGGCAATGGTTTCCGTGGTGTAGTAATGATAATAAAAGGGCAGGTACCGAACCTCGCCGAAATTCTTGGCCGCGAGTTCCACGCCGCCCCAGGCGCGCCAGAACCAGCCATTTACGGCAGCCAAGGCGAAGAGATACAGCGCGCCCAAGGCGAGGCCGAAGCGCCTAATCCGAGCTGCCAAGGCGGTGACATCCCAGTTCGTGCGCCACAACATCGCGCCTGCGCTCACGCCCACTGCCCTGGTGAGCACAGAGACGCCTTGGCTGATGCCTGAGAAGAGAAACCATTGCGCCGTTTCGATGCAAAGGCCTAGGGCTGCGCCTAACAGGAAAGCGCGAGATAAATCGTCCCACCCCGACGGCCTGCGACCGAGCAGGAGACCAAACGGAAGGGCGGCCAGCACTTCTGCCGCGAGCTTGACCACAGCCATAAACATTCCGCCGCTGAAGCTGTCGGCGGCAAACAACCAACCCCAGGTACCGGAGGCAATCTTCTGCTCGATTTCGGCATGGGACAACAAAAAATCGTAAGGAAACAGGCTAAGCACCAGATAGGTCAGAGCGTAGGCCGCCAACAAGCATGGCCAGAGCCGTGCCGCATCGCCTGAGAATGCTGCGAGAAAGCCCTTGAAGCGCCGCGTCCAGGCCATGGCCAGTACCATTCCGATGATGCTGCCCAAACATTCGGCAATGATGTCGTTCATCGATACAGTACGCGGCGGAAAGAACAACTGCGTAAACTCGATCGTGACGGCCAGCACGCAGCAGAAAATGACCGAGCCAACCAATGCCAACAGTCTGCGTGCGGATGGTTTGTCGCCTCTGACCAGGCTCGCGGTCAGAAAAGCGAGCGGGACGTAGAGCACGCAGTTCGCGATCCAGTCGGCCCGTCCCTCGACCCCGATCACCAGCATAGGTATGTGCTGGAAGGCCGCCCACGCTTCGGTCAATGGGCGCGGGTGAAAATCGAGCGGCACCAGGCTGCCGTAGGTGACAAAGCAAGCGTAGGCGAGCCACCCCAGCCAGAGGGAAGACGGGTCGGCGGCGCTTTGGCGGCTAGCGGCGCCGAAGGACATGAGTTTTCAACCGCCCGCTCGGCGCACGATGAGAAGGCACATCAGATCCCCTCCATGAAGCAGACTTCATGGAAGGGGGAGAGGTTGCCGTGACCCTTCGGCCTCGCAGCGACGAAGGCAGTTTCGGCAATTCGCCCATCGCGTGGTTCGTGCTCGAGGCCTGAGACCCGGCGGCGGGCATGCCCGTCCGACCCTTCATCGCCGAAAGACGGCGAAGCCCTCTTGCTGCGGTATCTTCGAACTATCAGCGCCGATGCCTAACAACCGGGACCAGGTACGACCGTGACTTCAATGGTGCTGGGCCCGCAGAAGCTGTAAGCTCCGCCGCCGTTGTTATAGACCGTATAGAGGAAGCCGGAGCCACCGTCATATTGATAGCTGACTTTTCCAGACCCAAACCCTCCGCTTACGACACTCCACGTGCCGACCTTCTCCTCCGGATCGACCGGGTCGCCGGGCCCCTTCTTGTAATCCCATAGCTCGCCGCCGAGCCTGTGTTCTTCCTGCCACCTGTCGGTCCCGGCGCTACCGCAGACCGTCTTGCCGGTCAGCAAAGTTGTAAGCTGGCTGGCGGTCAGCGCGGTCCCGCTGCAGGCCGCCATCGCCCTGCCCGAAACGCATGCAAGCAAGACGACACTCGCCACGATCAATGTTTTCATAACCGTTCCTCCTCGAGAGTGTTGAACGAAATAGGCCATCAAGTCTAGCATGCGTCAATACGGATTAGGACATTTGCGTATGCGCTTAACATGTCGTAAATAATCGCCGATCCGCGTCAGTCTAAGTAAACAAAATTTTCTGCTGACATTTAGCCGTCTTACGATCCGGAATGCGATTCGAGATTTTGTCGACAAAATTCACATCTTCGGTCACGCAAAATCCTTAAACTTTTAATTTTGAATAACTTAATAGTAATGGCGCGATATTCGCTTAGTTCTCTCCGCTTGGCGATGATCGGATTGAGACCCTATCCGGCTTTGCAGAAACCAGGCGTGAGTGACTCAATCGTTTAACCTTGCCCTTTGGGGAATATCATGAAAAAGACCAGGTACACAGTTCTTGCGGCATTCGGACTGGCTGTCTTGGGCGGCATGCAAAGCGCGGAGGCCTCAATCGCCTACGTTTCGCTAAACTTAGGTGACCCCTTACCTTTGACGTCGGCGACCCACACCGTTACCTTTGACGAGCAGATTTTGCCAGCTGGGACACCGCTGACAACTCAATACGATCTGAACGGCCTGACGAGCTTCGTTGGCGCTTATTACGATCCACAGCCTCTCAATGTCTCGCCCGCGACTTTCGGCCATCAAATCGGTAATTTTATCTATCTTCCTCCACTCGTTCAGCCGCCAGCCAATCCATTGTCATGGTTTTTCACAACCCAGGTGACCGAGGCGGCATTCGGAATAGCGACCAGTGGTGCTGATCCCGAAAACACGACGGTAACGGCGCTGCTGGGGGGGAGCGTCATAGAGATGCTGTCTCACGCGACTGATAGCAATGGACATGATTTTTTCACAATCACCGGCATTACCTTCGATCAGATTCAGCTGAGTTCTCTCGACGCTACGGGAGCCGCTTCGTATGCGTTCGTGGACAACATCCAATACTCTCCGGTAGTCACAAATCCGAACCCGAATCCTTCGAATGTTCCCGAACCTGCGACCCTCGCGCTGCTCGGCCTTAGTCTCCTGGGCCTCGCGGCATCGCGTAAACGTAAGAATTAGGCCCAGGTCGTCGGCTCCACAGGACACTGTCCGAGGTGTTCGTGCCCGCACCGTGGGTCCGATCCGGAGGGGCCCCACCCGGTGCGCAGCGTTTCGTTGCGGTTCCCTTCCATCACGTCCTGGAAGTGGCAGAGCGCTCCGGCCGGATGACCAACATGGCGAAACAGACGAGATAAAACATCGTCGCCAAGCGCGGTACGTCGAGCAGGCTGTTCAATAGCCCCACCGTGAGAAAGCCGGCCAAGGAAGTCAGAAAATAGGGCGCCTGTGACCTGCCCCCTGTAGCCGTACCAACCAATTGGCAAGAAGTCCGGTTCACCCGCCGGCCCAGGCTAACGAGCGTATCCCATAGCCACGGTAGCGGCCAGCAGCAGATCGGACTCGGTGAGATAGATAGAGCCGGTGATCGTCGCCAAATCGATCATCGGTAGCAGCGCCGGCACAAAGAACAGCCAGGCATGCGGGTGCCTCGACAACACGGCGCAGTATCCCAGGGCCACTGCACCGACCAGAAACGGGCCGAAGGGATGATGCAGCAACGCCCATCCCAGGGCAGTCGCCGCCATGGCCGCAAATGAAGCTGCTGACAACCGGACAAGCGCAGAGACCGCGGACGACTCCGGGCGCTCGGCAATGACTAGAGGAATTGGCGTCTCCCGGGACGGGTACGTAGGGGTTCAACTTCCACGCAATTCAACAACAGCTTTCGATCAGGTGCGCCAGCGACTCCGCCCTGCCCCGGCGCGATGCCCGCGCCACTGTCGCGGCGAGCGGCAGGCGGGCTGTTTCTTTCATGACCGATATTAGAAACTTCGGCAGCAATACCTCGATCTCGTCGGCCGACTCCAACCTAGCGATGGTGTCCAATCCAGCCTCACGCAGGGCGCCGGCAGTATCGCCTTCCGGATCCGTCAGGCCAAGGATTGGTCGCCCCGCGCGCAGATATTCGTAAAGTTTGGCGGGAATCTGGTCATTACAATCAGTCGATTGCAGCACGAGCAGCGCGTCCGCCCGGAGCATTTCTGCGAGCGCCTCCCGATAGGCTATCGGCGGACACAGTTCTATGAACTCCTTCACGCCGAGCTCAGCAGCGAGCGAGTTCAACCACTGGTCATGCACCGCCGCGCGGAAGCGGATGCGCATCTCGCTCGGCCGCAGTCTGCTCGACTCCACCAGTCGTCGCATGGCCACGAACAAGGGCCGGGGATCCCTCTCTTCTGGATAAACGATGCCACTGTGCAACAGAAGCACGCCCCCTGGCAGCAGAGGATCGCTACTTTCGTTGCGCGACACCAGCTGCAAAAAGCTTTCCTCGTCGAAGCCGTTCTCCAATACCACAATTCTGTCCCTTGCCGCTGGATAACGACTGCGATAGGTGCGTGCTGCGCCGGGTGTAGTAAACACGCAGAAATGCGCAAGGCGAATCGCCTCCTCCTCGATTCGTTTGTAGCTTTGCCAGGTTTTCATGTCGGCAGGATAGCCATCCTGCGCCATCGGATCGCGAAAATCGGCGATCCAGGGAAGTCCGCTGCGGTGATGGAGAGCCGCACCGATCAGGTGTGCCGTGGCGATCGGATACGTGGACCAGATCACGTCTGGTTTGAACTGCTTGATCATGCGTAAGCCCTCCGCAATCGCAGCGAACCGCCAACTCACCCATCGGTCCGGCCTGGCCATCCAACCAAGATACCGTCCACCGGCTGACAGATGGCGGGCTGTGTCAAGCGCGAATGCCCGACGTACGACGGTTTCCTGAGGAATGTCCGCCATGAGGTCATCGCCGGTCTGCTCATAACAGCGCGGATCGGCGCTCAACACCAGAGGTTGCCACCCAAGGGGTGGCAAGTGCTGAACAAATCGCAGCGTACGTTGTATGCCGCTACTCCCAGACAGCGGTGGAAAGTGATAGGCGATCATCAGGACGCGTCGCATGGCCGCTCCGAAAGCTCATGCAACAGCCTCAGCGTGACCTGCTCCACTTCGCCGCGCCACTGCTTTGTGGAAAAAGTATGGTCTGCATCCGGAATCTCGTGCTGCCGCACGTTGGAATTGCCGAGAGCGGCAGCCCATTCCGGATCGGCCCGGGCGCATTCGAGAAATTCCTTGGCGGTATAGTCGCGGCCGCTGAGAACGAGCGTTGCCTTTCCCGGGAAGGCACGCAGCGCCCCGGCCATCCGCGTCTGGAAAGGCACTAGTTCCCCATTACTTTTGCCGGCAGCAGCCGACAGCCGCAGCTTGTGCAGCAGGCCCCCGATCGATGCAAAGACATGCACCTCGCCATGAAAAAGTTTCAACCAGAATTCGCGCTGTAGCGACCGTTGCCCGTAATAGTGCTTTACCTGAGTTCGGGCAAGGGTCGCCTCGGAACGCACCCAGGGATTAAGCAAACACATGCCGCTGATGCGCTCGTCCCGCCTCGCGTGCCAATATAACAGGGCGGCGGAAGCGCCGTCGCACAGTCCCCATAAGACGATCTTGGCCACATTCGGACTAGCCGCCTGGAAGGCTTCGATGGCGGCGGCGATGTCGTCGCCGACCCTTTCGAAATTCCGCACCTCACCCGTGCTATCGCCCATGCCGCGGTAATCGAAACGAAAAACCGCGTAGCCCTCGCCGGCCAGCCTGCGTGCAAGAAGCAGAAACTGGCGGTGGCTGCCGGCGCGGTACTGAGGGCCGCCCACAATTACCACCACGCCGATTTCCGCCGGCCTTACCGGCGCACTCAGCACCCCGACCAGCTGCTCGCCGGCGCACGGAAGAATGATAGCCGTCTCGAAAAAATTCACGCCGCGTTCCCAAGAAGGGCCGTCGTCGCCTCAATCAATCCGGGAAGCTCCTCGATTTCCTGAGTTTGCCAGAACGACGTTCCGGCAATCGCTTCGGCGGTGACGTGCCAGCCCGCTGCCTCCCATGCCCTGACGCCCAGGAGAGCGGCGGGAGAGAGTTCTAGCGTCGTCGCGCCACAGATTTCAAACCATAAAAGGCGACCGCACCCTACCGGCGGTGGCTCGAGGGTGGCGACATCCATCCCGAGTGCAAGCGCCGACGAAAGAAGATAGCCGCCAATCTCGATGGCTGCGCCGCTCGCCAGCTGCTCGCGCATCTTCTGGGTGCCGTCGTCGGACCGTTTCGAAACGCCTAAAATTCCACTGGCAAGTTTCAGGCGGAGGAATTGTCTCAGATGTTGCTTGCCTGATGTCACTGGTTGCCAGAACAACATGTCCGGCACCCATTCGAGCTGAGGTGCAACTGCCGCCGCTAGCAGGCAGCCGGCGCGCAGGCCCCACAAGCTTGGGGAAAAACCGCTGCGGTCACGCAGCCACGTCGCCGTATTACGTGCATCGGAGATCCAACGCTCCCAGGTGGCATCACTGAAGTCGCCGTCGCTGTCGCCACATCCGTGCAGATCGGCTTGCAACACGAACCAGCCCGCCTGCGCCAGTGCACTGGCCTGCAAGCCAATCATGCGGCGCGACTTATTCATCTCTTCGGCAAACGGGTGCAGGTAGACGACTGCTCCTTTCGCCTCTGCCTCTGGCGAAGGCTCGTGCAACAGACAGAAACTGCGGCCTGAAGAGCCGTCCAAGAAGAATGCATTCATGGTAAAAGCGGAGCGGCGGAGCTTAGGACATCGAGCTTTCTCTCCACGAAACTAGACAGCGACCCGACGGTCGCGAACACCGAACCATCCATTTCATCATCTTCGATGATAAAGCCGAAGCGCTCTTCCAGCGTTGTCAGAATCGCGACTACGGCCATTGAGTCTACTTCCGGAACGGCTCCGAGCAAAGGTGAGGCGGCGCTCATGCCTGACAGCCGGCTCCCAAGCCTCAGGATTTCATCCAGAATCTTCAACACTTCCTGTTGCGCATCCAAGGCAAGCTCTCCAAAAAGTTGGTTGGCACTCTCACACTCGCAAGCACGTTCATATGGGAAAAAAACTCCAATAATAATACAATGTACTACGACATTCGGATAGTATAACGGCCAGGTTGTCGCATTAAGCGAGAACATACAAGGCCTCAACAAAACATACATGCCGCAAGCTGGGAAGCTCGAATTACTCAAAGCGCCTCGCGTCCCGATACTGGGGTGGTCGTCCTATTTCGCGGATGGCGGCTCCATCGTCCCGAGTATCTGGGATGCGCCGAACATTCAGCCGACATCGAGCGGAAGAGCGGCGATTGCGCTGGCACTCGAAGCATTCGGCATCCGCCCGGGTGATCGGGTCCTAGTTCCCACTTATCATTGCGCCACGATGGTCGCGCCCATCGCGGCCTTGGGGGCAGAGCCGATTTTTTTCCCGGTTGTGCCATCCGGAGTCCCGGCAATCGATTCCCTCGAAAGATTCATGGACTGCCGAACACGGGCTATCATCGTGCCGCACTATTTCGGCCTTCCCACTCCGATGGCCGAGCTTCGGCGATTCTGCGACGACCATGGATTGTGCCTTATCGAAGATTGCGCCCACGCCTTCTTCGGCCTGTCCGACCAGTACCCGATCGGTTCCTGGGGCGACTATACGATCGCCAGCCTGCCAAAATTCTTCCCCGTTGCCGAAGGAGGTTGCCTTGCTTCATGGCGACACGAACTCGGGCCTCGCCCGCTCAGCTCGCGGCGATTCACGGACGAGGCTAGAGCGCTTGCCAATGCACTGGAGTTGGGCGCCCGCTACGGAAGATTCCCGGGAGCGAATTTGCTGATCAACACGCTATTTGCTCTCAAGGCCCGCGCGACCAGGACGACGCCTGACCCGGCAATTGCGGCCCCGCCGGCCGCGCTGGATGTGGAGGCGCTCCTTCGGGAGTTCCAAAGAGATGCTATCGCGTTCGCCAGACCGACAACAATCAGCTGGCTACTCGCGCGCCACTATGGGCGGCCGCGCCTAATCACGAAGCGACGGCGCAATTATCAATTACTTTCCGAGTTACTTTGCGACTGCCCTAATGCACGCCTTCTACGCCCAGATCTTCCGGAGCAGGCAGTACCGTATGTATTGCCACTGCAAGTCAGCAATCCTGACGGGTATTACCAACGTATTCGCGCTGCCGGTGTGTCGTTATATCGATGGGATCTCGTCCGATGGCCCGGGGTACCCGATTTCCCGCATGATGTAGGGGCCGTCTGGTCACATCAGATATTCCAGTTGAGCGTCCATCAGGATCTGTCCAGTTGCGATATCGAGAATATCGCCAGAGCCGTCAGGGCAATACTGTCCTCTCCTCCCTCCTGAGGCCACGACCGCTGTCCTTCGTCTGGGCGGCAAGCGGTGTCGCCAATGGGTTACGCTGAAGACGCGCGATCCAATCTCGCGCGAAGGCGATGCTGCTGTGCCGGTAGGCATTCGCGTGGTACAGCGTGCGCACCTGATCAGTCCAACGGAGATGCCAGTCCATCACGCGACCGAAAAACTCGATCCTGTCAATGTTTTTCTGCTCGAACATCAACCTGAAGGACTCCTGTCGCATCAGGAATGCCGGGGACAGGGACTTGGCGATGGACTCATCATAGGTCGTCTTGAGGATCACCAAGGCTCCACCACCCTCTATGCACAAGTCCATCGCCGCCAATCGGTCGTTGAACCAGTAGCAGTAGATCCGGCCTCGACCGACCGAGCAAAACTGTTCCAACATCTGCCGGTAAAAGCGTCCTTGAGCGTTGTCGGCACTCACCGCCGTACCCACACTTGACTTCCAGCCCCCGACTTCCAGTCGTCCGTAGGCCTCGATGGCCCAGCCAACGCGGTCTGCCGTAGTAATGAGCTCAAGCCGAGTATGGATGTTGTCGGCAGCGAGCTGCTTGTGTTGCTTGCGCATGTTCTGGCGCAGGTTCTTGCCGCGAGAATCCCAGTAGGCATCGAATGTGCCCCGAATCGGCAAGCTGGCAGTCTGAATATAGTCCAGCGTGCGGATCGTCTCGTCAGCAAACGGACGGGGTATCGCCAAAGGGTCGAACTGGCTCAATCCGACGCCCAGCTTGAATCCAGGAAGCCGCCGGATCAGCCCGGAAATCCGGTCGACGATATCCGCACCAGGTCGTAGTAGGAAGGGGCCCAGGGGCATCTGGGAAGGCTGGAAAGTCTCCCACGTAAAACCTGTCTTGGCCCTGAGAATGCACATGCAGTCCAGCTCCGCTCCGGAGTCGTGCCAGAAGATGCACTCGCGACCATCAGAAAACTGGTCCAGCGCCGGGCGCAAAAATCGTGACTCGAGAATCGGCAAGCCGCCCATTGTCTGATTGAGCCTGTCCCAAGCAGGAGCCAGCTCATCAAATTTTGATAGTGGGGCCAGTTGCCACATCAGAGAGGTACCGTGCGCGATTGCGGGCGTTGAGCTCGGTCGTGAAGCTTACATCCACGTACTTCTTCCGGGTACCCAGGTACCATCTTGGCGTTATCCATAACAAATAAAGATAATCATACAGCATATGCCATGATATAGTTCTTTTCAGTTGGATAGCGGGCAGCATCAGGACCGAACGATAAATGCTTCGCTGATACCCGGGTCAGGAACCCGACGATGGATCGCCTATGGAATCGACATGCTTTCTTGACGAGCTGATTAGCTGCTCTGCCGACCGGACTCCGACACGAATTGCGCTCATCAGCGGCGAGTCGTCGTTGGACTACGCCACGCTAGCCGAGGCCGTGGCGGCCTTCGCGGCGGGCGTGGGGCAAATGGACATCGGCCGCCAGGAACGCATCGGTATCTACCTGGAGAAGCGCAACGAGACGGTCATCGCCTCTTTCGGCGCCGCCGCGGCCGGTGCCGTATTCGTTCCGCTCAATCCCCTGCTCAAGCCGGAACAGGTGGGTTATATCCTGCGAGACTGCAATGTGCGAATGCTCGTCACCTCGCCGGAGCGGCTAACGCTGTTGGGTGATGTTCTCAAGCAATGCCGTGACCTGCGCCACGTAGTCGTTACCAGTGGCAATATGGTCGCGAGCGAGCAAACAATGCTGAACGGCATTACGACAACTACCTGGAGCGATCTCCTCGCCACCCCGCCCTGCCCTGGCCACAGAGTCATCGATACCGACATGGCAGCCATCCTATATACCTCAGGCAGCACTGGGCAGCCCAAGGGCGTGGTGCTGTCTCACCGCAACATGGTGGCTGGCGCCAAGAGCGTCGCCGGCTATCTCGACAACAACGCCGATGACACACTGCTCGCCGCCCTACCCCTATCCTTCGATGCCGGCTTCAGCCAACTCACCACCGCCTTTCATGTGGGCGCTCGCGTCGTGCTCATCAACTACCTCCTGCCCCGGGATGTCCTCAATGCCGTGGTCAAGGAACGGGTGACTGGCCTGACGGCGGTGCCGCCGCTGTGGATCCAGATGTCGCAACTCGACTGGCCGGAGACTGTAACCGACCACCTGCGTTATATCGCCAACACCGGTGGGCGTATGCCGCTGGACACGCTCAAGGTGCTGCGCGGCCACCTGCCGCGTACCCGACCGTTTCTGATGTATGGACTCACCGAAGCGTTCCGCTCCACCTATCTGCCGCCGGAAGAGGTGGAACGCCGGCCTGATTCGATCGGCAAGGCCATTCCCAACGCCGAAATCCTGGTCCTTCGCGACGACGGCACGCCCTGCGCGCCCAACGAACCAGGCGAACTGGTGCATCGCGGCGCCATGGTCGGCATGGGCTATTGGAACGATCCGGAAAAAACGGCGGAACGCTACAAGGCCCTCCCGGGTAGGGAATCTGGCCTGGTGCTGCCCGAGATAGCGGTCTTCTCCGGCGACACCGTACGCATGGACGAGGAAGGCTTCCTGTATTTCATCGGCCGGCGCGACGAAATGATCAAGAGCTCCGGCTACCGCATCAGCCCGACGGAAATCGAGGAGGTGCTCTACGGCTCGCAACTGGTCGGCGAAGCGGCCGCGTTTGGCGTTCCTCACCCGACCCTGGGTCAAGCGGTGGTGGTCGTCGCCACGCCGAAGCCCGACCGCGATGTGGATGCCGAGACGCTGCTCGCCGCCTGCCGCGTGCGCCTTCCGGCCTACATGCAACCGGCGCGCATCGACATCCGTCCCGGCCCGCTGCCGCGCAACCCCAACGGCAAGATCGACCGGAAATCGCTCTCGCTGCAATTCGAAGTAGCATTCACTTGAACGTGGCAGAAGTGACACATTTCTACCGACCTCCTCCGAGGCAGCCATGACAAAACCGGATGAGCTCGCGGTGGTCACCCCGTTCTTTCAGCGGGAACCAGGGATTCTGCTGCGCTCGGTCAGTAGCGTCCTGCGCCAGGAGCAGACCACTCCGATATTCCTGGTCATTGTCGATGACGGCTCGCCGGTATCGGCGGCGAATGAGCTGGCAACGTTGGATGAAACGTCACGGAAGCGCATTCGCCTCATAGCGCAGAAGAACAGCGGCCCCGGAGCAGCGAGGAACGCCGCGCTCGCGTCTCTCGATGACAGCGTTCGCTATGTGGCCTTTCTGGATTCGGACGACGAGTGGTCAGACGACCATCTCACCAATGCCTTGCACGCACTGCAGGTGGGTCATGACGTCTACTTCGCAGATCACACTCAGCTCGGTCAGGCCATCGGCGCCTTCTCACGGGGCGGAAGAATCGCGCCTCATGAACATCCGACCATTCAGGGTGCGATACACCTTCATTCCTTCCAAGGCGACATGCTCAAGCAGATCGTCTGCGGCAACATCATCGGGACTTCAACCGTCGTGTTCGACCGGCACAGATTTCCGGAGATTCGTTTTCGACCGGAGTTCCGAAACGCCGGGGAGGACTATCTTTTCTGGATGGACCTGGCACGTGCGAGGGCCCGTTTCGCTTTTTCAGAGAAAGTCGAAGCAAGCTACGGCCGGGGTGTAAATGTCTATTCCGCTGCCGGTTGGGGTACTGAAGAGCATCTGCTCCGGCTCATCAACGAACTCAAGTACCGCAAGCGGAGCCTGCAAGCCTATGAACTCTCGCCGGAAGCGGTGGGAGCAGCTAACGCGGTGAAGAAGGCATTGCGGATCACCATCGTGCGCGACCTCCTCTACCGACTCAGGCGCGCCAACCCGCCGCCGCTGACCTGGCTGATGGATTTGATCAAAACCGACCCGCAATTTTTTCTCCTTGCGATGCCCATCGTCAGTCAGATCGCCTTTGGTCGGCGCCAATGATTATGCTTTCGTCTCCGCCCCGGCACGCTCCGATGAGGCAATGGGTAGTAGCGGACGACTGCCTGCAAATCGGCGGGATGCCGCTCACCCGGCTGGCCGAACGAGTCGGCCGAACGCCCTTCTATGCTTATGACCGTCGCCTGCTCGATGCTCGCGCGGCGCAATTGCGGGAAAACCTGCCACCGGAAGTGAAGCTGCACTACGCCGTGAAGGCCAACCCGATGCCGGTGCTGGTATGCCACATGGCCGGCCTGGTCGATGGCCTGGACGTCGCCTCGGCGGGCGAACTCAAGCTGGCACTCGACGCCGGCATGAAGCCACAAACGATCAGCTTCGCCGGGCCCGGCAAGCGCCGCGAAGAACTGGCGCAGGCCGTCGCTGCCGGGGTACTGCTCAACGTCGAATCATTCCGCGAAGCACGCGAACTGGCCGAACTGTCGGCGGCCCAAGGCCTGCCCGCCCGCGTCGCGGTGCGCGTCAATCCGGACTTCGAGCTCAAGTCCGCGGGCATGAAAATGGGCGGTGGCCCGAAGCAATTCGGCGTCGATGCCGAAGCGGTGCCTGAACTGCTGGCTGAGATCGGAAGTCTCCGGCTGGCCTTCGAGGGCTTCCACCTGTATTGCGGCGCTCAGAATCTGAAAGCCGAATCGATCTGCGAGGCGCAGCGTAAATCCCTCGACCTCATCCTGCGCCTGTCTGAGACCGCTCCGGCGCCGGTGCGCATGCTCAACCTTGGCGGCGGCTTCGGGATTCCCTATTTTCCAGGCGAGCAAGCGCTCGACCTTGCGCCCATTGGCGCCAACCTGGCGGAAATAGTCGAACGCGCAAAGATTGAACTGCCTGAAGCGGAACTGGCCATCGAACTGGGGCGCTACCTGGTCGGCGAGGCTGGCATCTACGTCTGCCGCGTCATCGACCGAAAAGTGTCGCGTGGGCAGGTTTTCCTGGTGGTAGACGGCGGCATGCATCACCACCTCGCAGCCTCGGGCAACTTCGGCCAGGTGATCCGCAAGAATTATCCGGTTGTGGTCGGCAATCGCGTGCAAGGCACTCGTCGGGAAACTGCCTCGGTAGTCGGACCGCTGTGTACGCCGCTTGATATTCTGGCCGAGCGGATGGAACTGGCGGAAGCACAGTCGGGGGACCTGATCGCCGTGTTCCAGTCCGGTGCCTATGGGCGAACCGCCAGTCCACAGGCATTCCTGAGCCACCCAGAACTGATCGAAGTGCTGGTCTGACTTCTCGTATTCACGCCAGGATCCCGAGATGATCAAGCATCTTGCGTAGATGAAGCCGCTTCCTAACCCCATCCTGCGAGGACGTCGATAATCGTGGCGATCGATCTCAGCGTTTACCGAGCCAGCGAGCGCGAGCAGGCTCGCATCCGTGATCTGTTCGGACTGACCCCAAAGAAGAGGATCAATGCCTTAGACATAGGCGCTCGTGATGGCTTCCTGTCCATACTTCTGGCTGAGCGGTTCAGCCACGTCGTCGCTCTTGACGTGGATGAGCCGGACGTCATTCATCCTCGCGTAGAGCCGGTCAAAGGAAACGCCAGCCGGCTAGCTTTCGAAGACGGCAGTTTCGATCTGGTCATCTGCGCGGAAGTGCTGGAGCACATTCCAACACGTCTGCTCCCAGACGCTTGCCGCGAGATATCTCGCGTGCCGCGTCAGGTCGTTGTGATTGGCGTGCCTTACAAGCAAGACCTGCGCTGCGGACGCCCGACCTGCCGCGCGTGCGATAGGCCTAATCCGGCCTGGGATCGTATCAATTCCTTCGACGAAACCAGACCTCGAGAATTGTTTGGCGCATTCCAAGCGTGCCGCTTCTCATTTGTCGGTAAAAATAACAATCGCACCAACGCCGTCTCGGCTGCGCTCTTGGATTTTGCCGGCAATCCCTATGGCACTTACGCGCAGGAAGAAGCGTGTGTGCACTGCGGCGCCAAACTACAGCCACCAGCCGAGCGATCTCTACTGCAGAAAGGGGCCGCCCGCCTGGCTTTCATCCTGAACAATTTTCAGCGCGCATACATGCAACATGGTGCGAACTTGATGCATGCCCGTTTCGATAAAAGCGCTCCTTAGGCCGGATAACAAATGCAAATACAATCCCGACCGCAAATACCCACTCGACATGGAGAATATTCCGATGCCGACTGATGTATCGGATCACCGTGCCGCAGCCTCGCGCAGTATTGTAGGGGAAGTTTTGTCCGATACACCCTTCGGCTACCCAGTTCGTGGGAATGCGCTTTGTGCGGGAAATCCCCGCTTTTCAGATGCCGACCTTGCTGCGACCTGTGCGAGGGAAGGGCAACCCGCAGCATGGACAAAGGCCTTCGCGCAATACGGCGCCGAGGCACCTAGCCGGGTTGATGGGGATTTTGCGGTCGCCATTCCCGATAACAAAGGCCGTCTGCTATTAGCAGTCGACCGATTTTCGATCCGTACCCTTTGCTACCGGATCTCCGGCGAACAATTGTCGTTTGGCGAGCGCGCCGACGAGGTCGCAGGAGCGCAATGTGAAATCGACCGCCAAGCGATTTTCGATTATCTCTACTTTCATGTCATCCCCGCCCCTCGCACCATATATAAGGGAGTATTCCGCCTCCCGGCGGGCCACTCGGCGTTATTCGAGAACGGCAAACTGACTGTTGTGCCGTACTGGATCCCCTCTTTCGAGGAAACGCTGGAGCAGCCACTCGACAAGCTCAAACTTGAATTCCGCCAATTGCTGCGCAATGCCATCTCGCGCCAAGTGGATGGCAGCGATATGGGCTGTTTCCTCAGCGGCGGCACCGATAGTTCCACCGTCGCGGGCATGCTCGGTGAAGTCACCGGCAAGCCGGCACGAACTTTCTCCATCGGTTTCGACGCCGAAGGCTACGACGAGATAGCATACGCCCGCATCGCCGCAAAACATTTCAAGACGGACCACCACGAGCACTACGTGACGCCGGATGACCTGGTTCAAGCGATCCCGATGGTGGCGGCCTTTTACGACCAGCCGTTCGGTAATTCATCGGTCGTGCCCGCCTATTTTTGCGCCAAGATGGCCAGAGAGGCCGGGGTCGAGCGCATGCTCGGCGGCGATGGCGGCGACGAGCTATTCGGCGGAAACACGCGCTACGCTAAGCAGCGATTGTTTAGTTTTTACGAGAGCATTCCTGCCATCCTTCGATATGGCTTGCTGGAGCCGATGCTCAAAGATAATCGGTTACTCGGCCGGATGTCAGGCGTAAGAAAGGTGGTTAGCTACATCGAGCAGGCAAGCGTTCCCATGCCCGACAGAATGCAAATGTACAACCTGCTCACCAGGCTCGGCTTGCAGGAAGTGCTTACGCCAGAGTTTCTTGCCAGCGTCGATGCTGGGAAACCGCAGGAGCAAATAAGCCGGATCTACAAGACCTGCCGGGCCAAATCGTTGGTGAACAGAATGCTCGCCTTCGACTGGAAATATACTCTGGCTGACACCGATCTACCAAAAGTCATCGGTGCCGCTTCTCTGGCCGACTTGCAGGTCGGTTTTCCGATGCTGGACAATCGCCTGGTTGATTTTTCCCAGCGTCTGTCGCCCGAACTGAAATTGAAGGGACTGCAACTACGCTGGTTCTTCAAGGATGCGCTGCGCGAATTCCTCCCCGAGGAGATTCTCACCAAGAAAAAGCAAGGATTCGGACTGCCCTTCGGCATCTGGCTGACCAAGCGTGGACGGCTAAGGGATCTTGCCATGGAGTCCCTTGATTCCTTGCGCAAGCGAGAAGTGGTACGGCCTGAGTTTCTCGATCGGCTCATGAGTGAATACCTACCGCAGTTCCCTGGCTATTACGGGGAATTGGTGTGGATACTGATGATGATGGAGCAATGGATTTTGAGTTCGATGTTTGCGAATGGGCAGCAGCTAAAGTGCCAGACGGCGGTGACGGGCGGTGCGTCGGTTAGCCAACGTTAGACGGTGAAACCAGATGCTGGATGTGTTTTTCACAGTAGACGTCGAAATTTGGTGCGATGGCTGGCTTGATATCGACGCAAGATTTGCGGGCGCCTTCCGCAAGTACATATATGGCCCAACCCCGAAGGGGAATTTCGGCCTGCCGTACCAACTCGATGTATTGAGGCACCACGGTCTCGCTGGGGTTTTCTTCATTGAGCCGCTTTTTTCGACGCGCTTCGGTGACGAGGCTCTTGCAGAGATAGTCGGACTTCTTCTCGAAAGCGCCCAAGAGGTGCAACTTCATTTGCACACCGAATGGGTAGACGAGTCGAAAATGCCCCTACTGAAAGGTGCTCACACCAAGCGGCAGCATCTGCGGTATTTTTCCGGAGAGGAACAGTCTGTTCTAATCGCCGCGGGAATCAAGTTGCTAAAGAAGGCGGGCGCGTGCGATATCAACGCCTTCCGCGCAGGTAGCTTCGCCTTCAATGTTGATACCCTTAGCGCACTCGGCTCCAACGGAATCCCTTTCGACAGCAGTTATAACGCCTCTCTTTTCGGGCCTGATAGCGGCGTCATGCCAGGCATGACGATCGTAGATTCAATCGAATATCGCGGCATCTATGAGTACCCGATGACGGTGTTCAAAGACGGCACAGGATCTCTTCGCCACGTGCAGTTGACCTCCTGCTCCTACAAAGAAATTGAGGGGCTGCTCTGGCAAGCTCTGGAGGCGGGACGAAAATCGTTTGTTATTCTTTCTCACAGTTTTGAACTCCTCAACCAAACTAAGGACCGACCGGATGACGTGGTAGTCAAACGCTTTCGAAGGCTGTGCTCGTTTCTCGACCAAAACCGGGACTCTTTTCACTTACGCGGATTTAAGGGACTTGAGCCGCAGATCACATTTCGGCAACCCGCCCCCCTCGCTTCGCCGATTTGGAAGACGGGGGGCAGAATGATTGAGCAAGCTTATCGGAGGAAATACCGATGAGTCGCTGGCAATGCCGTCCGGTACCGCTTAAGTTTCAGTTGAGCGACTGGACTCTATTTAGCGTGTCGCTTTTGCTGCAGGTTCGGGTGGAAAGACCCTTCGACGAGACCTTGCCCGTGGAGCCTCAGGCGCCACCAACCGATGAACTCATGAAAGGTAGCCAAGGATTCATGGTCCGTGGCATGCCAATCGCTGCGGAGTTACCCCCGATCAGTCGAACCGGAGAGTATCTCTGCTACGTTCCACTGCAGTATCAGCATTGCTACATAGATCTTGGCTTATCTTTTGAAGCCTATCAGAAAAAGTTCTCATCGAAAGCGAGGTCTACGATCAATCGCAAGTTAAGGAAATACTCGGAGCACTGCGGTGGAACCATTTTATTGAAAACATACAAGTTGCCGGGCGAGATGCGGGATTTCTTCCGGTTAGCTCGCGTCGTATCGCAATTGAGCTACCAGGAACGGTTGCTCGACGCCGGGATTCCAGACTCAGAGGATTTCATCCGTCACGCGGAATTGCTAGCGGCCGATCAGCGTATCCGGGCGTACATTCTGTTTGATGGCGAACGACCGGTATCCTACCTATATTGCCCCGTACGCGATGGCATTCTCAACTATGCTTACCTTGGGTACGATCCTGATTACATAAAGATGTCGGTTGGTACTGTCCTTCAATGGCTTGCGGTCGAGCAATTATTCGGTGAGGCCCGTTTCCTGTATTTCGATTTTACCGAGGGAAAGTCAGAGCACAAACGCCTTTTTGCCACGCACCAACGACAATGCGCCAACATCTTCCTGGTAAAAAGAACTCTTCGAAACACGGTGGTCATATACAGTCACCTGTTGATGAATCGTTTCTCTGGGTGGATAGGCGCAACGCTCGATCAGCTCGGCGTGAAGGCAAAGATCAAGCGCTACTTACGCTTCGCAAGGCTGTGAAAGAAGAGTGCTTAGCCTCATGAACCACCTTGCCAAGAAACCATCATTGATGAAACGCGTACTTTCGGCCTGGAGTCGTCACGGTGCAGGCGGTTTCCTTCAACTCATAGGCAAGAATATTTCGTATTATTCAGGAGAGTTACAGTCTGGGCGCCTATTCCGAAAATCAGAGGAGGCTATCTCCGGGTTTGATATGGCCTACGGCGCAGAGACGGAGGGCATTCGCGAGGTGGGTTCCTTGGATATAGCATCAGACAACGCCAGGCACGCCGTTCGCTACCAACCCACGCCACATGAAGTCGCAAGCAAGATCCTCCATGGACTTCCCATTGATCACGGACAGTACACATTTCTGGACTTCGGCGCCGGCAAAGGAAGGATATTGCTGATCGCTGCCGAATTTCCATTCCAAGCAGTCATCGGCATCGAGTTCTCCCGCGAACTCTGCCAGGTCGCCAAGAACAATATCGGCAACATCGCTCATGAAATGCGGGTCGCATTAAGGATTGAGTGCCAGCATGCCGACGTTACCGTCTTCCCGCTTCCGGACACTCCTTTAGTATGCTATTTCTATAACCCATTTGATTCGGTAATCATGCAAGTAGTTATAGACAGGTTAGCAGCAAGCCTTAAGCACACACCCCGTGAAATCTACATTGTCTATGTCCATCCAGAACACCGTGCCTTGTTCGAGCTCGCCGGATGCTGGCAGATCGTGGAGGAGGATGAATTTCACGTCATCTATCGTGTCCGCCTATTGCAGCTGAGACCTGGGACGCCATGAAGGAGCAGCTCAAGCGTATCGCGCATGCCCTGTTCAGAGACTATCAGCTCAATCGCATCTATTACCTGGACATAGCGGCACCGAAACTCCTTTCGCCCGAGGAACTCCCGGGCAGGGCGGTCATCCGAGTTATTGAATCGTCACAACAAATCGCCGATTCACCGGATGAGCGTATACGCGACCATGCATGGTATGCCCACGAGCATGCACTTGGGTATGGTATCTGGGAGGACGATCATTTGACCTGCATATGTTGGTTCTGGACACCACAGCATCCAGGCATGCCTGGCAGATTCTCCGCTCTGGGCGAGAGTGATGCGGTCATGGTTGATCTTCTGACATCACCGCACTGCCGTGGAAATGGCTATGCCGTGGCTATCACGCGATTTGCTGCGATGGACCTATACCGCAGGGGATATAGCAGGCTGTGGACCTGGGTGTGGCACAGCAACGGCCCGTCGATACGCGTGTTCACCAAAACCGGCTGGACATACTCGCATTTATTAGCAGAGATCCAATTGCCAGGCATGCGTGATTACTTCAGCTTCAAGCTCCCAGTCATAAGAATATAGGTTCTTCTTGGAGATATAGCGCTGTGGTGAGGCAAGGGCATGCGTGTGAGCAGATTAGACCTAAGATGACAGTTGTTTGAAAGCATTTGCAATGAGTTTGCTTACCACCGCCCGGCTGTAATGTTCCAGGATTAAGTCCCTGCCGACTGCTCCCATTGCCTGTGCATCGCCCCGGTTTCGGTGCAGCCATGTCAAGGCCTCAAACCAATCCCCATCTGTAGTGGCGCCGAAGCCGATTTTTCCCTGAGACAGCACCTCCGCATTCATTCCGACCGGCGAAACAACAACTGGCAATCCGGTGCTCATATATTGCAGCATCTTGAAAGCACACTTGCCTCGGGTCCACTCCGTATCCGGCAACGGCATTAACCCGACATCCATTAACTGGAGTGCAGATGTCTCAACATCAGGATTCCAACGTTTAAATTCAACATTTTCAGGATCAAGTAGAGCGAAGCGCGGAGGCGCGTCGGCTACGATCAGCAAACGAGCATCGAACCTCGCCAGAAACTCTTTCAGTGGTCCTTCAATATCATAGAGATAGCCATAATTTCCACTGATGCCGGTCCAACCGATCGTAAACGGCCGCTCTAGATGTGATGGATGCTCTGCAGGTCTGAAACGGTCGGCGTCAATGGCGGTTGGGATGATGTGAATATTTCGTGAATAAGGAGCGAACCAGTCTGCGATGGTGCAATTACCGGCGAAAATGGCAGAGGCTTCTTGACCAAGCCTTTTCATAGTGCCGGGTCCGTCTGGGAGCCCTCTCCAGACTGCATCATCGACATCTAGAACGAAGGGTTTGCTCAAAAAGCGTTCAAGTGTGTAACGCCCCGGAATTAACTCCCGATTCAGCCAGATAATGTCTGCTAAGTGGCTGCCGAGGATGCCAGGAAGTCGTGTTGCCAATTTTCCAAAACGCCACAACCCCTGCATGGTTGAAAGCAAGATGTCGGGTGTCCTGTCTTTGACTGTCGAGGGTAGTCCAGCGTGCTTGTCGATGATCGGGATGTATTCTCGTACATTAATGTCTTCTGTACCGAGCGGAGCAATGTGCTGGCGAATCCGGAAACGTGCGGAGGGATCGTTACGCCCAGTCGTTAAGGCCGCCACTTTCATCATGCGTTCGACTTTTTAGTCATTTCACTTTTCCAAGAGACTTGTAAGCCTAGATGCTGTGGCCTTGATTTTTCCGAAAGCAAGTGCTTCTGGCCCGTCCGGAGAACCTGCTATATGCCATAGGAAAGTCAGAGACAATCCATAAGAGAGAACACCCATGGCGACAAGGCCGACTAACGGTGCCATGCCGGCAACGCTACTATGTACTGGAGTAATCCATTCTGCGGCGGCCTTTACCGAGACAAACATGGCCGAAGCGGCTCCAATCGGTCGCCAAAAGGCAGCAATCCAGTCGGCCAGTAAAAACTCCGGCAATGTTCGTCGCAGCGAAACCACATGACCAACGGAAATGGTTGCGGCCATGAGCGGGTATGCTATCTTTATTCCAGATAAACCATGGGCCGGAATCAGAATAATCGAAGAACCTATCAACGCGATTACACCTAGGACAGATACCAGTGCCGAAGTACGAGGAAGCCCTTGTGCCATATAGACATAAGATATCTGACTCATGATACCCAAGACAGCGCATGAAATCGCCAGAGGCCCAAGCAGTTCGGCTACTGGCATCCAGCGAGGGCCGAGAAGAACAATTACCAGCAGATGGCTCGTGGCTGCGATCCCAAAGGCTGCAGGGATCGCGAAAAGTCCGACCCCAGAAAGAATCTGGCGTAAGCCCCTACGTAGCCGTTGGGCATCACCGTTTAATTTTGAGAGGGTAGGAAATGCCGCTCGCGAAATTGCGACCATAGCCTCTCCGGGTGCTGTCGCGGCCAAATCCATAGCGACACTGTAGAATGCCAAAAGTGCGGGGCCTAAGAGTCTTCCAATAATTAGATCGTTTGCTCGCAACTGGAGATAGTAAAGTATTTGGATGATAAGCATCCACGATGAGAAACCCAGGATTTCATTTCTTTCCGCAAGCGAAAATCGAGGCCTAAACGGTGTGAGCATGTAGCTTAATCCAACACCAACGAAGCGACTCAACAGCATCCCCCACACCAATGCCCAGTAATTGCCAAGCAACAAGGCAGCAGTGGCAGCAGTAATAAGCGAGGTGATTTTTTTGCCGATGAGAATCAAGACCTCAGGTGCCATATTGATTTCCTTGCGGAACAATATGATACCGGGGTTACCAAAGCCTTGAATCAGGTTACCCAATGCCAACCAATTGATAACCGCTTCTAATCGTGGCTCTCGAAAATATCTAGCCGCCAGAGGTGCTACTAACCAGAGCGAGACAGTAATAGCAGCAGCAGCAATTAAGTTTAGCGTAAAGGCTGTATCCAAATGATTGCGGGTAAGGTTACGCTTTTGAATCAAGGCAGAGTCAATGCCGAAGGCGCCAAGAAGCTCCACAAGGGCAACGACAGGGGCGGCCATGGCGACTAGGCCGAAATCAGCAGGAATCAGGAGGCGAGCCAGTATGAGAGTGCTGATGAGGCCTAACCCTCTCTCCGAAAGCTTTGAGACAAGCATCCAGACGGCACCGTTTATAAACCTATCACTGATGTGACCTTCGTTGAGAGATTCTGGCGCTACAGATGAAGGTTGGACGGCCATAATTGATGATCTCATTCCTGCATAACTGGTTTAACTGCCATAGTCATTCACCCTTTGCGTCGCAGGAAAAAGCAAGTTTGATCACCTCGATGTATTTGATTAAGTTTTTTTGCTTTTTTTTGGAACTGCTTGATGTCTCGATCTGAAAAGATCGATGCGGTTGGATTGGTCATGTATGACCTCGAGTCTCTGAGGCCAGTGCCACGTCGGTACTGCTCGCTCGCCCAGAACTGCATCGCGTGGGAGTCTTCAAATAGAGATTCGAGAACGAAACCACATTTTTCAGCGAGGATACCAATCGTCTTTCTAGCGGGAATATGGAGATGGCGTGGTGCATCGAGTTGTACCCAGTACTCCCTGTAGGAAACCCAGGCCTCAGAATCAACTACCGGAATCCGGAGTAGTACGATTCCGCCGGGAAACAGAATTCGATGGATCTCCCGAAGTGCTGCAACTGGGTCTGCAAAATGCTCAAATGAATGATGCAGCATAACCATGTCGTATTGTTCGACGACTTGATTAAGTTCTTGGCGACGGACTGTTACGCCATTAGGGTAGGCGATGTCTTGGCGGAGATAAGGGTCTATCCCATTAAGACACCGAAATCCATAGGACGATAATTGCAGGAGCAGCCTGCCATTGCCACAGCCGACATCGAGTATCTTTGTACCTAGCCTTACCCCAGGTATGGAGAACCATACGGACATTTCTGGACAGCCCCAAATTAGGCGAGCCAACGCGCCAACAGGATTTTGCTCGCCAACACAGAACTGCATTCGTTGTTTTTTTACCCACGCACCGACACCTTCTGGTTTTGATGTTTCAAGCGGCGCTAGCGAGTAGTAACTTGAGGGATAGTGGCGATCCAGATCGTTGGGAATATTCTGGATTTGAAGACACTCACAGTGCGGGCATTGAAAATAGAGAAACTCTTCCCCGGTCGCGAACATCATTTCTCGTAATGAGATTGTCGGGGAATCTGTATCTTTGCAACAAATTCTACAGGTATTCATTTGCTCAGTGCCTTGGATGGAGAGTTTGGATATCATGGCGGAACATCAATTTTTCCCGCATCATTAGGACCGACACCATCTCTCAGTAATTTCCAGAGTGCTGCAGTATCAGCCACCGCTCAAATCTCAGGAACGCACCAGATTGATTGCGCAGCGCATTGCGAACCGCAATGGCGTTCGATCCCACGGCGTGAAGCGAGGTAGCTGAAATACATCAGACACTTGGCTTGCAGTCCCAGGCGACGTCGATACGGCGGCAGAGAACCCGAGGCGCCGCGCCATCCTTGCATGTCGTGGTGAAAAGTCTTTGCCCGGTTCGCCGTTTGGGTAGGCAAAGAGGGTGATGCGTTCGCCCAGCAGGGATTCCAGACGCTCACGGCCTCCGAGCATCTCTTCTTCCGCACGTGTGTCTGGCATGAGTTCAAGTATCGGATGGGTGTGTGTGTGGGCGCCGATTTCCATTCCCTGCATGCGCAGTTCCTGGACCTGGGCTAGTGTCATCATTAGATCGGAAACGGCGTGAACGCCATTTAGATCGGCAATTTCTCTCGCCACAGCGGTACGTCGCTCGTGATCGAAATACTTGAGTCGATCGAGCACGATGCCATAGGCCCCCACTCGCGACGCTCCATCAGTGATCTCGTGAATCCCGAGGTCGAACTTCTTCAGATCCAAGATGCCCTGTGGTACCCGCCTGAATGCTTCTATCACATCGTCGTTCCACATTCGTCTGCCGTCAAGAAACCCGGTAGCGATGAAAAATGTGGCGGACGCACCATAGCGCTTCAGGATCGGTGCCGCCACGCTCAGATTGTCCGCATAGCCGTCGTCGAAGGTGATGGAGGCGGCTGCGGGTGGCAACGAGCTGGACAAAAGTCGCCGCACCGCTTCGCTCAAGGGCAGAAGCTTGAAGTTGCCGGCAATCAGCCCGACCATCCAATCGAACTGAACGGCATCGGGCTCCCAGGGCAAATGAGGGTCGAACTCGGGGAGGATGCGATGAAAGATGAAAATAGACAATTTCGCCCGGGTGCCCGCCGGTGCCAGCGATCGCAAGAGAAGTCGTGTCAGCATTGTCATTCGGGCAGGTTCACGCCGCCGTCAGCAATTCTTTGCTGATTTGAGAAGCCATGCGAGCATAGAGAGGCGTCGCGTAGCGGACATAGCCGATGAAGTGCATGAACACGGTGCCAGTACGCCGACGATGAGGTGCGCAATATTTCGGATGCGGCAATACTCGCGCACCAGGCATGCTGGCGATGAGGACATTCGAGGAAAACTGCTCGCTCCCCCACTCAGACCAGCGATCAGGCAGCACCTGCTCCATACGGTGGGAAAATTCACGAACCATGGCGAAGTCTAAGGATGCCCTTGGATATCCCGCAAACCCGGCACAGCCTCGGACGTAACGGTATTCTGTCGAAGCCTCGATCTGATCCAGCAGCGACTCCGCCACCAACTGGACGTGGTCCCTGGCGCTAAGGCGAGGACGCGCCCACGCCGCAATCTCGCTGCAGGAAACGATGGTCATATCGTCCTCGGTCCCGAGCGTAAATGCAGTGCCGTCTTCCACCGCCGCCAGAACCTCCGGCAAGGGTTGGACCGCGACGGTGTCAGCATCCAATTGAATCACGTAACTGTCGCGGACGAAATCGGCAATCGCGCAAAAGCGTTCCCAGCAGCCTCCGGTGGGTATGCCGTCGCGCTGAAAGTTGCGCGCTTCGCACAATTCGACCCCGGGTACGTGACGCCGAATTAAGGCCCTATCCATCGTGTCCAGCGTCGAATCGGCAATGACCACTACCCGCGATGGCTCGGCGTAACGACAAAAAGACTTCACGGCGAGGAGGTAGGAATAGACATCCCGGTGCTGCACCATGGACAGGAGGGTATATTCGTGTCCCTGCAGTTTGACGGGTGGCGTTCGAAGAATAGAGCGCACTGCCAGGTTGAAGCGCAGTCGGTTGACCTTCTCGTAGATCCTCATATCAACTAGCGCTCGATCGCATTTGGGGCTGCGTCCGGCTCCGATTGACTGTCTGGCTCAATCCTCGGTGCGCTCCCCTGCGGAGAAACTGCGCTAACCGGCGGCGAGTTCTGGCCCGGCCCGCTTTTAACTTCCCAATAGCCGGCTCGCTCGAGCATCTCCCGCAATCCGGGCAGCGGATAACCCATGTCGTAGGCGACAGCCGCATGTTCGCGCGCATGCGGATAATCCTTGATCTGAAAGTAGGCCAAACCCAGATTGTATTGAACGTTGACATTGTCTGGTGCCAGTCTGCTTGCCTCTTGCAGTTGAGCCGCTGCTTCAGCAGACCTTCCTCTCTTGCCGAGATACAGTCCGAAGAGAACCCTGACAACTGGATCGTCTGGCGTGAACTGTACGGCTCGCAAAAACGCGCATTCAGCAGAAAATCCGGCCCCGGGGGGCTTGTCACTCCCAACCAATTGTGAAAGTCGATCTATTGCTGCCAAGGCTCTCGGGCTGTTAGGAAATATCTTCAGCGTGTACACGAACTGAAACCAGACATTTACCCTGTTCCGTTCCTTTGAATTACCCATGATTTTTTCTGGATAATTAAAATGGGTATTTTCGACCAAATCTTTGTTTGCCTGCGTGGTCCTCCGGTAGTCGTAAGGTCCATTAATATAAGTTCCCGCGTTGTTGATCATGGGACCGCAGATTCTTTCGTTGTACACTTCCTCTGCGTATGAATTGGAAGAACACAAACCTAGAATGGTAAAGATAGCAACAGGGAAAAGTGTCAAAAGATTTGAACGATTCATTCCGCATTTCCTCCCTGTAATTAAGTGCATCTGCCATTCAATGCAAAGGGCAATTTATTCGACTCAACGTGAACGGTAGACCACAACTAAAGGATTTGGTGTGATCAGTTTTTTTAACACTGTTACTGGCAACAGAGGGGCAAGGCCTAAAGCCAACACCACGGAACTGAGGACACTAGGCTCTGGATCAGGCCGCCAAATAGCGATCCATTCTGGTTTTGGGGAATACAGCACAACGTCGTTAGGACTCATAAATCGATTCGGACTAGTCGCACTCTTTGGATTGAAATAGAATGCGACGTTTTTGCGCGGAGGTGCGCCGATTATTCGACTGCAGTCTTGTCCCGACCATTTGCAGTATTGCTCGGTCAAGTGGGCGGTGTAGGGGTCCGTATACACAGGACCCGTTGATCGGCTCAGATAATTCACCAGTTCGCGCTCTGAGAACCGGGGATTTTTGTTATCCGCCAAGATGCATAGGAAATTAACTCCAATAACCGCGCCAATCAGGATTATTGTGAATTTTGGTCGTTTATAAAACAAAATAATCTTGACCCAAATCGCGGTGGCAATAAGGAAGAAATACGTGGAAATCATGTAGTAACGTGCTAACAACTTCAATCCTTGAAGGGCGAACATCGCAAACAGCAGACAAATCGCGCCTGCCAACGCCAGCAGCCATGCCAATGATTTCTCTCGGTTTGCCGGATCCCAAGATTCAGTAGGAATGCGCAATGGACGTAACGCCCAGATTGCAGCCGGGATTACAAAGTAGAAAGCAAGCGAAAATTCATGCTTCGTGAGAAGCATAACGATAGGATCAATCCATTTGGCAATATGCAAATTGCCGCTGTCATCAAAGTGAAAAGGCGGTACGACGATTCTGTCATGTATGGCCACGCCCACCATTGATAGGTGATATCGGTAAAAGGCATCTCCTGTAAGCAAACCATAATAGAGCATCTCCATGCCCCAGATGACAGAAAAGCCAAGCGCCATCATCCAATAATGGCGGCGCGGCATGGCGAAGCCCAGCAGGAAGAGAATTCCGTAAAATATGACCAGCGCTACGGCGGTTTCGTGGGTGATGAATGCGAGCGCAGCCATCGCGCCGGCGCCGAACAAAGACGACAAACGGTCGACTTGCTCGCAGGATGTTGCGAACAGCCAGAACGAGGTCGCACAAAAGAAAAGTTCAGGCACGTCGGCTGATGGAATCGTGGCCATTAACGCAAACAGTGGCACTGTCGCGATGGCGAGCGATGTGATCAAGGCAAACCCGAAGGAAAAGCGTTTCGCCAGTGCTATGTAAGTGATGCTCAGGGTGCCAAGCCAGTAAAGGCAAGTAGGAAGGACAACGGAAAATTCGTTTTTTCCAACCAAACCCATTGCGATGGCAATCGGAATACCAACGGTCGCTCGGGCGGTACCGAAATGCCCGGCAACGTAAGGAAAACTATCAAGCCACCCCAAGCCAGACTGAAGATAATAGCCATCATCACTGGCAATAAAGCCTATCCAACTGAAAGAAAGGACAGCGGAGGCAACCGCAACAAGTATTGCCAAGTACCAGTAGTACTGTCCAACATAGACAGAATGGGCCCGGTGTGACTTGGTAACGACAGAGGCGTCCGACGGCATATTGCAAGATTTCAAGATTGCACTCCCTTCGACAGCCAGCTCAAATCCAGCCCGCGTCACTGCCGAGCGATAACGACGATGCCCCCCGCAATAAGCGCCAATCCGATGAAATATCCGTAAGAAAGCTTTTCGCCGAAAATCACACTTGCCAGCAAGGGTGTGAAAACAAAAGAGAGTGCAACAAACGGATACGCTTTAGACAGCGGGATAGACCGTAAAACCCAGAGCCACAGAACGGTCAGCCCAAGGTAAATGACTAAACCACAAATAAGATAAACGCTTAGATAGGCCAATGGTCCATTGGCGGTGTCTATTTTTAGCGTGGACTTCGCAGCCAGCTTAAACATGATTTGACCGCAGGCCATTCCCCATGCGTACCCGACCATAATCCAGATCACGCTCATAGTCATGTGTTTGACCTTTATTAAATTGAAGTAGCTGCAAGCGACCTAGAATCGACTGGCGATTACTCACGCGGTTCGGGCTGGCAAACTTTCTCTGCTGCCACTCCGCTGCCGTTCCCCTCAGCGGTCATGCACGACGGGCTATCGCTGGGTCCACTATATGGTTGGACCATTGCAATGTGCCTGGCCAATTGAGTAACCAAGTTTAGGTTTCTCCTCAGCTTCAAATGGACATTGATGAGCACACCGAAGGAAATAATATTCCACGTGTAGAAAATAAGATCCGCACCTCTCCCGATTCCGAGTTTATTGGCCAAGCTAGTAGCTTGCTCTGGAAGCCAAACGAAATATATGCCCGCGACAATGACGAAATAGAGCGGCATACGAATGAGTCGAGAAATTCCGGACTGTGTCAGGACATAGACCCAGGTACCGAGCAGCGCGAATGTTAAGAGTAGTTTTGCAATCATTTGTCCAACCTTCCGACCACAATGTCGACAATGATATTGATGGCGTTGGACGCCCGTTGCCCTTTCGCCATTGAATAGTCCGTGTAGCGAACTGTATTGCCAACCTCGGCATATTTCATCTGGTTGCGCGCAATCTGTTCCAGTATTTCCGACGCATGTGCCATTCGGTTCTGATGTAAATCTATAGCCGCCGCTGCTTTCCGGGAGAGTACTCGTAGACCATTGTGCGCATCGGTCAGACTTAGTCCCGTTGTCAGCCTCGTGAATAACACTGCGCCATACAAGAGCATTCGGCGGCTGAAGGCGATGTTTATCGCACTACCCATGAAGCGGCTGCCCAATACGACATCAAGGCCATCCCGTCGCATTACAGCCAGCATGCCTGGCACATCTTCGATTTGATGCTGCCCGTCTGCATCGAACGTCACTATAAACTTTGCATCATTGCGGAGTGCAAACGTAATACCAGTTTGGAGGGCTGCTCCTTGCCCTAAGTTTATTGGGTGACTGAGCACGATAGCCCCCCCTTCGGCTGCTCTCTGCGCAGTCTCGTCACTCGAGCCATCGTTGATTACAACAACATTTTTGAAAAATGTTCTGACCTGTTGCACGATCTGACATATGACCTTGCATTCATTGTAGGCAGGAATGATGATCCAAACCCCGCTAACGTTTTCTGTATTCACATGTCCTCCCGCGCCCCGCAGCCCGCGGGCCGTAGCTATGCCCGCGCACCGGCGCCGATCAGGCGGATGTCGGCTTCGACGCGATGGCCATTGGTGAATTTCCGCGTGTCGATCAGCATGACAGCACCCAGTGTCGATGCCCACACGAGGTAAAAGATAGAATAGCTTTTTCCATCTCAGTCATTTTCATTTGCGCTCTCCCTAGCATTTTGCGATCGACACAGATGTACCTAGCTCATTTTCCCGAGGCACCTGGGGAATCGTTGCTGGGTTTTTCATGAGCAGATATTCTTGGAGCCAACGCTTGGCGACCATGACGAGTAATAGGATGTCGTACGGTAGATCGAAATAGGCCAGGCTGAGAAAGGCCCCGCCAACGGCATAGCCGACCAAGCTGACTTGGCACATGGCCCCGAGGTGTTTGCACCAGAGGGTTTCAGGGGTTTTTCCGCCTTGGGTCATCAACCAGTTGGCCGAGCGCCAGACCGACCACCAGATCGCCAGGAACAGGAACAACCCGATGAAGCCGTGCTCTCCCAGCACCTGAAAGTAAATGCTGTGGGCGGCGTGAAGATCGTCTGGGTTGGGCGCATACATTGCGAATACTTCAGGCGTGTATATGGCAAAACCCCCGCCTGAGAAATGGTTTTTTGCCAAATTCCATGCCATCCACCAGGCATTGATGCGTCCCATCGAAGATGCATCGTTCTCATAGTTGACAATGCTGTCCATCCGCTGATCCCAACTCTCCGGCATGAATGCGACGAGTAATCCGCCAACCGCAACTAAGGCGATGCCGAACAGCACCTTGCGCGGACTCTTCAACCACAGATATAGCGACATGGCGCCTGTGGCTAACAGGGCCCCGCGCGACTGCGAGCCAAAAGCTGCGGCAGCCGAGAGCGCCATGGCTGCTGACATGCCATGCTTGACCCAGAATGTTTTTGCCTGCAACTGAACGAAACGCATCAATGGAATGACCAGAATGATTGCCAGCGCGATCTCATTGTTTCCGCCGATAAAGCCGCCCGGCCCCCATACTCGGAAGTCCCCCCCCGTGGTGAGCGTGAAAATCCCTCCCTTGATCCCAAAGAAGCCGATGGAGAAAACAACGATCCACATAAGTAGTTCTATGTGACGCTTGGTGTACAGCAGCATCAGACTCACCAAAATCATGAAATCAATTTTCAAGACCTTCTTGAGCATTTCGGTACTGCTCTCGACGTTAAATGAAAACGGGAAAGTAATGCATATCCATGCCACGAACAACACAAGGAAAATCACCGCCGGATCAACGAAGGGCGACCGGCGCTCTTTAGTGAACAACAGCCCGACAAGGGTCGCCACCGCTGGCACCGCTGCGACCGGAAAATCTCTGGCAAAACCCCACGCAAGCCCTTGGGGCGTCATGATGCTGGTCCAGGTCCACAACAGCACACCAATCCAAGGTTGCCGCAATGCGATGAGGCTGCCGGCAAAAACGATAGCGATTAGAATGACGTCTCTCACGATTTCACTTCACCCAAGTAACTAGGCATGGCCCAGCCGGAACCCTGCCAGCCGTCGGGAATTCCTGAATGGGCACCAGCCTTCCGCTCACGATGTTGCAACCTCATGATCGACCTTGACCCTGCTCACGATGTAGCGAAACTTTCCGGAGGCTTCAGGCATCAGTCGATCGACGATCTCGACCTGTATGGCCACGTCCTTTCCCAGTCGCTGTTTCAAGGCCGTAATGATCAGCCTGACATTGTCTTGTTGAAAGGCCGGCCCTGTTTCGATCTGCACGCGCGTTAGATCGAGACTTTCCTGGATCACCTTGAACGCCTCTATTCCGGGAACATCGCGCAGTACGTAGATAAGCGCCAAGCCATGCATCACGGTGCCGTCCCGTGCCACAATGAAGTCGGTGGTGCGGCCCTGGATCTCGCGCAGCATCGGCAGCCCCCGGCCGCAGGCGCAGTTGCCGTCGTCGAGCACCGCGACGTCGCCTGTGCGATAGCGGATGAAGGGAAAATCCCCGGTAGCCAGATGCGTCACCACGATTTCGCCGGCCTGCCCCGGCGGCAGCACTTTTCCCGCCGCGTCGACGATCTCGACGATAACGTCCTCGGCGGTGATGTGCATGCCGCCCGCGGAGCACTGGTGGGCGATAAAGCCGGCGTCGCGGGCGCCATAGCCGTCTGCGACCCGACAGCCGAAAACCGTAGTGATTGTTTCGCGCTGCTCATCGTAGAGTCGTTCCGAGGTGACGAACGCGACCTTGATGCCCAGATCATTCATACGAATACCGCGTTCTTCGGCATGTCGCGCGATGTGTGACAGCGCCGACGGATAGCCGAAGAGCATCTTCGGCCGACGCGCTCGGATGCGCGCGATGAAGTGATTCAGCTTGGACTCTGACATATCGAAGGCCGGCAACAGTTCGGTGCGCAACAGCCCATCGCGTAGCGCTCGAATTCGGTCCTGGGCGCTCAATTCGATCGGTGAGCCCCACACCACGATTTCCGGATCGCCGATATCGACATCCCACCAGCGGGTAGCCCGCCATTTAGCGGCGACGTCGTGGCTAACGCGCTCGCCGATGAAGAAAATGAGCGGCTCGCCGCTGGAGCCGCCAGTGTTGAAGCGCGTCAGTCCGCTCGCATCTTCCGACTTGAGCGCTTCCAGGTTGGCACGGATGGTTGGTTTGTCGAGAAATGGCAGACGTCCGAGGTCGACGAGCGAGCGCAAGTCGGCGGCAGCGAAGCCGATCTGGCGAAAACGCTGTCGATAGTAGGGATTGGCCCGCTGCACGCGGGTCAGCAGGGCGCGCAGCCGCTCCAGACGCAGCTCTCCTAGTCGAGCGCTGTCCCACCATTGGGAACGCTCCAGCGATTCGCGCAGAACAAGCGTTGAGTGCCGTTTCAGGCGCTCCTGCAGGGGGAAAACCACCCCGGAGATCAAAGCCGTATAGGTCGAACTCATTCAGTCCGCTCCCCGAAACGGCGCATCGCAAGCCGCAGGACGGAAGCTCCGGGCCCCGCCTGTGCCGGCAATTTGCTGAAATTCCTGGACCAGGGCATCGACTCGTTGATCCCAGGTATTTCTAAGTGCATGGTGGCGGATCGAGGCGCGATCCCAGCGGCGGCGCAAAGCGCCGTCTACGGCCAACAGCAGCGCTGCTGCATCATCGAACGGGACGATCGTCCCCAAGCGAGGGTCGCAGACCACCTCAGCGTTGCCGCCGACGTCGGTGGTGACCACCGGCAAACCACAGGCCATCGCCTCAAGTAATACGTTCGCCCAGCCTTCGTTACGCGACGACAGTACGAAAACGTCCGCCGCCGACAACGGCAGTTTGAGATCCTCCGCGGGCAGCGCGCCCAGGAAGCGCACGCAATCCTGCAAGCGCAGCGAATTTACCAGGGCTTTCAAGCGCTCGGTCCAATCGCCCTCCGGGCTGGCGCCGCCGACGATCAAGTACTGCAGCCCTGGAAAGGCAGCTCGCAATGCAGGCAGGCATTCAATCACCCGGTGAAAGCCCTTGCGTTCCACGAGTCCGCCGACAGTCACCAATACCGGCGCCTTCGATGCAAGTCCGAGGGTACGGCGCGCTTCGCCCTTCTCGATAGGAACGAATTTTTCAACGTCGACACCGTTGCCCACCACCCGAACGTTGTCCGGGGAAATTCCCAGCGACAAGGCGATCCGGCGCAAGGATTCCGATACAGAAAACACCTTTTTCGCCTGCTGCAGCCCACGCCGGATTCGACGCCGGAGCACCGGATCGCGGGCATGGCGAGTCTCGGTGCCGCGCAAGGTGATTGTCACCGGCACACCCAACCAGCGGCCCAGCAGGCCGGCGGCATAGCCCTCAGGGTAGGCGAAATGCGCGTCGATGATATCCAGACGTCCCTCCCGCTTCAGCTTCGACAGGCGCGGCAAGGCGCCGAGCGCCATGAACGCTCCATCGAGACGCTTGAGAACACCGGGCACCGACAGGAAGCGGGGATGCCAGACATCGAAGCCCTGCTGGCTCTCGAAGGCCGGCGCACCCGGGCGGAAGCCGGGTCGCAGGCGGCGCAGCAAGCCTTGAAAAGGAAACCACGGCACGGGCGACACCACCGCAAGAGGCAGCCTGCCACCGACGCGAAACATGCGCTCGCGCACGAACAAACCCAGCCCCGGCTGCCGCTCACTCGGAAAGAGGCTGCTGAACACGACGATGTGCGGGCCGGAGTCACGCTGTTGCATGCAAACCTCTGTTCAGCAGGCCGCCATAAACCGCGCGGTAGCGGTCGACGCTGGACGTCCAGTTGCGCTCGCGCTCGACGAATTGTCTACCCGCGCGGCGCAGATCAGGCCAGCGCTCACGCTGCGAGAGCAGACAGAGCAGCGAGTCTGCGAGCGATTCCACGCTGCCGGCACGAAACAGGACGCCGGTCTCGTCATGGCGGATCAGCTCACGATGCCCGCCGACGTCGGAAGCCACGAATAGCCGTCCCTGCGCCATTGCTTCCAGCGGCTTGAGCGGCGTGACCAGTTCGGTCAGGCGCATCGAATGTCGGGGGTAGGCCAGTACGTCGATCAGCCCGTAGTAGCGCTGCACCTCATGGTGCGGCACGCGGCCGGTGAACACCACCTTGTCCGCGATCCCGTGCGCTCTGACCTGTTCCTTCAGCGCTGCTTCTTGCGGCCCGCCGCCGACCAGCAGCAGACGGATCTCAGGCATGCGCTGCAGAATCCGTTGCAGCGCCGCCACCAATAGATCGAGGCCTTCGTAGGCGTAGAAGGAACCGATGAAACCGACAACGGTGCGCCCGGTCAAGCCGAGTTCCGCCTTGAGCTCCTCGTCCGGCTCGCGGCCGACAGAAAACGCGTCGATGTCGACCGCGTTCGGGATCACCGTCACCTTGTGCGCCGGAATGCCGCGGGTGATTATGTCGTCACGCAGCCCGTCGCAGATCGTGGTGACATGATCGGCGCGCTCGAGTGCCCAGGTTTCCAAGCGCCGGCTGAGGCGGTAGCGCGCGCTGGCTTCGCGCGTGGTGCCGTGGTCGACCGCTGCGTCTTCCCAGAACGCGCGTACCTCGTACACCACCGGCAGTCCCAGACGCTTGCCGACGCGAAGCGCCGGGATGGCGTTGAGCACCGGGGAGTGCGCGTGCAGGAGATCAGGTCTAACCCGCTGAGCGACTTCTTGCAGGCGGCGCTCGACTTGACGCATCAGCTGCAACTCGTTCAAGCCCGCCCAGTTCAAAGTGGAAGCTAATGACGGTGTGCGGAAGAAATGCCAGCCATCGACCTCCTCCTCCGCCGCGCCGCAGGCGACGTGCTTGGGCGTGGTGAGATGGAAGGTTTCCCAGCCGAGCGCGCGCTGCTCGCGGAGGATGGACAGCGTGCGGAAGGCATAGCCGCTGTGCAGCGGGATGGAGTGATCGAGGATATGGAGGATGCGCATGGCGTGCTCTGTTCGCGGCGTCAGGATGCCAAGCGCACCGAATCGCTCACGCTCTCGACGCCTTCGCCGTGCAGGCACTTGCGTACAAAGGCTTCGAACATCAGCAGCGACCAAATCGGCGCGCTGTGGTCCCTCCTTCCCGTTTCGTGATCTTCGATGATGCGCCGCAAATAGGCCTGGTTGAACATGCCGGTATCGACAAGTTGCGGCCCCAGCAGCGCTTTACGCACCCGCGCCTTGAGCGGGCCGCGGAACCAGCGCGCCAACGGCACGGCGAAGCCCATTTTCGGTCGGTAGAGCACCTCGTGAGGCAGCAGCGGTTCCATGGCCCTCTTGAACAGAACCTTTCCCTCCTGTCCCTTGACCTTGAAAGAGGACGGCAGGGTCGCCAGCCATTCGACAAGCGGGTGATCCATGAGCGGCTCGCGCACTTCCAGGGAATGCGCCATGCTGGCGCGATCCACCTTGGTGTTGATGTCGCCGACCAGATAGGTCTTCAGATCGAGATATTGGATCAGCGCCAGCGGGTCGGTGGTTCCGGCGCGGGCCGCGTGGCCGAGGAACAGGTCGAGCGCGTGATAGCCGCCCAGCTCCGACTTGAAGCTCTTGCTATAGAGCTGCCGGCGCATCGCGTTGCCCAGAATCGAGACGGAATGGAAGTATGCCTCCACAGAGTCGCGCGCCATGGCTTCGAAGGTGGTCTTGGCCCGGAACATTCTGGGCGCCCAGTCGGCCTTTGGATAGACCCGGCCGAGCATGCCGAACAGGGGCCGACGCAGCCCGGCAGGAAAGGACGCACGCATGCGTTCCTCCATAAGGTGCATGCGGTAGCGCCGATAGCCGCCGAAGTTCTCGTCGCCGCCATCGCCGGACAGAGCCACCGTCACATGCTTGCGTGCCAGTTGGCAGACGCGATAAGTGGGGATGGCGGAGCTGTCGGCATAGGGCTCGTCGTAGAGCAAGGCCAGCGTGTCGATCAGATCGAAATCGTCGCTCGCCACCTGCTCCACGTGGTGGCGGGTGGCGTAGCGATAGGCCACCGTTTGAGCGAATTCGGTTTCGTTGAAGGCACGCTCGGCAAAGCCGATCGAGCAGGTGTTCACCGGCTCGCGCGAGATACCGGCCATCAGCGCCACCACCGCGCTGGAATCGACCCCGCCGGAGAGGAAGGCACCCAGTGGCACTTCCGAGATCATGCGCAGCTTCACCGACTCTACGAGGCGCGCGGTCAGCTCGGCGCAGGCATCCCGGTGGCTGATCGGGTTGTCGAGGCTGAAATGCACGTTCCAGAATTCACGGGGCGATGGCAAGGGCCGTCCACGACGCAGCGTCAGGGTATGGGCAGGCGGCAGCTTCTTCGCACCCTTGAAGATGCTGCGCGGCTCAGCGACGTAGCCGAGGGCGAAATATTCTTCCACGGCGAAGGGGTCAATTCGGCGCGACAGGCCGCCGTGGGCAAGGAGCGCCTTGAGCTCGGAAGCAAACAGGAAGGTGCCGTCGGACAATTCCGCATAGAACAGCGGCTTCACGCCGAGCCGGTCGCGCGCCAGAAACAGGATTTCACGGTTGCGGTCCCAGAGGGCGAAGGCGAACATGCCGCGGAAGCGACCGGGACACGCCTCGCCCCAGGCCTCCCAGGCGTGGACGATTACCTCGGTATCGCTACGCGTATGGAACACGTGCCCCAATGCCTGCAGTGCCGGGATCAGTTCCTGGTAGTTGTAGATCTCGCCGTTGAATACGACTGCCACCGAGCCGTCTTCGTTGAACAGAGGTTGCTGGCCGCTGGCGAGATCGATGATGGAAAGGCGGCGATGGCCGAGGCCGATACCCGGCTCGAGGTGCATGCCGCCCTCGTCCGGTCCGCGATGGAACTGGCTCTGGTTCATGCGCGCCAGGATTTCCGGCGATACCTCCCGCTGGCCGCGCATGTCGAAGATTCCTGCTATTCCGCACATTTCATTGTTCCGGTTCGTACAATATTCGCGCAACAGTCACGCCGCCCGGAGGCTGCTCAGATACAGTTGCTGGTAACGCTGAACCATGCAGCCAAGGCTGAACAGCCGCTCGACGCGCTCGCGCCCTGCCCGACCGGCGGCGTGCGCCGCTTCGTGGTCGGCGGCATAGTCCACCAAGCGCTGCGCCAGTGCCTCGGCGTCGGCTGCCGGTACCAGTTCGCCGGTCCGCCCGGCATCGACCAGCTCGGCATTGCCGCCGACCCGGGTGGCGATCACGGGCAGGCCGGTTGCCATCGCCTCGAGAATGGTGTTGGAGATACCTTCCGCCAGCGAGGGCAGCACAAAACAGTCGAGTCCGCGCAGGATCGCCGCCACGTCGCTGCGCTCGCCCGGCAGCCACGCCAGATCGGCTACCCCGGCGCGCCCCAGTAAGGCTTGTACCTCGACGCGCAGCGGACCACCGCCCACCATCACCAGCCGCAACTTATCCTTCAGCGCCGGGGCTATTTGCAACGAACGGATGAAGGCGCGCGTCAGGGTGAGCGGATCCTTGACCTGCTGCATCCGAATCACGGTTCCGACTAGCCACATCGACGGATCGATGAAAGGACAGCCTTCAACCGGCTCTCGGGCTGCGTTCGCGGGGTGGAAGCGTGTCGCGTCGACGCCGTTGTAGATTTGCACCACACGCTTTCCCGGTACGCCGACTCTGCTCGTCAGATAGTGCTCGAGGTCGCGGGAAAGCGCTATGTATTGCCTCACGAATGGCCGGTACAGCCGCCGCAACCACCGGTATTTGCGACTGGACCCGTCGAGGTCGCCGATGTCGCGACCGTGCTCGCCGTGGATACGCATCGGCACCCCCGCCGCCCACGCGGGCAGTGCAGCCTCCAGTGCAGCCAGATTGCGGGTATGCACGATGGCTGGTTGCAGCTCGCGGAACAGCCGATACAACTGAGGGTAGAGGCGAAGGCCGTGTCCGGGCGGCTTATGCAGCGCGCTGAAGCTGACGCCTTCACGCACGATGCGGTGCCGAAAGTCGGTGATCTCGGTCAGAGCGATTACCGCGTGTCGAAAGGGTTCATTTGGCATGTTATTGATGAGATTGACGATGCCGTTTTCCAGCCCGCCGACGTCAAAGCGATATACGATATGAGCGATGAGCGGGCGCGGGTCCCGTGGCGATCCGCTCATCGCAAATCCCTGGTCTTGCGCAAGGCGATCTCGACCGCCTGCGTTGCATCGTTGAGGAACTCGGCGAGCGTCGCCTCTGCTTCGCCAGGCTTGCCTTTCGGCGTGTACACGATTACCACGGCGGAATCGTCGCCGCGACCGCGCAGGCGGGAAAGCGAGGTGTAGGCTTTTGCCCAGCCGTCACTGGCGGTGAGTTTCCCGTCTACCCAGTACCATTGCCAGACGACCATCCGATCCCCAGTTGCGCTGCGGAGTTCGGCGGTGCGCACGCTTAGCGGCTGACCACCGAGCAATACCTCCAGCGCCCCCCCCCTTACTTTTTCCCAGCGCGGATCGCCACTTCCGACCAAGTCGTTTATCGAACTCACCAGCTTGCGCTCGTAGCTCTGATTGCGGTAGTAACCGATATACAGACCAACGGCGGCATCGCCTCGGCGGTAGCTCTGATGGACTTCGGCTGACGGATTTTTGTATTGCGGCCGCCAGTCGGTCAAGCCGCCTTGCGCTGGCAGCCAGCTGCCGATCGAAGCTATTTTGGCGAACCGTGGCGGGCGCGCGCCATAGCTGCGTTCGATCGCCCAGTCGCCTGACTTCCACACTCCCGACAGCACCGCGACGGCGGCAACGGCCAGCCACAGCCGCGCCGTAGGTACCGTTGGGCTGCTCTGCCGTTCCGGGACCTGCGCCGCCTGCCTAGCGGCGGCGCCATCTTCGCGCCAGCGCGCGCCGATCCAGAACATCGCCGCCATCACCAGCCCGAAGAAGATCCAGCCATAGATCAGATGATCAACACCGGTAGCCAGCCTGTTTCCAGAAATGTCTCCGATCATGACGATCAGGTATGCCCTGACCCAGTTGGCGAAAATCGGCACCACAAATGCCACGCACACAAAGATGAGCCGGCGCATCAGCGATCTATAGTTGAGGTATGCGTAGAGCGCACCCACCATCAGCGAGGCGATCAGATAGCGGACGCCGCTGCACGCTTCCACAACCGACCAGTTGCCGGAGGGAATGGAAAAACTCTGGCCCTCCCGGTAAACGGGAATTCCAGTCAGCTGCAAAGCAAACACGGTGAAATCGGCCGTCCACGCCATCAATTGTGGCAGCATGAATTCGCCGATCGGCACGGCGAAGAACAGAAAGCACAAGGGGAACGCGATCGCACGAGCCACCTGGGTGCCCAGAACGGCGGGTACGGTCAGAACCAGCATCGCTACCAAGGCTAGCTGCGACAGACTGTTGACGCTCGCCAAGCCGCCGAGCAGCCAGGCCAGACCGCCCACCGCCATCGGTAGCAGAGCCCACCAGCCGGGGCGCGGCGCCAGCGCCGCGAGCCGTACCCGCTCGCGCCAAATCAACCACAAGGTGATCAGCGGCACCACGAAACCGTGGGCGAAGGTTTCCGAGCGCTCCCAGATCGACACCATCGAGGCCGCCGTGCTCCAGTAGCAGACGAGCAGCCACAGCAGGGCGAAGGTCAGCGCAGGCAGCGCAGCGCGCCATCGGCCGTTGATGGCCTTCGTCGCGCTCAGACCGATTTCGGTGGGGGGGTTAGGAATCATGTCCATGCCTAGCCAGCGGCACAGTCGTGTGAATGCTCGTATCGAGATAAGGATCAAGGCGCTTCAGGTGAGCCTCCCAACAGTAGCCGCCGAGTGCGCGCTCGCGTGCGGCGCGGCCCATCGCCAGCGCGCGGCCGGGCTCCCGCAGCAGCGCATCGACACGATCAGCAAACGTGGCTGCGTCGCTAGCGACGTCGAAGTCCCGCCCTACCACGGCGTCGATGCCGGTGGCGCAGGTCTGCGCTACGACCACCGGGCGCGCCATCGCCATCGCTTCCAGCACCTTGTTCTGTACGCCGCGGGCAACCCGCAACGGTGCAACCACCACCGCAGCGTGCTGTAGGTAGGGCCGCACATCAGGAACCGTTCCTGTGACCACGACGTGCTCTCCGGCCAGCGCCCGCACCGAAGGTGCCGGATTCATCCCGACAATATAAAAGCGCGCCGCGGGATGATGCAGACGCACGGCCGGCAGGACTTCGCTGACGAACCAGACTACGGCATCGATATTCGGCCAGTAGTCCATTGCCCCGGTAAATACCAGCGGCAGGTCACCGTCCGGGTAAGGCGAAGAAGGCCCGCTGGACGCGGCCTCGGGCGAGAAGTACTCCGAGTCGACACCATTGCACACGACCTCGATATGCGCGCGACAGTTCGGTGCGAGGCGGCGGAACAGATCCACCTCGGCCTCGGTGACGAAGAACGAGGCGCTGGCGCGCTCCGCCACCGCGCACTCGAACGCCAGTAGGCGCTTTGCCTCACGCCGGAGCAACCAGGATAGTGGCCACGAGTGTTTGCGGCTGTACTGTGCCCACTTGGCGGAGTCGACATCGACGAAATCGACCAGAAGCCGCAATCCATCGATGGCGGTCGCGTATTGCGCCATGGCGGAGGAAAACACCACCGCGGTGTCGATGCGCTGCTCCCGTACCGTGCGTTCGACCCACGCCCGCATGCCGGCGTCGCGGTAATAGGGCAGCGTCATGGCCTCGCCGCTTGCCAGTCCGGCCAGACTGCGCAGTCTGGCGAATCGCGGCTGCAGTCGCACCACATGCAGCCCGGCGCAGAGCTCGCGCACGGCATCGATATAGCCTTCATCCTGCGGATCGTCGACGAAGGTGCCGAGAAATACCCGATGGTCCGCCGCCAGATGTTTGAGCAGGTGATAGGAGCGCACCTTGTCGCCCTTGTTGGGAGGGAAAGGCAGCCTGTGTGCCAGAAACAGCAGATCGCGCATGACCATTGCTCAGCCGAGGTTGCGCACGATGAAGGGCCCGAGCCACTTGGCCACGGCGATCGGCATGCGCCGCCAGGCCTCAATGAGCAGCCGGAATCTGGGGTTATTCGGATTGTTCTGCGGAACGTTGTCGCAGCGGTAGAGGCGGTATTCGTAGTGCAAGGGCTTGGGCTCGAAGCCCCAGTTCTTCTTGAAATCGAAGGAACCGGTGCTGCGCTTGCTGCGCCCGTAGTCGAACACCCTGCAGCCGCGCTCGCAGGCTCTGCACATCAGTTCCCAGTATTTGAAATCGTTGCCTGCGAGTTCGCGCGCGGCGAGAAGATCCCCGGCATAGTAAGGCAGCACTTCGTCGCGAAAATAGAAGCTCATCACGCCACTTACCGGCCGCCCCTCCGCATCGACGATGATCATGACCTCGCAATCGTCGCCGAACACCGCCTTGAGGCGCTCGAAATAGCGCCTGGGCAGCGCCGGCGTACCGTGGCGATGGACATTATCGGCATAGAGAGCGAAAAAACGTCCGACATCGGCGTCGATCTCGCCCTTCAACCCGGCCTTGATTCCCTTGCGTACCATGGCACGCTGCTTGCGCGGGATCGCGAGCATGTTGTCCGCGGCCTCGGGCAGGATTTCCTTGCGGAAGGTGACGTAAAGATCTTGCTGCGGCCAGTCGGCGTGCTTCGGAGCGCGATTGCGAAATTCCAGGAAATCTGCGCCGCACTGCAAGGCCAGCCGCTCCGCCTCTGCCTCCAGCGCGCCCTGCGCCATGGCATCGGTCGAGGCGATGCCGCCATAGACGCAAAATGGCAAGGACGCCAGCGAATTTCCGAACAGCCAACTGTTCACCCGAGCCAGCGGCAGTACTCCGCAGATCTCGCCACCGCGTTCGGCGTAAAGGAAGTGGGCGCGGTGGTGGAACACTTGCTCGATGATTTCCTTCCAGCCGGCACGATGGAAAAATGTGGCATCAGGGCAAGCGGCGACGAAGCGATCCCAACGGACGACATCCGCCGCGGTCAATTGCTTGACCGCCAGCGCTGCGCGCGGTGCCGTCACTGAAGCCGCCGGCTGTTCACGCATCATGGTTCCGCTCAAGAAATACATGGTCGGCTCGGCCCCAGGCGAAATCACCGAGCAAGCGGCGCAAGCGCCGCTCAGTGCGATCGAGGTTCAGATAATGGCGGAAGCGTGTCTTGGCACTGATGCCTTGAACCCGCGGCTGCTCAGGGTCGAGTTCCCAAGGATGAAAATAGAAAATCGCCGGCTGCTTATCCACATTATTGACGCGGCGGATGCACCAGCGCGAAAACTCGTACGGGAGCAGACGAAAATAGCCGCCGCCACCGGCCGGCCAGTTCCGCTGAAACAGACGCACCGTCGTTACCGGTACTTCGAGCAGCTTGCCGCGCGACAGATAGGGGAAGCGCGGAGAGTCCGGCATGCCGTAGTGGTCGTGGACAATCGGATAAATGCTTGAACTGTAGCGATAGCCGGCCTGTTCGATGCAGTCGAGTGCCCATGGATTGGCCGCGCCGATTGAAAAGCTCGGCGCACGGTAGCCCTTGGCCTCGACGCCTGCGATGTCCTCGAGCACAAGCTTGGCCAGATGAATATCGGCGAGAAAGGCTTTCGGCGACAGGTCGCTGGCGCGCTGGTGCGCATAGCCGTGGCTGGCCAGTTCGTGGCCGCCGCTGACGATGCGTCGCACCAGGTGGGGATATCGCTCCGCCACCCAGCCTAGAGTGAAAAAGGTGGCGTTGACGCGGTTTTGCTCGAGCATGCCAAGAATTTTGTCGATGTTCTTCTCTACCCGGCAGGGAATATCGTTCCACTTTGAGCGTGGGATGCTCGGCGCGAGCGCGGAAACATGGAAATAATCCTCGACGTCGATGGTCAGGGCATTGACGATCAGAGTGTCGGCCGCCTTCAGCGCGTCTGGCATCATTCACGCTCCTCTGCCATCGTGACCGACGGCATGACGGCAGATCAGCCAGTCGCCGAGGTGGCTGGCGATGCGTTCGGCGGCGCGACCGTCCCAGTACTCAGGAATTCGGCCGCGCTTGCCGCCGTTGGCAAGCGTCTCGTCAACGGCGTACAGGATCAGGTCGCGGTCGCTGCCGGCGAGGATGTTGGTGCCCTGCTCCACAGTAATCGGCCTTTCGGTGTTCTCGCGCAAGGTGATGCAGGGGACAGCGAGCGCGGTGGTCTCTTCCTGGATGCCGCCGGAATCGGTGAGCACCATGGCAGCGCCTGCCATCAGGCCCAGCATTTCCAGATAGCCCAGAGGCGGAAGCAGGACGATGCGCTCGCTGGCAAGCAGGTCTCCCAGGCCGAAACGCTCGATGTTGTCGCGGCTGCGCGGATGCAGGGCAAACACCAGCGGCAGCTTCTCGCTTACCTCGCGCAGCACCGAGAGCAGTCTGCCGAAGGTCTCGGCTTGGTCTACGTTGGAGGGCCGATGCAGCGTGACCACCCCATAGCCGTTGGGGCAGCGCAGGATGGCTTCGTTCCGGCCGTCGCGGCGCAGCGTTTCCGCAGGCGATACGGCATGTTCGCGATTGGCCAGCAGAGAGTCGATCATGACGTTGCCGACGAACTCGATTCGAGCGCCGGCTATACCTTCCCGAGCGAGGTTGTCATCGGCCGAACGCTCGGTGGTGTACAGCAGATCGGCAAGCTGGTCAGTGAGCAGGCGGTTTATTTCCTCGGGCATGCTGCGGTCGTGGCTGCGCAGACCGGCCTCCACATGAACCACCGGCACGCCCTTCTTGTTCGCGACCAGGCTGCACGCCAGAGTGGAGTTCACGTCGCCCACAACCAGCACACAGGACGCCTTATGAGCGTCGATCACCGGCTCGAAGCGGCGCATTATTTCGGCGGTCTGAACGGCGTGCGTGCCAGAGCCGACTTCGAGGTTGATATCCGGGGACGGCATCTTCAGATCGGCGAACAGCCGATCGTTCATATCGGAATCATAATGCTGGCCCGTATGAACCAGCAGAATGGGCAGACCCCGAGCCCTCAGGGCGCGGACGATGGGCGCCATTTTCATGTAATTCGGTCGGGCGCCGACGACGCACACCACGGGACCCAGAGCGAGGGAGCCTTCGCTTTTCATCACTAGCCCTCCCCCTCCCCGTCTTTCCCCTCGCTTGTCATTTGCGCCGCCTCAGGCAAGCGGCTCAAGGCGGCGGAGATTGTCCGCTCCAGCGTTGCCACACGCTGCTCCAGATTCGCGGCCTCGATGCCGAAAACGCCGGTGTCGGCGCCTGCGGGGCGCGTCATGGCGTCAATCGCCGTTCGGGTTGCGGAAAACGATATGGCGTTCAGCGGCACGCCTTCATCAACGCCATGATTTTCAGCGCCCGCGACACTCCCTGCCTCCGCTTTAATCTCGCTCATCACCTCGACGACATCATTGCGGGTCAACACTGATTTATGTGAGAGGAAACCGGCCAACATGAGTCGGTCGCAAAGCGTGTTGATGCGGCGCGGAATGCCACCGGTGCAATCGTAAATCGCCTGAAAGGCTTCAGGCTCGAAATGCGGCTTATTGTTCCAGTTGACGTGATGAAGCCGATGCTCGATATAGGCGCGGGTTTCGGCCTCGTCCATCGGTCCGAGGTGATACGAGGCGATCACTCGCTGGCGCAACTGCTGCATGTGCGGACTCAGCATGGTTGCCCTGAATTCCGGCTGCCCGACGAGGAAGCTCTGCAGCAGCGCGTGCTCCCCGAGTTGGAAGTTGGACAGCATGCGCAATTCCTCAACCGCGCGCGGCGTCAGATTTTGCGCTTCGTCAACGATCAGCAGGACACGCTTGCCCTTGGACGTCACTGAAACCAGGTAGGTCTCCAGCGCCAGCAACAACTGCGACTTATCCAGGGTTCTGCTGGGCAGTCCGAATGCTGACACCACCAGACGCAGCATGTCTTGTGCATCCAGCTGGGTGCTAACCAGCTGACCGGCAACGACCTTCCTCGGGTCGAGTTTCTTTAGCAGGCTGCGCACCAGCGTCGTCTTGCCTGCGCCGACTTCGCCGGTAATGACGATGAAACCCTCGCTCTGATGCAATCCATACTCAAGGTATGCCTGCGCCCTTTTGTGGCCTGAACTGCCATAGAAAAATGAAGGATCGGGGTTGAGCTGAAACGGTTTTCCTGTCAGCCCGTAGTAGCTTTCGTACATGACGGCTAATCAAAAGAGAAAGCTGAGGCTGAAGTAAATGGCGTTCTCGTGATAGCCACTGGGAACTCCATCGAAGACCACGTGCCTCAGACCAAACGACCCATTCGTCTTCGGCGACAGTTTCGTGGTCAGGTTCACGCTCAAACTATTCTGCGTGGAACTCTGCCCGGCGATCCCATCGCCAGTGCTGAGGGTGCGGGCGTATGAGGTGTTGGCGGAGGACAGCCCCGACAATGTGTGGCTCCAGGTCACGCTCAGACCTTTCTGGTCAATCGTGACAAAAGCGGCAGAATTGGTGCTTGCCGAAAAACCTGGGGCCACCGACTGACTGTCGGCCCGGAATGCCGTGAAGGTCAGCATGTTGCGCGCCCCGATAAGCGCATACGACGCCTGAAGGCGCTTCTGCAGGACTATTTGGTTGGTCAAGAAGCCAAGTGTCGGCACGAGGTTCGCGGAAGGGCCAAGAAGCGTAGTGGCCAATGCGAGTCGATTATCCGGCGCCCCTGCCGGAGGCGGAGGTAAAGCGTTTGCAACCAATTGGGCGAGGGTGGTGCCGAGCCCACGGAACAGCACAGTCGAGCTAGTTGTCAAATCGCGGGTCAATGCCACATCCAGGGCACTCATCGGCATGCGGTGCTTGAAGAGGAACGAATAACCGGGCCCAAACAAGCGTTGATCGCGCTCACCGGCAAACGAGGTCCTTTCTCCGGGTGTCCATTGGAAGCCGAAGCCGTGCGTGCCGCCCGACTGCTTGCCGACCAGAAAATTGTTCTTTTCGTGCCCCGCGTTAACCGAAAGACTCAGCTCGGGGGCGACGCGAAAGTAGAGGCTGCCGCGGACAGTCTCCGTCTCGGCCGAGGCGCTAGCCTCGTAATCCGTACTCGCCCGGTTGTAGTCGACACCCCAGTTGAGCACAGACAGCGGTGTGCCGCCGTTAAGAGTCCCCACCCATTCGTTGCTCTGACTGCGAGGTAGCTGGTTATCCCCGGAGTCGGCGCCATAGGTATTGTGGCGTAGCTGGTAGGCCACATCTGAGCCGACCACCCCCTTGATGTAGGGGCTGACAGAGTAGCTCGAGACGCTTGTCCGGTTGCCGGTGATGCTGATGTTATCTACCGGCTGCGGGCCGAAGGCCGAGACGTTCTGCTGCGAAACCCCGGCCGTGGCATCGATATAAAACCAGTTCTCGACCGCCTCGACATTGGCGTTGGCACTCAGCATATTGTTGCTGGTGTTGTTGCTTGAATGATCGAGATAAGTCAGATTTTGCCAGGTGTAATCGAAATTCAGCTTGACTCGGGCACCGTCTCCATGGATCGCGATGCCAGGCGATACCCCAAGAATGGTGTCGCCGCGCTCTTGGCCCGGCGCGGCCAAAGCAACGTTGTCAGAATAGCTGCCCTGCACCTCGAGATGGGGCGTGAAAGTCCATGAGTCAGCCCTGGCCGGAAAGCTGGCAGAAATGCCAGCGCTCAGCAGAATCGCCATCGCGTAGCGGGGGGCAGCCAGATTTTTCCGGTTCGCAGTTTCAGTGAGGTGCATCGCCCCAGCCGTCCTAGAGGAACCGCGATTTCTCATTTAGTGCCATAGCCATAGCTGGCATAGCCATAGCCATAGCCGTAGCCGTAGCCATAGCCATAGCCGCCGGCGTTGCTGGCAGCACTCTTGTTGAGCATCATCAACACCACCGGGCAGGATTCGATCGTCGCCAAAGCTTGCTTCACCGCAGCGTGCGGGGTCTTCCCCGCCTCGACGACCATGAGGATCTGTCCCATGTGCGTGGCGAGAACCCGCGATTCGGTGGTTACCAGCAAGGGCGGAGAATCGAAGATGATGATGCGGTCTGAATAGCGCGAACCGATCTCACCAATCCGCCGGCGCATTGCTTCGCTGGCGAGAAGTTCGGTGGCATGCTTGTAACTGCTCCCTCCAGGGAGAATTGACAGCTTCTCAATGTTCGTGTGTACCAATACCTCCCGCATATCGAGGTCGTCGTCGAGCAGCGCATCCAAAAGGCCCTTGGCGGGTGGCAGGCCCAGGTACTTGAGCACCGACGGGTGGGATACGTCGGCATCAACCAGCAGCACCCTGATGTCCATTTCCATGGCGATGCTCATCGCCAGGTTGATTGCTGTGAAGCTTTTGCCTTCGCCCGGCAAGGAACTGGTCACCATGATCAGATTGCCGTTCTCTATCGGTATCTCTCCCTTGCCTTGCGCATTGACGAGCAGCGGCCGCTTGATCACCCTAAACTCATCAGCCAACCGGGAGCGCATGGCATCTGACGTGATGAAGTTTTTGGCGGCAAGCGCAGCCAAGTCGATGTCAAAGCGGGGCAAGGATTCCCAATTCGCCTGAAGGTGCGACACCGCAGGGCTTTCCCTCAGACCTACGGGCGATCCAGGCCCATCCGAGCCGGCGGCCTCCAATTCGGACGGATCTGGCAAGGCATCGCCTTCCCTACCCGTCAGATCACCCGGTGCCGCTCCAGCCGACGCGATACCTGCATACGCAGCCGGTACGGACATGCCTGCCCGCCTGAGTTCATCCAGGCGCTTTGCTGCTTCTTCGATAATGCTCAACGCATCTCCCTAGATTCAAGTAGTACGGGCGGTCGCCAACCACAGAAAGAGCAATGTTGCCCCGTAGGACACAAAGAGACCGCCGAGTCCGGCGAGAAAAGCCAATAGGCGGCGGCGCTCTCGGCGTACCGAGGCCGGGTCCTTTAAAAACGAAACACCACCGAGAACCGGCAAGCCGGTCAGATCACGCAAACTCCTGCAGTCAATGAATATCGGCCAAATCTGACTTGCGACGAAACTGACGCCCAGACCGGAAAGCAGGCCGCCGAGAAGTACCAGCGGCAGGAACAACAGCCGGTCAGGCTCAACGGGCTTGGGTGACACGCGTGGCGGATCAATCATGCGGAAGTCGGCGACGCCAGTTGTTGATCCCATCTGCTCCGACATCGCGGCGGACTCGCGGCGCGCTACCAAGGCTTCGTAGTTCTTCTTTTGAATATCATAGTCGCGGTTCATCTTCGCGAACTCTGCATCGATTTCAGGCTGCTGCTTGGCGGCATTTCTCAGCTCATTGAAGCGCGATTCGTACTCGGCAACACGGGCGCGCAGCGCCGCGACGTTGGCGTCGGCCTCGGTCAGCGACATCCTCAATTGCTGTAACACCGGATCGACCCCGGCAGACACCGTCCTGGCACCGCCTGCCTTGCTGCGTGCCTTGAGTTCCTGGCGCTTTTGTTCCTCCAGCTCTGCGATCACCTTTCTTGTTCCGACAACGTCGGGATGCTGCGCCGTATAGCGCAGCAACAAGCTATCGAGATTCCGCTTGAGCGCATCAATGCGGTTGTCGATCTCTGGAACCGATCCCTGAGACGTGCCGCTCGGCGCCTCCGACAACAGTAGCGGTTCTTCTCCGCCCAATTCGCGCTTCAGCACATCGCGGGAGTCCTCCGCTTCGCGGAGGTCCAACTGGGCATCTTTGAGCTTCGCAGACACCTCACCGATTCTGGCAAAGTAGTTCTTCCCCTCCTCGGACAAGTTCATATTCTTCAGCTTGAAATCTTTCAGCCGGTCTTCGGCCTGCTCGAGCTTCTTCTCATAGCTATTGATCTGCTCTTGGATGAACTTCAGTGCTGAGTCAGAATCCTTGCGCTTGTCCCCGATGCCGGACTCGACAAAGATGGAAACCAGCGACTGCACCACGCGCTTAGCCCTCTCCGGCTGCGTATCTCTGAACGACAGGGTGTACAAGTTGTCACGGCCGGCAGTCTTGATTTCTAGCGAATGCATTAGGCCATCGACCAGTCTATCCAGGTCTTCCTTGGTCTTCGTCCCAAGGTCGAGATCGGCCATTCGCGCCAGGCGCTCAACGTTCGGCCGGCTGATCAGCGTGCGGCTGAGAATCGCAATCTGCTGATCGACGTTGGGCTGTACGGCAATCCCCGACATCAGAGGTCTCAGTACCGATTGCGTATCGACATAAATGCGCGCGGATGCCTCGTACTTGTCCGGCATGCTCAGAATGACGAAAACGCCGGCGACGCTCACGAGCCACGCCGCCACAAGACCAAACCAGCGTTTTCGCCACATCCCAGCCAGGGTCAGCAATACTTGTCGGAGCAACTCATCCATCGAGAATCCCGGGAAAAGTCAAAGTAAAAAATGTCCGGGAAGAAGATCGCTCAACTTCCCGGCCCAGAATCAAAACCAGCTTTGCGGGATGATCAGCACGTCGCCTGGCTTCATTTCGACGTTGGCCGATACATCGCCACGCTTGATCAGATCCGTGAGCCGCACCGAGTACTGCGCGTTCCCCTCGGAAGCGCGCAGAATCGTGGCGTGGTTGCCGTCCGCGAATTCCGTCATTCCGCCTACTGCAATCATCACATCGAGCAAGGTCATCTTTTGTTTGTAGGCAAGAACCTGCGGCTTAGCCGCTTCGCCGATGACCCGTATCTGTTGGCTGTAAGGACCGACAAAACCGGTGACGACTACCGTAACGACCGGATCCCGAATGTACTTGGCAAGCGCCTTCTCTATGTCGCGTGCCAAGGTGCTCGGATCCTTTCCCATCGCGGGAAGATCTTCGACCAATGGCGTCGTTATCTTGCCATCCGGACGGACCGGTACACTCATTGATAATTCGGGGTTGCGCCAGACGACGATGTTTACGATATCGCCCGGTCCGATAATGTAGTTATAATCGTCGGTCATAGCGCTCAGAGGTGCGGCGGGATACCGCGAGGCACAGCCGGCGACTAAGAGAGCAGCCATACACATTGCCATAGCCCGGCCCAGCCAGCCCTGCGCTTTGTGCGGACAAATATTGATATTGCGCATACCCCCTCCCCACTAGTGATATTCGTTCGACGGGTCACCCGCGTCCAGGCATGGTTTTCGATGCCCACGAGTTTACATAAGATGCTACATATTATGACATTATATTTACGCACATAATATCTGTTTGGCATATCCTTTGCAACATTTTCTTTGGCCTCGGATTCCCGCAACGAAAACCCGACGATGCGCCTGTCGCAGGTCTGTTCACCGCACAGTCAGCAGCAGGTCTTGCAGATACCGTATCGGAATGGCGTAAGTCATTCCGCTCGGTGCGCTGAGCGCGTTTTCCTTGGTGCCCTTGACCAGCACCATGTTGATGATGCCGATGATCATGCCGCTGTCCGCCTCGTAAAGGGGGCTGCCGCTACTCCCTGGGTAGGCAGTAGCATCGAGTTGATAGATATCGAAGGATCCTCGTGTCAGCCGTCTGATCTGCTTTTCACCAAGCTCGCGGGCGTCAGCGCCGGGAATAGCGATTGGCGCGATAGCTGAAATGATGCCGCGGCTGGTGGTAGGAAATACGCCTAGTACGTCGAGGATCGGAAAACCGCTGAAAGCTACAGCTTGGCCTTCGCGTATGCCGTCGGCACTTCTGTCGCCCAACTGCAGAGGCACCAGCGGCGGCCCGTTGAGCTTCAGCAAAGCTAGGTCATGTTCGGGATCGGCGGCGACTTTGCGCGCCCGGCGACTTTGGATCGTACCGTTTGCGTTTCTGATCAGGACCGTCAGGACTTCCGTTTCTTCGGGATCGGTCATGGTCGGCGCGACATGAGCGTTGGTTGCGACCAGGGTGCCATCGCCGACGGCGAAACCGGTGCCAAGCCCCTTGAAGGCCGGGCTACGGGTCTTTTGAAAGGTACCGATTACGACGAGCGACGGCTTTATGCGGTCTATGGTCTCGGGCAGACCGGCAAGAGCCGGGCGTCCGAGTATTGCCATCGTCAGCAGTGCTCCCATGGCGAGAAGCTGGCCCGGACGAAGAATGGAGTGAAGAGTTCGCGGCATGCCGGCCTCCGGTCGGTAGGGTCAGTAAGTTTTTGACATCCTGATCCGCCTCATCACCGGAGAGGGATCAGTGATGCTCGCGTCGTAGGGATGCTGTGTCCTCTTGAAGAGCCCGAGAATGCTTTTCACGTAACCCTGCGTTTCCCGATAGGGGGGGACCCCGCGGTATTTGTTTACCGCGCCCTCGCCGGCGTTATAGCCGGCAGCGACTAGGGCAACGTTCCCTTTGAAATACGCCAATAGCCAACGCAGATAAGCCAGTCCGCCGCGGATATTCTGCACCGGATCGAAGCTGTCGGTGACCTTGAAGCGCAGAGCGGTCTCCGGAAGTAACTGCATCAAGCCCTGGGCATTTTTCGGCGAACGAGCGCTGGCATCGAACCCCGATTCGGTTGTCAGTACTGCCAACGCCAGTTTTGGGCTCACTTCGTATTCTGGTGCAAGCCGGTACACCAATTCGATGATTTTCTTGTGCTCCGGCAAGCCCGACACAATCGACCAATCCCCTTTCTCTTCTTGCTCCACAGCCTTTCGGTCGCGCAGACAGTCGGGAATCTTGTCTGTCGGCTCACCGACAAAGCGCAGCATGTTTTGCGCTTGTATCAATCCCCGCTTCGCCGCCATACTGAACAGCAGCGCGGCAATACCATCGTCTCGCGCAAAGCCGCGGCCGTTGGCGTACATCCAGCCGAGGTTGAACATTGCTTCTGCGTCGCCAAGACGCGCTGCTGAGCAGTAGAGTTCTGCTGCCCTCAGAACATCCTTGGGCACACCCTCACCGTATTCAAAGGCGACCGCTTGTTCGACAAGATGGTCAACGCCGAGGCTTGCGGGTGACTTCGCGAGCGCACTACCGATCGCTAGAGCGGCAAGGCCAGCGCACGCCAGATGGCGTAACGCCTGCTCCTGTGAAAAGCAAAAGCGCGATATTTCCATTATATGGAGCCGGACATCGGTTTTATTACAAGCGCCATACGCTGACCCCTGCTGCCTTAAGAGCTGTGGCATCAAACTGGCATTTGACGTCCACCATGGTGGCATTGGGTTGCAGCTTGGCGAGATAGTCTGATAGCGGGCGATCGGTATACTCCTTGTGGGAAACCGCGGCGACGATGGCAGCCGCCTTGGGAAGCCCGTCCCATTGTTCCAGAGCAATACCGTACTCACGAATGGCCTCGCCGCTGTCTGCGACAGGGTCGTGCACATGTACATCCGCGCCGTAGGACTGCAATTCGTGGATAACGTCTATGACGCGGGAGTTGCGCAGGTCCGGACAGTTTTCCTTGAAGGTCAGACCGAGCACGATAACCTGAGCGCCCTTGATTACCCCACCGTTGTGTACCATGTGCTTGATTGTCTGTTCGGCGATGAACTTGCCCATGCCATCGTTGATACGCCGACCAGCTAAGATAACTTGCGGGTGATAGCCGAGCATGTCGGCCTTGTGCGTCAGATAGTAAGGATCAACGCCGATGCAGTGGCCGCCTACAAGGCCGGGGCGGAACGGCAGGAAATTCCACTTTGTGCCGGCTGCTTGAAGCACGTCCAGGGTGTCGATGCCGAGCTTGTCGAAAATGATTGCGAGCTCGTTCATCAGGGCTATATTAAGGTCGCGCTGGGTGTTTTCTATGACCTTAGCAGCTTCAGCCACCTTGATGCTGCAAACGGGATAGACACCAGCGGTGATCACACTACCGTATATGTCGGAAACGAGCTTGAGAGTTTCCGGCGTGTCGCCAGAAACGATCTTGATGATCTTGGTCAGCGTGCGTTCCTTGTCGCCCGGATTGATGCGCTCCGGGGAGTAGCCGATAAAGAAGTCTGTTTTCCATTTTTTTCCTGAAAACCTCTCGATCACCGGAATGCAGATTTCCTCCGTGGCGCCAGGGTAGACGGTTGACTCGAAAACGATAGTGGCCCCAGGCTTGAGGTTGCGGCCGAGAAATTCACTGGCACCGACCAAGGGACCGAAGTTGGGTTGATGCGCTTCACCCACTGGCGTCGGTACAGCGACGATCAGGAAATCCGCCTCCGCAAGAGCAGCCGGATCAGTAGTACAGTTCAGCCGCGTCGCGGCACGAAGCTCTTCGTTGCTAACTTCGCGTGTGGGGTCGTTGAAATTTCGGTAATGGGCAACCTTCTCCTCGGACGGATCGAAGCCGATCGTTCGATATTTCTTGCCAAACGCGACGGCGAGAGGCAGTCCGACATAACCGAGGCCGATAACAGCGATGGTGGTCATCTAAGTAGCTTTCTTGGTCAAGACATTGATCATGAGCTAAAGCACTCAAAGGCTCTTCATCAGCTCGCCGGCGGCAATCCGTGCGGGATTCCTCTCCTCCAGCTTCAGCAGCGGTTCCAACTCCTTCCTGGCGGCATCCTTCTGTCCAGTCTTCGCGAGAGCTTTCGCTAAGTCGATGTGGAAGATCCAAGCGTTGGGCGATAGGCCGATCGCCTGACGCAACAGTTCGACCCCCCGAACCCCCTGGTCCATGTCGACCAACAACATCGCCAGGGTGTCGAGAACGGCTGGGGTGTTCGGCGCAAGCGCATTGGCCTGCTCGGCGTATCCGATTGCCTTTGGATCCTTGAGCCGTCCCGCGACCCAAGCGAGGTTGTTCAAGACCAAAGGATTTTTCGGCTCGACGGCGAGAATGGCCTTGTATTGCTGGGCAGCGGAATCGTACTGTTTCTCGGCTATGCTGCGTTCGGCCAGATAGCTACGGAATGAAATATCCTTTGGGTTCCCCCTGATCCACTGAAGCGCAAACTTATCAGCCTCAGTTGCACGGCCTCCGGCCGTCAGGGCATCATGCAGCTTCACCGCCAGATCACCGGTATGAAGCTTATCCAGCCCCCCACGGTAAGCGATAGCGGCTTCCGCCCATTTTTTCTGCCGGGCGAAAATGTCGCCCTCCGCCAAATATCCGGCTGAATAGTTTGGTTTCTGCTTCTGAATATCTTTGGCGATCGCCATCGCGTCGCCGTTGCGGCCTCCCGCGCCGTAAATGGAAATGAGACCGAGTTGAGCATTGAGTAGATCGGGTTTCAGCGCCAGTGCCTTTCGCAGAGCTTGCCCGGCTGCATCGATGCGCTTGTCGGCAAGCTCGGTCGCGGCCAATTGCAGCAGCGGCCCGGTTGACTGCGGACGCAGTTCGACGACCTTGGAAATGGTTGCGATGGCCTGGTTGGTCTCTCCAGCAGCCTGTTGCGCGGCACCGAGAGACGCTAGGATAGCGGGATTGCCGGGGATAGCCTCTTGCGCATTCAGTGCTGCGGCGACAGCCGCCTTGGGATCGCCGCTGCTCAGGTAGTAGCGAACCTTCGCCAGCCGGGGCTCAATAATGGCAGGATTGCCACTGATGGCCCGATCGATCAACTCGACGACCTCCTTAGCAGCAGCACCGGTATCAGCGCGCACCTGGGCGAGTGCCAGCAATGCTTGCGGATTCTTCGGATCTTTCCCGATAATTCTCTCGAAACGTCGCTTTGCGGAGTCCCAATTCTTATCAACCATGTCGAGCTTCGCGAGCGTCAGCGCGGCGGGAAAATATACGGGGTCTAGCGCCAGCGCACGTTCCAGATCTTTTCGCGACGCTGCGACGTCACCCTTCATCAACAGCACTTCCGAACGAAGGTAAAAGGTTAGTGGGTTCTTCGGTTGTTTCTTTTCCAGGTTAGCGACTGCCGCCAACGCCTGATCTGGTTCATTGCGCCGAATATGGGCAGTGATGAGTAGCACATCCGCTTGGTACTTGGTCGAATCCATTTCAACCGCGGTTTGTAGCTCGTTCAAACCAGCCAAAGCATCGCCGCCGGCAAAACGGAGCTGACCGAGCCGTATGTGCGCCGCCGCATTGGACTTTTCCCGAGCTGCCGCCTGCGTGTAGTACTTTTCCGCCTGGGCAAGATCGTTGTTGTTCAGATAAACCTCACCGGCCAGCATGAGCAGGTTATTGTCGACACGCTTTTCGTTCAACAAAGGCTTCAACGTTTCCAGCGCGCGGCTAGGTTGCCCATCTCTGAGATAGGCCGCGGTCAGCAATCTTCGTGCAGTTACATTGCCGGGCACCTTCTCAATGACCCTTTGTAAATAGTCTTCTGCCTGGACATACGCATTGAGGCGGTATTCCACTTCGCCAGCGACGAGCAGGCCAGGCAGGAAGCTCGGAGTGATCCCGAGAACCTGCTGTATAGCTTCCCGTGCCTCCGGCAACTGGTTGCGTCTCAGCGAAAGAAGCGCTTGTAGATACAGCGTCTGAGGACTTTGTGGTGAAACTTTCTTCATCAATGCAAGCTGGCTGGCTGCAACATCCAGCTGCTGTGATGCCAGCGACAGCATGACACGACCATAGTGTGCGCGAATATTGTCCGGGTGCAAGTCCAGAATCTTGTCATAGAGTCTTCTAGCCCCGTCACGATCGTTGTCAGCCGCAAGCAACTCCGCCTTGAAAAACAGTGCCTCGATCTGCGTTGGCGACTTGCTCAGGACGCCGTCCACCAGGGTCCTGGCACCAACCAGATCCTTTTCCGACGCCTTGAGCATCGCCTCGCCGAGCGAGGCCTGCTGGTGCCCCGGCTCTGCAGCCAAGGCCGCGGTGAAGGATTTTCTTGCCTCCTCCTGCTCTCCCAAGCTCAGATAGGCGAAGCCAATGACCGCCTCCACGTCGGCAGTTGCGCGGGCGTTGCCAAGCCGTACGGTGGCAAATTCATTGATCAGTTTTTTACTCTCACCCATATCCAGCATGGCACGCGCGAGCCGCGGCACGACGCGCTCAGGCGGATAGTTGAGCGCTTTCGCTTGACGCAACTCTTTCTCTGCGGAAATAGGGTCGCCTGCCTCAAGCAGCGCATTGCCGAGTAGAAAGCGCGCCTCGGCGCTTGCGGGTTTCTTTTGCAGAGCGCTTTTCAGTTCAATGATGGCTGACTTGTTGTCATGCGCCTCGATAAAATGCTTCGCGGAAGCGATCATGCCATCGGGAGTCTTCGAACCACACGCAGAAATCAGTCCAACGACGACGGCGGCGGCGACGGTGAGGCGACTTGCGCGCTCATGGAACGGCTTCATCATGCTCTCCATATGTCTTGGCATTACCTTACATATTATCTTATATGCATACTATAAACGTTATTCCATTGTCGTGCATTTATCTTTCTTGTCGAATGACTATCATCATGACAACATCTACCAGCACTGAAATGCGCCTCGAATCGGCCTGTTCATTACTTGATGCTATATCGCTTCATCATGTCGTATAGGGTAGGCCGACTCACCCCCAACACTTCCGCGGCCTTGGCGATGTTGCTATCGACACGACCAAGCACGCGCAATATGACGCGCCTTTCGGCGTCTTCGCGCACCTGCCGAAGGTTTAAGGTTTCCGGTTCGAGCTCGGCGGCCTGAATGCCGATATCGCTCGCGGTGATGTTTGAGTCATCCGACATGATGACAGCGCGCTTGATGCAGTTTTCCAATTCCCTGATATTTCCGGGCCATGAATAGGCTTCAATCGCATCTATGGCATCCCGGCACAGCCTCAATGAAGAGCGTTTCTGGTCTGCGCCGAAGCGCTGTACGAAGGCGTGTGCTAGCAGCGCAGCATCGCCCTTACGCTCGCTTAATGGCGGGATGTTCACGATGATCTCGGCAAGGCGGTAGAACAAGTCTTCGCGGAAGTGGATCGTGGTACTCGAGGGGGCTAAATTGTGGTGAGTTGCGCAAACGACGCGGACGTCGATGGGGATTTCCTCCCGCCCGCCTACGCGTTCGATCACCCGCTCCTGTAGAAAACGTAGCAGCTTCGCCTGAAGCGGCGGCGGTAGGTCGCCAATTTCATCGAGAAACAAGGTGCCTCTGTGGGCAGTCTCGATTTTGCCCAGCACCAGTTTGTTGGCGCCTGTGAAGGCGCCTTTTTCGTAGCCGAAAAGTTCGCTTTCAAGCAAGGTCTCGGGAATCGCTGCGCAGTTGATGGCGACAAAGCGCTGCGTACGACGCGGTGAGAGATCGTGTAAAGCGTGCGCCAGCACTTCCTTGCCTGTGCCACTGTCGCCCAGCAGCATTACCGTGGCGGTCGTGCCGGCCACTTTCTCAATAGTTCGACAGATTCTCTGCATCTCCGGGTCGCGCGTAATAATCCCGGAAAGGGCGTTGTATGGACTATGCGCGGCCAAACGCCGGTTTTCTTGCTGCAGGTCGTACAAACGAAAGGCACGATCGATCGTCAGCAGCAACATCTCCGGCTCGAATGGTTTGGCAAAGAAATCGTAGCCCCCAAGCCCGATCGCTCGGACTGCGTTGTCTCGGTCATGCTGCCCGGTAAGAACGATGATCTTGGTGTCCGGAGATAAGGCGAGTAGCTGCTCGAGCAACTCAAAACCTTCGGTGGCGCCGTCGGGGTCGGGAGGCAAACCGAGATCCATGGTTACCACTGCTGGCTCGTGTCGACGGAACTGTGTGATTGCGCTTTCGCGGTCGATAGCGACCACCGCTTCATATTGGTCGAAGGCCCAGCGCATCTGCGTTTGGAGAGCGGGATCATCCTCGACGATCATCAGCGCGCGTCTTTTTTCAGCCATAATTTATTCCTTCAGCCGTGGGCCAATTCCGCATTAGGAGGATTGGTCCGAAGCTCAACTCTCACCACGGTACCGACATTCTCCTGGCTGTCTACGACGATCTTCCCTCCGAGTTCGCTGATGTACTGCGAACTTTCGTAGGCTCCTATGCCCATGCCTGCTGCTTTAGTGGTTCGGAATGGCTTGAACATCCGCTCGCGAATGAATTCTTGGCTCATGCCATGGCCGGTGTCACCAACCTCGACCACCGCTCGGCCATTTTCGCGTAACAATTTGAGCCATACCCTGCCGTCATCGGGAGTTGCATCCACGGCATTTTGGACCAGGTGCCCGATGACGCGCTCTAGGCGATCGGCATGACCGAGAACCTCGATATCGCCATCGATATCGACTGTCAGCGCCGGCCTGAACCCAGACCGGGCCCTTTCGATCCGGCCAATAACCGACGCCAAACCAACCGGGCTCGGCTGGTTGACTGGTGTGGTACCAGCACGCAGTTGCATTAGAAGCTGCTTCATGCGCTCAACGGCGTGACCGACGGTCGACAGCATGTCAGCCTGGAAATCCTGATTGTCCTTGTGTCTTTCTGCGTTTTTCAGCAGAAGCGACAACTGTGCGACGAGGTTCTTCACGTCATGCACCACGAATGCCGACATGCGATTGAATGAGTCGAACTTTTTAGACTCTAGAAGTGCTTCAGTGGCGCGCATATAGGCGATGTAGCTCGCTGCTTGTCGAGCGGCCGTCTTAAGCAAATCGAGCACTTCCCAGTTAACCTCGATCTTGGCGCGAGACTTCCCGAGGACGACGAAGCCGAACAACTCGCCAGTTGTTGTCAGCGGCACCACCAACCATGCATCCGCCAGCGATTGCAACCAGACTGGCAGATCGATGTCGTCGTATTTTTCAGGTTTATCGGCATACTCGGAGAGGTCGATCACCCAGTGCGTCTTGGCAAGAAAGCTCGCTAAGGCGCTAGTTCGAGGTTCTACTTCCTTGATACCGGGCATGTTCAGGCGTGCCGCCTGGCTCAGATCGCCTGAGGGATCGGCCAGCCACAGGGTACCGCCGGGACTCTCGACTAAATCAGCGAGCGCTTTGATGGCTTGTTCGAGGAGGCCGGCTTTGGGATCGCCCGAAGACAGAGATTGGGTAAAGCGCAGCCACTCTTCGCGATAGTCGTAGCGATAATTGAAGAAATGCTTGTTGACAAGCACCCGCAACTTCGAGCGCAGACTTCCTGAATTGAATATGAGGCCCAAGGCCAGAAGGCCGGCGAAAAGAAACATCACTTCCAAGGCACCACCCCAGGTGCCACCGAAGTAGCGCACGTAGTAGCCGGTACCGGCAATTGCGACAAGATAAAGCCCCGCGGCAAATAATGTCGTCGAATGAAACACCAACTTGCGTGACACGGCGATTTCGATTGCCCAGGCCTTGTTTCGCGCAGCGGACACCGCAACAAACGGTACAACAAACAGGTTGGCGATGCCGCGGCTGGTCCAGACGTCGGCATCGACCCGATTAAACAGGAATGCATCGGCGTACATATACAGATCGAAACAGAACATGCCGCCGAGACCCAAGCACAATGTCTTGATACCCCAGCGCTCATGCGCAGATATGTTCCTAAATACCTGCTCGACCAGCGTTAGCCCGACAATAGTCAATGCCAGCGAAGTAAAGAACGACAGTCGGGCGGCCGTGCCGAAAATAGCTGCTGCCAGTGCGGGCAATAATTGGAGGCCAATACTGGCGGCAACCAGCAGGCCGATGCCGATGACGACCCACACCGGGGCCGCCTTCCGGCCGCCATAGCTGTGGCGGCCGGGATAAAACAACAACGACAGGAGAAACCCGACCCAGGCGCAAATGCGGAATGTATCCAAGAGATTGGCGGTGATGCCAATGAAGAGGCGGCCGGTGAGCGCATAGGCCGCTTCCGCAACCGCCCAACAGCTGCTGAGAAAGATGGCGGCAAGGATCCACCCGCCACGTGCGCCGCCACGCCAGCCAAATCCAAGTTGCGTCGCGAATGCGGCAAAACCAAGTGCAGCAAGTCCGTAGGACCAGGTCGCCAAGCTGGCGTCGAAGGAGATCATGCTTCGCATGAAAAGGACCGCCTGGTGTTGAAATGCGAGCCGTCGAAACTTTTGTGCCGGGATGCCTCATCATTCTGCGGCCCCATAAGTGACTCGCCGTTTTTCGCGCTCGAAACGATTGGTGTCAGCATCGCGGTCGCGTACTCAGCGCACACCTTCACCCGAGAAAACGACTTTTACCGTCTTAATAAGGATCAGCAGGTCAAGGAATATCGTATGATTCTTGACGTAATACAGATCGAATTGCAGCTTGTGGATGGCATCCTCCACGCTGCTGCCATACCTGTAGCTGACTTGGGCCCAACCGGTGATTCCCGGCTTGATGCTGTGCCTTGCCGAATAATAGGGAATTTGTTCTGCCAACTGATCAACGAAGTATGGGCGCTCCGGACGCGGTCCGACAAAACTCATATCCCCCTTAAACACGTTAAAAATCTGCGGCAGTTCGTCAATGCGGGTACGACGAATGAAGTGGCCAATGCGGGTTATGCGCGAGTCGTTGGCATTGGCCCACCGAGGGACGCCGTCGGCTTCCGCGTCGGTGCGCATGCTGCGGAACTTGAACACCTTGAAGGTCTTCAAGTCGCGTCCGACCCGTTCCTGGCGGTACAGCACCGGGCCACTACTTTCGAGGGTAACGGCCACCGCCGTCACCAACATCACGGGCAACGTCACCACGAGCAGACAGATTGACGCTACAAGATCGAAAGCCCGTTTGACGAAACTGCGCACGCGACCTTGGCGAAAACCATCCCCGAAAATCAGCCAACTCGCGCGCAGGGCATCGATCCTAACTTCACCCCCGATACGCTCGAAGAAAGTGGACTGCTCAACAACCCGTACCCCTTCCAGCTTGCAAGTTAGCAGCTGGTTGAGCGTTAGAATATCGCCACGGCGTTCCCGCACGGCTACGATGATTTCATTGACGCCGTGTCGCTTGACGGTATCGACTATGGAAACGATCTTGGGGAGTATGCGCTGCGGTGACACGGCGACGTCTTCGGCGTCGAGCGAGTAGAAACCCACCATCGTCAACCCAGGGAACGCCGATTTTCTAAGCGCTTGATCTACGGCTGCAGCCTCGGCGCCGGTTCCGATCACCAAGATGCGGTAAGCAAAGGGGCCTGTAAAGAGCGCGCTGATAAACACTGCCCGCAGGGCTAAGATGCCACTCAGAGCGAGCACATTGTTAATGGCCAGCGAATCAACCCAGGTCGTGGCGAACGGAAACCAATGGAATGCAGCAAACAGCAGCGGGAATCCAATGCAGAATGCGAAAAGAATCCGGGCCGCGGCGCTGGTGAAGGTGCGCGGCTGGTCTCGGCGATACAATCCAAATGCGCTGATCATTGCCGTCATGAACGCCGAGAACATCAGAGCCGGATAGACCAAGGGGACGATTCCAGCGTTGCTGTTGCTTTGTTGCAGAACCCCACCCATGAAGATGATGCCAAAAAGCAGCGTTGCCTCAAGCCCCATCTGAAACAGCGTGTTCGACGGGAAATAATAGCTAAACAGGCGAACCATCTCAGACCCCTTTTTCTTTTCGATTATGAAATCGATGTATTTCGTCTTCCCATCCACTCCGGTGCGGCCCGATAACGCTCGCTCAGAACGTAACCAGCGAGTAGCAGAATTGATGCAGCAGTCCCTTTCCTCCTTCCGCGCGGTGGCTTTTTTCCGCAACCGCTCTACGCCCCTCCTGATCTGGCATCGAATAGCGACAGGTCAGAATTCCCTGGACGGTTCTTGCCTCTCAGGCGGAGGAAGATGGGGCAGCCGAATTTACTGCGCCAAGGCAAGAGAAATTCTACGAGCCGACCTAGCAAGTATATCAATAAATATCCCATGGTGATATTTATTTGGCATATTGTCATGCCGACTGCCTTAACGCGTATTTATGTTTATATCATATTGACACCGTATTTATCATTAATATCGTTCCTCTTGATGCTGAAAGACTTGACGAATTCTGGCCCGGCTACTGATAAGCGGCATCCACGTGTGCGGAGGGCCGCAGCAGTCACCGAAAGAAACGCCATTCCGGTCTTGATCGAGTGATTACAGGAGATTGAGTGAAGCGCCGGCCAATACGCTTCAGGTAGTTAGCGACGCGGGATCGCTCTCGCCGCGGCTTTTCAGCAGCGATGCGCCACAAATGCTCGAGGGCGTAAAAAGCGTGCAAATTCCGGACCGCTGCACCAACCGTCATGCCGCACTCGTCGCACGCTACTCGATCGAACCGCCCGCCTGACGTTCATGACCCGTGCGGGCCCTGAATTCGAGGTGGCTTCGACCCAGGCACTCACCACGCAACCGGCAGCCCTGTTCGCGTTGGCCGCAACTCTGGCCAAGCAGCGTGGCCGCCTGGACCCAGTGGGGGAAGTCAGCCTCCTCGATGACCACGGCTGTTGCCGGTGGCGGTTCAGCATGTTCTGATAATCGGGTCCGAGATCGGCGCTGGACAGTTAGCCTTGCCGACAAGCGGCGCGCGCCGTTTCTCGGTCGATACCACCGCTATCCGATTCGGCGAGTTCTACGCCTTTGCCCACCTGACAGCGCCATGGCGTCGAGCGATGGCCTGCACATCCCGCATCTACCGGCGCACTACGGTCTCCTGTCGCCAGTGCTGCAAGTAGTGCCACTGTAGTTTCAATCCGACCGTGTCGTGCTGTTCAAAGGCACGGATGTGGATAAGCCGAGGAGAACCTGCCCAAATCGGTCACTGTGGAGCAAGCGTCACTGACGCTGACTCAAGCGAGCGCATTGCGGCCCGCGGATTGAGTAGGATCACTTGGGAGTAGCGCAAGTCCGAGTCGATTTTTTTTACACTCAAGACCGCACCGCTTGGAAAAAGCGTTCGCTTCGTTGTAATGGTGCGGGACAAAATAATTGGTATAGTAATTGCCTCCCACTGAATATCGTCATGTCATATTCAATGGACTTAAAGCGGCTCTTCACTTGGACATGGACTTCGACTATAGGGAATGGGCATCCCTGGCAAAGAGCAATCCGGAGGCATTCGCGCTGCGCCGGGCGCGATACATCAGCCAGTTCTTGGCTGACTTCGGGGAGCACCAGCAACGACTCGAGGGGCTGAAGTTCATAATCAACACAACTCGAAAACCAACGCACGCACCCGAATTCTTGGCCATCGCGAAAACGACGAGCAAGTCGCTCTCGGACCTCGGCGATGCCCTGGGAGTATTGGAACTCCTTATTCTCGACGAAGAGAACGGAAACGCGCCCACAGCCAAAAATGTCGTTCCGATCGCCAGGGAGCTATCCCCGTGCAAAGTAATCTACTTGTCGCCCATTTGTAGTGACCTGATCGAAGTTTTGGTACCGGTCTGATAGTTTGAAACCAAGATGCCGCAGAAAAACATCCCTGGTTTTACAGAGGTTCCGGGGTCCTTCCGGCTCTCAGCGATAGCTGCCGAAGCACCATGAATTATTCCCACTCGATGGTCGCGGGCGGCTTGCCGGAGATGTCGTAGACCACGCGGTTGATGCCCCGCACCTCGTTGATGATGCGGCTCGAGACGCGGCCCAGGAGTGCGTGAGGCAGCTCGGCCCATTGCGCGGTCATGAAATCCTGGGTCTGCACCGCGCGCAGGGCGACGACGTATTCATAGGTGCGGCCATCGCCCATCACGCCGACCGATTTCACCGGCAGGAACACGGCGAAAGCCTGGGAAGTCTTGTCGTACCAGTCGGCGGCGCGCAGTTCGTCGATGAAAATTGCGTCGGCGCGGCGCAGCAGGTCCGCGTATTCCTGCTTCACTTCGCCGAGGATGCGCACGCCCAGGCCCGGCCCGGGGAACGGATGGCGGTAGACCATTTCGTGCGCCAGGCCGAGAGCCAGCCCCAACTCGCGCACCTCGTCCTTGAACAGTTCGCGCAGCGGTTCCAGCAATTTCAGATGGAGCGTTTCTGGCAGGCCGCCGACGTTGTGGTGACTCTTGATGGTGTGCGCCTTCCTCTTGCCTCCCTGGGCGACCGCCGATTCGATCACGTCGGGATAGATCGTGCCCTGCGCCAGCCACTTCGCGTCGGTGCCGTTTTCCCGCAGTTTGAGCGCCTCGGCCTGGAACACCTCGATGAACTCGCGGCCGATGATCTTGCGCTTTTGCTCAGGTTCGGCAATTCCAGACAGATGATTCATGAATTGCGCCGTGGCATCGACGTGAACCACCTTGACGCCGAGGTTGCGGGCGAAGGTCAGCATCACTTGCTCCGCCTCGTTCAAACGCAGCAGGCCATTGTCGACGAAGACGCAGGTGAGCTGCTCGCCGATGGCGCGGTGGATCAGCGCCGCCGCGACGCTCGAATCGACGCCCCCGGACAGGCCCAGGATGACCTGGTCGCCGCCGATCTGCTGCTTGATTCTGGCCACCGACTCGGCGACGTAATCGGGCATGTTCCAGTCGTGGCCGCAGCCGCAGATGTCGTGCACGAAGCGGGCCAGGATGTCCTTGCCCTTCAAGGTGTGCGTCACCTCGGGGTGGAACTGCACGCCATAGAAATGACGATTCTCGTCGGCCATGGCGGCGATCGGCGTGGCGTCGTTGCTGGCGATCGCCTTGAAACCCGGGGGCAACATGGTCACCTTGTCGCCGTGGCTCATCCAAACGTCGAGCAGGCCGTGACCCTCCGCGTTGGATCTGTCCTCGATGCCCTCGAACAGCTGCGAATGGCCGCGGGCGCGGATCTCGGCATAGCCGTACTCGCGCTTCTGCCCGCTTTCGACCTTGCCGCCGAGCTGAAAGGCCATGGTTTGCATGCCGTAGCAGATGCCCAGAACCGGCACGCCGAGCTCGAACACCGCCTGCGGCGCCCGTGGCGTCTCGTCCTCATAGACCGAGTTAGGTCCGCCCGAGAGGATGATGCCCTGGGGATTGAATTCACGGATGAAGGCGTCGGAGACGTCGTTCGGATGCAGCTCGCAATAGACCTGCTGTTCGCGCACGCGGCGGGCGATCAGCTGGGTGAACTGGGAGCCGAAGTCGAGAATCAGGATTTTCTGGTGCATAAATCAATCCACGTGGTAATTGGGCGCTTCCTTGGTGATCTGCACGTCATGGACGTGCGACTCGCGCACCCCCGCCGAGGATATCTGGACGAATTCGGCGCGGATTCGCATCTCGTCGATGGTGGCGCAACCGAGGTAGCCCATCGAGGCGCGCAACCCGCCCATCAACTGGTGGATCACCGCGCCGACCGTGCCTTTGTAGGGGACGCGGCCCTCGATGCCCTCGGGTACCAGCTTCTCGACATTGGCGTCGCTTTCCTGGAAATAGCGGTCGGCGGCGCCCTCCTTCATCGCGCCTAGGCTGCCCATGCCGCGGTAGGCCTTGTAGGAGCGGCCCTGGAAGAGCACGGTCTCGCCCGGCGCCTCCTCGGTACCGGCAAACAGACCGCCGAGCATCACGGCGTTGGCGCCGGCGGCGATCGCCTTGGAGATGTCGCCCGAATAACGGATGCCGCCGTCGGCGATCATCGGCACGCCGCTGCCGGCGAGCGCGGTGGCGACGTTGTCGATCGCCGTGATTTGCGGCACGCCGACGCCCGCGACGATGCGCGTGGTGCAGATCGAACCGGGACCGATGCCGACCTTGACGCCGTCGGCGCCGTGATCGACCAGGGCCAAGGCCGCCGCCGCGGTAGCGATGTTGCCGCCGATCACCTCTACCTGCGGGAAATTCTTCTTCACCCAGCGGACGCGGTCCAGCACGCCCTGGGAGTGGCCGTGGGCGGTATCCACCACCAGCACGTCGACGCCGGCTTCGGCCAGCAGTTCGGCGCGCGTCTCGGTGCCTTCGCCGACGCCGATGGCTGCGCCGACGCGCAGATGGCCGAGACTGTCCTTGCAGGCGTTGGGGTACTCGGTCGACTTCAGGATGTCCTTGACGGTGATCAGACCACGCAGCTCGAATTCGCCGTTGATGACCAGAACGCGTTCCAGACGGTGCTTGTGCATCAGCGCCTTGGCCTCCTCGGCAGAGCTGCCCTCCCTGACGGTGATCAGGCGCTCGCGCGGCGTCATGATGTTCTTCACCGGTTGGTCGAGATTGGTCTCGAAGCGCAGGTCGCGGTTGGTGACGATGCCGACCACCTTGGCTCCCTCGACCACCGGCAGGCCGGAAAACTTGTGCAGCCGGGTCAGCGCCAGGACTTCGCGCACGCTCATCGACGGCGGAATGGTGATCGGATCCTTCAGCACGCCCGACTCGAAGCGCTTGACCTTGGCCACCTCGGCCGCCTGGTCCTTGGGGTTCAGGTTCTTGTGCACGATGCCGATGCCGCCTTCCTGCGCCAGGGCGATCGCCAGGCTGGATTCGGTCACCGTATCCATGGCGGCCGAGACCAGCGGCAGATGCAGATCGATGTTACGCGTCAAGCGCGTGGACAGTGTGACGTCGCGGGGCAGGATGGTGGAGTGGGCGGGGACAAGCAGGACATCGTCGAACGTCAGAGCCTTGTGGATGACTCGCATCTTCTATCTTTCGTGCCAAAAACGTATTATACGCAGGCCGGTCGAAACCCGGCAACGGAGTCCCTATGCGCCGACCAGTAATCCTCGTTCTGCTTCTGGCCTCGCCCCTGGCGCTCGCCCAGATCTACACTTGGCGAGGCGCTGATGGCGTAGAGCATTACGCCGACCGGGCGCCGGCCGATACCGCGAACGTGCGCAAGCTTGAGACGGACAGGGTGCCGCCTGGCGATGTGGAGCGCGCTCGCCGTGCCCTGGCCAACCAGGAGGCGGCGTTCAACAAGCACCAGCAGGAAGCCAGGGAGGCCGCCGTCAAGGCGGAAAAGGACAAGGCCGATGCCGAAGAGCGGCAGAGGAACTGCGATCAGGCCAAGTCTTACCTGCGGGCACTAGCGTCGGGCGTGCGCATTACTCGCACAGGAAAGAACGGAGAGCGCGCCTTTTTGAACGATCGCGAGCGCGATCAGGAGAAGCGCTCGGCGCAGCAGACAGCCGACTCCTGGTGCCAGTAAAGCGTCTCTCTTCTGCGCAGCATAAACGGTCTGGGTTGCCTCCCGGGGGCCAACTCCCCGGCGACAACTACGGGCACAAATCGACGCCCGGCTTCATCGCCTTGCCTTCGGCGGCGCGCCTGCGCCGCACTTCCTTGGGATCGGCGATCAGCGCGCGATAGATCTCGACCCGGTCGTGGCTGCGCAGCGGCGAATCGATACGGCCGAGCTTGCCGAAGATGCCGACCTTGTTCCGGCCCAGGTCGATCTCTGGAAACCGCTGCAGCAGCCCGGACGCCTCGACCGCCTGAATCAGCGTGCTACCGGCGGGCAGGTCGAGCTGCACCAGCGCCTGCTGGTCCACGCCGGCATAGACGACCGCCACCGCGATGCGTTCAGGCATAGAGTTCTCCCGCCCGCTTCACGAAGGACTCGACGAAGGTATTGGCGATATGGTTGAACACCGGGCCCAGCACCTTCTCCAGCAGGCGGCTGGAGAATTCGTAGTGCAAACGAAACTCGACCTTGCAGGCGGCATCCCCCAAGGGCGTGAAGCGCCAGCCTCCGTCCATGTGCCTGAAGGGACCTTCGGTGAGCGCTATCGCCATCGATCGCGGATAGTCTTTGGCGTTCTCGGTCGAAAAGTGCGTCTTCAGGCCGTGATAGCTGATGTCGATCCGGGCGGAGGTGATGCTTGGATTGCGCTCGAACAACTGCGTGCCGCCGCACCAGGGCAGAAACTTCGGGTAGTCCTCGACCCGATCGACGAGATCGAACATCTGCGCTGCGCTGCGTTCGATCAGAACCGATTTTTCGACGACGGCCATGCCGGTGGGCTGAGTTAGAATGCGACATTCTACCGCGCGTCACGTCCATGAGCATCGCCGAAAACAAGAAGGCCTTCCACGACTACTTCATCGAGGACAAGTTCGAGGCCGGCATCGCCCTCGAAGGCTGGGAGGTCAAGGCGATACGCGCCGGCCGGGCCCAGATCAAGGAAGCCTACGTGGTGCTGAGGAACGAGGAGATCTATCTGATCGGCGCGCACATCAGTCCGCTCCCGACCGCCTCGACCCACATCCACCCCGATCCGGTGAGGACGCGCAAGCTGCTTTTGCACGGCGAGGAAATCAGCAAGTTGATCGGCAAGGTGGAGCGCGCCGGCTATGCCCTGGTGCCGCTCGACCTGCATTTCTCCAAGGGCCGGGTCAAGCTCACCATCGGGCTGGCCAAGGGCAAGAAACAGTATGACAAGCGCGAAGCCGAGAAGGAGCGGGACTGGGATAGGGAAAAGAGCCGGGTGATGAAAGTCACTCGATCATGAGCCGGCGCTTTCGGCGCAGGCTAAGCGAGCAAGTAGCGAGCGCTGAGTCCCGAAGGGGCGGCCGCAGGCAAAAGGGCCGCCTGATTCGCAACAAGGCTTGAAGCGCATGTCTCCCGCCACCCTACTCTGGCTGATCACCGGCTGCCTGATGCTGCAGCCCTTGTCTACCGATTTCTACCTCGCCTCGCTGCCGCATCTGGCGGTCTATTTCTCCGCCACGCCTGCCCAGGTGCAGCAGACGCTGTCGCTGTTCGTGATCGGTTTCGGCACGGCCCAACTGATCAGCGGCCCGCTCTCCGACCGCTACGGTCGCCGCCCGGTGCTCCAAGCCGGACTCGCCACTTACCTGCTCGCCAGCCTAGCCTGCGCTCTGGCGCCGTCGCTCCATCTGCTCGTCTTCGGTCGCTTCGTCCAGGCAGTGGGCTGCTGCACGGCGGTGGTGGTGGCCCGCGCCATCATTCGCGATGCCTATAAGCCTGCGGAAGGCGCGCGGGTGATCGCCAAGGCCAGCAGCCTGCTGTCCTTGGTGCCGATCCTGGGACCGATCGCCGGCAGCTATCTGCAGGTGGCCTTCGGCTGGCGCGCCGCCTTCGGCGTGCACGCGCTGTTCTGCGCCATTCTGACCTGGGCGGCCTGGCGCTGGCTGAGCGAAACGAATGCCCACAAGAACCCCGAAGCCACGAGGCTCTCGAACCTGGCCAAGGGCTATGCGCAGATCGCCGCCACGCCGGCCTTCTGGGCCTACACCATCCCCGGCGCGCTGTCCTACGGCTCGATCTTCGTTTTCATCAGCGGCTCGTCCTTCGTGCTGATCCGGGTGCTGCACGTGCCGACCGCCAATTACGGCTACATCTACTCTCTGGGCGTGATGGGCTACCTCACCGGAACCCTCGTCTGCCGGCGGCTCCTGCCCAGGGTCGGCATCGAACGCACCCTGGCGCTGGGCACCACCGTTGCGCTCGTCGGCGGCTTGAGCTTCGTCGCCCTGGTACTGGCGGGCGTGCAGCACTGGGCGGTGGTGCTGGGCTGCCAGTTCCTGACCATGTGCGCCCACGGCATCAACTTTCCCTGCACCCAGGCGGGTTCGGTCGCGCCCTTCAAGCAACAGGCGGGAGCTGCGGCCGGACTGATGGGTTTCTTCACCATGGTGGCGGCCTGGTTGGCCGGCACCTGGGTCGGCGCCAGTTTCGACGGCACGATGCTGCCGCTGGCGGTCACTTCGGCGCTGCTGGGATCTCTGCTGTTCGCCTCGACCCGGCTGCTCTCCCGCTACCATCTCGCGTGACCGCTAAGCCTCAGCGGGGAGCGCGACCGAGGATGCCGGAGAGGGATTCCTGGATGTCAGCCGGCAGCACGACGGTCTTGGCGTTGCCCGACTCCGCCAGTCTGCCCATCGCGGCGAGATATTTCTCTCCGAGCATGTAGCGCATCGGCGCATCCTGATTGCCGATGGCGGCGGCGACCCGGCGGATCGCCTCGGCCGAAGCCTCGGCCAGCGTCACCTGCGCCTCGGCGTCGCGCTTTGCCGCTTCCAGTCGCGCCTCGGCCTGGAGGATCGCCGACTGTTTGGTGCCCTCGGCCTTGGTCACCATCGCCTTGCGCTCGCGCTCGGCCGAGGCCTGTGCCTCCATCGCCCGCACCATCGATTCCGACGGCTTGATGTCCTGGATCTCCACCGATTTCACCGTCAGGCCCCAGTCGATCGCTTCGTCGGCGATGCTCTCGCGCAGCCGCGCCTTGATCTTGTCGCGGGAAGACAGCGCTTGGTCAAGATCCATGTCGCCGGTGATCGAGCGCAGCGTGGTCATGATCATGTTGCGGATCGCCTCGGAGAAATCGGTCACGCCATAGACCGCCTTGATCGGGTCGGTGACCTTGATGAAGGCGATGGCGTTGATCAGGATCACGGCATTGTCGCGGGTGATCACCTCCTGCTCCTGAACGTCGAGAATGATGTCCTTGGTCACCAGCTTGTAGGCGACCCGGTCGAGGTAGGGCACGAGGATGTTGAGGCCGGGGGCGAGCGTGCTGCTGTACTTGCCCAGGCGCTCGACGATCCACTCCTCGCCCTGGGGCACGATGCGCACGCCCTTGGCCAGCGTGACCGCGGCGAAAACCAGCAGCGCAACGACGAATACGAAACCTGCACCCATGACACTCTCCATTTTTAGCTACCTCCCCCGCTGCCAGTGGGCGCGCCCCAAGGGACTAAGCTTTTCGCACCTTGAACAGGCTGCCTTCTATGCCGATCACCCTGACCCGCTGCCCGGCAGCGATCGCCTCGTCGGCGATGCAGTCCCATGTCTCGCTGCCTAGTATAGGCTTCTGAAAGCGCACCTTGCCCTTTTCGAAGGGCGCCACCGGATGCGTCAGCAGGCCGACCTCGCCGACGACGTAGTCGTCGGACATGCCGATCCGGGTCTTGTGGGTGCCCGGCCGGAAAATCCTGAACCAGAGCAGGATCAGGAGCAGGGAGAGCGCCAGCCAACAACCCAGCTGGCCGGTGAGACCGACCGCCGGAAGCAGCGCGACCAGCAAGGCCACCAGCAGGGCGCCGAGCCCGAACCAGATCAACACGAAGACCGGAACGGCGAGCTCGGCGATAATCAGCGCGATGCCGACGATCGCCCACTGCCACCATTCAGGTTGCACGCGCGTCTCCCTGGTGACGCGCGAGCTGCATCCAGGTATCCACGACGGTGTCGGGATTCAGGGACATCGACTGTATCCCCTGATCCATCAGCCACTCGGCGAAATCGGCGTGGTCGGACGGCCCCTGGCCGCAGATGCCGACGTACTTGTCGAGGCGGTTGCAGGCGGAGATGGACATCGCCAGGAGCTTCTTCACCGCCGGATCGCGCTCCTCGAAGGCGTGGGCCACCAGCCCCGAGTCGCGGTCCAGGCCCAGGGTGAGCTGGGTCAGATCGTTCGAGCCGATGGAAAAGCCGTCGAAGTGCTGCAGAAACTCCTCCGCCAAGAGCGCATTGGAGGGAATCTCGCACATCATGATCAGGCGCAAGCCATTCTCGCCGCGCTTCAAGCCGTGTTCCGCCAGCAGTTCGACGACGCCGCGGGCCTCCTCGAGGTTGCGCACGAAGGGCACCATGATCTCGACGTTGGTGAGCCCCAGTTCGTTCCTCACCCGTTTCATCGCCCGGCACTCCAGCGCGAAGCAGTCGCGGAAGCTCTGCGCGACATAGCGTGAGGCGCCGCGGAAGCCCAGCATCGGATTTTCCTCGTCCGGCTCGAAGATGTCGCCGCCCAGGAGCTTGCGGTATTCGTTCGACTTGAAGTCCGACAGGCGCACGATCACCGGCTTAGGATAGAAGGCGGCGGCGATGGTGGCCACGCCCTCGACCAGCTTCTCAACGAAGAAGGCCTCGGGGCTCTCGTAGCCGCGCGAGCGGCGCAGGATCTCGTCCTTGACGCTGGCCGACACCTGGTCGATCTCCAGGATCGCCTTGGGATGGATGCCTATCATGTTGTTGATGACGAACTCCAGGCGCGCGAGGCCGACGCCGCTGTTGGGAATCTGGGCGAACTCGAAGGCCAGTTCGGGATTGCCGATGTTCATGGTGATTTTCACCGGCAGCGGCGGCATCTTGCTGATGTCCTGGCGCGTCACGTCGAAATCGAGCAGGCCGCGATACACGTATCCGGTGTCGCCCTCGGCGCAGGAGACGGTCACCGGCTCGCTCTCCGCCAGCACGGCGGTCGCGTTGCCGCAGCCGACGATGGCCGGGATGCCCAATTCTCGGGCGATGATCGCGGCGTGGCAGGTGCGGCCGCCGCGATTGGTGATGATCGCCGAGGCGCGCTTCATCACCGGCTCCCAGTTCGGATCGGTCATGTCGGTGACCAGGATGTCGCCGGACTTGACCTTGCCCATTTCGGAGGCGTCCTTGACCAGGCGTACCGGCCCGGTGCCGATCTTCTGGCCGATGGCGCGGCCCGAGGTGAGCACCTTGCCGTGCTGCTTGATCCGGTATTTCTCGATGGTGCTGCCGCCGCCCGCCTGGGATTTCACGGTTTCCGGCCGGGCCTGGAGGATGTAGAGCTTACCGTCCTCGCCGTCCTTGCCCCATTCGATGTCCATCGCCCGACCATAGTGCTGCTCGATGGTCACCGCGTAACGGGCCAGTTCCAGCACGTCGGCGTCGGTCAGGGCGTAGCGGTTGCGCTGCTCCTCGGCAACCGCCACCGTGGCGGTGCTGGCCCCGGCCTCGCGGCTGTCGGTGAACACCATCTTGATCAGCTTGGAACCGAGGTTGCGGCGGATCACCGAGGGGAAACCCGCAGCCAGGGTCTGCTTATGCACGTAGAACTCGTCGGGATTGACCGCGCCCTGGACGATGGTCTCGCCCAGGCCATAGCTGGCGGTGATGAACACCACGCCGTCGAAGCCGGACTCGGTGTCCAGGGTGAACATCACCCCGGAGGCGCCGGTGTCGGAGCGCACCATGCGCTGCACGCCGGCGGAGAGCGCCACCTCGGCGTGGGCGAAGCCCTTGTGCACGCGGTAGGCGATGGCCCGGTCGTTGTAGAGCGAGGCGAAGACTTCCTTGATCGCCCGGAGGATGTTGGCGTAGCCGTGGATGTTGAGAAAGCTCTCCTGCTGTCCGGCGAAGGAGGCATCGGGCAGGTCCTCGGCGGTCGCCGAGGAGCGCACCGCGAACGAAGCGCCATCGGCGCCGCCGTCGGCCAGCGCCTGGTAGTGCGTCTTGATCTCCGCCTCGAGGGCCGGCGGCAACGGCGTATCGAGTATCCACTGACGGATCTTCGCGCCGGTGTTGGCCAGGGCCGCGACGTCATCGACGTCGAGGGCGGCGAGCGCCGCTTCGATGCGCCCGGCCAGGCCCTGGTGACCGAGGAAGTCGCGGTAAGCGTCCGCCGTCGTGGCAAAACCGCCTGGCACGCGCACGCCGCCGGTGGAAAGCTGGCTGATCATCTCGCCGAGCGAGGCGTTCTTGCCGCCCACCTGCTCGACGTCGCTCATGCGCAGGTGGTCGAATGCGATTGCGTAGCGCTTCATTTCTGGCCTTTCGAGGAAATCAAGAATTGATAGTAAGGGGCGAAGCCGCTATTTTATCGCCTTTGCCACCCTTCTCCCGCATCCATGACCGCTTCGCGCACGGTATTTTTCATCTCCGACGGCACCGGCATCACCGCCGAGACGCTCGGCCACAGCCTGCTCTCCCAGTTCGAGGATCTCCACTTTCGCCCGGTGCGCATGCCCTTCGTCGATTCCGTGGACAAGGCGCAGGACTGCGTCGCCAGGATCCGCGCCGCCGGACGCAGCGACGGTCGGCGCCCGATCGTCATCTCGACCCAGGTCAATCCGCTGGTCTCGGCCGCGCTGCGCGAAGGCGACGCGCTGACCCTGGACCTTTTCGAGGCCTTCATCGCCCCGCTCGAGGCGGAACTTGGCGCGCGCTCGACCCACACCATCGGCCGCTCCCACGGCCGCGCCAACACCCCGGACTACACCGCCCGGATCGAGGCGATCAATTTCACCCTGACCCACGACGACGGCATCTCCGACGCCGATCTGGACAAGGCCGACGTGATCCTGATCGGCGTCTCGAGGAGCGGCAAGACGCCGACCAGCCTGTATCTCGCCCTGCAGTTCGGCATCAAGGCGGCCAACTATCCGCTGATTCCGGAAGATTTCGAGCGCAATCGCCTGCCGGGCAACCTGGCCAAGCATCGCCAGAAGTTGTTCGGCCTGACCATCGGCCCCGACCGCCTGGCCCAGATCCGCCACGAAAGGCGTCCGGAGAGCCGTTACGCTTCGCTGGAAAATTGCCGCTACGAGGTCGACGCGGCGCAGCGCCTGATGAAGCGGGAGGGCATACGCTGGCTCGACTCGACCACCAAGTCGATCGAGGAAATCGCCGCGATCCTGATGCAGACGGTCAAGCTAGACGGCCACACCTTCTAGTGCTTGTCACCGGGGCGTTTTTATCCGGCGACAATTACGGGCACTTGTGCTGCGAAGCAGTACTTGTGCCGCGGAGTGCTAGAGACGTTTTTGCCGAACCTCCTCGAACAGGCAGACTGCCGCGGCCGCGGCGACGTTCAGGGATTCGCTTCCGGGCGCCATCGGGATGGCTGCGCGAAACTTCGCGCGGCTCAGCAACTCGGGCGACAGCCCCGCGCCCTCGTTGCCGAACAACCAGGCGATGTCGCCGGTGAGATCAAGCCGATAGAGCGGCACGGCGTCGTGCGCGGTGGCGGCGACGACGCTGCCGGAATAGTTTTCGATGACCCGGGCGAGATCGGCCTGCTCGCGGATGGCCAGGTCGAAATGGGCACCTTGCGCCGAGCGCAGCACCCGCGGCGTCCACGCGCCGGCGCAGCCCTTGCCCAGAAAGACGTCGCGGATGCCGGCGGCGGCGGCGCTGCGCAGGATGGAGCCGACATTGCCGGCGTCCTGCAGGGCGTCGAGTAAGACGCAGCTGCCGCGACCGGCGGAGGTCTCGGTGACCGCAGGGATGCGGATCAACGCCAGAATGCCGCTGGGCGTCGCGACCCCAGAGAGTTCGGCGAACAGGCTGTCGGCGAGCAGCAGCGTCTCGGCGCCGGCGAGCGTGGCCTGCAAGGCGATGATCTCGGGCTGCACCGCGCCGCGCTCGCTCACCACCAGGCGTTCTGGCATGCCGACCTTGTCGCGATAGGCGGTGACCAGATGGCTACCGTCGAGCAGCGAGAGCCCGGTCCGACGCCGCTCGCGAGCATCCTCGGCGAGCGAGCGCAAAGCCTTGAAACTCGGGTTGTCGCGCGAGCGGATGTGTTTCACGGCGCGGCGTTCAGCGTCAAATATAGATCCCGAGCGTGGCGACGGCGATGGTGAAGAGGCCCAGGGCCAAATTGAAGCCGACCATTTTCCGGATCTGGTTCAAGGCGGCGCCGGCCAGGGACCAGTCGGCGGCGGCCACGCCCTGGCGCAACCGCCGGTAGGGCGAGAAATAGAGGTGGGCGAAGATCATCATCATGATGATCCCGGTCGCGAGCATCAGGTGCCAGTGGAGCGGTACGCCCTGCCGGCCGATCGCGCCGATGACGACGAACATGTCCAAGCCGCTGCCGAGGATCAGCGCCACCGCCAGCCACACCCAGGGGAAGAAGCGCTCGAACACGCCGGCCCACAGTGCCAGGCGCTGCGGCGGATCGAGCTGCGCGGCGGCCACCGGCCGCAGGCAGAGGTAGGCGAAGAACATGCCGCCGACCCAGACGGCGACCGAGATCAGATGCAGGAACAACAGCAGCGGTATCAGTTTCATGGCTATGCCTCCCGAACGGCCGCCCGAAGGGGGGCAGCGTATGAAGTGAGCGTGGGGGTCATATTTTTTCCTCTCGTGAAAGTTGGCGACGCACCGGGGCAAAGCTGCGCCTGTGGATGACCGCGACGCCGTGCCGCTCCAGGGCGGCCAGATGCGCCGCGGTCGGATAGCCTTTGTGGCGGTCGAGGCCATACTGCGGATAGCGTTCGTGCAGCCGCAGCATCTCGGCGTCGCGCGCGGTCTTGGCGAGGATGGAGGCGGCGGCGATCGCCGCGACCCGGGCGTCGCCCCGGACGATGGCGCACGCGGGCATGGCGACGGCCGGACAATGCAGGCCATCGACCTCGATCCCGTCGGGCTGCGGCTGCAGCGCTGCCACCGCGCGGGCCATCGCCAGCAGGCTGGCTCGCAGGATGTTCAGGGCATCGATTTCAGCGACGCTGCCCTCGGCCACCGCCCAGGCCAGCGCGCGCTCCTTGATCAGCGCGGCCAGGCCCTCTCGGCGCTTGGCCGAGAGCGTCTTGGAATCGGCCAGGCCTTCGATCGGCCGTGCCGGATCGAGGATCACCGCCGCGGCATAGACCGGCCCGGCCAGCGGGCCGCGCCCGGCTTCGTCCACTCCGGCGAGGAGCGTCATGCCCGCTGCCGTAACAGCGGCAGGATCGCCGCCGCCGCACGGTCTGCGGTGTTCTGGCGCAACTGCCGATGGAGTTCGGAAAACAGCCGAAACAGGCGCGGGCCGACGACCGGGTCGGCGACCAGGTTGCCCAGCGCCTGGGCGAGGTTGTCCGCAGTCGCCTCGTGCTGCAGGAACTCCGGCACGACGAAGCGGCCGGCGAGGATGTTCGGCAGACCGACCCAGGGCTGGAGTCTCATCCGCCGCATCAGGCGCCAGGACCACGGCGACATCTGGTAGGCGATCACCATCGGGCGCTTGTACAGCGCCGCCTCCAGCGTCGCCGTGCCGCTCGCCACCAGCACGGCGTCGGCGGCGGCCATGGCGTCGTGGGCGTGGCCGAACAGCAGGGTCAGCGGCAACTCCTGGGCGCCGGCGGCCCACAGGGCGTTCTCGAACTGGCTGCGCGTCTCGCGCGTCACCAGGGGCACCAGGAAGCGCGCCTGCGGATAGCGGTCATGCAGGCGCAGGGCTGTCTCGATGAAGGTGCCGGCCATGTATTGCAGTTCCGACTGGCGGCTCCCAGGCAGCAGGGCGAAGACCAGGCCCTCGGGCTCCAGGTTCAAGCGTTCGCGCGCTGCGCTCCGGTCGGGTTCGAGGGCGATCAGATCGGCGAGCGGATGGCCGACGTAGCTCGCCGGAACGCCGTGCTTCCGGTAGAGCGCCGCCTCGAACGGGAACAGGCAGAGCATCTGGCTCACCGAGCGGGCGATCCGGCGAATGCGTCCGGGGCGCCAGGCCCAGATCGATGGGCTGACGAAGTGGATCGCCGGGATCCCGGCGGCCTTCAGACGCGCCTCAAGCCAGAGATTGAAGTCGGGGGCATCGACGCCGATGAAGGCGTCGGGCGGATCGGCCAGCAAACGCTTCAACAACTGCCGGCGGATGCCGGCGATCTCGCGGTAATGGCTCAGCACCTCGGCGTAGCCGCGCACCGCGAGCTTCTCCGCCGGCCACCAGGCATGCTGCCCCGCCGCCTGCATCTTGGGGCCGCCGATGCCGATAAATCGGGCGTCGGGGAGATGGGCCTTGAGCGCCTGGATCAGGTGGGCGCCGAGCAGGTCGCCCGAGGTCTCCCCCGCCACCACGGCGATCTTCATCTGCCCCGCCATGTCCGGCTCAGCGGAGGATGCCGCGCCCGGGTGCGGCCAGGAATTCGCACAGCGGCAGGAGTTCGGGTGTATCCACGGCAGCCGCGACGATGGCAGCCTGCGCCTCGGCCAGTTTCAGACCGGACTTGTACAGAGTCTTGTAGGCGCGCCGGATGGCCGCGATCGCGGCCGGGCTGAATCCCCGCCGCTTCAGGCCCTCGCTGTTGATGCCGTGCGGACCCGCCGGATTGCCCGAGGCCGTGACGTAGGACGGCAGGTCTTGCAGCAGGACGCTGCCCAATGCGGTGAGGCTGTGGGCGCCGATCCGGACGAACTGGTGCACCGCGGTGAAGCCGCCCAGGATCGCCCAGTCGCCGACCGTCACGTGACCCGCCAGCTGCGCGTTGTTGGCGAAAATGGTGTGGTTGCCGACCTGGCAGTCGTGCGCCAGATGGACGTAGGCCATGATCCAGTTGTCGCTGCCCAGTCGGGTCACGCCGACATCCTGGATGGTGCCGGCGTTCAGGGTGCAGAACTCGCGGATGCTGTTGCGATCGCCGATCTCCAGGCGGGTCGGCTCTCCGGCGTATTTCTTGTCCTGCGGGACGGCGCCGATCGAGCAGAACTGGAAGACGTGGTTGTCCCGACCGAGCCGGGTGTGCCCTTCGATCACGACGTGGGGACCGATCCGGCAGCCCTCGCCGATCTCGACGTGGGCGCCGATCAGCGTATATGCGCCGATGTCGACGCCGCGCCCGAGCCTGGCGTCCGGATGGACGATGGCGGTCGGATGGATAGTGGGCGGCGCGAGTGCGCTCATGGAATCGCGCGCATTGTGCACATCAGCTCCGCCTCGGCGACCACCTGCTCGCCGACCCGGCCGCGGCCGGCGAACTTCCAGATGCCGCGCATGTTGCGGCTGATCTCGACGTCGAGCAGCAACTGGTCGCCGGCCAGCACCGGCTTCTTGAAGCGGGCGTTATCGATGCCCGCGAAGTAATACACCGATTTTTCGTCGGGCTTGCCGCCCAGGGTCTTGAACGAAAGGATGGCCGCTGCCTGAGCCAGCGCCTCTATGATCAGGACGCCGGGCATCACCGGGTGATGCGGGAAGTGACCGGGAAAGAAGGGCTCGTTGATGCTGACGTTCTTCAGCGCCAGGATGCGGCTGCCGGGCACGCACTCCAGCACGCGGTCGACCAGCAGGAAGGGATAGCGATGCGGCAAGTATTGCAGGATTTCATGGATGTCCATGGATCCCGTGCCATCGACCTGCCTCGATTCGGGTTGGGCGTTCGGCGTGGCGGAGGGCGGATTGGTGGGATGGTTCATGTCATTTCTCCAGGGTCTGCCAGCCGTGCCACTTGCGCTTCGAGGGCGCGTATTTTATCCGCCATCGCGTCGAGGTGGCGCAGTCGCGCGAAATTTTTCAGCCACTCGGCGTGCTCCAGAAACGGCACGGCACCAGTGTAATTGCCCGCGCGGGCGATCGACTTCGCCACCAGCGTACCCGCCGAAATGTTCACTCCGTCGGCGATGCTGATGTGGCCGAGGATCACCGCGCCGCCGCCGACCGTGCACCGCCTCCCGATCTTGGCGCTGCCGGCGATGCCGACGCAGCCGGCCAGCGCGCTGTGGGCGCCGATGCGCACGTTATGGCCGACCTGGATCTGATTGTCGAGCTTGACTCCGTCTTCGATCACGGTGTCGTCCAGCGCGCCCCGGTCGATGGTGGTGTTGGCGCCGATCTCGACGTCGTCGCCGATGACAATACCGCCGATCTGCGGGATTTTGAACCAGGAACCATCGCCCTTGCGTGCGAAACCGAAGCCGTCGGCGCCGATCACCGCACCGGCGTGGATGATCACCCGCCGCCCGATCACGCAGCCCGGATAGACGCTGACCTTGGCATGCAGCAGCGAATCGGCTCCGATCGTCGCACCCTCGCCGATCACGCAGCCGGGGCCGATGCGCGCGCCCTCGCCGATCACGCAGCCCTCGCCGATGACGGCGCCGGCGCCGACGCTGACGCTGTCCGGCAGTTGGCAGGCGACCGCCGCCTGCGGATGGATGCCGGGGGGGTTGTTACGGTCGGGATTCAGCCAGCGCGAGACGTAGGCAAAATAGAGATAGGGTGCGTCGCAGACGATGCAGGCGGACGGGCAGGCATCGGCGGCCTGCGGGGAGAGGATGACGGCGCCGGCGCGGGTGGTCTCCAGACTGGCGCGATATTTCGGGTGGGAGAGGAAGCTGATCTCTTCCGGGCCGGCGCGCTCCAGCGAGGCGACCTGGACGATCGTCCGGCCGCCGTCGCCGATCAGTTTTCCGCCGAAGCGGGCAACGATCTCGTCGAGCCTGACGGCAGCCACACGCTTACTTGGTGGAGCCGTCGCTCAACGCCTTGATCACCCGGTCGGTCAGGTCGATGCGCGGGCTGGCATAGACCGCCTCCTGGAGGATGAGGTCGAACTTCTCGGTCTCGGCGATGTTCTTGATGACCTTGTTGACCTTGTCGAAAATCGCCGCCATTTCCTCGTTCTGGCGCAGGTTCAGGTCTTCGCGGAATTCCCTTTGCTTGCGCTGGAAGTCGCGGTTGAGTTCGTTGAACTGGCGTTCCTTGTCGAGCCGCTCGGAATCCGACATGGTGACCGAGTTCTTCTGCATGTTCGCCTGCATCGTCTGCAACTGCTTGGCGACCTTCTGCAAGTCCTGGTCCCGCTTCTCGAACTCCTTCTCGATCTTCTTCTTCGCCTTGGCAGCCTGCGGCGCGTCGTTCAGGATACGCTGGCTGTTTACGAAGCCGATCTTGATTTCAGCGCTGGCGGGAGCGGCGGCGAACAGGCAGGCGGCGGCCAGCATCGGGATGAAAATTTTGTTCAACTTGGTTCTCCTTGCTGCGATAAGAATATCAGAATACCGTACCCATTTGGAATTGCAGGCGCTGGATATTGTCTTCGGGCTTTTTGTTCAGCGGATTGGCGAAGCTGAACTTCAGCGGACCCATCGGCGAAGACCAGACCAAGGATACGCCGGCGCTGTAGCGCAGATCGCCCAGGCTGATTTTCTGCCCGCTGCCCCAGACCTGACCTCCATCGACAAAGACGCCCAGCCGCACCGACTTGTCCAGGCCCATCCCCGGCATCGGCAGCAGCCATTCGGCATTGCCCACCAGACGGCGGTTGCCGCCCAGGCGGGTGCCCGTCGCCGGATCGATCGGGCCGAGCGAACTATTGTCGTAGCCGCGCACCGAACCGATGCCGCCGGCATAGTAATTCTTGAAGAAGGGCAGCGCCCGGCCGCCATAGCCGTTGGCAAAACCGAATTCGGCATCGACCGAGAGCGTGCTCTTGCTGCTGAACACCGGGATGAACTGCTGATGCTGGAAGGTAGCACGATAGTAGTGCAGACTCCCGCCCGGCAGGCCGACCTCGGCGATGGCGCGGTTGATCGAACCCTTGGTCGGGTAATAGCGACTGTCGATGGTGTCCTTGGCCCAGCCCACCGTGCCGAGCAGGGTCGTGTTCGACGAGCCGAAGTCGTTCACGTACTTCTGGAACTGCAGCGGACTGTTGCTATCGACTGTGATTTCGGTGGCGTCGCCGGACAAGCCGAAGCTGACCGAGTCGTCCTCGGTGACCGGCACACCGTAGCGCACGCCGCCGCCCAGCGATTTGCTGCCGTAGGAGCCCACCACCAGGGAACTGGTGTCCGTCTTGCGCTTGTAAATGTCGAAGCCGCGGCTGATGCCGTCGATGGTGTAATACGGATCGGTGTAGGAGAAGGAATAGACCGAATTGATCTTGCTGGTGGAAAGCTGGACGCCCACGTTCTTGCCACTGCCGAAGAGATTGTCCTGCTGCAGGGAGCCGGACAGGACGAATTTCTCGGAACTGGAGAAGCCGGCTCCGACCATCACACTGCCGGTCGGCTTCTCCTTGACCTTGAAATCGACATCGACCTGGTCGTTGGTCGCGGGAACGGCGGGGGTCTCCACCGTCACGTCGTCGAAATAGCCGAGGCGATCGACCCGGGTGCGCGACCGGTTGATCTTCTCGCCGTCATACCAACTCGCCTCCATCTGGCGCATTTCGCGGCGGATCACCTCGTCGCGGGTGCGGGTGTTGCCCGAAATGTTGATCTGTCGCACATAGACGCGCCGGCCGGGGTCGATAAAAATGGTGAAGGCCACCCGGCGCTTTTCCTTGTCGATCTCCGGCGCCGCATTCACGTTGGCGAAGGCGTAACCCTCGTTGCCCAGGCGCTCGCTGATCTTCTTGGTGGTCTCGGTCAGCTTCTCGCGCGAGAAGATGTCGCCGGGCTTGATGGTGACCAGCTTCTTCAGTTCTGCTTCGGGCAGCAGCAGTTTGCCGGCCAGCTTGATCGAGGAGACCTGGTATTGCGCGCCCTCGGAGATATTCACCGTGATGTAGATGTCCTGCTTGTCGGGGGAGATCGTCACCTGGGTGGAATCGATGTTGAACTCGAGGTAGCCGCGGTTGAGGTAGTAGGAGCGCAGCGTCTCCAGGTCGCCCGCGAGCTTCTGCTTCGAATACTGGTCGTTCTTGGTGTACCAGGTCAGCCAGCCGGGCGTCCGCAGCACGAACAGGTCCCGCAGATCCTTCTCCTTGAAGGCGTGGGCGCCGACGATGTTGATCTCCTTGATCTTGGCGATTTCGCCTTCGTCGACCGCGAAATTGATGCCGACTCGGTTCCGCTCCAGCGGCGTGATCGTGGTCGTGACCTGGACGCCGTAGTAGCCGCGGGTCAGGTATTGGCGCTTCAGTTCCTGCTCGGCCTTGTCCACCAGCGAACGGTCGAAGATCCGCGATTCGGCCAGGCCGACGTCGGCCAGGCCCTTCGTGATCTGTTCCTTCTCGAAGGCCTTCATGCCGGTGAAGGTGACCGAGGCGATCGCCGGCCGTTCCTCGACGACCACCACCAGCACGCCGTTGTCGATCTCCAGGCGCACGTCCTTGAAGAAGCCGGTCGCGAACAGGGCCTTGATCGCTTGCGCGGCCTTGTCGTCGTCCATGGTCTCGCCGACCTTGACCGGGAGATAGCTGAACACGGTTCCCGCTTCGGTGCGCTGGATGCCTTCGACGCGGATGTCCTTGACTTTGAAGGGGGCGAAGGCAGAGGCCGAGGTCGCGAACAGTGCTGCAACCAGTCCAGCGATCAGGTTTTTATTCATTCGGCTATCCGGAAACAAGGCGGTTAATATCGTTGTAGAAGGCGAATGCCATCAGCATTATCAGCAGTCCCAGGCCGATTTGCTGACCGATTTCCATCACCCGCTCGGGAAGCGGGCCGCCCTTGATTATCTCCGCCATATAATACAATAAATGGCCGCCATCCAGTATCGGAATGGGCAGCAGGTTGAGCACGCCGAGGCTGATGCTGATCAGCGCCAGGAAGCTCAGATAATGGCTCCAGCCGAGCCTGGCGGACTGTCCGGCATAGTCGGCGATGGTCACCGGCCCGGAGAGATTCTTCCACGATGCTTCGCCGCTGATCATGCGCCCGATCATCCTCAGGCTGAGTACCGAAGTGCTCCAGGTCTGCCTCGTCGCGTGACCCAGGGCGGGCAAGGCGTCGTAGCGCACGGTGGTCAGCATCTGGGCGCGCAATGAAGGATCGTCTTGCGCCATGATGCCGAGCCGGCCGATGCGCCGGCCGCCCTCCTCCACCGCCGCCGGGCGCGCCTGCAGCGCGATCCTTTGTCCTTGCCGCAAGAGATCGAACTTCAGCAGCCGGCCCGGCGAAGCGCGGATCATCGCTGCCACCTCGCGCCAGTCCGAGACCGGCTGCCCGGCCACGGCGGTGAAGCGGTCGCCGGCGCGGATCCCCGCCTCCTCGGCCGCCGAAGCCTTGGTCACCTCGCCGACCACGGGTGGGAGCGGCGGACGATAGGGCACGAGGCCAAGGCGCTGCGGCAGATCGGGGGCGGGATCGGCGGCATTGAGCGCGCCGGTATCCAGGCGGCGCAGCGCGATCTCGTGCTGCCGGTTCTCCACCTCCAGCGTCACCACCGGATGCGCGAGCACCGACTGGATGAGTTCCCAGCGCATCTCCTCCCAGCTCATCACGCGCTTGCCGTCGACGGCGCGGACAGCGTCGCCGTCTTTCAGCCCGGCCGCCGCCGCAGCGGTGGCGGCCGGCGGCGCTGCCAGCAGCGGCCGCAGCGCCGCCGTCCCGTGCATGAACAGCAGCCAGTAGATCAGGATCGCCAGCAGCAGATTGGCCAGGGGGCCCGCGGCGACCACCAGAAAACGCTTGCCCACCGACTGGCGGTTGAAGGCGCGCGGCAATTCGTGCGCGGCCACCGGCCCTTCGCGTTCGTCCAGCATCTTGACGTAGCCGCCCAGCGGAAAGGCGGCGATCGCCCATTCGGTGCGGTCGCGCCCGAGCCGCTTGAGCCACAACGGCCGGCCGAAGCCGAGCGAGAAGCGCAGCACCTTGACCCCGATGGCCCGCGCCGCGACATAGTGGCCGAACTCGTGCACGATGATCAGGATGCCCAGGGCCAGCGCGAAGGCGGCCAGGGTGAAGGCGAGGTTGCCCGGACTCATCGGGATCGGCGCGCCAGGGTGACGGTGGCGGCGGCGCGGGCCGCCTGGTCGGCGTCCCGCACCGCCTCCAGATCCGGCATCGGGGCGCCGGGGAGCGCATCGAGCACCGCGGCGATGGTATCGGCGATGGCCGGATAGGGCAGCTTGCCGGCGAGGAAGGCGGCCACCGCCACCTCGTTGGCGGCGTTCAACACGGTGGCGGCGCTGCCGCCGGCGGCGAGCGCCTGGTAGGCCAGCGCCAGGCAGGGAAAGCGGGAGAAATCGGGGCGCTCGAAGTTGAGCTGCGCGATCGCGAACAGGTCGAGCGGCGCCACGCCGGCCTCGATCCGCTCCGGATAGGCCAGCGCCTGGGCGATCGGCGTGCGCATGTCCGGGTTGCCCAGTTGCGCCAGCACCGAGCCATCGGCGTATTCGACCAGAGAATGGATCACGCTCTGTGGATGGATCACCACCTCGATTTTCGCCGCCGGCGCATTAAACAGCCAGTGCGCCTCGATCACCTCGAGGCCCTTGTTCATCATGGTCGCCGAATCCACGGAAATCTTGCGCCCCATCACCCAGTTCGGATGGGCGCAGGCCTGGTCCGGCGTGACCCCGGCGAGTTCCCCGAGCGGCGTTTTGAGGAAGGGTCCGCCCGAAGCCGTGAGCAGGATGCGGCGCACCCCCTTGTTGCCGAAGGAACCGTCGTAGTCGGCGGGCAGGGACTGGAACACCGCATTGTGCTCGCTGTCGATGGGCAGCAGGATCGCGCCCGAGCGCCTCAGCTCCGCCATGAACACGGCGCCGGCCATCACCAGCACTTCCTTGTTGGCGAGCAGGATGCGCTTGCCGGCGCGTACCGCCGCCAGGGTCGGCGCCAGGCCGGCGGCGCCGACGATCGCGGCCATCACGGTGTCGACTTCGGCGAGCGTCGCCACCTGCGCCAGCGCCGCCGGACCCGCCAGCACCTCGGTGGATAGATTCGCTGCGGCGAGCCGCGCCGCCAGCGCGCGGGCATCCGCCTCGCTCGCCACAACGGCGTAGCGCGGACGATGGCGCAGGCACTGCTGGGCCAGTACATCGACGCGCGTATGGGCGGAGAGCGCGACCACCTCGAAGCGCTCCGGATGGCGCGCCACCACGTCGAGCGTGCTGACGCCGATCGAGCCGCTGGCGCCGAGTACGGTCAGTCGCCTTCTCTCGGAAGCCGCCATGTCAGGCCAGGCAGACCGCGGCCAGGGCGACCAGCGGCAGGGTCGAGGTGAGACTGTCGATGCGGTCCAGGACGCCGCCGTGGCCGGGCAGCAGCGCGCTGCTGTCCTTGACGCCCGCCTGGCGCTTGGCCAGGGATTCGAACAGGTCGCCGACGATGCTGACCGCCGTGGCCAGCGCCAGGGCTGCGGCAGCCACAGCGAACTGGCGCGGTTTATTCAGACGGCCGGTGGCAATACCGAGCAACAGGCCGTAAATGATCACCGCCACGAGTGCGCCGGCGGCGCCCTCCCAAGTCTTGCCCGGGCTGATGGTCGGCGCGAGTTTGCGCCTGCCCCAGGCGCGGCCGGCGAAATAGGCGGCGATGTCGGCGACCCAGACCAGACTCATCGCCGCGAGCAGAAGCAGCGGGCTACGCCGCTGCAGCGTCACCATCGCCGCCCAGCTGGGCACGAGCAGCAGCCAGCCGAGCAGGAAGCCATTGAGGTCCGCCTTGAGCGCCCAGCGGCGCGAAAACCACAGCGGCACCAGCAGCAACCAGAAGCCCAGCGCCAGGAACCAGAGGCCTCCGGTCACCGCCGCCGGCATGCCGAAAAGGTAGAGCGAGAGGCAAGGCGCCAGGGTGAGCAAGGCGTAGCGCCGGCGAGCGCGCCCGCTCGCGCGCAGCAGCCCGGCCCATTCCCAGGCGCCCAGCGCGATGACGGCGGCGAACAGGGTACTGCTCGCCGCCGGCGGCAGCAGGAACAGCGCTGCGAGGAGTCCGGCGGCGAGGCACAGCGCGGTGATGACCCGCGTCTTAAGCATCTGGGCGCTCGGCCTCCAGCGCAATTTCGGCGCGCGCGTCGCGGTCCGCCGGCGGCTGGCGTTCGCCGCGCGGTTCGCCGAGTTGCTCGCTGGTTCGCCCGAAACGGCGCTCGCGGCTGCGGTAGGAGGCGATCGCGGCATCGAGCGCGGCAGCGTCAAAATCCGGCCAGAGCATGTCGGTGAAATACAGCTCGGTGTAGGCGAGTTGCCAGAGCAGAAAATTGCTGACGCGCTCCTCGCCGCCGGTACGGATGAACAGGTCCGGCTCGGGGGCGTAGGCCATCGCCAGATGCGGCGCGAGGTCGGCCTCGGTAAAATCGCCGCGCTTATCGGGCCAGGCAGCGAGCATGCGGTCGACCGCCCTCAGGATGTCCCAGCGGCCGCCGTAGTTCGCGGCGATGGTGAGCGTGAGACGCGTCTCTCCGGCGGTCAGTACCTCGCCGCGGCGGATCAATTCGACCAGCTTCGGCTCGAAGCGGGAGAGATCGCCGACCACGTGGAAGCGCACGCCGTTCCTGTGGAGCTTGGCCACCTCGTCTTCCAGGGCGCGCATGAACAGCCCCATCAGGAACGAGACCTCTTCCGCCGGGCGGCGCCAGTTCTCTGAACTGAAGGCGAACAGGGTGAGATAGGGAATGCGGCGTTCGATGCAGGCCTTGACGATTTCGCGCACGCTCTCGACGCCGCGCTTGTGGCCGGCGATGCGCGGCATGAAGCGCTTCTTGGCCCAGCGGCCGTTGCCGTCCATGATGATGGCGACGTGCTGCGGACCGACGCCGGCCGCGGGGATGACCTGGGTGGAACTGGGCGAACGGCTCAAACCATCTCCCTCCGTTGGCAATGAGACCGCGTTCAGACGGCCATCAAGTCCTTTTCCTTGTCGGCGAGCATCTTGTCGATTTCCGTCACGAAGCGGTCGGTCAGCTTTTGAATCTCGTCCTGGGCGCGGCGTTCGACATCCTCGGCGATTTCCTTCTTCTTCAAGCGCTCCTTGAGGTGGGCGTTGGCGTCGCGGCGCAGGTTGCGCACCGCGATCTTGGCGTTCTCGCCTTCGTGCTTGACCACCTTGATCAGTTCGCGCCGTCGCTCTTCGGTCAGGGCCGGCATCGGCACCCGGATCAGGTCGCCCTGCGTCGCCGGATTGAGGCCCAGGTCGGCGTCGCGGATGGCGCGCTCGACCTTGCCGATCATCGGCTTCTCCCACGCCTGCACGCCGATGGTGCGGGCATCGATCAGGGTGAGGTTGGCAACCTGGCCGATCGGCACCATCGAGCCGTAGTAATCGACCTGGACGTGGTCGAGGATGCCCGTGTGCGCCCGGCCGGTGCGGATCTTGCCGAGGTCGGCCTTCAAGGCGTCGAGCGACTTCTGCATCTTCTGTTCGGTGGTCTTCTTGAGTTCGGCGGTCATCCTGATTTTCTCCTCAGCAGTGCACCATGGTGCCCTCGTCCTCACCCAGCACCACGCGCTTCAATGCACCTGCCTTGAATATCGAAAAGACGTTGATGGGCAGACGCTGGTCGCGGCACAGCGCCAGCGCCGTGGCATCCATGACTCTCAGGTTGCGGGCGATGGCTTCGTCGAAGCTGATCCGGGCGTAGCGGGTGGCGCTGGCATCGACCATCGGATCGGCGGTATAGACGCCGTCGACCTTGGTCGCCTTGAGCACGATCTCGGCGCCGATCTCCGAGCCGCGCAACGCGGCGGCGGTGTCGGTGGTGAAGAAGGGGTTGCCGGTACCGGCGCCGAAGATCACGACCTTGCCTTCTTCGAGGTAGCGGATCGCCTTGCCCCGGATGTAGGGCTCGACCACCTGCTCGATATTGAGCGCCGACTGGACGCGGGCGTTGACGCCCGCCTGACGCATCGCGTCGGCGAGCGCCATGGCGTTCATCACCGTGGCCAGCATGCCCATGTAGTCCGCCGTCGCCCGGTCCATGCCGGTGGCGGTGCCGGCGAGACCGCGAAAGATGTTGCCGCCGCCGATCACCACCCCGATCTCGACGCCGAGCCCGACCACGGCGGCGATCTCGGCGACGATCCTGGCCAGGGTAGCGCGGTTGATGCCGTAGGCGTCGTCGCCCATCAGGGCCTCGCCCGAGAGCTTGACCAGGATGCGCTTGTAGGCGATGGGCATGCCCGTGCTTATTTCGCTGCCGAGTTGGCTGCTTGAGCGGCCTGGGCGGCGACCTCGGCGGCGAAATCGCTCTGCTTCTTCTCGATGCCCTCGCCGACGATGTAGAGCGTGAAGCCCGCCACGCTCGCTCCCCGGCCCTTCAGCAGCTGCTCCACGGTCTGCTTGTCGTCCTTGACGAAGGGCTGGCCGAGCAGGGTCACTTCTTTCAGGTATTTCTGCACGGTACCCTCGGCGATCTTCTCCAGCATCGCCTCTGGCTTGCCGGCTTCGCGCGCCTTTTCGATGGCGATGCGCCGCTCGGTGTCCAGGAGTTCGGCCGACACGCCGGAGGCGTCGAGCGACTTCGGCTTGGAGGCGGCGATGTGCATCGCCAGATCGCGGGCCAACTGCTCGTCGCCGCCCACCAGGTCAACGATCACGCCGATCTTGGCGCCGCCGTGGATGTAGCTGGCCAGCCGGCCCTTGGCCGCGATTCGGACGAAGCGGCGGATCGAGAGATTCTCGCCGATCTTGCCGACCAGCGCGGTGCGCGCGGCTTCGACCGTCTTGTCGCCCAAGTTGGCGGCCGAGAGCGCAGCGACGTCGGCCGGATCGTTCTTGGCCACCAGTTCGGCCAGGTTCCGGGTGAAGGCCAGGAAATCGTCGTTCTTGGCGACGAAGTCGGTCTCGCAGTTGACCTCGATCATGCTGCCCAGCTTGCCGTCGGCGGAAAAATGGATGCCGACGATGCCTTCCGCGGCGACGCGGCCGGCCGCCTTGCTGGCCTTGCTGCCGAGCTTGACGCGCAGGATCTCCTCGGCCCGATTGAGATCACCCTCGGCCTCGGTCAGCGCTCTCTTGCATTCCATCATCGGCGCGTCGGTCTTCTCGCGCAGTTCCTTCACCATGCTTGCGGTAATTTCCGCCATTGTCTTGCTCCAGATTCAAATGCATTAACCCCACGGAGGCATAGCGAGCCTCCGTGTCTGCGTGCTACTCCGCCGCGTCCTCGACTTCGACGAATTCGTCTTCCCCGGCCACCGCCGCCAGCACTTCGTTGAAGGACTCGCTGCGGCCCTCCAGGACAGCGTCGGCGACACCACGGGCATAGAGCCGGATAGCGCGGCTGGAGTCGTCGTTGCCCGGGATGACGTAGCTCACGCCTTCGGGAGAGTGATTGGTGTCGACCACGCCGATCACCGGGATGCCCAGCTTGCTGGCTTCGGTGATGGCGATCTTGTGGTAGCCGACGTCGATCACGAACAGGGCGTCGGGCAGGCCGGCCATGTCCTTGATGCCGCCGATACTCTTCCGGAGCTTGTCCATTTCGCGCTGGGACATCAGCGCCTCCTTCTTGCTCATGCGTTCGAAGGTGCCGTCCTGGGACATCTGCTCCAGGTCCTTCAGGCGCTTGATCGACAGCTTGACCGTCTTGAAGTTGGTCAGCATGCCGCCCAGCCAGCGCTCGTCGACGTAGGGCATGCCGGCGCGCTGGGCCTCCTCGGCGATGATCTCGCGCGCCTGGCGCTTGGTGCTGACGAACAGGATGCTGCCCTTCTTGGCCGAGAGCTTCTTGACAAAGCCCATCGCCTCCTGATACTTGGACAGGGTCTTCTCGAGGTTGATGATGTGGATCTTGTTGCGATGGCCGAAGATGTAGGCAGCCATCTTCGGGTTCCAGAAGCGCGTCTGGTGGCCAAAGTGCACACCAGCTTCCAGCATTTGACGCATGGTCGTCGTGGTCATGATGAATCTCCGAAAGGGTTGGTCCGCCGCCCGGCCGATGAGCCCCAATCGTGATATCGTGATCGAGGCACCCTGTTCGCCGCCAGGCGTGTGAATTTTGCCGCGTCCGGATCGGCCACCGACCGGCCCAGACAAGACAAGCGGCGGATTATAACGGTTTTGCCCGGGTTTCTTCAAGTCAGCCATCATTCTGCAGGTAGAATTCCACCCGACGCCACTTCTCACCGACCCTATGAGCATCACCCTCAAGACCCCGCTGGAAATCGACAAGATGCGCATCGCCGGACGCCTCGCGGGTGAGGTGCTCGACTACATCGAGCCCTTCGTCGTGCCGGGGGTGACCACCGCCGAGCTCGACCGCCTTTGCCACGACTATATGGTGGACGTCCAGGGCTGCATACCCGCCCCGCTCAACTACGCGCCGCCCGGTTACGCGCCCTACCCCAAGTCGATCTGTGCCTCGATCAACCACCAGGTGTGCCACGGCGTGCCCAATGAGCGGCCGCTGAAGCGGGGCGACATCGTCAATCTCGACATCACCACCATCAAGGACGGCTATCACGGCGACACCAGCCGGATGTTCCTGGTCGGCGGCGAGGGCTCGATCCTAGCCAAGCGGCTGTGCGCGGTCACCCACGAGTGCCTCTGGCATGGCATCGTCAGGGTGCGCCCGGGGGCGAGGCTCGGCGACATCGGCGCGGCGATTCAGAGCCACGCCGAGGGTAACGGCTTCTCGGTGGTACGGGAGTTCTGCGGCCACGGCATCGGCCTCAACTTCCACGAAGAGCCGCAGGTGCTGCATTACGGCAAGCCCGGCACCGGCCTCGAACTCGCAGCCGGCATGACCTTCACCATCGAGCCGATGATCAATGCCGGCAAGGCCGCGATCTCGGAACTGCCCGACGGCTGGACCATCGTCACCAAGGACCGCAGCCTGTCCGCCCAGTGGGAGCACACGATCCTGGTGACCGAGAGCGGCTACGAGGTGCTGACGCTGTCCGCCGGCGCGCCGCCCAAACCCGCCGGCGTCGCCTGAGCCGGCCATGAGCTCGCCGGCCAGAGCCGAAGCGCCCAGTCTGGTCCCGACGCTGCGCGCCGCCCTGCAGGCGGGACAGGCGCAGCTCGAAGCTGCTTACCGGGCCAGCGCCAACGCCGCCGCCATGGTCCGCGGCCGGGCGACGCTGGTAGACTCGGTGCTGGGCGAGATCTGGCGGCACTACGCGCTGCCAGCCCCCCTGGCGCTGGTCGCGGTCGGCGGTTACGGCCGCGGCGAACTGTATCCAGCCTCGGATGTGGACGTCCTGGTGCTGCTGCCCGATGAGCTTCACGCCGATCATCAGGTAGCGATCGAGCAGATGGTCGGCGTGCTCTGGGACATCGGCCTGGACGTCGGGCACAGCGTACGCAGCGTCGCCCAATGCGTTGCCGAAGCCGATCGCGACATCACCGTCCAGACCAGCCTGCTCGAAGCCCGGCTGCTGGCCGGCTGCCGCGAGACCTTCGCCCGGTTCGAGGCGACCCTGCTCGCGCACCGGGACCCGCAGGCCTTCTTCAAGGCCAAGCGGCTCGAACAGGAGGAGCGCTACGCCCGCCACAACGACACGCCCTACAGCCTCGAACCCAGCTGCAAGGAGAGCCCCGGCGGTTTCCGCGACCTCCAGGTGATCCTGTGGATCAGCCGAGCCGCCGGACTGGGCAGGAGCTGGCGCGAACTGGCGGCGAACGGACTGCTCCTGCCGACGGAAGCGCGGCAGTTGGAGCGGGTCGAGACCTTCCTGCGCCACGTCCGCATCCGTCTGCACTACCTCGCCCACCGGCGCGAGGAAAAGCTGATGTTCGATTACCAGGAGGCGCTGGCGCAGGCCTTCGGCATCACCGCCAGCGCCACCAAGCGCGCCTCCGAACTCCTGATGCAGCGCTACTACCAGAACGCCAAGCGCATCACGCAGTTGAACACCTTGCTGCTGCAGAACCTCGGCGAACGCATCTTCCCCGTCGCCCGGCCGATCCCGATCCCCGTCAGCGGACACTTCCAGATGGTCCGCGAGCTCCTCGACGTGCGCGACGAGACGGTGTTCGAGCAGCAGCCGCGCGCCATCCTGGAGAGCTTCCTGCTGCTGCAGCAGCGCCCCGAGCTGAAGGGCATGACGGCGCGCACCCTGCGCGCCCTGTGGCGCGCACGCGGCCGCATCGATGCCGCCTTCCGCCGCGATCCCGACAACCGCGCCCTGTTCCTGTCGCTGTTCCGGCAGGAGCGCGGACTGGTGCATGAATTCCGGCGCATGAACCAGTACGACATCCTCGGCCACTACCTGCCGGCCTTCGGCAGGATCGTCGGGCAGATGCAGCACGACCTGTTCCACGTGTATACCGTCGACCAGCACATCCTGCAGGTGATGAGGAACGTCAGGCGCTTCACCATGCCCGAGTTCGCCCACGAATACCCGCTCTGCAGCCGCCTCATGGCCGGCTTCGAGCGCCACTGGCCGATCTACGTCGCAGCGCTGTTCCACGACATCGCCAAGGGTCGCGGCGGCGACCATTCCAAGCTCGGCATGCGGGACGCGCGGCGTTTCTGCAAGGACCACGGGATGGCGCCGGAGGACAGCGAGCTCGTGGTGTTTCTGATCGAACACCACCTGACCATGTCGGCGATCGCGCAAAAACAGGATCTCGGCGATCCGCGGGTCATCGCCGACTTCGCCGCCGTGGTCAAAACCGAGCGGCGTCTGGTCGCGCTCTATCTGCTCACGGTCGCCGACATCCGCGGCACCAGCCCCAAGGTCTGGAACGCCTGGAAGGGCAAGCTGCTCGAAGACCTCTACGCCGCGACGCGCCGCCTGCTCGCCGGCGCCACGCCGCAACAGGCGGTGGGCCTGGCCGGCCGCCAGGAGGAGGCGCGCGGCATGCTGCGCCTGCACGGCCTGCGCCCGGGCGTCGAGGAGGCGCTGTGGCGGCAGCTCGACACCGTCTATTTCATGCGCCACGACGCCGAGGAGATCGCCTGGCACGCGCGCGTGCTCTACCACCGCCCCGAGGCCGCGGAGCCGGTGGTCAAGGCGCGCCTGAACCAGGTGGCCGAGGGTCTGCAGGTGATGGTCTACACCGCCGACCAGCCCCTGCTGTTCGCCCGCCTGTGCGGCTTCTTCAGCCGCCTGGGCTATTCGATCGTCGACGCCAAGATCCACACCACGCGTCACGGCTATGCGCTCGACAGCTTCATCCTGCTCGACCCCAGCCACCACCTGCCCTATCGTGACATGGTGGCGCTGATCGAGCACGATCTGGTGGAACGGCTGAAACAGCGCGCCCCGATCGAGGCCCCCACAACCGGTCGCCTGTCGCGCCAGGTGCGGCACTTTCCGATCACCCCGGAGGTCGGCATCCGGCCCGACGAGAATGGCCGCTACTACCTGATGTCGGTGCTGGCGGCCGACCGACCCGGCCTGCTGCACTCGATCGCGCTGGTGCTCGCGCGCCACGGCGTCGACCTGCACACCGCCAAGATCGCCACGCTGGGCGAACGCGTCGAGGACACCTTTCTGATCAGCGGCGCCGAGCTGGCGCAGACTGGAACCCTGGTGCGAATCGAGCAGGAGTTGCTGGAAGTCCTGCAGGTGTAGCGCCTACTGAAATAGGCTCTTAGTCCTCCGCCGGCGCGTTGCCTTCGGGAAACAACTGGTCGGTGAAGCCGAACGAACGGAAGTCGCTGATCCGCATCGGGTAGCGTATTACTCTCTGAATGCCGCTACAACACAGGTCATGGCCGCCTATCATGGCTTACGATACCCGCTTTTATACCCTCTTTCGTCGGATTGTCGGCCGTTCGTCGGGATACAGTGCAAAGACTGCCCGACAATAAGGGGCTCGACTGTTGTCAGATGTGGCCATTAAGGCTGAAATAGCCGCCAGGGCCGAGGCCGTCGCCAACAAGTACGAGCTGACGACCGATTTGATCATCAAGAGCATTGAGGCCGCCAAGGCTGGAATTGAGCAGCGTGACGCCTTTGGCCGACGAATGACCGAGACCAACAAAGCTGAAGCAGAGGCCAAAGCGCACGGATTGCCAAAGACCTGATGCCTCAATGCCAACGATAACTGGCCCAAGTACGATGACCGGAAGTCGATAAACCGCCTATCCGTCATCAGATTGACCGATGTGCATATTCCACAACTATTGTGCTTTGACAACTAGGACGTCCGGAGCATAATCGGGTCATCCGTTCGACATATACCAATGGACTGCCAACAAAGGAGGTAACTACTATGAACCTCTTCAACACCATTGCCAGCGTAGCCTTACTTGGATGGGTCAGCGTGTCGTTGGCAGGGGGATATACAATCCAGACGCCGGGTCAGTTGCCCACATATGTAACTCCAACATACGGCGGCGGATATTCCGTGCAGACCCCCGGTGAATTGCCCTCATATGTAACCCAAAACTATGGGGGAGGAGCGACGATTCAAACACCCGGACAGTTGCCCTCCTACGTGACCCCGACCTACGGAGGCAGCGAAACGATCCAAACCCCAGGGCAATTGCCTACTTACGTAACCCCTACGTATGGGGGTGGCGCAACAATTCAGACGCCCGGCCAATTGCCAACCTACGTGACGCCGACGTATGGTGGGGGCTATACCGTTCAGATTCCGGGGCAGCTTCCTACATACATCAACCCAAATTGAATCGCGCCACTGGTCGAATTTGCAAACCGCCGACCGCGGCAGTCGACGAGCGATCAGGTTTCGTAGACATCTGGCGTCGAGACTTGTTTGGCAGGGTGATGCCGATCGCGTCATGAAATCGATCCTGAGGATTTTGGTCGTTGCACTCACCTTCGCGGGGTCGAGGGGAGCCGTGGCTGCATCGTTTGATGGGTTTGGTGGAAATGCGCTGCTCGAAGATTGTACAAGTGCCGAGCGTCTTGTGGATCACCAACCGTCATCGCATTTTGAGGCAACATATTGCCTCGCCTTTATCGAAGGTGTACGGAATACCATGATTGTTTTGGATTGGGCTCTTGCACCTGGTATGCGAACCTGTTGGCCGGGCCCTAAGGGAATTAGCAATGGACAAGCCATGAGGATCGTCCTTAAGTATCTCCGACAGCATCCCGAGAAATTGCAACTACCAAAAGTGGAGCTTGCAATTGCTGCTCTACACGAAGCCTATCCTTGCCGCCAACCCTAATGCTGCACAAACACAACGCATGTGGTTGTTAACTCGATGGCACGAATCATCGGGGCCTTCGTTGCAGCCTTCGCCGTGTCGGTTCTAGCTTTGGCTGAAGCGCCAGTATAGGTACGGTGTCAAGAGCCACGAGGCGCTCGCACGCATCGCCAGGTCAACTGGCCCAGGAACGCTAGCGCCAGTCGGTATATGCCCGGGCTCTTGCTCTCGCGCGGGCCTGCGACGTTGAGAACGGCAATCCCATTGGTGCGGATCCATTCGATCGCGCGCCTGGCGCCGGCGGGAATGTCTTCATCCAGTTGGACGACCAAGCAAGGCTTCTCGAATCGCTCGGCAAAGCGTAGCGTGGTCAGCGATCCTTCGGTCAGCTCGCCGCAGTTCAGAATCAGCGTGCCGTCGCTGTCAATGACGTTCTGGCGCGTGCGCTGGCGGTAGCCGGCGGACTCTGTTTCCTGCAGAGCATAACGGCTATCGAGCGGCCCATCCTCGGCGATCCGGCCTTTTGGGCACCAGCCGCCATGAGGCAGCCCGTGCTCGAGGGCCCAGTCCAGCGCGGCGCGGTCGACACCCGCTTGTCCTCCTGAAATGATCCTGGAAATGGGTTGGGCGCTCCTCATCGCTCGCCGCCGGTAGATGTTGCTCAGTAGTCTAACCCTCCGGAGGCTTTCCTTGGCGCTCAGCCGATTCATAATCGCCCTCCACGCGGACTTGTTGCTCCCAGGGAGAAATACCGCTAGGTCGCGCCATGCTGTCGGTGGCGCAAGCTTACCTGATGCGAAAGTCGCCGAGAATAACAACAACTGGCGGAGAGATACGCGCGCGCGTTCACGTCCTTTCACAACTGCTCTTTTGTCCGTGCCCTGGTGCTATTCCGGAAAGCTCAACGTGATTTAGAGCTTCGCCTTACCGGAAATGATGGCCTTGTGACCGGCCTCGATGAGCTTGTCGATGGTCCCCGCAATGGTATCGTCGATCTTGCCGTGATACCGCTCGATGATCAGCAAGACGTCGTCGGCCGGTACGTAGTCAATCCGCCTGTGGGTAGATCGGTACTTTTTCACCGAGGCGCTGTTGTTAGTACGGCTGGTGCTCACCTGACTGCCGATGCTCATTTCCGGATACCTCCTTTAGGCTGATTCTGGGCCGCATTGGAATCTTGTACCGCGCCCTTCAGGAGGGCATTGCGCTCTGCGATTAGGGCATCGAGCTTGGCGCGCTTCTCGTCGGGGCTGAGGGTGGCATCGCGCCGGACCACCTGCATGTCCTTGTTGATCGCCAGCAAGTCCTTGGCTGCCCGCGCCATGGGTGCCCCTTCGGTGGACAGCGGAGACTTCTCTTTCTCGTCGGCATAGCCCTGGAGGCCCATCTTGTCGAGCTCGCGCATGGTTCCATGCAGGCGCTTGGCCTCGCCAAGGATGTCATAGAACTGCTCCTCGGCCCGGACATGCTGGGGTGGATCCTGGTCGTAGAATCGACGCACCACGGGCAGCTGATCGGTGCGCATGGCCGGCGACTTGTCGCTGAAGAAGACCTTGTCCGAGAGCGCCAGGCCATACAGTGCCCAAGTGTTGAGGTAACCGCGAAGCAGCGCCTCGGCCCGTACCGGATTGATCTGCATGCCCTCAGGTAGATTTCTTGTGGCCATGCCCAAGGCCTTCATCGTCTCACTGGTCCCAGGTTTGGCGCGCATGAAGGGCTGCATGTTCTCCATGCCGGGAGTTTCGATTGGGGCGCCAGTGTAGTTTCTCTTGTTTTCGGCCTGCTCAACTAGAGGCGCGATGACTTGGGGCACGAAGTTCAGCCCAACCACATTGCTGATAATCCGGACGATGTCTTTTCCCAAGCCCAGAGGGTCTTCGGCAATCGTCTTCTCCACCGTCCGCTCGGCGATCGATGCTATGGCGCCGATTTCCCATATTTTCGGGTACTTGAAGTGCTGGCCGGCTATGAAGAAGTGCCAGAAGGCATCGCGCTCCCAGTCGGGCATGTCCTGGTATTTCGGATTGCCTCTGTTTATCAGGTACAAGCCCATGGAGACCAGCGCCACCATGGCCGTCTTGACTGCGACGGCCGCCTTGTTCGGATCGTGAGCAAAGCCGCGGAAGATGCGATCAAGGGAAACTACGGCTGGCCGCAGGAAGATAACTGTGTCGTACATGAATCCCAGCGCCTTGGAGTCGCCCTTCATGGCGAAGTCGGAAGATACTTCCCTAGCCAGGTAAGCCGCGTGTCTCGGGTTCTCGCCTCGGTCAACGGCGCGTTTGTATTCGCCGAGGCGCGTGCTGGCCTCGAAAGCATCTGCGACAGTCTCAATGAAGTGAAACATCTTCTCCGGCGTGTCCAACACGGTATGCACGTCGATGCCCTGATTGCGGTAGAACTTCTCCAAGTTGGTCCTCAAATTCGATTCATCCAGGAAGATGCTCGAGAAGCCACCACCGTTGGCAATCCACTCTTTGTAGATCGGGTCTTTGGTCAAGAGCAGCCGCATACCCTGCAGGCTGTCGATTACCGGGAGGAACCCTGCCCGGCTCATTACTGCCCCCATGATCGTGTCGCGGGCGATGTTGGCCACCATGAAGTCAGGGGTAAGTGTCACCGACATTTGCCCGATTCGCTTCGGCACTCCCAGCCACTTGACCAGCATCTGCATGGGAGCTCGATCTATCGCCTGCAGGGAGCGCAGCAAGATCGGATCGCCGACCTCAAACCACGTCGGCTTGCCATGCTCCAGCACGGCCACCACGTTGCCACCAGCAGGCGGCTGGTTCTTGAGAACGAAATCGAAGAATCCAGGTGCCTCATCGATGGCAATGCCGTAGCGCTTCAGCATCGCGTCGCGCACCTGGTCTCCGCCTATTCTGACCGGCCGCGTTCCACTGTCGATCTTGACCATGAACTTGCCGGCGCCCCTCTCTTGGGATAGCTTGGCTATCTTGAGCCTGGCCTCGTTCTTCACCGCCTTGTCGATCAGCATGGCAGCGTTGCCGATCATGTTGCCGAGCACGTCCTTGATGTTGGTGGTGCCCCCGGTCAGCGCCTGAATTCCTGACCAGTCGCCCGGCTTACCCTTGATGCCGCCACCGGGCCGGTCAACACGGTGGAACGGTAGGTACTGAGTCCGCTGCCACATGCGCCGGGCCTCTGGATTGATTACGCCCTGCTCCTCGGCGAAGTCGAGGATGCCCTTGTTCCAGGCCTGGTACTCCTTGAAGGCCTGCTCTCGCTCTGGCGTGCGCAGCCGCAGCATGGCGTCGACCTCGCCGCGGGTGAATAGGTGCTCCCGGCCTTGTTCTTGCAACTCGCGCGCCGATTTGCCGACGAAGTACAGCAGGGCATCATCCATGCTGTCAGAGACCGGCTGCAGGATCTCCTCAAGTCCCTTGCCGGCGTACCGAAAGCGGCCGTCCGCCTCCTTGACCGGGTAGCCATAGCGCACCGCGCCATCGGCGATCGAGTGCGAGGCGCGGGACAGCCGGGCAGACTCATAGGGTCCGTTCGGGCTGATCTTTCCGGAAACGTCACGCTCCATCTGATAGACGCCATGCAGATCGTCTGCCGTGGATTGCCTGAACTTGTCCCAGAAGCGGTCGAAATGCTCTGACAGTGGCTTGTCCGTTCCGATCTTGGAGCGCGCCCGGTTCAAGGCATCCTGCCCAAACCAGTCCGTCATCTGCTTCTGCGCCCTGCGCAGCCCTGGGCCGTACTCGTGGGAATTGGCGAAGGACTCGAGCATGGCATAGACAGTCGGTGCCTTCGCTTCGAGCGTTTCCGGTTGCGTCATCCAAAGTCGAACCCCCTCGGCGAAGCCTTCCCGGACATTCTTCTGATCGTAGCTTACCGACTTCAGTTCATCGCGCAGCACCTTGTCCGCTTCCCACGCCTGCTTCAGTTCAGGGACGCGGTAATCGATCATGTGCGCTATCTCATGGGCCGTCACCTCCAGGTCATTGGCACGCTTGGTTCTGACCTCCTCAACACCGGGCCGGAAGAAGCCAAGGCGCTTCTCACCTTTGACGCGGCCCTCATAGACCGTGGTACCGAGCGCATTCTCCAGGTCGCCGATGATCTGCTCGCGGCGGATTGGGTCAGGCAGGTCCGCGATACTCTTGGCTGCTGCCACTGGTGCGACCGCGTCATCCACCAGCGGTATGTAGTTCCTGCCGGGCGCCCAGGAGCTGAGGGTATCCGAGGCCTTGGCCATGTCGGCTATTTGTCGGCTTATGTCGGCGTTGTCGGAAACTGCCCCAGCTTGGGCGAATGGTTCGTCTGTGATGCCCGCGCTACTGGCATCAGCCTCAGGCGCTGCAGGTTGGGCATCGTCAAGAGGCCTGAATCCGGTCCCGGTAACGTCCGTTGCTGGGGCGGTAAAAACCCCTGAAGGCCTATCTGCGGCCATACTCAATTCATCAGGTAGGGGTTGAAACCCGGTGGCCGTCGGTAGTACGGGATCAGCCACGCCGGGATCGCCCAGGTTGATGGGGAGGGGTCCCGTGGCCGAAGGGCTCTCATCAAGGGGTGGCATGTCGGCTGGCACGATGTCTGCTGGAATACCCGCTTCCTGCTCGGGTACTGGCGGCGCAAGTTCTTGCTGGCGACGGTCTAGCGCGGCCTGCAACTGGGCCCTGATCTCGGTATTTGGGGTCTGGCTAGCCAGCTTCTCAAGCAAGGCAATGCTGTAGCCGGGCGTGCTGTATGGAAGTGGTCCGGTCGAAACTTGAACTGGAGCCTGCGCCGGCGGTGGGTTCAATGTCTGTGTTGCCGCGGCTATCGCTTCATCGACACTTCCAGCCTGCAGAATGGCTTCCGAGGGCGCTATGGATTCATGACTTTCCGGAAATGCAGGGGTTGGTGTCGGCGCGCTCGGTTGCACAGGACTCGGCAGCGGCATCCTTCCTTCGGAGATGTCGTCCAGCGGCACAAATTCGGTCCGCTCTGCCGCGGGCGGCAGACTAGCAACGGGTTCTGATCTAGATACAGCTTCGACGGGCCGGCTGAAGCTTTCGCGCCCCGCTGGTGCTCCCTCTACTGCCGGGGCCACGAAAGTTGGCAGCATCTGCACGGCCGCTTCTGTGATGGCCCCGGCGACCGGGCTTCCCGTGGCATCAGCGACCTTATGGCCGGCCCATTCCGCCCCTTCGTTGATGGCGCTAAGCGGACTCAGCACCTCCCCGGTGAGATACTGCCCTGCAGCCGTTTTCGGCTGGTACGTCATCGCATGAGCAACGGCCGCGCCGACTTCTTTCGGGTCTCGATCCGTGTATCCCAGGGCACGGGCTGCAGCCGTTGCCCCACCTGCGGCGACATAGCCGGCAAAGGCCGGAATCTGGGTCAGTAGGTTGCCAGCCGTTTCGGCCAGGGAGATGGGATTGGCCATCGCGGCCGCGGTCTTCAGCACCGGCGTAACATACGGCTCGGCAGCAATTGCGAGGCGCTGCATGTCCGACAGCCCGGCAGAGGCATCATGCGTTTCCGGCAGCGGTACAAAGCCTCGTGCCGGCTGCTGCATCGGGGGCTGCCCCGAGGAAGAATCAGCGATTGGAATGAAGCCGCGCTGCATCGTCGGCGAGTTTTTGCCGAAGCGTTGGCGGTACTCGAGCTCTAGGGCTGCTCGGTTCGGCTCCGGCATCTGCTGATCGAACTCTCCGGCAACAATCCGCTCTGCGTCCGCATCGCGCGCCGCCTGCTGATCAGGTGATACCTGAGGGAAGGTGGCGTCGCTAAGCCCCTTGAGCGGAACGAAAGGCATAGCGCTTCTTACCGGTAGTAGCCGACCAGCTTTCCGCTGGAGTCGAACACTTCCGTTCCCTGGGCCGTACGTTGGCCGAGCTTCTTGCCGGACATGGCTGGATCGTTCGCGAAGTCCTTGAGAATCTGTCCATTGCTCCGCGGACCGTTCTCCCCGGTCAGGCTGGAAATATCGACGCCACCGCCAAGCATGTTGTCAAACCAGGGATCGTCGCCCACCTTGCGCTGGAATGCCAGCCTTGCCTGACCGGCAAGCTGCGGGTCGTAGTTGGGATTCTCGCGGCCGGTGTTGGTGAACTGCTGGGTCCTGGCCTTGATGTCCTCGGGCGATAGGCCCTGGATCTTCTGCCGGGCCAGGTCAATTTCGATAGCTTTCGCCTTCTGCGCCAGACTGGGTTGCCCGGCCGCTCCTGCCCTGCTATTTGCCGCATCGCGCGTGGCAGCAGCGCGTACCTGCGCGGCGTCCGCACCGCGAACCTGAGACGCTTGAATTTGAGCGCCTGCCTTTGTGTTCTCGATCTCGGTCTTGTTGGCCAGGTTCTGCATGAAAAGATCGGGGTAACTCGAAACCTTCAGGGCTTGCGCGGTTGCGCCGGCCTCTGGCGTGTAGCCCGCATTCAGCAGCGAGTCAATCCTTGCTGCAGAAGTTGGAGCCGATGCCGGCGTCGACATCCCGGCCATTGCCGGCTCATCGCCGGCTGCCGGGTCATCTGTCGGCCCGGACACGGCTCCAGCACCTTGGACAACAGCGGCAATCTTTCCGCGCTCGATGTCCTTCATGTTCTCCTGCGCCTGGAGTGCATAATCGATCTTCTGCTCCTCCAGTTGGGCCTTCTGCTGTTCAAGCATGGCGGTTTGAGCTGCGGCACCGGCCCCTCCGGCCGCCCCTGACAATGCGTATCCGAGCAGTCCCATCATTGCGCTCCCAGTTGTGGCACTAGGGCAGCGGCAGGAGGCGCCGCACCGGTCGGAGGAGCCATTGTCTGCGGTGTCAGGGAGCCTTGTCGCGCCGACAGGACCTCTTGAACCTTGTTGCGGCCGATGCCGAATAGCTTCAGGGTCGCCTGGGCAGTCGCCTGCACGACCTGCGCCGCCACATCACCCGTGACAGGAGGGGTGACCTTCATTCGCTCTGCGAAGTCCAGCGCCTGCATCGCCAGCGTGATTGCTGCAGGGATCGCCTCGGGAACCGACATCTTCCCCTTCGCCTGGTTGTAGATGGTGCCGATCAACTGCGCGATCCCCATCGAGACCTTCGTCACGATGTCGCCGGGCTGCTGGATTTTTTGCATCAGCAAGTGCCTGGTTCCCGTGCTGAACATGATCTGCATGCCGCTCACCACGATGGCCATGTACTGCTGTCGCGACTCCGGCGGAATCTTGGCCTCGATACCGGCCTCGATTTTCTTCAGGATCGGGTTTTGGATAGTCTGCGCCATGGCGTTTAGCTCCCGAGAAGGCCGGTAGGATTGTAATAGACCGGAACGACTGAACTTGCATTCCTGATCTGGCGTTGAAGTTCTGTCTGGTTCTGGTTGTTGATGTTCGTCTGGAGCTTGTTGGTCTCATAGGAGCCGTAGGCATTCGCCAAGCCACCAACGGCTCCTGCTACCGTCTGCCCGGCGACGAGCTTGCCGGTCGGTGACAGTCCGTTGTACATGGAAGAGGCCGCCCCAAGAAGTCCGCCTTGCAGATTCACGCCGGGGAATTGCTGGGACATCAGCGTCTGTTGAAGTGGGGTGAGCCCCTTGTACCAGGTCTGGAGATCCGCCTCCGACTTGCCGCTTGCGATCATGTCCTTAGCCTGCTGAGCCAGGCCGGCAAGATCTGTGGGGGGCGGTGGGTTCGATAGGCCGGTTGGCGCATGGAACGCTGGAGGAGCGTTTGTCGCCAATGAGGTGCCCGTGGCAGGCATGGGCTGCACAGGCGCGCCAGTAGCACCGAAGTTTGACGGGGCGGCATTGAGCAAGCCGCTCGGGCTGGCCAGGGATGAAGCCCCGGACATCGAGAGCGCATCCGAAGGAACGCCGCTGGCCATCGTCATGCCGCTGAGGTCGGGTCCGGCCGCCGATGGGCCGAAGGCTGCCATCGTAGAAGAACTGACGCCGCTATCCGTGGCTGCGGACGTCGCCGGGTCAAACATCTGGTTCATGGCATCGTTGGTGGCCGACGAATCCAGGCTCGCACCGGCCGAACTCGCTGCCGCATCGGTGCCGAACATGCCGGCGCCGGCCGCCAGGCTTCCCACGCCGCCGATTAGCCCGAGCGTTCCACCGATCTTCGCAAGGTTGCTGTTTCCGGTAATCGCCCCCGCCACGCCAAGCGCCATTCCGGTAAATCCAATGGCCGTCGCGACTGTCGCAACCGTTGCAGTACCGGCGAAGATCGATGCGAATGCGGCGACACCGGCACTCACCGGATCATAAAGGCGCCGCGGCTGCGACCAATGTAATTTCTTGTTGGGACCGTCGGAAGGATCTCCAAGGGGTTCACCAGACAGGCGGAAATTCCAACGACTATCCCAACTGGTATGTGATTTCATCATCATTTTCGCTTGTCCTCTTAAACCCGATCCGTTCTATAAAGCGAATGGCCTTCTCATTGCCCTTTAATGCTGACGCCTTGAGCGGCCCATAATGCGCGATCCGTTCCAGAAGAAAACGGTGGCGCATTTCGCGACGAATTGCCCAACGCCCGTGAAATTCCGGCTTGATCGCAATGTGGATCTCGTTCCCCAGCGCCTAGGAGCAGGTACAGGCGTTCCAGTTGCTGTGGCTGTCTCTGTTGCGGCTGCCCCAGCGCCAGCCGTAAGTGCCGAGAAATTCGCGCCGATATTCAGGTCGAGAATCGCGGACTGATCCGCTAGTCCGGCTTGTGTCTGGGCAAGGATATTATTGACCGCCGTCTGCTTTGCGCCAGCATCCATATTCGGGCTGGTGTTGATGGTGGTAATCGCATTCACAGCCTGATTCCAGTAGGCACTTGCGGCGGAATTCCCTTGCAGAAGGTTCTTGTTGTCGTCCTGCATCTGTTGGAGCTTCGTCTGGGTGTCTGCGTTAAGGTTCGCGACCCCTAGTGCTGTCGTGCCCTGCATCTGTTGTAACTGAATCTGCGTCGCTTCCTGCGAGGTTGCGTTGACCGACGAATCGGTCGCGGCTGTGAGCGGCAGTGGCGCTGCTATTATCGGCGCCGTGACTGTCTGGGCTGGCCCCGGTAGCGTTGCCGTGGCGAATTTTGGCTCAGGAGCTGGCGGCGGGGTGACAGTTGGCGCAGCAGGCTGCGTTGAAGATGTAGCGTCTGTCAGTTCAGGTACGCTTTGGTCCGTTGGCGATACAACGGTGGGCAGCGGCATCGTAGTTTCCGTTCGGTCCGCAGTCCCGCTGCTCGACGAAGACGGCGCTCCAAATAATCCCGTGGTCGGCACTGCTGACGTAGTGCCAGGAATCGCAGCGGCTCCTGGAACAACGGCGGGATTCAGAACTTGCCCGGTGATGGGGTCGATGTTCGAAGTGGTTGAGGTGCTCGCTGTCTGTGTAGCCATCAATCTTTCTCCAGTCTCACAGCAATCCAGTTGCTGTCTTCAGCCCGCTTCCTGCGCATTTGTAATCAGGTCCAGAACCGCTTTCTTCAGTTCATCGGTCATGCGGCCCACCTTACACCCGGTGCTGCGACAGATACCGGCACATGTCGCACCTGCGGAAGAACTTTTTTTCTGAGTCGCTGGACACGCTTTCGGAAGGCGCAAAAATCGATGCCAGTCAGCTTCTCATCGTGGGGATGGGCCTGGTAGTTGAGCCGTGCGCCGTCGTACCCGTCAAGGACATCACTTCCGCCGTCCTCGGCTTGTTGGCAGAAATCCAGCCACAAATCAGTAGGCCTGATGTCTTCGAGTTCGACGAGGTATTGGGCGATCAGGTTGTCGAGAGCATCGCCGCGGCGCCGGACACCACCACGCTGCGCCTGCTCATGGGCGATCAATACTTCGAAGCCGGCTCGGTAGAACAGAGAGACGTCGTGGCTGGTACCGGCCACGAGCACCAGCAGAGAACAAAGAAGACTCCACCGGCTGGCGCCGTCCTCGATGCCGGCGAGGGCCTGGGTAACCTCCTGGCTATCCCGATACAGGGGTGCCGCGCGCTCGAGCAGGGCAACGACCGCCTCAAGACCCGCATCGACTTGATCCGGAGTCAGCTTGCGCAGCCGCCAACGCGCAGCGTCGTAGATCTCTTCGGGAGTGATGAGATGGTTACGCATTGCCAGACGAGCCAGGAGGGCCGCTGGTGCGTTTTGTTGCCTTTGTTGATACCTCGACCTTACCGGCCTTCGGAAAATCGCTCCTTGCGCCGATTTCGCGCTTCGCCTCGCGGATTGCGTGCATCGCCCATAACACCGCAACAGCTTCGACGCGCAGTGGAGTGCCGAGGGTCATGACCGCGGCTCGCGCATCGCCGGCCGCGCTGCTGGTGGTGCCGGCCCAGCGCCAGGGCGGAACCTCGGCCAGAGTGCAGCTGGAGGCGCCAATCGCCGTCATCCTTCCAACCCGGTCATCAAACCCATGGGGCCATCGACGCCGTTCTCCAGAAACTGCGTTGACCCAGGGTCGAACCACAGAGCAACCTTCCCCTCCCACTCGCCGTTGCGCTGCTTGTCGCAGATCAGTAGCGCATCGGGCTCACGGCTGCGATCTGTCTTGCCGTCGGCGATGTCGCGTTCCTTGGCCTTGTTGCGCCAGACGGTGAGGACGTTGTCGACCTGGTCGGTGATTGAGCCGGTGCCCTTGACGTCCATCTTCCCCGGCGGCGCGAGCTCGTTCTGCCCCTTGCGGCTGTGCGCCACCAGGTGGATGTGCAGGCCGTTGTCCCGAGCGATCGAGCACAGAGCGTCGAGGAAGGCCTTCTGGCCGTTGTAGTCGTCCTCGCCCATGCCGCACTTCATGAGGCTGTCGATCACGAAGTGCTGAATCTTCAGCTTGTCGGCGCAGTACCGGATCACCGCCAGCATCTTGGCCGCGCGCACGGTCCCTTGCTGGTCGTAGAGCCACAGCCGGCGGTCGGTGCTGGTGTGAAACGAGCGGATGAACTCGGCGGGCGGCGTGTTGGCGCCGAAAGCCTGCCGGCAGATCCGCGCCAGGGTCATGGCCGGCCGCATTTCCATGCTGGCAATGCAGACGCGCTGCTGCTGGGCGATCAGCCCAAGGCAGACCTGTCCGAGCACCAGGCTCTTGCCGTGGCCGTTCATCCCGCCCCACAGGCTGACCTCACCCGGGCGGAAACGGATCTGCGCATGGGTCTTCGGCCAGGGCATGCACGCGCCGATCGGCCCCGTCGGCGAGTGGAAATGCGTTACCACGTCCTCGGCGTAGGCTGACGCCGGCCGCACCTTGTGCTCGCTGTCGGTGTCGGCCATGTAGGTCCGGAAGTCGATGCGGTCGGGAATCAGCGTAGCCATGGCGCAGCCTCCAAGGTTTGGCGTTCTCTCATCTGCGCGGCCTGGTATCCGCCTTTGTCTCCTTTCACCGCGGCATGCACCGCGTCGGCCTGGGCGCTTTTCAGGGCGTCGAGGTGATGGGCCTCATTGATCTCGAGCCGCCCGATGCCCTTGATCCACCGCCAGCCGATGTCGAGCTCGAAGGCCGGCGACATCACGGCGATTTCGGCGACGTATTCCTGAAGGCGCTCGTAGAGGCGCGCGACTCGCTCATCCCATTCCGCGAAGAACAGGATCACGCGCAGGTCGAGCAGGCAGCGGAGGTCGAGGCGGTCGATCGGATCATTGGGGCGCACCAACAGCCCGGGCATGTCGCAGGTGTTCGACCACTGCCACCAGTCGGGCTCGAGGAAGTCGCCGACGCTGACCCATACTTCGCCGGCGGGGCGCTGGGCCGCCAGTCGCATCTCGATCAGCGGAGCGGCGCCGCGCGGAGTCATATCGCCCCTTTGAAATGGTCGGGCGTGCCGGGCAGTTCGCTGCCGTTGATCTTTGCCCAGTTACCTCGGACGGCATTTTGAAATGCCTGCTGCCAGTCAGCGTACTGGTAGCCTTTTGCCTTTGCGACACCGATGAAGTGCTCAAGGTGGTCATCGAGCCGGGTTACCCGCTTCTTCTCTGCCCAGGCAATCGTCGATTCATTGGGCTTAAAGTCTTCAGGTAGTGGCGTCTCTGCAATTTTCTTCTTCTTTCTGTTGGGAACAGACGAAGCCGAAGGCGTAGCAGGAGGTATTTGTTCCTGCTCCTGTTCCTGTTCCTGGCTTCGGAGGGGCTTGGAAGGGCCTTCCAAGGGTCTTGCAAGGGCCTTGCTCCTGATCGAGTCGATCACGTCATCAGAAAGGTGAAATGGATCGCGGTACTTTTCAGCGAAACCCGCTGCTAGCTTGGTTCTTGGCAGCTTCATCAGCTCGTTTGAAATGCCGATGGTCTGCTTGTCGCTCGGATTCAACTGGTCGGCGATTTGGAACCTCGCCGCCTCGATGACCCAAACCATCTCGGTTTCCTCGTCATACTCGCAGAAACCTAGCTCGCGGACCCTTCGAAGGGCCTTCGAAGCCCCTTCCTGAGATAGTCCAGTCTCGTGGCACAGATACGCCATCGGTAGGTAATAGAGCCCCAGCATGTTGGCGTGCGGGCTCGAGATCAGGTAGAAGGCCACGACCTGGGCCTCCGGGTCGCCGCGGAGCTTCTTTCCCGTGGTGCCGATCCAGAATTGTGGCGATGCCTTCGCATAATCGCGCATGGTCACCGTCCTCCGGTAAGCGCCAGCAGCGCGGCGGCCGTTGCCGGCAATGCCTGGGCGAGGTTCGCGATGGTGCCGCCGTTCTCGAGCAGGGCGGCGGCGGTACGCGGCATGGCGAGGCTCAGCAGTAGAACCGGGCTGACATTGCTGGCCCGCACGTTCCTGTTCGCCGGCGTCGTGTTATTCATGACGCCCTCCGTGCAGCCCGCGCCTCGGCGATGAATGCCTGACCGCGTTCGCCGGCTGCCTCGATGGTCTCGCTCGGCAGACTGTATTCCGCGATGTGCGCCACACGCCCATCGCTGGTTTTGGCGTCGACTTCCATCGTTCGGATTGGCCAGCCAGCCTGGCGAAGACGCAGAACATGGTGGGCAGCTCGGCTGCTGCCGTGGCGCTCCCACACGTCCATGTGCGTCAGCTTGTCGCCGGCAAGTAGGTCAGCAAGTGTGTGGCCCTTGACTGAAGCTGGCGCAGGGTAGGAGAATGCAGGGGTGGTGGTATTGAACTGAGGGCGGCCCAATTCACAGTTGGCGCCGCCTTCGCCGTTTCCGGGCGGCGAGCCCACGGTGGCGGGGATCATGCTGCTACCCCATCGCCAGCCAGCGCCGCCCGAATATCTCCGACCCGCCAGCGGGTAGATCCGCCAAATCTTCGAGGCTGCGGCAGAAGACCCTTTCGAACGTGAAGCCAGACTGTCGAAATCCCCGCGCTGCGCAGGGCCGCTAAGACTTTGACGTCAACCTGCGCATCGTCCGGCAAGTCATCGAAGCCCGCCAAGAGTTGCGAAGCAGTCTGTGCGGCGGAAATCATGCGACCACCTGCACGTCAGGAAATATGAGCCTGCCATTGGCGAGCTTCTTTGGGCGAATGCCGAAGTAATGTCCGAAGCGACAAATTCGTGCCCGAACAGTCTGACCCTTTACCCCGTTGCGGGTAGCAAAGGCATCGGTATCGAGAGTGAATTGGGGTTTTTCGGTAAGTTGTTGTTGCATGCACGCCTCCCAGTTATGGAAGTTGTGGCGAATGCAAATGCATCGCCATACGTGCATGTTTCCAGATTCTTTGGAGGCTCCTGACTGGTGAGAAAAAACCTCCTAGGAATTACCCCCCACTTTTGAGAGTGGCAGAGTACGTCTTGCGTGCAGCGCTCAACCTGCGCATGAGCGATTTAATCGACTTGGAGGGTGGATTGCGCGACAGCTTGGCCATGTACTCGATGGCCTCACGATCTGTTACCGACTCATTCAACTCATCATCGCTACCGAGAGCCGCCAGAGCCTTTTCATAGGATCCAGTTTTGAAACCTTCAGCGCGTGCCCATAGGCCCAACTTCACTCCATTTGCAAACTGCATCCAGCATTTTTCTTCTTCCAATGGAATCGTCAGGGGACGACCGTTTTCGCGCTTGGCGTACAAAAGTCCAGCCGGCCGTCTCTTTGCTCCAGGGGTCTTTGTCAGCTCAAGAAACAATAGATAGAGCAAACGTTCGCCGATTACTTGGAATGACTCTAGGCCGGCCGGGGTCCGTCGCGCGTAGGTAATAGCCTCGGCGAACACGTCCCAAGTGTCTTTTTTTTGCTTTGTGTTGCGCCATTGAGCCCATACACGAGACGATTCCTTGCGCCCTTTCTCGGATAGAATCCTCCTCTTGCGAAGAAGTGCCACGGCTGACGCGCAGAAATTGCACCACGGCAGCAATTGATCGTCCTTCGTCTGCTGCGCCATTCCCTACGCCCTTGCTACCTTCGCTCTCCGAACCGGCTTGATTGTCATGCCGCATGTTCTTCCGGCTGAATTTTCGCCAGTCGCTTCACCGTGTCCGGGTACTTGGCCACCAGACTCAGCAGCACCCTAGCTGGTCCGGTCGGTTCAGCGCGGCCTTGCTCCCAATTCTCCAGGGTGCGCTTGGAAACGCCGAGAGCCGCGGCGAAATCGGCTTGTGACAATCTCGAATGAGACCGTGCAGACAGCAGCGCCCACCGCGCACCGGTCAATACCTCATCCAGTTGCACCTTGCCGCTGGGCAATTCGATGCGGCGCCGTACAGTGCCATCGGGCAGTGTCTCAATCGTGGTCTTGCGCCCCAAGCGGCCAGCCTTCAGGTCGCGCACGGATTGAAGCAGTTCCGTGCCAATGTCGCGTTTGGCATCCCGCGCCAGCAGGGCCTTATCAGTCATCTTCACCATGGTCCATTGCCTCCTTGATCGCCTTGAGCACATGGCCGGGAATCGAATCCCGCGCACTCTTGGCGTAAATCACCAGCATCAATATTTTCCCGGCCTTGGTGCGGACGTAGTAGCAGACTCGCACTCCGCCAGACTTGCCGGAGCCACGCCTGCTCCAGCGCATCTTGCGCACCCCACCGGAACCCCTAATCATGTCGCCGGCGTCAGGGTGCTCACAGAGATAGTCCTGAAGCGCCGCGTACTCATCATCGGCCAGGTAGTCAGACAAGTAAGACGTGAATACCGGCGATTCGATGAACTCGAATTTCATGAGACGATTATACGCAGCTAACGTATGAGGTCAAGGATGAAAACAGGCTCAATCGAGCAAACCTCCCTGTGCCACCGCGCCCACCAAAGCAGGCGCAGCTGCTCGTCAGCCAATCTCGCGGAAGGCGCCCATGACCTTGGCGTATAGCGCCGAACCTCACTCGGCCGCGCTGACCACCTTTTCCGGATCCCCACCAGGGGTCATGAGCTGCAGTGCCTCCTTCACCAGCGTCTCCGCTTCGTCATACTTGGCCAGCCATCGCTCTCCAAGTTGCCGCTTGACGTTCGATCGGTGGCTCTGTGTCCTTGGCACAGAAGTCTTTTCCTGCGCGCGTCCCGTTCGAGTGATGCGGCTTATCATTGTCTGGTTCTCCCTCTTCGAATGCCTCGCCCGGAGGCGGGGTGCGGTCAGTTGCTCAATGTTGCTGCTTGCGTCCGTTGGTCGGCGCTGCTTCGACCGCTCGCTCTTTCCGTTCCTGGAGCATGGATCCCGCTTCACCTGCGATGAATATCGCCCTGGCTTGCGTATCGATGAGGTTGGCGAACATGAACAGAAGCGTCGGTACGTCGGATTTGTGCTGAAAGTTGCCAGCCATTTCGTCATCCGCAACGAGGCATCCGATGCCTGACATGACGTCGGAGATATTCTGCAGTTGGTTGCGGATGTCTTCGTAACTATCCAGCTCGGCCAACTGTTTATCGGTCAGATTGGGCTTCGCTGCATCCCATAGAGTGTCCATCATCAGCATGGTGCTCATGCTCGGGCAGTAGTCGTTCGCCGACTGAACCAGGCTTGCGGCCGGGCTTTTTCTGACGTTGCTGGTAAACTTCTTCGTAGCCATGGTGCATCTCCTTGGTAGGTGCTTCGTGGTTAGGGGTTGCTGGTGCTTCACCACCAGCCGCCCCGCTTGTGCCCGATACCGTCAGGCGGCAGTTTGAAATCCTCTACGCGGCTTCCCCCTTCGCGATCGGCACAATCTTCCCGTCGCCGTTGCGCATGTCGTCCAGCATGTTTGCCCACTGCTGCATCATTACGCGCCGCTCGTCCAGATAGGTCGCCCGGTTGTAGGCGCGACGCACGGCATTGCGTTCCTGGTGAGCGAGTTGGCGTTCGATGACGTCGGGCCGGAAGCCCATCTCGTTGAGCAGGGTGCTGGCCGTGGTCCGGGCGGCGTGGGGGGTGTGCTGGAAGCTCAGATCGAGCCGCTGAATGCCCTTGTTCAAGGCGTCGTAGGTCATGGGTTCTTTGCGCCTGTCCCGGTGAGGAAAGACAGGATCGCCGGCGCCGGTCAGCCCATGCAAGCGGCGAAGCAGGTCGACGGCCTGGGCCGGCAGCGGGATGACGTGCTCCTCTCCCATCTTCATCCGGTCCTCCGGAATGGTCCAGGTGCCGCCCTCCAGGTCAATCTCGCTCCAGCGCGCGCCGGTTACTTCGGTCGGCCGCGCCAGGGTGAGCCAGAGCAGCTGCAGCGCCACGCCGGTCTGGAATTGCCCAGGGTAATCGGTCAGAGCCCGCAGCAGCATGCCGATCTGCGGCCGAGTCAAAGGTGTCTTGTGCGTGGTCCTCGGGACCTTGAACGCGCCGCGGATCGGCGCCGCCGGATTGGTGTCGGCGCGCAGTGTCGCAATCGCGTGATCGAAGGCCCCGGACATGATCTGGCGCAGCCTCGCCACCACGGTACCCCCTCCCACCAAGCGGGTATCGTTGCCGCCAATGCGGGTACGGGTGTCGGATTCCTTGGTCTCGGCGCGCTTCAGCACGTCGAGCACATGCGAGGGCGTGATCTGGCGCACCGGCATGGCGCCCAGCGCAGGCAAAAGATGCATCTCGATCTGCGACATGCGGTTTGCCTTGGTGCTCTCGGACCAGTGGCGCGTGGCCATCCAGTCCTTCAGCACCGCCTCGAAGGTGGTTCTGGCCTCATGGTCCTGTCGGATACGGCCCAGCTTGCGCTCATGGGCCGGGTGGATGCCGGCCTTCACCAGGCTGCGCCATTCCTCGCGTTTGACACGGGCCTCGGCCAGAGTCAGGCGCCCTGAGTTGCGGCGGATCTCGGCTTGGTCAGAGGTTTCCCGTTCAGGGGTCGCGGCATATTCACCGGCGGCGAATAGGTTCTCCTTGCCGGCGATGCGGTAGCGGTAGCGCCAAAGCTTGGCACCGGTCGGCTTGACCTCGAGGAACAGGCCTTTCCCGTCCGTCAGCTTGTACGGTTTGGCTTGGGGTTTGGCATTGCGGATACGCGTATCGGTCAGCATCAGTGCTCCCGGCCCATACCCAAATTGGACTCTCGAAAGACCGCGCTGCTACTGGCTTTGCTGCGATACCCGCTTTACTGGGTAGCGTCACGGTCCAAGATACCCGCAACGATACCCGCTTTTATCCTGGATTGCAATAGACAAATAGAGACGATGATAGACCAACAATTAGGAATTAATCAGGTGTATCAGTCAGTTTCAAGACGTCTGTGAACCCGAACAGACGGAAGTCGCGCACCCGCATCGGATAGAGGATGCCGTCCAGGTGATCGCACTCGTGCTGCACGACGCGGGCGTGGAAGCCCGCCACCTCGCGCTCGAAGCGGCGGCCAGCAGGATCACGGCCGGCGTAGCGCAGATGCTGCCAGCGCGGCACCCGCCCGCGCAGCCCGGGCAGCGACAGGCAGCCCTCCCAGCCCTCCTCGATTGCCTCCGAGAGCGGCTCCAGTTCCGGGTTGATCAGCACGGTAAACGGCACCGCTGCCGCCTCGGGATAGCGCGGGTTGCTCTCGAAGCCGAAGATCGCCACGCGCAACAAGACGCCGATCTGCGGCGCCGCGAGGCCCGCGCCGTCCAGGTGGCGCATCGTGTCCTGCATGTCCTCGATCAATGCCGCCAGTTCGGGCGTGCCGAACGCCGCCACCGGCTGCGCCCGCGCCAGCAGGCGGGGATCGCCCATGCGCAGCACTTCCCGGATCACGCGCACTCCCCGCACAATGCCTCGATCACCTTGCGCACCCGCACCATCGCCTGCTGCAGCACCGCCTCGAGGTTCTCGAAACGGATGACGCGGGCGCTGTCGGCGCGGCCGGCCGCCCAGTTGGCGACCACGGTGAGCGCGGCATAGGGAATGCCGGCCTCGCGCGCGAGCGCCGCCTCGGGCATGCCGGTCATGCCGACGATGTGGGCGCCGTCGCGCTCGAAGCGGTCGATCTCTGCCGCGGTCTCCAGCCGCGGCCCCTGGCTCGCCGCATACACCGCGCCGTCGGCGATCGCCTCGCCGGCGCGCGCGGCTGCGGCGAACAGAGCCAGGCGCAGCGCCTCGTCGTATGGCTCGGTGAAGTCGATGTGCACCACCGGCGCATCGCGGCTCTCGTGAAAAGTCATCTGCCGGCCCCAGGTGTAGTCGATGATCTGGTGGGGAATCACCAGCATACCCGGGGCCAGGTCGGCGCGGATGCCGCCGACCGAGGCGACCGAGACGATGCGCGTGGCCCGGGCAGCTTCGGCCAGGGCCCAGACGTTGGCGCGATAATTGACCAGGTGGGGCGGGATCGTGTGGCCGTAGCCGTGGCGCGCCAGGAAGACCACCTCCTGGGCGCCGATGCGGCCGAAGCTGAGCGCGCCCGACGGCTCGCCGTAAGGTGTGCGCACCACCTGCTGGCGGGAGACGTCGAGATTGGCGAGCTGGGTCAGGCCGCTGCCGCCGATGATTGCCAGCATGAGTCGAGATGCCCCGTCCGGAAAAGCGCGGATTCTAGCACCTGCATAGCAGGCACGAGCGCCCTGGCTTGTCCCCGGGTAAAAGCTCTCCGGCGACAATATGGGCACTAGCATCTGCGCCGCAGGCGATCTTCGGACGGACGGCGTGGTGTGTTACAATGCTGCCCCCATTGTGCACCGCAAAAACCCATGTCCCGCTCGATCCGCAACATCGCCATCATCGCCCACGTCGACCACGGCAAGACCACGCTGGTGGATCAGTTGCTGCGCCAGTCCGGCACGTTCGCCGCCCACCAGCACATGACCGAACGGGTCATGGACTCGAACGATCTGGAGAAAGAGCGCGGCATCACCATTCTTTCCAAGAATTGCGCGATCGATTTCGAGGGCACCCACATCAACATCGTGGACACTCCTGGCCACGCCGACTTCGGCGGCGAGGTGGAGCGCGTGCTGTCGATGGTCGACGGCTGCCTGCTGCTGGTCGATGCCGTCGAGGGGCCGATGCCGCAGACCCGCTTCGTCACGCGCAAGGCGCTGGCGCTGGGATTGAAGCCCATCGTCGTGATCAACAAGATCGACCGTCCCGGCGCCCGTCCGGACTGGGTCATCAGCCACACCTTCGACCTGTTCGACAAGCTGGGCGCGACCGAAGAGCAGCTCGATTTCCCGGTGGTGTTCGCCTCCGCCCTGAACGGCTATGCGATGCTCGACGCGACCCAGCCGGGCAGCGACATGAAGCCCTTGTTCGAGGCGATCGTCGAGCACGTGACACAACCCAAGGTCGTGGTCGGCGGGCCGCTGCAACTGCAGATCTGCTCGCTCGACTACTCCAGCTACGTCGGTCGCATCGGCATCGGTAGGATCACCCACGGCAAGATCAAGCCGGGCCAGGAAGTCGCGGTGATGTACGGCGATGAGCCCCGCGGCCGCGCCAAGATCGGCCAGCTCCTGATGTTCAAGGGACTGGAGCGCGAGCCGGCGCAGGAAGCCGAAGCCGGCGACATCGTACTGGTCACCGGCATCGAACAGGTCGGCATCGGCGTCACCGTGTGCGACATCGAGAATCCGGTCGGCCTGCCGCCCCTCAAGGTGGATGAGCCGACCCTGACCATGAACTTCCAGGTCAACACCTCGCCCTTCGCCGGCAAGGAAGGAAAATTCGTCACCAGCCGCCAGTTGCGCGAACGCCTGAACAAGGAACTGCTCGCCAACGTCGCGCTGCGCGTCGAGGAGACCGCGGATGCCGACATCTTCCTGGTGTCCGGTCGCGGCGAACTGCACCTCACCATCCTGCTCGAAACCATGCGGCGCGAAGGTTACGAGCTGGCGGTATCCCGACCGCGGGTGATCTTCAAGGAGGAAAACGGCGTCAAGCTGGAGCCTTACGAACTGCTCACCGTGGACATCGAGGAGACCCACCAGGGCGGCGTCATGGAGGAACTCGGCCGCCGTCGCGCCGATCTCCAGGACATGCAGCCCGACGGCAAGGGCCGGGTGCGGCTCGAATACCGGATTCCGGCGCGCGGCCTGATCGGCTTCCAGGGCGAATTCATGACCTTGACGCGCGGTACCGGCATGGCCAGCCACATTTTCGACGACTACGGCCCGCTCGCCGGGGACATGGCCGAACGCCGGAACGGCGTCTTGATCTCGGCCGAGAACGGGCCGGCGGTGGCCTACGCGCTATGGAAGCTGCAGGACCGCGGCCGGATGTTCGTCTCGCACAACGACCCGCTCTACGAGGGCATGATCATCGGCGTGCACAGCCGCGACAACGACCTGGTGGTCAATCCGATCAAGGGCAAGCAGCTCACCAACGTCCGCTCTTCGGGCACCGACGAAGCGGTGCGCCTGGTGCCGCCGATCCAGATCACCCTGGAGTCGGCGGTGGAATTCATCGCCGACGACGAGCTGGTGGAGATCACGCCCAAGTCGATCCGCATCCGCAAGCGCTACCTCACCGAGCTGGAGCGCAAGCGCGCCAGCCGCGCCGCGGCTTAAAGGGCATTCCCCCCGCCCCCTTGCCTGGCAAGGGGGTGACGGCGGTTCGTCCCTTCGGGACTCCTTGTTGAACGCTGCGCCTTGTTTGGGGCGGCCCGGCACGCGGCGCGACATTCCCCCCGCCCCCTTGCCTGGCAAGGGGGTGACGGCGGTTCGTCCCTTCGGGACTCCTTGTTGAACGCTGCGCCTTGTTTGGGGCGGCCCGGCACGCGGCGCGACATTCCCCCCGGCCCCCGAGGGGACTCATTTCATCGCGTAAATCGCGGGCAGGTTGCGCCAAGCGCCGTAGGCATCCATGCCGCAGCCGAACAGGTAGCGATCGGGCAGCCTGACGCCGACGAAGTCGGCGGCGATGGGTTTTTCCCGGCCCAGTTCTTTCTCGACCAGAACAGCCGTATAGACCGCCGCCGCGCCCCGCGCCAGGAGGCGCGCCTTGATCGCCGCCAGGGTGATGCCCTCGTCGAGAATATCGTCCACCACCAGCAGCGTGCGCCCGGCGAGCTCCGTGCGCGGCTCCACCAGCCAGGAGAGCGCGCCGCCGCCGGTGGCGCCGTCGTAGCGGGTGGCGTGGAGATAATCGAACTCCAGCGGGAAGGGCAGCAGCGGCAGGAGCTGCCCTGCGAACACCACCGCGCCGCCCATCACCGCCAGCACCAGCGGCTGGCTGCCGGCGAGTTGTGCCGTCACCTCGCCGGCGACCCGGACGACCGCCGCCGCGACCTCGGCTGCGGAACAGACCTCTTCCGCACCATCGAGAATGGCCTGCGTCTCCGCCCTTGTCAGCATCGCATTCCCTTCCGGATTCAGCGTACCCGGCCGCCGCCGGCCAGGTAGGCGATGAATTCGGGGCCGACCTCGGGATGGCGCCGTCCGAACTCGACCATGGCTTCGAGGTAGCCGAGCTTGGAGCCGCAATCGTAGCGCTCGCCGGCGAAGCGATAGGCCAGCACCTGCTGCTCCGCGAGCAGCGCGGCGATGCCGTCGGTGAGCTGGATCTCGCCGCCGGTTCCGGGTTGCACCTGCTCCAGGTGATGAAAAATGCGCGGCGTCAGGATGTAGCGACCGATCACCGCCAACGTCGATGGCGCATCCTCCGGCTTGGGCTTCTCGACGATGGCGCTGATCATCTCGACTCGATCGGCCAAAGGCTGGGCGGCGACGATGCCGTAGCGCTGGGTCTGGTCACGCGGCACCTCCTCGACCCCGAGCACCGAACAATTGTAGTAGTCGTAGGCATCGACCATCTGCCGCATCACCGGCGGCCGGCCGTCCAGCAGATCGTCGGCGAGCAGTATCGCGAAGGCTTCGTCATTGACCACCGGCTTCGCGCAGAGCACCGCGTGGCCCAGGCCCAGCGGCTCGGCCTGGCGGATGTAGATGCAGTTGATGTGCTTGGGCAAGAGGTTCCTGACGAACTCCAGCAATTCGGTCTTGCCGCGCCGTTCCAATTCGCTCTCCAGCTCGTAGGCCTTGTCGAAGTGGTCCTCGATCGCCCGCTTGCTGCGGCCGGTGACGAAGATCATGTCGCTGATGCCGGCGGCGACCGCCTCCTCGACCGCGTACTGGATCAGCGGCTTGTCGACGATCGGCATCATCTCCTTGGGGCTGGCCTTGGTGGCCGGCAGGAAGCGGGTACCCATGCCCGCGACCGGGAAAACGGCTTTTGTCACGCGCTTCATTTCAGTAGTCCCCTCGTCCGTTCCCGACAAAACCCGTTTTCCGGCGCCGGCTAATAGCTGCGCGGCGGCTGTTGAGCCCGCGTGGCGGGCGGCCGAAGCCAAACACGGCTTTTGTCACGCGCTTCATTTCAAAAGCTCCAAAAGTTGTGACTCGTCGATGATGGCAACGCCCAGTTGCTGTGCCTTATCAAGTTTGGAACCGGCGTCTGCTCCCGCGACGACGAAGTCGGTCTTCTTCGATACCGAGCCCGCGACCCGCCCGCCCAGGGCTTCGATCATTTCCTTGGCCGCCTCGCGCGTCAAGCTCGGCAGCGTGCCGGTCAGCACGAAGCTCCTGCCCGCGACGGCCGAGTCGGCAGCGGGCGCCGGCCGGCCTTCAGGCCAATGCACGCCGGCGGCCAGGAGCGCAGCGATGACACCGCGATTATGCGCCTCGGCGAGGAAGCGGCGGATCGACGCCGCGACCACCGGCCCGACTTCCGGCACCCTCATCAGTTGCGCCTCGTCTGCCGCCAGGAACGCCTGCAGCTCGCCGAAGTGATGCGCCAGATCCTTGGCGGTGGCCTCGCCGACATTTCTGATGCCCAACGCATAGATGAAGCGGGGCAAGCTCGTCGCCTTGCTCTTCCCGATCGACGCGAGCAGATTGGCGGCCGATTTTTCGCCCATGCGATCGAGTCCCGCCAGGGTGGCCAGGTCGAGGCGATAGAGATCCGCGGGCGTGCGCACGATGCCGGCATCGACCAGCTGCCCGACCAGCTTCTCGCCCAGCCCCTCGATATCCAAGGCCAGGCGCGAGGCGAAGTGCGAGAGCGCGCGTTTCCTCTGCGCCGGGCAGTAGAGGCCGCCGGTGCAGCGCAGGATGATCTCGTCCTCCGGCTGCTCCACCCGGGAGCCGCACACCGGGCAGACGTGGCCGATCGCTTCGAGTAGATCGTAGCGCTTCGAGTCCTGCGGCCGCAGCTCCGGGACCACCGCCACCACCTCGGGGATCACGTCCCCGGCGCGGCGCACGATCACCGTGTCGCCGATGCGCACGTCCTTGCGCGCTATCTCGTCCTGATTGTGCAGCGTGGCGTTGGTCAGCGTCACGCCGCCGACGAACACCGGCGCCAGCCGCGCCACCGGCGTCAGCGCGCCGGTGCGGCCGACCTGGACGTCGATCGCCAGCACCTGGGTCGTCGCCTCCTCCGCTGGGAACTTGTGGGCGATGGCAAAACGCGGCGCGCGCGAGACGAAGCCCAGCTTTTCTTGGTCGGCGAGGCGGTCGATCTTATAGACCACGCCGTCGATGTCGTAGGGAAGATCCCGGCGCGCCGCGGCGATGCGCGAGTAATAGCCGAGCAGGCCGGTCAGGCCCCGCACCACTTCGCGCTCCTCGGCCGCCGGCAGGCCCCAGTGGGTAAGTTGATCCATCAGCTCGGAGTGGGTGGCAGCCGGGTGGGTGATCTCCGCCACGCCGTAGGCGAAGAAGCGCAGCGGCCGCGCCGCGGTGATCCTCGGGTCGAGCTGGCGCAGGCTGCCGGCGGCGGCGTTGCGCGGATTGACGAACTCCCGGGCAGCCATGCCGCGTTGCTGGGCATTGAGCCGCTCGAAGTCGCGGCGCGGGATCAACACTTCGCCGCGCACCTCCAGTCGGGCGGGAATCCGCGGGCCCGCCAGACGCAGCGGGATGTTCCTGACGGTGCGCAGGTTCTGCGTCACGTCCTCGCCGACGAAGCCGTCGCCGCGCGTCGCCCCCTGCACCAGCAGGCCCGCGTCGTAGATCAGGGTGACCGCCAGACCGTCGAACTTGGGCTCGACCGCGTAGTCGAGCGAATCTGCGCTCAAGCCTTCCCGGCAGCGGCGGTCGAAGGCGGCGACCTCCTCCTCGGTGAAGGCGTTGTTGAGCGAGAGCATCGGTACCCGGTGCGCGACCTTGCCGAACTCGGGCAGGGGCGCAGCACCGACCCGCTGCGTCGGCGAATCGGGCGTGAGCAGCTCGGGGTGCGCCGCCTCCAGATGCTGCAGCTCGCGAAACAGCCGGTCGTACAGGGCGTCGGGGATGGTCGGCTGATCGAGGAGGTAATAGGCGCGGTTATGCCGCTCGATCTCGGCGCGCAGGGCCGCCGCGCGCTCGGTTTCGGCACGGCTGGCAGGCATCGCCGGCTCAGGAATACAGGCGCCGCGCGCGCCGGCCGCCGGCGGGGATGTCCTGCGCGGCCATCTTCTGCTGGAATTCGCCGATCTTGGCGCGGATCGCGACGAGCGAGGCGGCGGCAAGCGGCGTGCGCTGATCGTCGACCAGCAGGCCATCCTGTTGCGCCGTCAGCTCGCGCGCCACGGCCAGCAGTCGGTCGAAGGCGGCCGGGCCATCGGCGACCAGGGGCACGTCGAGGCTCAGGGTGACGCCGCTGACGGCCTGGGATCCCGCCTCGCCGCCCAGGACGCCGAGCGTGAACTGGCGCTGCCCGGCGTCGTCCTCGGCCTGGTAGTCGCCGTCCGCGCCGGCCCGCAAGCCGGCCGCCTCGATCAGGGTACGCAGACGGGCAAGGTCGAAGCCGGCGCCGCTGGCGCTCACCGCATTGATCCCTAAGCGCCAGTCCACGCCGGCACAAAAGCGGTCGAGCCGATCGGCCGCTTCGAGCACCGCCGCCGGTTCGGGCAATTCGACCGTTGCGGAAAAACGCGCCGCCACTTGCCTAGCCGCCGCCAGGTGGCGAGCGAGATCGGCCTCGCCCAGCGGTCCGCTGCGGTCGGCCAGCTGCAGCGCCGCGGTCAGATGACGGTAAGAACCGGCAGCGTCGGCGCCTAGCTCCCGCCACCGGCCGTCGCCGTCTTGCCCGATCCAGCGCCAGCGCAGCCCGTTCGTGCCGCCCACCTCGGCACAGAAGCTGGATGCCTGGAGCGCTTCGCTTGCCCGAAAATGCACCAGACAATCGACTGCCGGATCGGCGAGCTCCAGCGGCGGCGCCTCGATCTCGACCATCGCCCCGGCGTCGGCTGCCGCCGCGTCTTCGCCGTCGGCCGCGGCGGACGCGGCGAACACCGGTTCGATGCGGCCGTCCGGGGTGTACGCGGGCTCGGCGCCAGCGCCCGGGGTCGCGTCGCCCGCGAGCAGCACGTCGGCCTGGTCGCCGTCGAACATGCGCAAAGCCTGGGCGCGCTGGCGATGCTCCTGCCACTTGTTGTAGAGCCAGACCAAGGCTACGGCCGCGGCGCCGAAGGCGATCAGGCTCAACTGAAATCCGGAGAGCGGCCAGAAGTGCATCACGCCGCAACCTCCTCGCTCATCCGCAGGGCTTCCTCCATATCGACCTCGACCACGCGGGAGACGCCCTGCTCCTGCATGGTCACGCCGATCAGCTGCTGCGCCATTTCCATGGCGATCTTGTTGTGGCTGATGAACAGGAACTGGGTCTGCTGCGACATGCGCCTGACCATGGCGCAGAAGCGCTCGGTATTGGTGTCGTCGAGCGGCGCATCGACCTCGTCCAACAGACAGAAGGGCGCAGGGTTCAGCTGGAACAGCGCGAACACCAGCGCCGTCGCGGTCAGCGCCTTCTCGCCGCCGGAGAGCAGATGGATGCTGCTGTTCTTCTTGCCCGGCGGCTGCGCCATGACCTGGATGCCGGCATCGAGAATCTCATCGCCGGTCAAGATCAGCCGCGCCTCGCCGCCGCCGAACAACTGCGGAAAGAGCGTACCGAAATGGCTGTTCACGCTGTCGTAGGTCTGCTGCAGCTGTTCGCGCGTCTCCCGGTCGATGCGGCCGATCGCGTCCTCGAGCGTACCGATCGCCAGGGTCAGGTCCTGCGCCTGGTCGTCGAGATAACCCTTGCGCTCCTTCGCCGTCGCGAGCTCGTCCACTGCGGCGAGATTGACCGCGCCCAGCGCTTCGATCTCCTGGCCCAGGCCGACGATGTCCGCCTGCAACACAGACTCCTTGAGCCCGGGCAGCAGTTCGGCGGCGAGCCCGGTCTCCTGGTCCTCGCCGCTGATCCCGGCCTCGGCCAGGCGGGCCGCGTACTGCTCCTCGTTCAAGCCGGCCGCCTGCGCCTTCAGGCGCAGATCGTTGATGCGTTCGCGCAAGGGATGCAGGCCCTGCTCGACGCTGAGTCGGGACTCGTCCAGGCCGCGCAATTCCCCGGCCGCGCCTTCGAGCGCATTGCGCCGGCCGGCCGCCAGCGCCTCGCGTTCGGCCCGCAGCGCGAGCGCTGCCTGCAGCTCCTCTTGCTGCACCTCGTCGCCGCTCACCGCCTGCTCGCTCTCGGCCGCCGCCTTGTCCGCGGCGACGCGCGCGAGCTGGCTCCTGGCCGTCTCCAGGGCGCGGGCGTTGTCCGTGAGCTTGGCGGTGCATTCGCGCTCGGTGAAGCGCAGTTCCTGGGCTTCGCGCGCCAGCGCCTGCTCCTGACTCCTCGCCTCGCGCAGCGCCGTGTCGCAGCCGCGCTGCGCCTCCATGGCCAGATCGAGACGGCCGCGGGCCGCTTCGAGCGCGTCGCGGTGGTCCGCCGCCTGTGCCTCGGCGCGCGCCAACTCCAAGCCCTCCGTCTCTTCGCCCCGCGCGATTTCCTCGAGCTCGCGGTCGATCTGGGCGGCGCGCTCCTCGAAGCGCGCCAGTTCCTGGCTCAGGGTGAGCGCCGCCACCTTGGCCTGATGCAGCCGTCCCTGCAGCGCCTCCGCCGCGCTGCGCGCCGAAGCCAGGCGCGCCTGCAGCCCGGCCTGCAGACGCTCGCCCTCGGCGACGGCATCATGCGCGACCGCCTCCTCCTGTTCGCGCTGCTCCAGCAGCAGATCGAGCTCCTCGATTTCGCGCTGACGCTCGATCACGCCGTGGATGCGCGCATCGGGCACGTAGAGCGCCAGACTCCTGGCCGTGCGCAGATGGCCGGCGCGATTGACCCGGAGGCGGACCTCCGGGTCCGCGGGAGGGTCGGCGGCGAGCTCCTCGCCGACGGCGATGCCGGCGAGCCATTCGTCGAGCACCGCGGCCCAGCTCGGGTCGTCGCAGCGCACCTTGGCGCGCAGCGAGCCTGGGGCGGGCTCGCCGGGCGAGCCCGGTCCGACCGACAGACCCAGGGCGAAGCTCACCGGCGGTGGCTCGGCGAGCGCTTGAAGGACCGCCTCCGGAGCCGCGGGCAGCGCCGCCAGGCGCTCGCGCAACACCGACTCCAACGCCGTCTCCCAGCCCGGTTCCACCTGGATCGCGCGCCACAGCGGCTGGGCATCGGCCAGGCCGCGGCGGGCCAACCAGTCACCGATCTCGCCGTTGTTGCCGACGCGGCGCTGCAGCTGCTGCAGCGCATCGCGTCGGGCGCGCGTCTCGGAGACCTGGCGGTGGCAGATGAGCCGCCGCTCGCGCGCCGCGGACAATTGCTGCTCCCGCTCGGGCAGCTCTGCCTGCGCCTGCGACACGCGTTCTTGCTCGGTCGCGAGCGCCTCCTCGGCGCTCGCGACCGCCTCGGCGCTCGCGGCCAGCAGCGCCGGATCGGGCCGGGAGAGCGAGCCGCGCTCCTGCTCGGCGCGGGTGCGGCGGGCGGCGAAATTGTCCAGGGCGCGCTGGGCGTGGATGCGGTTCGCCTCGCCCAGGCGGGTACCCTGCTCGGCCTCATTGACGGCGCGGCGGGCGGCGCTCACGGCTTCCTCGGCGGCGGCGACCGCGGCCTCGGCCTGCGGCAGCGCTGCCGCCGCCTCCTGATGGCGGGCGACGCTGCTCTCGGCGTGGCGCCGGGCGTTTTCCAGCAGCGCCTGCCAGCGCGTCTCGTCGTGTTCGAGTTCCAGGCGCTGGCCGCTCCAGTGCGCATCCTCGGTGGCCAGCCGGATCAGCCGCGCCTCCAGCTTCTGCCGGGCATCGCGCCGGTGGTGGATCTCTGCCTCTATCCTGGCCACCTCGGCGTTGGCGGCGACCATCTCGCTCTGCGCCGCGTGCATCGCATCGCTGGCGGCGAAGTGCGCCTCGCGCGCCGCCTCGATCCTCGCCTCCAGTTCGCGCAGCCGGGCGGATTCGGCTTCCAGCCGGGTGGCCGATTTATCCACCTCGCGTTCGAGCCGCGCGTGATCGGCGCGGGCATCGTTGCGCTTCTTCAGCCACAGCAGGCTCTGGCGGCGGCCGAGCCGGGCGTGCAATTCGTGGTAGCGGCTCGCCACCTCGGCTTGGCCCGCGAGCCGGTCGACCTGAACCTCCAGCTCGTTGCAGATGTCGCGCACCCGCGCCAGGTTGTCGCCGGCGTCGGCCAGGCGGTTCTCGGTCTCGCGCCGCCGCTCCTTGTACTTGGTGACGCCGGCCGCCTCTTCCAGGTAGAAGCGCAGCTCCTCCGGCTTGGCCTCGATGATGCGCGAGATCATGCCCTGCTCGATGATCGCGTAGGCGCGCGGGCCCAGGCCGGTGCCGAGGAACAGGTCGATGACGTCGCGGCGGCGGACGTGGAGATTGTTGATGTGGTAGCTGGAATTGCCTTCGCGGTCGAGGATGCGCTTGACCGCGATCTCGGCGTACTGCGACCACTGGCCGCCGGCCCGGCCCTCGGCGTTGTCGAAGATCAACTCGACGCTGGCCCGACCCACCGGCTTCCTGCTGCCCGAGCCGTTGAAGATCACGTCCTGCATCGATTCGCCGCGCAGCGCGGTGGCCTTGGATTCGCCCAGCACCCAGCGCACCGCGTCGATGATGTTGGACTTGCCGCAACCGTTGGGGCCGACCACCCCGACCAGCTGGCCGGGAAACAGGACGGTGGTGGGATCGACGAAGGACTTGAATCCGGCGAGTTTGAGCTTGGTCAGGCGCACGTCAGGGTTGGCGGCAGCGGCTTGGGTTGGTCGGACGGGGCATTATAATGGAAACCACGTTCGATTCCCCCAAAGCCAACTCATGCCCAGCCTGCCCGCCAAGACCCTGGAAACCTTCGCCAACCCGGCGGCACACCGCGATTACCGGATCCACATGGAGATCCCGGAATTCACCTGCCTTTGTCCCAAGACCGGGCAGCCCGACTTCGCCACGCTGCTGCTCGACTACATCCCGGACAAGCGCTGCGTCGAGCTGAAGAGCCTCAAGCTCTACGTCTGGAGTTTCCGCGACGAGGGACACTTCCACGAGGATGTCGCCAACCGCATCCTGGACGACCTGGTCCGCGCGCTGAAGCCGCGCTTCATCCGCCTGACCGCGAAGTTCTTCGTCCGCGGCGGCATCTTCACCAACGTCGTCGCCGAGCATGCCAAGAGAGGCTGGAAGCCGCGGCCGAGCATCGAACTATCCGGCTTCGGACAGCAAGACAGCGTCCGCGGCTGATGCCAGGAAGACCGGCCCGCGCTGCGGGCCGATCTTTGAAGTCAGCACCTAGCTGCGCGGCACAAGTGCCCTGGGCTGTCACCGGGGAAAGCATCCCGGTGACAACTACCGGCACTAGAACCCGGCCAGATTGGTGCCGGCGGCGCCCACCACGACGTAGCCGCTGGGGCTGGCCGGGGTCGTGGCATTGGGAATGGAAATGGGAACGGAGACGAGGTTGGTGCCGAGGCCGGTCAGGGCGGTCCCCCAAGTCACGAAGTTGTGGGCGATCGCGGCGAGATTGCTGCTCGTACCGGAGACCTGCTGCTGCCAACTGGTCCCGGTGGTGCTGGTGAAAATGCTGCCGCCGCTGCCGACCGCGACGAACTGGGTATTGAAGCTCACCGCCGCCAGGTTGTTGGCGGCAATCGGGCTCTGCAGCGTCCAGGTGACGCCGTCGGTGCTGGTGATCAAGCTGCCGGCGGCGCCCACCGCGACGTACAGCGGCAGCAAGGTGCCGGCGGCGCTCCCCGTGCCCGGGACCAGACCATAGACCACGCTGGAAAGATTCGCCGTGGTCTGGGCGGCTTCGGCCACCCAGTTGACCGCATCGCTGCTGACCAGCACTGTTCCGTGCTTGCCGACCGCGAGAAACAGGCCGTTGCCGTAGGTCACCGCGGTGAGGTCCTGGGTGGTTCCCGAGCTTCTCGCCGTCCAGGTGACGCCGTCGCCGCTGGTGATGATCGTGCCATTGGCGCCGACGGCGACGAAGACGGTGCTGCCGTTGGTGGCCAATCCGTAGAGATTGTTGCTGGTGCCCGTGGCTTTCGGTACCCAGGTCGCGGCGTCGGTGCTGTAGAGCATGGTGCCGCCGTCGCCCGCCGCCAGGAACACGGTGGTACTGAAGGTGGCGGCATTGAGATTGGTGCCGACGGCGTAGTTCAGCGCCGTCCAGGTAATGCCGTCGAGACTGGCGTTCATCACCCCGGAATACATCGCCCCGCCGGCGCCCACCGCGACGTAGTGGGACACGATGTTGCCGGTGGTGGTGTCCGTTTCCACGCCGTAGGTGACCGCGGCGAGCTGGCTGCCGCCCAGGGGCGTGCCCACGCTCCAGGCGTTGCCGGCGAGTCGGGGCGTCGCCGAGAGCGAGGGACTGCCGGCCCCGCCCGGTCCGCTGTCGACCCGGGCGTTGATCGTGAACGAATAGCTCTCGCCATTGACGAGACCGGTCACCAGCTGCGGCGAGGTCGCGCTGATGGTCGCCCTGGCCTCGGGCAGCGTGGACCAGTTGTCGGTCGTGATACTGGGCGCCGCGGCGCGGAACAGCCAGTATTGGACTCCCGGCTGCATGGTCCAGGTGACCGTGGCCGAACCGTCGCCGGCCTTGACCACGACGTCCGTCGGGGCATCTGCCGAGCTGCCGAGATTGGTGACATTGCAGCTCGCCAGGAGCAAGGCTGCGGCGATCGCCAGTGCGCCCGCGAAGAATCGTTTCATAACTATCCCTTTGACCGGTGAGCTTACCGATGTCGGGATTGTAGCAGCGTGCGGGAATCGGCAGGTTGATCGCCACCGACTATAATCGCCGGATTCCCGGCCGACCGGCGCTCATTCATTCCCCGCACGTATCCCCGATGAACCCCCACCTCGCCCAACTCAATCCCTATCCTTTCGAACGCCTGCGCCGCTTGTTCGAGGGCATCGCCCCGCCCCCCGGCCTGCCGGAAATCAAGCTGTCGATCGGCGAGCCGCAGCACGAGACCCCGGCCTTCATCAAGCAGGCGCTCGCCGATGCCCTGGACGGCCTGGCGAGCTACCCGAGCACGCAGGGCACGGCCGCGCTGCGAGCCGCCATCGCCGCCTGGATCGGCCGCCGCTACGGCGTCGCCGCCCCCGACCCGGAGACCCAGGTGCTGCCGGTGAACGGCTCGCGCGAAGCGCTGTTCGCCTTCGCCCAGACGGTGATCGATCCCGGCCGGCCGGGCGCGCTGGTGCTCTGCCCCAATCCCTTCTACCAGATCTACGAGGGCGCGGCGATCCTCGCCGGCGCCAAGCCGGTGTTCGTCGCTACCCTGCCCGAGAGCGGCTTCGAGCTGGATCTCGACGCCCTGGCCGAGGACAGCTGGCGCCGCGTGCAGCTCGTCTACGTCTGCTCGCCGGGCAACCCGACCGGCAAGGTGATCGCTGCCGATACCTGGAAGAAACTGTTCGAGCTGTCCGACCGGCACGGCTTCGTGATCGCCAGCGACGAGTGCTATTCCGAGATCTACTTCGACGAGGACCGGCCGCCGCTGGGGGCGCTCGCCGCGGCGCAACAGGCGGGCCGCAGCGATTACCGCAGGCTGTTGGTGTTCTCCAGCCTGTCCAAGCGCTCCAACGTGCCCGGGATGCGCTCGGGCTTCGTCGCCGGCGACGCGGCGCTGATCAAGAACTTCCTGCTCTACCGCACCTACCACGGCGGCGCCATGAGTCCCGCGGTGCAGGCCGCGAGCGTCGCCGCCTGGAGCGACGAGGCGCACGTGATCGAGAACCGCCGCCGCTACCGGGAGAAGTTCGAGCAGATCGCGCCGCAAATCGCCGCCCATCTCGACGCCAAACTGCCCGACGCCGGCTTCTATCTCTGGGCCGGGGTTGCCCGCTACGGGCTTGGCGACGCCGAATTCGCCCGCGAACTCAAGCGCCAATATAATGTGGCGGTGCTGCCGGGCAGCTATCTCGGCCGCGAGAGCGCCACCGCTGCCGGGACCGGCAACCCGGGTGCCGGCTTCGTCCGCATCGCGCTGGTCGCCGACCTCGGCGAGTGCCGCGAGGCGGCGCGGCGGATCGCCGACTTTTGCCGCAAACTTTGACAGGAACCGACATGCACGAATTAAAAGAGTTGATCGAACAGGCCTGGGAGGACCGCGCCGAACTCAAGCCCGGCAGCGCCCCGGCGAAAATCGGCGAGGCGGTCGAGCGCATCCTCGATGAACTCGACAGCGGCAAGCTTCGCGTCGCCGAGAAAATCGACGGCGTATGGGTGACCCATCAATGGCTGAAGAAGGCGGTGCTGCTGTCCTTCCGCCTGGAGGACAACCGCCTGATGGAAGGCGGCGAGACCCGCTACTTCGACAAGGTCGCGAGCAAGTTCGCCCGCTACGACGCCCACCGCTTCAACCAGGGCGGCTTCCGGGTGGTGCCGCCGGCGACCGCCCGGCGCGGCGCCTTCATCGGCAGGAACGTGGTGTTGATGCCCAGCTACGTGAACATCGGCGCCCGCGTCGATGAGGGCACGATGGTCGACACCTGGGCCACGGTCGGCTCCTGCGCCCAGATCGGCAAGAACGTGCATCTCTCCGGCGGCGTCGGCATCGGCGGCGTGCTCGAGCCCTTGCAGGCCAACCCGACCATCATCGAGGACAACTGCTTCATCGGCGCGCGCTCGGAGGTGGTCGAGGGGGTCATCGTCGAGGAGAACTCGGTGATCTCGATGGGCGTGTTCATCGGCCAGAGCACCAAGATCTACGACCGCGCCACCGGCACCGTGAGCTACGGCCGCGTCCCGGCCGGCTCGGTGGTGGTCTCGGGCAACCTGCCATCGGCCGACGGCAAGTACAGCCTGTATTGCGCCGTGATCGTCAAGCGCGTCGATGCCCAGACGCGCAGCAAGGTCGGCATCAACGAGCTGTTGCGCGGCGACTGACGAGGGCGCATGAGCACCCTGGAACTGGCGCAAGCCCTGATCGCGCGCCGCTCGCCCACCCCCGACGATGCCGGCTGCCTCGACCTGATCGCCGCGCGCCTGGCGCCGCTGGGCTTCGTCTGCGAACGCGTGGACTGCGGCCCGGTGAGCAACCTCTGGGCACGCAGGGGCAAAGCCGCGCCGCTCGTCTGCTTCGCCGGCCACACCGACGTGGTGCCGACCGGCCCGGTCGGGGCCTGGCACAGCGACCCCTTCGTGCCGGAGGTCCGCGCCGGCCTGCTCTATGGCCGCGGCGCCGCCGACATGAAGTCCTCGCTCGCGGCGATGGTGGTCGCGATCGAGCGCTTGGTGGCGGACGCTCCGCGGCACCCCGGCTCGATCGCCGTTCTCCTCACCTCCGACGAGGAAGGCGACGCCAGGGACGGCACCGTGCGCGTGGTGGAGCGGCTGCGCGAGCGCAATGAAGCCATCGACTATTGCATCGTCGGCGAGCCGACCTCGGTTTCGAAGCTGGGCGACACGGTCAAGAACGGCCGCCGCGGCTCGCTCTCGGCGCGGCTGGTGGTCCGCGGCGTGCAAGGCCACGTCGCCTATCCGCAGCTGGCGAGAAACCCCGTGCACCTCGCGGCGCCGGCGCTGGCCGAGCTCAGCCGCGAGACCTGGGACCTGGGCAACGAGTATTTTCCGCCGACCACCTTCCAGATTTCCAACGCCCGCGCCGGTACCGGTGCGACCAACGTGATCCCGGGGGAGTTCGAGCTGCTGTTCAATTTCCGCTTCGCCACGGCGAGCACGCCGACCTCGCTGCAGGACCGCGTCCATGCCATCCTCGATCGCCACGGCCTCGACTACGAACTGTCCTGGAGCCCGGCGAGCCGCCCCTATCTGACGCCGCGCGGCCGTCTGGCGGCGGTGCTGACCGAGGCGATAGCGCGGGTCACCGGCGTGGCGACCGAGCTATCCACCAGCGGCGGCACCTCCGACGGCCGCTTCATCAGCGACATCTGCGCCGAGGTGGTGGAATTCGGGCCGCTCAATGCCACCATCCACAAGGTCGATGAGTGCATCGCGGTGGCCGACCTGGAACCCCTGACCGCCATCTACCAGCAGGCGCTGTCCGCGCTTCTGGGCGCGGCACCATGAGCGCGACCATCGAGGAACTGATCACGCTGCGCGACTGGCTGCGCTACGCCGTCAGCCGCTTCAGCGAGGCCGGCCTGTTCTTCGGCCACGGCTGCGACAATGCCGTGGACGAAGCTGCCTGGCTGATCCTGGCGACGCTGCACCTGCCCCGCGACCGGCTCGACCCCTTCCTCGACGCGCGCCTGACGCGCGCCGAGCGCCAGGCGCTCGCCCACATCCTGGAGCTGCGCGTCGCCAAGAGGCTGCCGGCGGCCTACCTGCTCAACGAGGCCTGGCTCGGGGAGTTCCGCTTCTACGTCGATCAGCGCGTGATCGTGCCGCGCTCCTACTTTGCCGAGCTGATCGGTGACGGTTTCTCGCCCTGGATCGAGGACGCCGGCGGCATCCGGTCGGCGCTCGATCTGTGCACCGGCTCGGGCTGCCTCGCCATCCTGATGGCGCTGGCCTTTCCCGCGGCCAGGATTGACGCCGTCGATCTCTCGGCCGATGCGCTCGCGGTGGCGCACCGGAACGTCGCCGACTACGGGCTCGAGGAGCGGATAGAACTCATCAGTTCCGATCTCTTCGAGGAACTTGAGGGCCGCCGCTACGACCTGATCGTCTGCAACCCGCCCTACGTCACCGCCCAGGCGATGCGCGAGCTACCCCCGGAATACCGCCACGAGCCGCAGCTGGCGCTGGCCGCGGGCGAGGACGGCCTCGACCTGGTGCGCCGCATCCTCGCCCGGGCGCACGCCCACCTGGCGCCCCACGGCCTGCTCGCGGTCGAGGTCGGCCACAACCGCGAGATCGTCGAGCGGGCGCTGCCGGATCTGCCCTTGATCTGGGTCGACAGCGCGGCGGCCGAAGGCAAGATCTTCCTGATCGCGCGCAGCCAGCTGCCGCCCGCTACGCCGTCATGACCGGCGAGCGGCCGATCCTGCTGGTCGAGGACAACCCGGACGACGAGGCCCTGACCCTGCGCGCGCTGGCCAAGAACCATATCGACAACGCCGTGATCGTCGCGCGCGACGGCGTCGAGGCGCTCGACTATCTGTTCGGCGGCCACGCGCAACTGATGCCGGCGCTGATCCTGCTCGACCTCAAGCTGCCGCGCATCGACGGCCTGGAGGTATTGCGGCGGATCCGCGCCGACGACCGCACCCGGCTGGTGCCGGTGGTGATCCTGACCACTTCGCGGGAGCGGCAGGATATCGTCGAGGGCTACAGCCTGGGCGCCAACAGCTACATCCGCAAGCCGGTGGACTTCGAGCAGTTCGTCCAGACCGTAGACCAAGTCGGACGCTACTGGCTGGGGCTCAACGAACCGGCCGAGGGCCGCTGAGCCCGGCGCTCACTTCCTACCCGGCTCGCGCTGTTCCAGCCGCTTTTCCAGCATCAGGTCGCGGTAGTTGAGCGACTCGGCCAGCGCGGAGACCAGCGTCGCATCGTCCCACGGCTTGGCGATGAAGCGGAAGATGCCCACTTCCGCGAATGCCCGCTCGACGGCATCGCGGTCGCCGCTGCCGGAGAACAGCATCAGCACCGCATCCGGCCGCAGCACCCGGGCCCGCCTCAGGAACTCGATGCCGTCCATCTCCGGCATCCGATAATCGCTGAGCAAGGCGTCGAACTCGAGCTCGCGCGCCCGCGCCAGCGCCGCCATCGGCGCGGTGAACATCTCGATCTCCAGCTCGTAGCTCAGAATGCCGTAGGCGCAGGGCAGCCTACGGAACAGGCGGCGCAGCGCTTGCAGAACGGCGTCATCGTCATCGACCAGCATGATTCTGCGTTTCATAGGCTTCCTTCCGAGAAGACGTGGGTGGCGGGGATTCCGGCCGAAAACTTTTGCCCGGTGCTCATGCTTGCGCGTCGGCATCGCTGTCCGCCCTCGGTTCACGGTTCTGGCGCAGCGGCAGGATGACGCGGAAGCTCGTGCCCCGGCCCAGCTCGCTGGCCACCTCGATGCTGCCCCCGTGCTTCTTCACGATCCCGTAGGACAGCGACAGTCCCAGGCCCGTGCCGCGGCCGACGGGCTTGGTGGTGAAGAAGGGATCGAAGATCCGCTTCAGGTTCTCCGGCGCGATGCCGCTGCCGGTGTCGGCGATCTCCACCCAGACCCGCTCCCCATCGCAGCCGCTCCTCAAGGTGATCTTGCCGCGTTCGCCGTCGGCGATGGCGTGCGCGGCATTGACCAGCAGATTGAGGAACACCTGATTGATCTCAGACGGCAGACACTCGACCTCCGGCAGCTCGCCGTATTCCTTCACCACCTCGGCCTTGTACTTGATCTCGTTGTTCACCACGTTCAGCGTCGAGTCCAGCCCCTGGTGCAGGTCGGCCCACTTCCATTCCTGGCTGCTGTCGACGTGGGAGAAGTCCTTCAGGTCCTGGACGATCTTCCGCACCCGCGAGATCCCCTCCTTCGATTCCGCCATCAGCATCGGTATGTCCTGGCGCAGGAATGCCAGATCGCGCTCGGCCTTGATCCGCTTGAGCTCGGCACAAGCCGGCGCATCAGCCGGCAGCGCCGCCTCGGCCCCGGCATACGCGTCGAGAATGCGGAACAGATCGCCCAGGTAGCTCTCCAGCGAACCGATGTTCGAATGCACATAGCCGATCGGGTTGTTGATCTCGTGCGCTACCCCGGCGGCCAACTGACCGATCGACGCCATCTTCTCCGATTGCAGCAGCTGGCTGTGCGCCGCCTCCAGCCTCTCGATCAAGACCGACTGCTCGTTCTTCTCGAATTGCAGCGCCGCCTCCGTTTTCTGCTTCTCGCTCAACTCGCGCAGCAGGTCGCGGTTGCGTTCGGTCAACTCCTGCGACATCAGATCGAGCGAATGCTCGATCATGCGGCGGTCTCTGTCCGCTTGTTCGTAGGCCTGATCGACGGCAGCGAGGAAATCCCGCCACTGCGCCGGCAGCGTGGCGGGATCGCCCAAATGGCGCTTGACCTGGCGCTCCAGCAGGCTGACCATGGCGCCGCTAGGTCTCGGCGAGAGTGGTGATGGTCATGGTCTGATTGTGCAACTCGCACTTCGCCGTCGGCGCGTACGGCGATATCTCGCCGTAGGAGTAGAAGCCCGTCAGCGCGGCGGCTGGGCCGAGCACCTCGCGCACGCTCTCCACCTCCTCCTCGATGCGCTGCTGCAGCACCAGCTTGCGGCCGACGCAACTGATCAAGAGCGCCAGTTGCGGCCTTACGCCGCCCAGGGTTTCCTGGCTAGCCTGCGCGGCGCCTGAGGCGCCCGCGACCAAACGATCGAAATTGGCCTTCATCAAGCGCGCATACATTCCTTCGGGCATATCGCCGGCGAAGGTCATCGACTGAGCCGTCTCATCGACCGCGAGTATGGTGCGCACCAGCCCGGGCGCCCCCGCGGCGCTCCCTGGCGCTGCGCGCAGCGCCAGCGGGAACAGCAAGCCGGTGGCCGGCAGGCCGGCGGCGTGTTCGCCGAGGTAGCGCTTATAGAGCGACAGCGCCGATTCGCCATCGAGTTCATAGAGCACGTTGCCGCACGCGCGGGTGATCAGCCGGTCGGGGCCGAACGGGTCCCAACCGCCGAGCGAGCCGTAGCCGACGTGCAGGTTCTCGCCGTAGAAGCCCAGGGCGGCGGTGACGCCCTCGGCCGGCGCGGCGTCGGCCATCACCAGCGTACGCTGGAAGCGCGCGCCGTCGCCGGAGAGGCCGCCGGTGACCACGACGCGCTCGGGCAGGGCTGACTTCAGCCCTTCGACCAAGTCGGTGCCGTTGACGCGCAGGCCGTCGGAGATGACCAGCACGTGCACCAGGCCCTCGGCCGGCAGCTGCCGCGCCAGTGCCCCACCCGCCGTGCGGCTCTCATCCGGCGCGGCGACGCGCGCCGTCGCCAGGCGCAGGCGGGTATCGGAGAAACGGATCGCGGTCATGGCCAGGGTGTTGTCGTGTACCGCCGTGCCTTGGATCTCGCCCGCGGTCGAGCAGCCGACGATCAGCGCACCCGGATAGAGTTCGCGCAGCGATTGGAAGCGCGCCGGGTCGAGGAGCCCGGTGCCGCCGAAAGCGAACAGCAACTGGGCCGGCGCCGCCAGCGGGGCGGGGGTGGCGGCGGGCGGCCAGGGTACTCCTGGAATCCAAAGCCTTTGTTCGACGTCCATCTAGCGCTCCTTTCCTGGCACGTGCGCGGGCATCACGACCGCTCGTCGCGCACGTGGATCACGAGGCTCTCTTCCTCCCTAGCGACGTAGTCCCTGATCTGCCTGATCAAGCTGTCGTCAAGCAGGAAATCGGCCGCGAGCAGCAGGGCGCCTTCGCGGCTGATCAGGTCTCGGCTGAGGACCATGCCCGACCTCAAGGCTTCCGGAGCCAGCGCCCATTCCTTCAACGTTTTGCCGGCGCTCTCGCTCCCGTTCAGGCTGGCAAAGGCATCGACCACCTGCGGGTCATAGCGTTTGCCTCGCTCCATCTGGAGGAAGGCGAGCGCCTCGGCCGAAGACAGGCGCTTGGCACTGAGACTGCCGATCTGCAGGCCGTCGTAGTCATTGGCAACGGCGAGGATGCGCGCACCCAGCGGAACATCCGCACCGCCCAGGCCATCCGGATAGCCGCGGCCGTCGTAGCGCTCGTGGTGCGAGCGCAACAGGCGAGCGGCGCTGCGCAGGCTGTCTAACGCCATCAGGGCCGACTCCCCCTTCTGCGGATGCCGCTTGAACTGGGCCTGCTCTTCCGCGTTCATCAGGCTCGCCGGCTTCGCCAGCAGGGCGTCGGGCAGGCCGATCTTGCCGATGTCGTGGAGCAGGCCGGCGAGCATCACGTCCTGCGCCGCAACCCGGTCCAGCCCGATCTTGACGGCGGTGCGCCGGGACAGGTCGGCGACGCGGCGTGAATGCCCAGAGCGCGTGCCCTCGGAGAGCTCGATCAGATTGGAGAAGACCTTGATCGAGGTGAGAAAGCCGGCCTTCAATTTCTCGTTGGCCACCGCCAGCGCATCGTGCGCCAGGGAGAGCTCGGCGGTGCGCGCTTCGACCCGCGCCTCCAGGCTGACGTTCAGCACGCGCAGTTCCTCGTTCTGGCGCTGGGTCAGCGCCTCGAGCCGGCGCTTGTCGCGCTCCAGTTGCTGGCGTTCGAGGGCGTGACGCACGATCAGGCGCACGTCCTGGTCGTCCCAGGGCTTGGCGATGTAGCGGAAGATCCGGCCCTTGTTGATCGCCGCGATGGTCGAGGCGACGTCGGCGTGGCCGGTGAGCAGAATGCGCAGCGTATCCGGCCAGCGGCTGCTGACCCGTTCGAGAAAATGCGCGCCGTCCATTCCCGGCATGCGCATGTCGGAGATCACCAGATCGACGGGCTCTCTCTCCATCAGCCCGATGCCCTCCTCGCCGCTGCCGGCGGTCAGTATCCGGTAGCCGTCCTGGCGGAATAGCCGACGCAGGGCGGAGAGGATGTTCTGCTCGTCATCGACGCACAACAGGGTCGCGCCCGTCCCGCCGGCGGCTGGCGCGAGATAGCCGGAATCGCTCACGACACCGGCTCCTGAACTTGTTCACGGTTCTGGCGCAGCGGCAGGATGACGCGGAAGCTCGTGCCCCGGCCCAGCTCGCTGGCCACCTCGATGCTGCCCCCGTGCTTCTTCACGATCCCGTAGGACAGCGACAGTCCCAGGCCCGTGCCGCGGCCGACGGGCTTGGTGGTGAAGAAGGGATCGAAGATCCGCTTCAGGTTCTCCGGCGCGATGCCGCTGCCGGTGTCGGCGATCTCCACCCAGACCCGCTCCCCATCGCAGCCGCTCCTCAAGGTGATCTTGCCGCGTTCGCCGTCGGCGATGGCGTGCGCGGCATTGACCAGCAGATTGAGGAACACCTGATTGATCTCAGACGGCAGACACTCGACCTCCGGCAGCTCGCCGTATTCCTTCACCACCTCGGCCTTGTACTTGATCTCGTTGTTCACCACGTTCAGCGTCGAGTCCAGCCCCTGGTGCAGGTCGGCCCACTTCCATTCCTGGCTGCTGTCGACGTGGGAGAAGTCCTTCAGGTCCTGGACGATCTTCCGCACCCGCGAGATCCCCTCCTTCGATTCCGCCATCAGCATCGGTATGTCCTGGCGCAGGAATGCCAGATCGCGCTCGGCCTTGATCCGCTTGAGCTCGGCACAAGCCGGCGCATCAGCCGGCAGCGCCGCCTCGGCCCCGGCATACGCGTCGAGAATGCGGAACAGATCGCCCAGGTAGCCCTCCAGCGAACCGATGTTCGAATGCACGTAGCCGATCGGGTTGTTGATCTCGTGCGCTACCCCGGCGGCCAACTGACCGATCGACGCCATCTTCTCCGATTGCAGCAGCTGCTCCTGCGCCTCGCTCAAGCGGGCGTTGAGTTCGGAGAGCTCGGCGTTGCGCCGCAGCAGCACTTCTTCTGCGTCCTCCCGGCTGTGCACGTCCTGCGCCAGCTTGAGATTCGCCTGCTCCAGCTCAGCGGTGCGGCTCTTCACCAGTTGTTCCAGATCGCCGTGCGCCCGGCGCAACCCCTCCTCGGCCAGCTTGCGCTCGGTGATGTCGATGAAACTACCGAGCATCGTCGGCTGCCCCTGATATTCGATCGTCGCGGCGCTGACCTCGGCCCAGGCCTCGACGCCGCTCTTGGTGTGCAAGCGGCACTCGTAGCGGTCCGTCAGCGCCTCGCCGCGCTGACGGGCCGCTACCCGCTCGCGCAGCATCTCGCGCATGTCCGGATGAGCTATCTCCCAGTAATCCATGGACAATAGTTCCTCGCGCGTGTAACCGGTGAGTCGTTCGCACTCCGAATTCGCGTAGAGTATCTTGCCACCGCGAGTCAGCACGATGCCCACCGCGATGGTCTCGGCGAGCGTGCGGAACAGACGCAGGCTGCTTTGCAGCTCCGCTTCGGCCTCCACCTGATCGGTGATGTCGGTGCGCACCGACACGTAGCACCGGGGCCGCCCGTCCTCGCCGAGTATAGGGACGATGGTGGTCGCCACCCAGTAATACTCCCCGTCCTTGCGCCGGTTGCGGATGTTGCCGCGCCAGGTCTTGCCGACGGCGATGCTGCGCCACATGTTCTCGAAGAAGCGCTGGGAATGTCGGCCGGAATTGAGCAGGCGGTGATCCTGGCCTAGCAGTTCGGCGCGGGAGTAGCCGCTGATCCTGGAAAACATTTCGTTGGCATCGACGATGCGGCCTTCGGCATCGGCGACGCTGACGATGGCGTGCTGATCGAGGGCGAACCTGAAGTCCTCCAGCGCCAGCGTTCCCGCGATGTCGTTCATCCTGTTCACTCCAGCGCCAACTCTGCATCGCCGCGCTGGGTATCAACCTCACCCAGCAGACGCTCGAATTCTTTCCAGCTCAGCCCCAGCCGGTTCCATGCGACGGATGACAGGCGCGGCACCAGATCCTCCGCGCCGCCCGGGAAATCGAGCGCGTGCGCCATCACGTCGGCGACGTGGATCAGGTCGGCGAACGAGCCGTCGGGCTGGTCCGCCGGGCGGTGATGCCAGGCGATCGCAGCCGTGATCTCGGCGGGGAATTTCCAGCGCGCCGCCAGCGCCGAACCGATCTGGGCGTGATCGAAGCCCAGCACCTCGCGTTCCGCTTCGATAGGATAGCAGTCGCGCAGAGCGCGGTGAGCCTCGACGCGGTGATGCGCCTCGGGATGGCGCGCCGCCAGGATCAGCCGGCCGATATCGTGGAGCAGACCGGCGGTGAAGGCGTTCTCCGCATTGGCGCCCCGCTCGCGCGCCAGCGCCCGGGCGCAGAGGGCGGTGCCGGCGCTGTGCGACCAGAAGGCGCGCTGATCGCGGCCCGCGGCCAGGGTCTGCAGGTGGCTGGCCAGGGCCGCCCCGGTGACCAGGGTGCACACCGCACGCAGGCCCAGCACCACCAAGGCATCGTGTATCGTCGCCACCTGGCCCTGCAGGCCATAAAAGGAAGAGTTGGCGACGCGCAGCAGTCTCGCCGCCAGCGCCGGATCGCGGGCGATCTTGTGCGCGACCTGGGCGACATCCACTTCGGGACGCTGCAAATAGTCCATGAGACCCTGTACCACCTCGGGCAAAGCCGGCAGCCGGTCGAGGTCGGCCGCCACCGTCTGCAGCGTGATCCCGTTCATTCGAGTTTCTCCAGCCGGTAGTCGAGCACCGCCCGCTGCAGGGCCTGCATGGTGGCATCCGGGCCGGCCCGTCTGAACAGCTGCTGCACGCGCCGCTCCTGTGCCTCGCGCATCGCCTCGATCTCCGCAGCGGAACGCTCGACCCGCGCCAGCACGGCGATCTCGAGCACGTCGCGCCGAGCCAGACTGTCGATATGGGCGGCGCTGAGCACCGTGCCGCGCGGCAGCAGCATGCTGCCGCCGCTCGTCACGTCTGCCGCCAGGACCATGCCGGCTTGGACCTGGCCGGACGGAATTTTTCTGATTATTGCCGTCACGGCGCAGCCTCGAGCGGCAGCAGCACGAGCAGGGTGCCGCGCGAGCGGGAATGCGTGCCCATGCTGCTGCAGCGCAGGTGATAGCGGATGCCGTCGATGGCGATGGCCGCCTCGGCCGCCACCGAACCCAATGCCGCGAGGAGCTCCGCCGGCAGCGAGACGTCGATGGCCCTGCCGAGCAGCGGCGCGGCGTCGCCGCAAAGCGCGGCGGCGGCGGCGTTGGCCAGGGCGATGGTGCGCTCGTCGTCGATGCCGATGATCGGCCAGGGCAGTTGCTGCAGCACCTCCTGAGCGATGTCGAGCGAGGCCTCGTCGCGCATCACCTGCATATCCTTGCTCGCCAGCAGCTTCTGCAACTGCTCGTTGACCACCGCCATCTGGCTGTTGGCCTGCGCCACCTCGCTGTGCAGGCGGCGGTTCTCGTCGGCCATTTCCTTGTTGCGGAAGGCTTCTTCGATGTTGGCGCGCAGTATCCCGTCGTCCCAGGGCTTGGTCAGGAACTTGTAGATCGCGCCCTCGTTGATCGCATCGGTCACCGCCTGCAGATCGGTGTAGCCCGAGAGCACCAGGCGCACCGTCTCCGGATGCAGGGTCTTGACCCGGCGCAGGAACTCGACCCCGCTCATCCCCGGCATGCGCTGGTCGGAAACGATCACGTCGACCGGGTGGCTGGCGAGCAATTCCAGCCCCTGTTCCGCGCCCAGGCCGGTGAGAATGTCATAGCCGTCGCGGCGCAGCACGCGCTTCAGCGCCGAGAGGATATTCTCCTCGTCGTCGACCAGAAGCAGCGTCCGGCGCCGCGTCAGGCCGGCGAGCATTTTGCTGTCCAGCGACCGGCCCGCGGCGAGCAGCGCCGTCGCCTCCTCCGCCGGCAGCGGCCGGCTGAAATAATAGCCCTGGATCTCGTCGCAATGGTTGGCGATCAGCAGCCCCAGTTGTCCCTCGGTCTCGACCCCCTCGGCCACCACCTTGAGCTTCAGGCTGTGCGCCAAGGTGATAATGGCGCGGGTGATCGAAACGTCGTTGGGGTCGGCGATGATGTCCCGGACGAAGGCCCGATCCACCTTCAGGCTGTCGATCGGGAAGCGCTTCAGATACGCTAGGCTGGAATAGCCGGTGCCGAAATCGTCCACCGATATCTGCACGCCCATCGTCTTCAGCCGCCGCAGCAGACCGATGATGCCCTCGGCGTCCTTCATCAACTGGCTCTCGGTCAGTTCCAGTTCCAGGTGGGCCGGATCCAGCCCGCTCGATGCCAGCGCCGCCCGCACCGTCTCGCACAGGTCGCCGACGTGGATCTGCCGTCCCGAAATATTCACCGCCACGCTCGGCGTCCCCAGCCCCGCCTCCTGCCAGCGCTTGACTTGAGCGCAGGCGGCGTGCAGCACCCATTCCCCGACTGGCACGATCAGCCCGCTCTCCTCCAGCGCTGGCACGAACGCCTCCGGCGACACCAGCCCGCGCACTGGATGCTGCCAGCGCAGCAAGGCCTCGAAACCCTTCACCTGCCCGGTGACGCAGCTCACCTTGGGTTGGTAATGCAGCAGGAACTCGCCCTTGGCCAGCGCGTGGCGCAGGTCCGCCTCCAGCCGCAGCTTGTCCTGCGTGTTCCGGTTCATCTCCGCCGTGTAGAACTGGTAGGTGTTGCGCCCCAGGTCCTTGGCCCGATACATCGCCGTGTCGGCGTTGCGGATCAGGGCCTCGCTATCGACGGCGTCGTCCGGGAACAGCGTGATGCCGACGCTGGCCGAAACGAACAGCTCGTGACCCTCGATCAGGTGCGGCTTGGCGCAACTCTCGATCACCTTGCGCGCCACCATCGCCGCGTCCTCGCTGCTGCCGATCTCCGGCAGGATGATGCCGAACTCGTCGCCGCCCAGCCGACCCACCGTGTCGGTGTCGCGCAGGCAGGCCGCCAGCCGCCGGCTCACCTCCGCCAGCAGCGCGTCGCCGAGGCTGTGCCCGAGCGTGTCATTGACCACCTTGAAATTGTCCAGATCCACGAACAGCACCGCCAGCAACCACTCGTTCCGCCGCGCCGCCCTCGTCCCCTGCTCCAGGCGGTCGTAGAGCAGGGCGCGGTTGGGCAACCCGGTGAGGACGTCGTAATAGGCTAGATAATTGAGCCGTTGCTCCTTTTCGATATGATCGAGAGCGAAAGAAATGTCCCCGGCGAGCTCGGTGAGCAGGCCAGTTTCTTCCTTGTCGAAAAAATTTGCTTCCGAGGCATAGAGCAGCAACAGCCCCACCACCTTGTCGCCGACTAGCAGCGGGAACACTGCCACCGAACGATAGCCCCGGCGCAGCGCCTCCTCGCGCCAGCGCGCCATCTGCGGCTCGGTAGCGATATCGTTGCAGAGCACCGCGACTTTCTCCTGCAGCGCCCTGGCCACCATCTGGCAGCCGTCGGGCGCATCTTGGATGGCGGTCAGGCAGATGTTGTCGAGATACCCCTCCTCGATACCGGCTCTGGCCACCGGCGTGACGATGATCCCTTCGGCATCGAGCAAGCCGATCCAGGCCATTCTGAGCTGGCCATGTTCTACCGCGATCCGGCAAGCTTCTTCGAACAGTTTCTGGCGATCGCGGGTACGCACGATCGCGGTGTTGATGCCGCTCAGCACCGCGTAGAGGCGGTTCAGGCGCATGATCCGTTTCTCGTTCTCCTTCTGCACGGTGACGTCGCGGATGATGGTCGACAGGTACTCGACCGAACCATCCTCGCCCCCGTGCGCGAGGATCACCTGGGACACCGGCCGCTCGCCGCCCTCCGGCCGCAACAGCGCGGTCTCACCGGCCCACGAGCCGTGTTCGATCGCGTGAGGGATTGCCGTCTCCAGCAGCAGTTGCCTCGACCATTCCGGATGGGTTGCGCCAAGATGCAAGCCGGACAGATCGCGCAAGCCCGAATACCCGAGCATGTCCAGGCCGGCCCGGTTGCAATACAACGGCACCCCGTCCAGATTAGCGGTGGCCACCAGATCGGGCGTAGCCTCGATGATCGCCACCAGCCTGGCCTGCTCCTTTTCGATGCGCTTTCTCTGCTCGATTTCCGCCGCCAGCTTGGCGGTTCTCTCCGCCACCAGATGCTCCAGATGTTCGTGCAGGCGCGCCCGGTCGAGCGCCACCGCCACCTGATTGCCGACGCTGTAGAGGACTTTCAGTTCGTCCTCGGTAAACAGCCCCTTCTCCGGCCCGACCAGGTTCATCACGCCCAGGGTCCGGTCGCCCAGCCACAGCGGCACGCTGGCGTGGTAACGCAATCCCTGGGTGTCGCCGGTGGCCTTGGCCAGGCGTTCGCATTCCAGGATGTTGGTGACGTGATCGAGTTCGCCCGACACCAGCCCGCGCCGGCAAAAGCAATCTCCCTCCATGGCACCCGGCGCTTCGAGTGCCGGCGGCAGATTGCGCGCCGCACCGAGCCTAAAGCCCGATGCCGGATCCCACAGGGATATCCAGCCGGCCTGGATTCCGGGCAATTCCATTGCCCGATCCAGTGCCAGATCCGCCGCCTGCTGTTCGCTCCCCGCCCGGTTGAGGCCTTCGGCGATCAAGTAGAGGCCCTTCAACACCTGATTGGAATGCGCCAGATCCTTTTCCCGGGCCTTGAGTTCGTCATTGATGCTCACCGCCTGCTCGTAGGTCGAGATCAACAGATCGAGTATCTGCTGACGTTCGGCGGTGACGAAATACTTGCGCTCGCCCAGGTTGATCTCCACCCCCATCTGCATCCGCTGGCTCTTGCGCAGCTCCAGGTTCATCAGCAGGTAGTGGATCCGCGACAACAGGTATTTCTCGTCGTAGGGCTTGCGGACGAAGTTGTCCGCCCCGCATTCCAGTCCCTTGATCACGTCGAGAGAATCGCCCAGCGTGGTCACCAGCATCACCGGGATGTGCTTCAGCTTTTCGTCGCTCTTGATCGCCTTGCACAGGCCATAGCCGTCCAGTTCCGGCATCAGGATGTCGCTAATGACCAGTGTCGGCATGCTGCTCTCAAGGAAAGCGAGCGCCTCGCGACCGTTGGCGACGACGCTCACCATAAAATCATGCTGCTCCAGCAGGTGCGCCAGCTGCGCCGCCTGGGTCGGGCTGTCCTCGGCGATGAGGATGTGCGCCCTGCCGTTGCCGTTACTGGTTTCCATCGGTCGATCCTCTTTCACCTGTTCTTCCGCACCAGGCTGGTTAGCGCTGCGGCAATTTTTTCCGGCGGCAACACGAAGGATGCAGCATCGAGCCGGATCGCCGCGCCCGGCATGCCGTGCACCACCGAGCTCGCCTCGTCCTGGGCGATGGTGGTCGCGCCCTTGCTCCGGAGCAACTTCAGTTCCTCGGCGCCATCGCGGCCCATACCGGTGAGCAGGCAAGCCGCAGCCTCGCCGCCATAGACCTCGGCGACCGAGCGAAACAGGGCCGCCACCGAGGGACGCAGGCCGTTGTCGGGTGGATCCCCGGCCAGGACTATCCGGTCGCCGCGCGTCACTCTCATCTGGACATTGTCGGGTGCGACATAGACGTGGCCCGGCAGCAGGGTCTCGCCGTGGGTGGCCAGATGCACGCGCATGTTCGAGCTCTGCGCCAGCCAGTCGGTAAATCCCTGGATGAATCCCGCCGCCATGTGCTGGACGATCAGGATCGGCGCCGGGAAATCCCCCGGCAGCGCCGCCAGCATGGCTTGCAGCACCGGCGGGCCGCCGGTCGAGGCGCCGATGGCCACCGCCCTCAACCGGGCCGGCGCCGGCCCCACGCTCCGGCATGGCGGGAGCGCGGCATCCTGCCGAGCTCGCGGCCAGCGCCGCACCACCCTGACCTCGGCCATCAGCTTCACCGTCTGCACCAGCTCACGGACCGTGGCCTCGTGCTCCGGATGGCCCAGGCCCGCCGGCCGGCGCAGCACCGCCAGCGCGCCCACCGCCATGGCGCGGAAGGTGGTCGCCACCTCGCTCGGGTCGCTGCTGCCGCTGACGATGACGATCGGCACCGGATGGCTCTCCATGATCCGGCGCGTGGCCTCGATGCCGTCCACCCTGGGCATGTGGATGTCCATGGTGATGACGTCGGGCGAGAGCCGAACGACGGCCTCCAGCGCCTGTTCGCCGTCCTGCGCCGTGCCCACGACGGAAATGTCGGGGTCGGCGCCGAGCACATGCACCAGAAACTCGCGCACCACCGGCGAATCTTCCACCACCAGCACCTTGATCAAGAATGTCGCCTCATCGTGGGTTGACGTAATGCATCCTCGCGGCTCAGATCAGCCGCGCGATGACCTCCAGCAGGTTGCTCTGGTCGAAGCTGCCCTTGACGATATAGGCGTTGGCGCCGACGTCGATGCCGCGCTCGCGATGTTCGCGCGAGGCCAGCGCCGTCACCAGCACCACCGGCAGCTCGGCCAGCTGCTTGTCCGTCCTCACCCTGGCGGTCAGGTCGAAGCCGTCCATGCGCGGCATCTCGACGTCCGAGACGACGAGATCGAAGGCCCCGGTCTTCAGCGTGGTGTACGCATCGAGCCCATCGACGGCGGTGGTGACCTGGTAGCCGGCCGACTCCAGGATGTTCTTCAGCAGGGCCCGCGCGGTGATCGAGTCCTCCACCACCAGGATCGAATGCTGCGCCCGCTCGCCAAGCTCGGCGGCGACAGCGAGCGGCTGCGGAGTCGGCAGATTCGCTGCCGACTCCGCCGAAGACTTCACCGCCGACTTCATCAGATCCGAGACGTTCAGCACCGCCACCACCTGTCCCGTGCCCAGGACGCTGGCGCCGGCCAGGTTGCGCACGCGCGCGAGCTGCCGCCCCAGGCTCTTGACCAGTACCTCCTGTTCGGCGACGACCGCATCGACGCGGAAGGCGATGCGCTCCAGACCCAATCCCAGGACGACGACGGACAGGCTTTCCGCCGCTCCGCCCGAAACGCTGCGCGGCAGTTCCAGCACGTCGCCCAGTCCCACCAGAGACACCGCCTGCCCGTCCAGCGGCATGGTGTCGCGGTTTTCCAGGGTCCGGATGTCCTGGGCGGCAAGCCGTGCCACCCGCTCGACGTGCACCGCCGGAATGATGAAGCTCTGCTCCGCGGCGCGGACCAGGACGCCGCGGAAGGTGGCCAAGGTCAGCGGCAGCACGATGCGGAAGCGGGTGCCCTGCCCCGGCCGTGTCTCGATGACGATGCTGCCCGAGAGCCGCTCGATCTTCTCCCGCACGATCGCGAGCCCCAGGCCCCGGCCGGAAAGATCGCTGACCCTGACGCTGGTGGACAGTCCGGAGCGGAAGCTCAGCGCCAGCGCCTCCCGCTCGTCCAGATTCTCCAGGTCCTGGCGCGAGACCAGCCCCAGCCGGGCCGCCGCCGCCTTGAGCCTCGCCACGTCTATGCCCGCCCCATCGTCGGCGAACACAATCTCGACCTTGTTGCTGTCCTTCTGCGCGACCGCGATGCTGATCGCTCCCCGAGCGGGCTTGTTGCCCGCTTCCCGCGCCGCCGGATGCTCGATGCCGTGGTCTATGCTGTTCCTGAGCAGATGAGTGAGCGGATCCTTGATCTCCTCGACGATGCGGCGGTCGATTTCGATGTCGCCGCCGGAAATCGTCAGCTTCACCTCTTTGCCCTGATCGTGCGCCAGCTCGCGGGCCAGCCGCGGCAAGCCGCCGAGCAGCGACGAGAAGGGCAGCATGTGTATCTCCTTCACGTCGTGCAGGAGATGGTCCACGATCCCGGAGAGAGCGCGATGATCCCGCTCCGACGCTCTGGTCAACTTCGCCAGACGGTCCTCGACGGCCTTCAGGCTCAGGCTTTCCGCTTCCAGATAATCGAGCAGCCGCCTGAGCTCCGCCTGCCGCTTCTTGCCCGGCTGCCCCGGCGAGCGCTCGAGCGAACGCAGGCTCGGCTGGAGCTCGAACCGCCGCTTTTTCCAGGCCGCGAGCATCGCGGCAGTCTCGCCCAGCTCGATGCTGCGCTGGGCCGCCGCCAGCCGCGGCGCGAACAGTTCTTCCGCCTGGCGCATCACGGCATCGAGCTTCGCCGTCGCCACCCTGATCGTGGCTGCGCCCGGTGCCGCCGGGCTTGCGGCCTCCGCTGCCGGTGCGGCCGGCGATTCCGGGATCTTCTGCACCGGTGCCTCCGCCTGCGCCCCGCTCGCCAGTGCCTCGAGCCGGCGCGCGAGATCCGCCGGCGCCTGCCTGGCGGCGCCGGCGGGCCCGGTGAGCAAGCTTCCGAGAACGGCGAGCGCCTGCTGCAGCAGGTCGAAGAGTGGCGGTGAGGTTGGCAGGCGACCCCCCTTCAATCCGGCGAAGACGCTCTCCAGCGCGTGGCAGAGCGTCGCGATCTCGCTCAGATTGACGGCGCGGGCGGCCCCCTTCAGGCTGTGCGCCTCGCGATAGATGCGCTCGACGATCCCGGTCCGGTCCTCGTCCGACGGCGCCTTTTCAAGTTCGATCAGCCCGGAGGCCATCGCCTCGAGGTGCTCGTCGGCCTCGATCCGGAAGGTCGCGAGCAGCCGCTGCAGGAATTCCTCGTTGGTCGGCATCGGCGCTGGCCCTCAGATCCGGTATTGCTCCAGCACCCGTATCAGCTTCTGGCCCGATGCGCTGAGGTTGTGCGCCGCGCTCTCGGCCTGCTTGGTGCTGCTGACATTTTGCAGGCTGGCCTGCTTGATGCTGTCCATGGCCAGCGCCACCTGGTCCATGCCGACCATCTGCTGCTGGCTCGATGCCGCGATCTGGGTCGCCGCCTGTGCCGCCTCGACGATGCTGTCGGCCAACTGGCGGATCGATTCCCCCGCCTCCGTGCCCTGCTTCATCCCCGCGTCCACCGCCTTGCTCCCCTGCTCTGTCGCCAGCACCGCCGCACCCGTCGCCTTCTGGATCTCGCCCAGGATCGTGCGCACCTGCCCCGTCGCCTGCTTCGACTGCTCCGCCAGGCTCTTCACCTCCTGCGCCACCACCGCAAAACCCTTGCCCTGCTCCCCGGCCTTGGCCGCCTCGATCGCGGCATTGACCGCCAGCAGGTTCGACTGCTCCGCCAGATCATTGACGCTGGCGATGATCTCGCCTATCGCCTGGTTCTGCTCCGACAGCCGCACGATGCTCTCCGCGATCGCCTCCATCTGCTCCTGGATCCTCTGCATCCCCTGGATCGCGCCCTCCACCGACTTGCGCCCCGCTTGCGACACCTGCGACACCTTCTGCGCGCTGTCCGACACGTACCTCGCCTTCTGGCTCGACACCCCCGCAGCCTGCTTCACTTCCTCCACCGTCGCCGTCGTCTCCGAGACCGCGCTCGCCGTCTCCGTCGCCCCCGCCGCCACCTGCGTGGTCGTGGCCACGATCTCGCTGGCGCTGGAAGCCAGGACATCGGCGCTGTCGCGCATTTCCTGGCCGAGCTTGCCGATCATCCGGAAGATGCTGCGGGTCAGCAGCAGACCGGCGATGGCCACCAGCGCGGCGGCCAGCAATGTGCCGCCGATCAGGACCCGGAACAGGCTGCGGGAACTGGCCTTCGCTTCCTCGTCCCGACGCTTCAGCAAGCCCTGCTCTTCGGCCTTCATGTCGCCGATGAGCTTGCGGATTTCGTCCATTTCCTGCTTGCCCCGGTCCGTCGCCACGAGCTTGCGCGCCGCATCCAAGCCCTTGCTTTTGCGCAGCTCGATGCTGTCCTTCAGCTCGGCCAGCTTCGCCGTCACCAGCGGACCCAGCGCTGCCAGCCGCCTCTGCTGGGCGGCATTGTCCGCGGTGAGAGCCCTAAGATCGCCGATGCGGCTGTCCAGAGTGCGCAATGCCTCCCGGTAAGGATCGAGGTAGCGCTCCTCGCCGGTGATCACATAGCCGCGCTGGCCGGTCTCGGCGTCCTGCAGGGTCGACAGCAGGTCTTCGAGATCGGTGATGACCACGTGGGTATGCGTGACCCGCTGCGCCGTCTCGGTGAGACTCCGGGTGTTCTGGTAGGAGACGCCGCCCAGGATGAGCAGAATCAAAAATATCGAGGCCAGCGAGACCCAGATTCTCGTGCCGATCAGGAATTTCATCTTGCCTCCGTTCGCTTAAACTTTGTACCGCCCGGCCAGCTGCTTGAGCGTCTTGCCCAGTTCATGCAGGCTATGCGCCGCGACCTCCGCCTGCTTGGTTCCGGAGACGTTCTGCAGGCTGGCCTGCCTGATGCTGTCCATGGCCAGCGCCACCTGGTCCATGCCGACCATCTGCTGCTGGCTCGATGCCGCAATCTGGGTCGCCGCCTGTGCCGCCTCGACGATGCTGTCGGCCAGCTGGCGGATCGATTCCCCCGCCTCCGTGCCCTGCTTCATCCCCGCGTCCACCGCCTTGCTCCCCTGCTCTGTCGCCAGCACCGCCGCACCCGTCGCCTTCTGGATCTCGCCCAGGATCGTGCGCACCTGCCCCGTCGCCTGCTTCGACTGCTCCGCCAGGCTCTTCACCTCCTGCGCCACCACCGCGAAACCCTTGCCCTGCTCCCCGGCCTTGGCCGCCTCGATCGCGGCATTGACCGCCAGCAGGTTCGACTGCTCCGCCAGATCATTGACGCTGGCGATGATCTCGCCGATCGCCTGGTTCTGCTCCGACAGCCGCACGATGCTCTCGGCGATCGCCTCCATCTGCTCCTGGATCCTCTGCATCCCCTGGATCGCGCCCTCCACCGACTTGCGCCCCGCCTGCGATACCTGCGCCACCTTCTGCGCGCTGTCCGACACGTACCTCGCCTTCTGGCTCGACACCCCCGCAGCCTGCTTCACCTCCTCCACCGTCGCCGTCGTCTCCGAGACCGCGCTCGCCGTCTCCGTCGCCCCCGCCGCCACCTGCGTGGTCGTGGCCAGAATCTCGCTGGACGAGGCGGCGAGCACACCGACCCCTTCGAGGATCTCGCGCATGATCCGCCGCTGGCTGTCGACCATCGTTGCGAAGGCCCGCACCAGGTCGCCCACCTCGTCGCCACGCCGGTCACGAGCCACCTCGGCGCTCAGATCGCCCGCCGCAACCCTGTCCGCGGCCGCCGACAGGATGCGCAGCGGCCCGGCGATCACCCGCACCAGCAGCAGCGCCAGCGCCAAGCCGAGCACCATGGCTGCGACCCCGACCTGCAGGAAGATGCGCACCGACCGCCCAGCCGAGAGGTCGGCATCGGCCACGGCCCGACGCGCGTCTTGTTCCGCAGCCTGACTCAGCTCCAGGCCGATGGCACGCATTTTCTCGCTGCGCGGCTGCTGCACGCCGACCGCCAGTTGCTCCGCCTTCGCGATCTTTCCGGCGCGGATCAGGGGAATGATTTCGCCGTCCTTGGTCTGCAGGAATGCGCTCTGCACGGCCTTCAATTCCTCCAGCCGCGACAGCCGGGCGGGGTCGCTCCTGGCCCGTTCAGTCAGCCTCGCCATCGTCAGATCGATATTCTTGTCGCCGGCTGCGACATCCTGCAGGAGGCGCTCCTGTTGCGGGCGGCTCTTCGATAACTGTGCTTCGAGCACTTCGGCGCGGACGCGGTTTTGCAGCGCGCGCAGTCCGTCCAGATCCTGGACGTTGGCGAAATCCTCCGCGTACAGGCGATCCTGGGAATCCCGGATATTGATGATGCCGACGTACGCGGTGGCAATCACCCAGGCCATCGCCGCGAATATCAGAGCGAAGCAGACGAACAGCTTGTTGCGCAGCGACAGATCGAGAAACCATTTCATGGCATTTTCCCTTTTTGGCTTGCGACCCGCAGCCCGGATTCGGTCCTGGGTGAAACCCGAGTCATACCTGTTCCTGCACGATGATGGCCTCATCCGCGAGCAGCTTCCCGGCATCGAGGAGCACCGTGCGCTCGCGGCTCACGCCCTTCAGATATTTCTCCCGGATGCCGGTGAGCGTCGGCAATGACGGCTGGATCTCTGCCGACGGAATGCGGCGCACGCCGAGGATGGCATCGGCGAGGACGCCGAAGCGCATGTTCGCCGACTCGAGGACGATGATCTTGTTGAGGTCGGTCAGCCCTTTTTCCGGGAGCCCGAAGAATTTCTTGAGGTCGATGACCGAGAGGATCTCGCCGCGCAGATTGACGATGCCGAGCACGAAGTCCGGCGTGCAGGGCAAGGGCGTGAGGTCTTCCAGGACATGAACCTCGCGCACGTGGCGGGATTCCAGAGCGTATTTCTCCTGCGCCAGCAGAAATTCCACCCATTCCGGCGCGTCGGCGCTCTCCGCCCGCGCCGGCTCGCGCGCCAGAACCCGTGCCCGCTGCCTCAGTATCCCGGCATCCGGCACCGACGCGCCATCGACGGCGAGGCGTGCCGCCTCGATGCGCTGATGCAGCTCGCGCCAGTCTGTCGCGGCCTTAAGCCGCTTCGGCCCGGCTTGCTCAGAACTCATCGGGATCTCTCCTCACGCGGCAGGCTCGCCAGCACCGAGCTGACGATCTCGGCCAGCCGCCCCGCGGTCAGGCCCTCCGCTTCGGGCAGCAGCGCGTCGTCCGCGTGGCCGCGCAGCAGCGCCAGGGTATGGGCGAAATGGCGCTCCGCCTGGCGGCGCCGGCCCTGCGACAATTCGAGATTGCCCAGGGCAAAGCGCGCCAGCACGAAGCCTGAGTCGAGATACAGGGCGCGCAGCAACGAGCGCACCGCGGCATCGGTCCGGCCCAGCTCCTGCTCGATGCTGGCCTGCAGGTAGTAATGCGCCGGATCGAGCTTGTCGGCGGCGATCGCGGCTGCGCACCAGTCGAACGCCTCGGCCAGACGGCCCTGGTTGGCGCAGCGCCGGGCGGCGTCGCTGGGCGGCTCGACCTCATCATCGGCGAGCGGCTCCGCCTCCTTGAATGCGACCGGCACCGGCCGGCCGGGATCGTCTGCGACTGCGCTGGCAATCGGCTGCCACGGGTCGGGGGCATCTGCGGCGGGGGCCGGCTGGATGATCTCCGGACCGGGCTCGATCGGCCGTCCGGTGCCGTCGGACTTGCGGTAGAAGAAGGCGCCGCGAAATTCGACCGGCGAGAACCCGGGAAACAGGCTGTTCGACGTCTCCGTCGGGCTGACCATCAGCCAGCCGCCATCGACCAGGCAGTTGCGGAAGTGGGCGACGGTCTTCCTGGCCTGATCGGCGGTGAAATACATCAGCACGTTGCGGCACAGGATCACGTCCATCGCATTGCTGTTGTTCACCAGCGAGGGATAGACGTCGGCGGCGAGATTGAGATAGGAAAACGTCACCCGGGCCCGGATGTGCGGAGAAAGCTGCAGACGCCCGTCCTGACACTTCCTGAAGTAGCGCTGCCTGACCCACTCCGGGGTGCCGCGGAACGACCAGTCGCCATAAACGCCTTCCGCCGCCTTGCGCAGGAAACCAGGGTTGATGTCGGTCGCAAGTATGCTGATATTCCAGGCCGCGGGATCCGGGATCAGGCCGTCGAGCAGGATCGCCAGCGAGTAGGCTTCCTCGCCGGTACAGCAGCCCGCGCTCCAGATGCGCAGACGCTGCCCGCCGTTCCGGCGGCTGCGCAGCAGCGCTGGCAGGACGTGCTCGCCGAGGGCGTCGAGGCTGTCCTTTTCGCGGAAAAAATAGGTTTCCCCGACGGTCAGGTGGCTGGCGAGAACATCGATATGCTCGCGCTTCGGGCTCGCCGTCAGCAGCCAACGGGCGCAGGTCTCGCCGTCGGCAAAACCGAACTCGGCGGCGGCGGCGGTGATACCGCGCTGCAGGTCGCGCCAGCGCGGTTCGGGAAAATGCAGCCCCAGGCGAACGGCGACGAAATCGCTCAAGCCGGCGAGCAGCGCGCCGGGAAGGGTCGGCGCAGCCTCTCCAGTGGCCGCTTGCACCGAGGCCCGCACCTTAGGCGTACTCCATGGCGCGCGCAAGCGCCTGCTCCTCGTCCAGCGAGAGAAACCGGTCCAGGTCCTGGATCAGCACCAGGCCGTCATCGAGCTTCGCCACGCCTGCCAGATGAGCGAGCCCTGGCAGAATCTGCTGCGCCGCGACGGCTGCTTGGCCGGGATAGTCGAGGACGCCGTGCACGGCATCGACCACCAGGACCACCGGCCTTCGCGTCGTGCGCGCCACCACCATCTGGTCGGAGAGGGCCATGGCGCGCTCGGCCAGGCCGAAGCGCCGGCGCAGGTTGATCACCGGAATGACGCGCCCCTGCACACCGACCACGCCGAGCACGATGTCCGGCGCCTGCGGCAGGGCGGTGATTTCCACGACGCGGACGATCCGCTCCACGGCCGGCAGCGGCAGGCCGTAGCGCTGGTCGTCGAGGGCGAAGACGACGAGCTGATCGCACATCACGGCCAGACGGCGCACCGACGCACGCGGACCCGAAACGAGCTCATTCCAACGGTCCTCCGCTTGACAGAAGCCGGCCCTATTCGAGGAGAGCTTGCCGGCGTCATCTGTCCGGATCATGCCCGCATCCGCCAGCTATGTCATTCGGGATATGCCTATTTTAGGTAAGGATTTCCTGACGATGACATAGGATTGCCCATACTGCAGCCACGGGATTTCACTGCCTGGGGAGGCCGTGCTTGATCGCGTAGCGGACCAGGTCCACGTTGCGGTCGATTTCCAGCTTGTGCATCAGGCGCATCTTGTGCGTGCTGACGGTTTTCGGGCTCAGGTGCAAGCGATCGGCGATCTCCCCGATCGTCTGGCCGGCGGCGATCATGTCCAGGACCTGGAACTCGCGCTCCGAGAGCAATTCGTGCGGCGCCAGATCCCGCCCGGAGGCTTCAAAAACCATGACGTCGACCAAGGCCGGATCGATGAACCTGCCGCCGCCGGCGACCTTGCGTATCGCCGCCAGCAGGATCTCGGGGTCGCTGTCTTTGGTGACGTAACCCGAGGCGCCGGCCTTCAGCGCCCGCGCAACGATCTGGCCCTCGTTGTGCATCGACAGGATCAAGAGCGGCAGCGACGGCCTCTCCCGCTGCAGCAGGGTGATCAGCTCGACGCCGCTGCTGCCGGGCATGGCCATGTCCAGCAGCAGCAGATCGAAGGCCACCTGGTGCAGCACGTCCATGATATCGGAGACCTTGGTCGCCTCGGCGACGACGACGATGTCGGGCGTCATCGCCAGGATCTGCTTCAGGCCGCCGCGCACGATCGCGTGGTCGTCGGCGATGGCGATGCGAATCATGGCTGCCCCCCGTCCTTGCAGGGCAGATCGATCACCACGCCCGTCCCTTTTCCGGACGCGCTGTCGATCTTCAGGCTGCCGCCCAGCGCCAGCACCCGCTCGCGCATCCCGAGCAGGCCGAAGCCATGGGCCCGGCGCACCACCGCCGGATCGAAACCGAGGCCGTTGTCCTGCACGCGCAGTTGCAGGCCGCTATCGTCGCCGCTCAGGGTAATGACCACCCCGCTGGCCTGGGCGTGGCGGGCAACATTGGTCAGCGACTCCTGCACGACCCGGAACACCGCCGTGGCCTGGGTGTCGTCGAGCGCGATGTCCTTGCCCTGCACCGCCACCTCGCAGGACATTTCCCAGCGGTGGCTGAAATCCTCGGCCAGCCACTCGATGGCCGGCACGATGCCGTGGTCGAGGGCGGCGGGGCGCAGGTTGCTGGCGACGTGGCGCACCACGTCGAGGGTCCGATCCACCAGCAGGCGCATGTCCTCGGCCTTGCGCTGCAGCGCGGGATCGCCGCCGAAACGCAGCCGCAACAGGGAAATATCCATTTTCAAGGCGGTCAGCAACTGGCCCAGTTCGTCATGGACTTCGCGCGCGATATGCTTTCTCTCCTCTTCGAGCAGTCCCTCATGATGGGCCGCCATCGCCCGCAACTGCTGGCGCGAGTTGAGCAAGGCCAACTCGTCCCGCTTGCGCTCGGTGATGTCCAGATTGGTGCCCACCATGCGCTCGATTCTGCCTTGCCTGCCAGTGATGAGCTCGGCCTGTGACAGGAGGTGGCGGACCTCTCCGTCCGCTCTGAGGATCCTGTATTCGACGGAATAGGGGGCGCAGTTCTCACGTGAATGCTGGGCATGGGCCTTGACCTTGTCCCTATCGTCGGGATGGACCAGGTCGAGAAAGAGTTGGTAGCTGGGCTCGACGCTGCCGGGCGATAGACCGAAGATGCGATAGGATTCGTCCGACCAGAAAACCGTGCCGGATGACACTTCCCACTCCCAGCTTCCCAGGTGGGCGATGCGCTGGGTTTCCTGGAAGCGCGCGGTGGTCTCGCCCAGCCTGCTCCCCATCGGGCGGAGCCCGAAGATGCCCGCCCTCCCCAACGCCAGGGTCCCGAGCAGGACGAAACCAAGGCCCGCTCCGATTCCGGACAGGAAGGACAGGTGCGAATGGTCCCCGGCGCTGACGACCAGCCCCCAGGCGATCAGCAATGTCCCCCAAAACGCACTCCAGCGCCGCAGCCGATCCATGCCCGCCCCATCGATTGTCAACGGGAGAGAGCGTACCACCGGCAGCGCCTGCCTGCTTTCGTCAGATCAGGGCTCCGGCAGGGTGGGCGGTGAGTCAGGCTTCGTCGATGGGTTTTCCTGGGTATTGGCCGGGACTTCTTCCTGCGCAGAGGCATTGGCTAAAGGTTTACGCCGCGTAGCCTTCAGCAGCAACTTGGCCAGCTGCTCGCTCGCCTGATTGAGCTGTCCATCTGGCGCAATATCCTCGTGCGCCTCAGCGAAGCGCTTCTCCCTGATTTTCTGGACAAGCTCGGCAGCGATGCGGTGAAAGGCCGTATGCGTCGTGCAGATATCTTTATGCAGCCGTTTCGGTATCAGCCGATAAGCTTCCTTGTCGAGCCATTCTCCGAAATCGCACTGATCGGCGACGCCGATTCTGGTGACGTCGAAGGGGACTCGCCCGTTCAGGAAATCCCTGAACTTCTTTAGCCAGATGGAATGAGCCTCCAGCGCCCAATCGATTTCGCTTTTCATTCCCATATTCTCGCCTCCTCCTTTTCAGTCTAGCCACAGATGCGTCGGAAGTCATTGCCTAAGCGCTGTCGGCGGTGAGTCGATTCTGGCCGGAAATGATGGGGTCGAAGAAACGGATGATGTTGCGGCCGGCCGCCTTGGCCTGGTACATGGCCATGTCGGCGCGCTGCAGCAGTTCGTTGAGCATCTCTCCGGGCCCCTGAAACAGACTGACGCCGATGCTCGGGGCGATGTGATAGCAGTGTTCCCGGAGCACGTAGGCGAAGCCCAGGGCAGTCCGGATCTTTTCGCCAATGAGAATGGGCGTCGAGCGCCAGGCCCGTGTCGAGGATGACCACCTTCACCACCGCGTCGATCAAGACCTGCAGCGCCTCTTGGTCACCGCCGTGTAAACCGCCAGCCTCGGAAGCAGCCCGCTGAAGTACTTGCGGTAGGCACCCAAATACCACTTCGGGCCCAGGCCGATCTGCTGATGGACCCAGCCGACGCGCAACCGCCCCAGCGCATAATCGCGGCCGGTCAGGCTGCCGAAATAGCGCGACTGCTGCTCTTTCAGGCAAGTGCCGCGCCGTCTCAGCCGCGCAGCCGCGCCATGATCCGTTCGGCGATCGCGGAGAGCGGCGCCACCTCCTGCACCGCGCCGACCTGGGCGGCCTCGCGCGGCATGCCATAGACCACGCAGGACTCCCGGTCCTGGCCGATGTTCCAGGCACCCGCGTGGCGCATCTCGAGCATGCCGCTGGCGCCGTCCTTGCCCATACCGGTCAGGATCACCCCGATCGCGTTTTCCCGCGCCACGGCCGCCACCGAAGCGAATAGCACATCGACCGAGGGCCGGTGGCGGTTGACCGGCGCCTCCTGCGACAGTTCGGTGAAGTAGCTGCCGCCGCTCCTTCTCACCAAGAGGTGCGAATGCCCGGGCGCGAGATAGGCGTGGCCGGGCAGGATGCGCTCGCCGCCCTGCGACTCGATCACCGTGAGCCGCGACAGACTGTCCAGGCGGGCGGCGAAGGAAGCGGTGAAGGTCTCGGGCATGTGCTGGACGATGACGATACCCGGCACCTCGGCGGGCAAATCGCGCAGCACGTCCTTGATCGCCTCGGTGCCGCCGGTCGAGGCACCGATCGCGATCAGCTTGTCGGCTAGCACTCGGGCAGGCAGCGCAGCGAACGACGGCCGCGTCGGCGGCTTGAGGCGGCCAGGCTCCTCGCTGACGTCCGCAGCCGCATCGCTTCCTGGTCCTGGCATGGCCTCGTTTTCGGAGAGAGATGGCAGCAATCTATCAGAACTCGACCGTCTCCGAATAGCCATCGCGCCTCATGATGAACAAGGCCGCGGCGACGATCGCCGCGGCCGCGAAAATGAGCAGCGTGGCACGCGGGCCGGCGTGCTCCGCCAGCCAGCCCGCGGCGAGACCGCCCAGGGGGGCGACGCCGAGGAACGCCATGGTGAATAGCGACATCACCCGGCCGCGCAGCGCGTCTTCGACGAAGGACTGGATCAGGGTGTTGCACGAAGCGATGACGCTGATGACGCAGAAGCCCAGCACCAGGAGTGCCGCCACCGCCAGCCACAGACGGCTGCTCACGGCGAAGGCGATCAGCGCGAGTCCGGCCAGCAGCGCGGCGCGGCCGATGATCCGCGAGAGCCCGGCAACGCCCCTTTGCGACGCCAGATGAAGCGTGCCGAGCAGCGCCCCGGCGCCGGCCGCGGCGGAGAGGAAGCCGAAGGTTTGCGCCCCGCCGGCATACACTTCGCGCGCGAAATAGGGCAGCAGGACGACGTAGGGGGTGACGAAAAAACTCACCGCCGCCACCAGGAACAGCAGATGGCGGATCCTGGGCACGCCGTAGGCGTAGCGCAGACCTTGGAGGATCGCTTCGCCGGCGGGGGCGTGCTTTCGTTTTTCCGGCTTGCCGGTACGCATTGCGCGCAGGGCGAGAATCACCGCGAGATAGGACGCGGCGTTGATCAGGAAACAGACGCCCTCGCCGGCCAGCCCAACCACCACCCCGGCGATCGAGGGACCGATGAAGCGGGCGGTATTCATGGTGAAGGAGTTGAGCGCGATGGCATTGCCGAGGTCGGCCCGGTTATCGACCAGCTGCACGACGAAAGCCTGACGCGCCGGCGTATCGATGGCGTTGATGATTCCGAGGCAGAGGGCCATCAGGATCAGATGCCAGGGCAAAACCGCGCCCGACAGCGTCAGCGCCGCCAGCAGCACGGCCTGGCCCAGGGCCAGGGATTGCGTCCACAGCAGCATGACGCGCTGGTCGTAGCGGTCGGAGAGGACGCCGCCGAACAGTGCCAGCACCAGGACCGGAATCTGGCCGGCGAAGCTCACCAGTCCCAGCATCAGCGTCGAGCCGGTGAGCCGGTAGACCAGCCAGCTCATCGCGATCCGCTGCATCCAGGTGCCGGCGAGCGAGAACAGCTGGCCGAAAAAATACAGGCGGTAATTGCGGTGGACGAGCGCGCGCAGAAGTTCCGGCATGGCTTAGACTTGATCGTGCGAAGGTGGCATGAGCGATACAATTCGCCACAGGCGACTTGCGACCCGGCTGGCGACCGAGAGGCTGACTTATAATGACGTTGTTATCTACGGTGTTTTTTCCGACACCGATACCGTTTCCGATGTTATCCCCGATGTCAGCCCCGATGTTATTCATTTTGTAGCGCGACCCTTCGACCTGACCCGCGATGAAGCCTCGCACCCTCTTGCTCGCGCTCGCACCCATCTTCGCGTTCGCGGCCGCAGCCTTCGGGCAGGCGGCTGCGGCCGCCCCGCTGTTGTCCGACCCGTTTTCGACCGGGGCGCTGGTCGCGAAGGGCGCCGGCGAGAGCCTCGATCGACCGCTGCTGCAGCCGGCGCTGCCCTGCCAGCGGGCGCCGACCCAGGCACTGACGCTGGCCGAAGTGGTCGACCTGGCGCTGTGCAACAATCCCCAGACCCGGGAAGCCTGGGCCAACGCCCGCTATCAGGCGGCGCAGGTGGGCGTGGCGCAAAGCGCCTATCTGCCCTCGGCGAATCTGGCCGTGAGCGCCGCCAGGAACAGCGGCTCATCGTCGGCCAGCCAGGGCGGCGGCGGGGGTGACCTCCGCTATAGCCAGACTCAGGCGACCTTGTCGGCCGACTACCTGCTCTACGATTTCGGCGGCCGCGCCGCCAACCTGGAAAATGCGCGCCAGATGGTGGCTGCCTTGAACGCGACCCAGGACGCGAGCCTGCAGGCGGTGTTCCTCGCCGCCGTCCAGGCCTACTACCAGTGGTTCGCGGCCCAGGCCCAGGTCGCCGCCGCGAACGAGAGCGAACGCGCCGCCGGCGAGAGCCTCGAGGCCGCCATCGCCCGCCAACAGGTTGGCACCGCCACCCCGGCCGACCGGCTGCAGGCGCAGACCGCGCTGTCCCAGGCGACCCTGACCAGGATCCGCGCCGAGAACGATGCCCGGAACGCGCAGGGCAATCTCGCCTTTGCCATGGGCCTGCCCGCCGATTGGCCCATCGTCCTGGTGCCGCCGCCGCAGATCAAACCCGATGCCCGCTTCGAGCGCGACGTCGCGGCATTGATAGCAGAGGCGAAGCGCCGTCGTCCGGATCTGGCCGCAGCCCAGGCCCAGGTCCTGGCCGCGCAAGCTGGCGTCGCCTCGGCGCGCGCGGCGGGCATGCCGAGCATCTCGCTGTTCGCCAGCCGCGACAACAGCCGCAGTTCGCTGTTCGATCCCGCGCAGAGCAATACGCTCGGCGTCTCGGTCAGCGTCCCGCTGTTTTCCGGCTTCGGCAGCCACTACCGGGTGAGCGCCGCCCAGGCCCAGGTCGAGACCAAGCGCGCGCAGCGCGACGCGCTCGCACTGCAGGTCGGACTCGACGTCTGGCGCGCCTACCAGGCCCTGCAGACCGAGAATCAGGCCTTGCGGGCGGCAGCCGACCTGCTGGCCAGTGCCAGCGAATCCGAGCAGATGGCGCGGGGCCGCTACCGCGCCGGCGTCGGCACCATCGTCGACCTGTTGAACGCCCAGAGCGCGCTGGCCAGCGCCCGGGGGCAGCAGGTCCAGGAACTGTACAACTGGCGTCTGGCCAAGGTCAGCCTGGCGCAGGCGATGGGACAACTCGACTATGCCGCGATCGAAGCACAGGGGCAGCCATGAAACCACGTTCTTTCCGGGCGCTCATCGCCCTCGTCCTACTCCTCGTCGCGGCCGGCGCCGGCACTTATTTCTGGGCCCGGATGAAGACGCCGAACCCGGCGGAGCGCTACCGCACCGCGACGCTGGAACGCGGCGACCTGACCCAGATGGCCTCGGCCAACGGCACGCTCAATCCGGTGATGCTGGTCACCGTCGGCACCCAGGTCTCGGGCACGGTGAAGAAGTGGTACGCGGACTTCAATGACCGCGTCGAGCAGGGCCAGATCCTGCTCGAACTCGACCCGGCGCTGTATCAGGCGCAGGCCAGGCAGAGCGAGGCCGGCCTCGCCAGCGCCCAGTCCCAGCTCAAGCTGGCGCAAGCCAACGACAGCCGCACCCGCGCCCTGTTCAAGCAGGAATACGTCACCCGCCAGGATCTCGACATCAGCGCCCAGGCGGTCGCTGCAGCCCGGGCCGCCGTGGCGGCCGCCCGCGCCCAGGTCGACCACGACCGCATCAACCTGGCCTACACGGTGATCCGCTCGCCGGTCTCTGGCGTCGTGGTCTCGCGCCAGGTGGATGTCGGCCAGACGGTGGCGGCGAGCTTCCAGACCCCGACATTGTTCACGATCGCCCAGGATCTGTCGAAGATGCAGATCGATTCGAGCTACGCCGAGGCCGACGTGGGCAGCCTCAAGGTCGGTCAGCCGGTGATCTTCCGCGTCGATGCCTACCCGAACCGCAGCTTCAAGGGCGTGGTGCGCCAGGTGCGCCTGAATCCGACCACCCAGCAGAACGTGGTCACCTACGACGTCGTGGTCGCCGTCGACAACCCGGAGCTGATCCTGATGCCGGGCATGACCGCCTACGTGGACATCATCGTCGCGACGCGCCAGGATGTGCTGCTGGTGCCCAATGCCGCGCTGCGCTTCCGGCCGGCAGAAACGAAGACGCGCCAGGAAGCTGTCGCCGGGGACGGCGCCAAGGGCGCCGCCGGCACCGTCTATGTGTTGGCGGGCGGCAGACCCAAGGCCGTCGGCGTCAGGGTCGGCATCACCGACAACCGCAATACCGAGATCGTCGCGGGCGAGCTCAAGGCGGGCGATGCGGTCATCGTCGAGGACCGGCAGCCGCCCGCGAAGGCCCCCAGCGGCCCCGGCATGAGACTGTTCTGATGACCGAGCCCGTCATCCGCATCGAACATCTGTACAAGGAATACGCGACCGATGCCGGGCCGGTGCCGGTGCTGAAGGACGTGGGCTTCACGGTGATGCCAGGGGAGTTCGTCGCGATCATGGGCCCGTCGGGCTCGGGAAAGTCCACCCTCATGAACATCCTGGGCTGCCTCGACATAGCCACCAGCGGCAGCTACTCCTTGAACGGCGCCGACGTCGGCGCCCTCACCCGGGACGAACTGGCGCAACTGCGCAACCAGGTGATCGGCTTCGTCTTCCAGGGCTTCAACCTGCTCGCGCGCGCCAGTCTCGAAGACAACGTCGCGCTGCCGCTGATCTATCGCGGCATGGGCCGCACCCAGCGGCTGGCGCGCGCCAACGAACTGCTGGACCAGGTCGGTCTCGCCGCCCACCGCAACTACCGCCCGAACCAGATCTCCGGCGGCCAGCAGCAGCGGGTCGCCATCGCCCGGGCGCTGGTGACCCGACCCAAGCTGCTGCTCGCCGACGAGCCCACCGGCAACCTCGACACCCACACCAGCCAGGAAATCATGGCGCTGTTTGCCGAATTGAACGAGCGCGACGGCATCACCGTCGTGCTCATCACCCACGAGTCGGACATCGCCGCCCGCGCCCGCCGCTTGGTGCGTCTGGCCGACGGCCGGATCGTCCATGACGGGCCGATGGCGCAAGCACCATCGGCGGCGGCAGTGGGGGCGGCGTGATCGCGGCGATGCTCGGCGAAGCCTGGGTGGCGATGGGTGCCAACCGGCTGCGCACCTTCCTGACCATGCTCGGCATGGTCATCGGCGTTTCCGCCGTGATCCTGATGCTGGCGGTGGGACAGGGGGCGCAGCAGCAGGTCCAGGCCTCGATCGCCTCGATGGGCAGCAACCTGTTCATCGTCCTGTCCGGTTCGGTGACCTCGGGCGGCGTGCACATGGGCGGCGGCGCCAGACCGACCCTGACCCTGGCCGATGCCCAGGCGATCGAGGAACTGCCGGGCGTGGCCGCGGTCGCGCCCTCCTCGCCGGGTACCGCCCAGCTCGTCTATGGGCCGAACAACTGGAGCACCCAGGTCATGGGCAGCACGCCCTCCTATCTCAAGGTGCGCGACTGGCAACTCTCCGAGGGCTATTCCTTCACCAACTCGGACGTCCGCTCGGCGACGCGCGTGGCCTTGCTCGGACAAACCGTGGTGCAGAACCTGTTCGGCGACGAGGACCCGGTCGGCAAGACCATCCGCATCAAGAACGCCCCCTACGTCGTGCTCGGCGTGCTCGCCGCGAAGGGCCAGAGCCTGGACGGCCGCGACCAGGACGATACCGTCGTGATCCCGGTGACCACCGCCCAGCGCAAGCTGTTCGGCAGCCAGTTCCAGGGCAGCGTCCGCTTCATGATGGTCCAGGCCGAGTCCGCCGCGGAGATGCCCGCGGTGGAGGGTTCCATGGACGAGCTGCTGCGCCAGCGTCACCGCATCCGCGCGGGCGCGGACGACGATTTTTCCATCCGCAATCTGACCGCGCTGGCCAACACCGCGGCGGAGACCGCCAAGGTGATGTCGCTGATGCTCGGCGCCGTCGCCTCGGTGTCGCTCCTGGTCGGGGGCATCGGCATCATGAACATCATGCTGGTGTCGGTGACCGAGCGGACGCGCGAGATCGGCATCCGCATGGCGATCGGCGCCCGCGGCCGGGACATCCTGCTGCAGTTCCTGCTGGAAGCCATCATCATCTCGGTGATCGGCTGCCTGATCGGCGTCCTGCTCGGCGTCGGCGGCGCCCTGGTGGTCGAGCAGGCCGCCGGCATGGCGGTAGTCATCACGGCGAGTGCGATCCTGATGGCCTTCGCCGTGGCCGCCAGCGTCGGGGTGTTCTTCGGCTACTACCCGGCGAGGAAGGCTGCGAACATGCGGCCGATCGACGCGCTGCGCTATCAGTAGTCGCAGCCCACGTGCGTCATTGCGATTGCCACGGCCCCCGCGGGCCTTTCCATGAACCCGCCTCTGTGTCGTTGCGAGCCGAAGGCGAAGCAATCCAAGATCGCCACGCTGCGCTCGCGATGACGAGGCTTTTTGCCACGGTTCATGGTCCATCTGCAGTTTTGGCGGCGCCGAAACAGGCACCTCGCAATGACGGCGCACCGTCGTATCGCTAAGACCTGGGCGCTGTCGGTCATATATAATGGCTGGTTTTTCAGCGACAGCCCGCACCTGTGACCAGCCTAGACACGGAAATCCAACGCCGCCGCACCTTCGCCATCATCTCCCACCCGGACGCGGGCAAGACGACGCTGACCGAGAAGCTGCTCTGGTTCGGCGGCGCGATCCAGATGGCCGGCGCGGTGCGGGCGAGGAAGACCGGCCGGCACGCGGTCTCCGACTGGATGGAGCTGGAAAAGCAGCGCGGCATCTCGGTCACCTCCTCGGTGATGCAGTTCCCCTATCGCGAGTGCATCGTCAATCTGCTCGACACGCCCGGCCACGAGGACTTCTCCGAGGACACCTACCGCACCCTGACCGCGGTCGACTCGGCGGTGATGGTGATCGACTCGGTCAAGGGGGTGGAGGCGCAGACCATCAAGCTGCTCAACGTCTGCCGGCTGCGCGACACGCCCATCCTGACCTTCATCAACAAGCTCGACCGCGAAGGCCGCGCGCCGGTCGAACTGTTGGACGAGATCGAGTCGGTGCTCGACATCCAGTGCGCCCCGATCACCTGGCCGATCGGCATGGGCAAGCGCTTTCGCGGCGTCTATCATCTCTACGACGACAGCGTCGCGGTGTTCGACCCCGAGGGCGAGCGCGGCATCGCCGAGGTGATCGAAGGTCTCCACAACCCCCGTCTTGACCAACTGATCGGCGATCAAGCGGCGGAGCTGCGCGTGGACATCGAGCTGGTGCGCGGCGCTTCGCACAGCTTCGACCGCGCCGCCTACCTGGCAGGCAAACAGTCGCCGGTGTTCTTCGGCTCGGCGGTGAACAATTTCGGCGTGCAATCCTTGCTGGACGCGGTGGTCGAGCTGTCGCCGCCGCCGCTGCCGCGATCGGCCAGGACCCGCACGGTCGAGCCTGCCGAGCCGGCCTTCACCGGCTTCGTGTTCAAGATCCAGGCCAACATGGACCCCAAGCACCGCGACCGCATCGCCTTCCTGCGCATCTGCTCGGGCCGCTTCGAGCGCGGCATGAAGCTGAAACAGATGGCCACCGGCAAGTTCATCGCGGTCAATAACGCCATCACCTTCATGGCGCGCGAGCGCAACACCACCGAGGAATCCTACGCCGGCGACATCATCGGCATTCCCAATCACGGCACGGTGCGCCTGGGCGAGACCTTCACCGAGGGCGAGGAACTGCGCTTCATCGGCATCCCCTCGTTCGCGCCCGAGCACTTCCACCGCGTCCGGCTGAAGAATCCGCTGAAGATGAAGCAGATGCAGAAGGGCTTGCAGCAGCTGGCCGAGGAAGGCGCCACCCAATTGTTCCGGCCGCTGGGTTCCAGCGATCTGATCCTGGGCGCGGTGGGCACGCTGCAGTTCGACGTGGTGGCGCACCGGCTGGAGCACGAGTACGGCGTCGATGCGATCTTCGAGCCCATCCCCGTGGCCACGGCGCGCTGGCTGAAGGGCAGCGAAGAAGAGCTGCAGCGGCTGATCGATATCCACTTCAACAACGTCGCGCAGGACGCCGCCGACGACTACGTCTATCTCGCGCCCAGCCTGTGGAACCTCACCGGCACGCAGGAGCGCTTTCCGAAACTGCAATTCCTGGAGACCCGGGAGATTCTCTGAAGCCCGTCGCCCCCAGCGCCAGGCCCAGCCCGATGCCGAGGGCAGCGGCGCTGGCGGTCACCCACAGCGCATCGTGCCAGTCGCCGCTGGCGGCGACCAGGGCGGCGATCAGGGGCGGGCTGATGAACTGTCCCAGGTTGCTGCCCTGCATGAACAGTCCCTGCAGCGTCCCCACCTGCTGCGGCGAGCGTGCCAGCACCGCCGACGAGGAGATCACCGCAGCCGGAACGATGCCGCCGAAAAACGACAGCGCGAGGCAGAGCGCATAGCGCAGGTCGTCGGGCAGCGCCGCGGAGAAGATCCCGACGCCGCACAGGCCGGTCGCCAGGCTCGCCGCCGCAATCAGCCTGCCGCGCCGGAAATTGCGCTGCACCAGGGCGCCCCCCAGCAGATTGCCGGGCACATTGACGATGATCATCAGGGAGGCGAGCAGGGACACCGTCGTCGCCGGATAGCCGCGCTGCTCCCTCAGAAAGGTCGGCAGCCAGATGATCAGCGCGAAGTGCTGGGCCGTGAAGCTGCCGAAGGCCAGCGCCAGCAGCCAGGCCGCCGGTTGACGCAACGCCGCCATGGCCGGCGCGAAGGATTGTGCTCCGGCATCCGTGCTCTTGGCGCGCTGTTCACCCGGATGGGCGCCGCGATAATCGCGGCGGCAAGCATAGATCGCCGCCGCGGCGAGGACCAGCACGAAGAGCTCGAAGGCCCAGACGCCGCGCCATCCGTCCAGGCGCAAGAGCAGCGGCGCCGTGATCATCGTCAGGCCGACTCCCGCCGGCAGGTAGGTGGCCCAGATACCCAGCGCGAAGCGCCGATCGGCGGCCCGGCTGGCCGCGCTCAGGAGCGCGGGCGCAGACACGGCCACCGCGAGGAAACCCGCCCCCTCGCAAAACCGCGACCCCAGCAGCGCCCCGGCGTCGGGGCTGAGGATTCCGGCCAGGCCGCCGAGCGCACTGATGCCGAGGCCGACGAAGCACATGCGCAGGGCGCCGACGCGATCGCTGGTCATGCCGAAAAAAATGCCGGTGATCACGGTCAGGGTGTTGAACATCGACGAGACCCAGCCGGCCTCGACCAGCGACAAGCCGAACTCGCCCCGCAGTTCCGGCATGGCGATCGGCACCTTGCCGACGTTCATGGCCACCGCCACGCCGCACAGCGTCGCCGCCAATACCGCCGACCAGCGCGTGCCGCCGGCGCTCATGCCTTGGCCAGCGCACGCTCCACCAGCCGCAGCCAGTAGCGTATCCCCAGGTCGATGATCCCGTCGTTGAAGTCGTAGTGCGGACTGTGCAGCAGGCAGCCGCCCTCGCCCGGACCGTTGCCGAGCCAGACGTAGCAGCCCGGCCGCTGCCCGAGCAGATAGGCGAAGTCCTCGGCGCCCATACTCGGCTTGAGATCGTCGCGGACGTTCTCGGCGCCGAGAGCCGCCGCCGCCGCCTCTACGCACAGCGCCGCCTCGTCCGCCGAATTCACGGTCGGCGGATAGCCGCGCTGGTAATCGAGCGCCGCGGCGACGCCGTAGGCGGCGCCCACGCCGGCACAGATCCGGCGCATGCCTTCCTCCATCAGCGTCTGCTGCGCCGGGCTGAAGCTCCTGACGGTGCCGCCGAGCTGCGCAACTTCGGGCAGCACGTTGTCGGCGTGGCCGGCGTGGAAGCGCGTCACCGAGAGCACCGTCGGCTCCAGCGGATCGGTGTTGCGGCTCACCAGGGTCTGCAGCGCCTGCACCAGCGCGGCGCCGGCGACCACGGTATCCGCAGCCTGGTGCGGCATCGCGGCGTGGCCGCCGCGTCCGGTGACGGTGATCTCGAAACGGTCGGTGCCGGCCATCACCGGGCCGGACATCACCGCCATCTGCCCGACCGGCAGCCCCGGCCAGTTGTGCAGACCATACACCGCCTGCATCGGATGCTGCTCGAACAGGCCCTGTTCGACCATGACGCGGCCGCCGCCCTCGTGCTCCTCGGCCGGCTGGAAGATGAAATAGACGCAGCCGTCGAAATCGACGGCCCCCGCGGCCAGGGCTTCGGCGGCGCCGAGCAGCATCGCGGTGTGGCCGTCGTGGCCGCAGGCGTGCATGCAGCCGGGATGCTGCGAGCGGTGGGCGAAGCCGTTTTGCTCGTCCACCGGCAGGGCGTCCATGTCGGCGCGCAGGCCGATGGCGTGATCGCTCGTGCCGCGACGCAGCTTGCCGATCACGCCGGTGCCGGCCAGGCCGCGCCGGATCTCGATGCCCAGCCCCGTGAGATGCGCCGCGACCAGATCGGCGGTACGCCATTCGCCGAAGGCGAGCTCGGGATGCGCGTGCAGATCGCGGCGGATGGCCGCTATCTTGGGTTGGAGCGTGTTCAGGAGTTCGGTGACGTCCATCACTGTCTCGCAAGAGCTATGCTTATGCTCCATTCTGCCATAGCCACCCGATATGGAAAAAATTGACTGCGTGGTCATCGGCGCCGGCGTCGTCGGTCTCGCCGTGGCGCGGCGCCTGGCGCTCTCCGGGCGCGAGGTGCTGATCCTGGAGGCAGCGGAACGCTCAGGCGGCGGCATCAGCGCGCGCAGCAGCGAGGTGCTGCACGCCGGCCTCTATTATCCCGAGGGCTCGCTGAAGGCCAGGCTCTGCCTCAGCGGCCGCGAACTGCTGCACGCCTACTGCGAGGAACGCGCCATTCCCCATCGCCGCTGCGGCAAGCTGGTCGTCGCTACCGATGAAGCCCAGCGCGGGCAGCTCGACGCCATCGCGGCGCACGCGCGCGGCAACGGCGTCGCCGGCATCCAGTTGCTCACCCGAGCGCAGGCCAGGGCGCTGGAACCGGAACTGGAGTGCGCCGCGGCGCTCCACTCCCCGGCCACCGGCATCGTCGATAGTCACGCGCTGATGCTCTCGCTCCTGGGCGACGCGCAAGCCGCCGGCGCCGTGCTGGCGCTGAAGAGCACGGCATTGGGCGGTGCCGCCACGGCCGAGGGCATCGTCCTCATGATCGGCGGCAGCGAACCGATGGAACTCCTGGCCGACAGCGTGATCAACTGCGCCGGCCTGGGCGCGCAGGCGCTGGCCCGCTCGTTCAAGGGACTCTCGGTGCCGCCGCTCTACTACGCCAAGGGCAACTACTACGCCCTGTCCGGGCGTGCGCCCTTCTCGCGGCTGATCTATCCGCTGCCGCAGCCCGGCGGCCTGGGCGTGCATCTGACGCTCGATCTGGCCGGCGGCGCGCGCTTCGGCCCGGACGTCGAATGGATAGCGCGCGAGGACTACCGCGTCGATCCCGCCCGCGCCGACGCCTTCTACGCCGAGATCCGCCGCTACTGGCCGGCGCTGCCCGAGGGCGCGCTCGCCCCCGCCTACGCCGGGATCAGACCCAAGCTGCACGGGCCGGGACAGCCGGCGCAGGACTTCGTCGTGCACGGCCCGCGCCGGCACGGCATCAGGGGTCTGGTCAGCCTCTACGGCATCGAGTCGCCCGGGCTCACCGCCAGCCTGGCGCTGGCCGACTTTGCCGTGGCGGCGATGGACGCCGGGGCCTGAGCTGAAAGGTGTATGCTTTCGCAGACGACGGCACACGCGATCGTCATTGCGCTTGCCGCGGCCCTGCCGGCCTCGCAATGACGGCGACCGCCCTGGGCGGGGTCACCCGCGCGGCGACAGAGAGGAGAACATCATGATGAGTCCCATCATTCCGGAGACGCCCGCCGAATACGACAAGACGCGCGTCATCGAGCGTCCCGATGGATTCTATTGGCAGTACCGGGGAACGGCTGAGGAGTTCGGCCCTTTCGCCACCCTGGTCGAGGCCGTCGAGGACATGAAGTACAACGCCGACGCCGCCGTCGAGCCGGGCGAGAGCCTGATCGAAGCGGAAGAGGAACTGGGCATCGCCGACTGGATCGATCCCGAGACCGGCGAGCCGGCCGAGGGCTCCATCCCGCATATCGAGGAGCATTGAGCGGCGCAACGCCTGGCATGAAAGCGTCCATTTATCTCGGCGCGGCGATGGTTCTCGTCGCCGGGATTTCACTGGCCGGAGGGAACGATCACGCTATGAGCCTCAGACTGACCTCGACGGCGTTCGCGGAAGCGGGCGCCATTCCCGGCATCCATACCTGCGATGGCGGCGACATCTCGCCGCCGCTCTCCTGGTCTGGCGTGCCACCCGGGACAAAAAGCCTGGCGCTGATCATCGACGACCCCGATGCGCCCGACCCGGCCGCGCCGAAAATGACCTGGGTGCACTGGCTACTCTACAACATTCCCCCCGAGGCGACCGGTCTGCAGCAAGGCGTGGCCGCGAGCGGCCTTCCCCCCGGCACGCGCGAGGGCGTGAACGACTGGCGGCGCACCGGCTACGGCGGCCCCTGTCCGCCGATCGGTCGCCACCGCTACTTCCACAAGCTCTACGCGCTGGATGTCGTCCTACCCGATCTTCACCAGCCGACCAAGGCGGTGCTGGAAAAGGCGATGCAAGGCCACGTCATCGACAGGACCGAACTCGTCGGGCTGTACCGGCACAAGTGAACGCCTCCCGCCGTCGCTTGGCGTAGCGCATCCGCCCGCCGATCATTTGCCACGGCCGCCGCCGCTGACCGTCCCATCGAAATCGCCGGCCGCCAACCTGGCCCACAGCAGGTCGGCGGGAAGCGGATGGCAGAAGCGATAGCCCTGCGCAACCTGGCAGCCGTAGTCCCTGAGGATGGCGAGCTGGGCATCGGTCTCGACGCCCTCCGCGACGATCTCCAGTTGCAGGCTCTCCCCCAATTGGATGATGGCGCGGGCGATGGCGGCATCCTCGGCATCGTCGGCCAGATCCCTGACGAAGGACTGGTCGATCTTGAGCTTGTCGACCCTCAGGCGCTTCAGATAGCTCAGGCTGGAGTAGCCGGTGCCGAAGTCGTCGATCGACAGCTTGAGCCCCAAGGCCTTGAGCTTGCCGATGTGGGCCAGGACGTTCTCGGTATTCTGCAGCAGGATGGATTCGGTCAGTTCCAGTTCGAGATACGCCGCCGGCAGACCCGAGCGCGCCAGCGCGCCGATCACGGTCGCGCAGATATCGCCGCGCTTGAACTGCAGGGCCGAGAGATTGACCGCCATGACGAAGGGCGGCAGGCCCTTCGCGATCCATTTCTTCGCCTGCAGGCAGGCTTCGTTCAGCACCCACTCGCCGATGGCGACGATGGCGCCGCCCTCCTCCGCGATCGGAATGAAGCGCGCGGGCGGTACCAGGCCCTCGCTCGGGCTGTCCCAGCGCAACAGCGCCTCGAAGCCGATCACCGCCCCGCTCCGGAGGTCGATCTGCGGCTGGTAGTGGAGCAGCAGTTCCCGGTTCTTCAGCGCATCGCGCAGCTTGTTCTGCAACTGCAGGCGCTGCAGCAGATTGACGTTCATCTCCTCGGTGAAGAAATGCAGGCCGTTGCCGCCGCTCTCCTTGGCGTGGTACATGGCGGTATCCGCCATCTTGAGCAAGGTGGTGAAGTCTCTGCCGTCGTCCGGATAGAGGCTGATGCCGATGCTGAAGCTGGTGACAAGTCTGTCGCCCGACAGCTCGATGGGCTCGCTGACGCTCTCCAGAATCGCCTGGGCGATGCGGCTGACCGCTCCGACGTCGGGCACGGCGTTCAGCAGGATGATGAACTCGTCGCCGCCCTGCCGGCAGATCGTGTCGCTGGCGCGCACGCAGGCCTGCAGCCTGGCGCTGATCTGCACCAGCAACTCGTCGCCGACGGTGTGGCCGAGGCTGTCGTTGATCTCCTTGAACTTGTCCAGGTCGAGGAAGAGCAGGGCGACCCGCGCCTGTTCGCGCTCGGCGACCGTGACCGCCTGCTCGAAGCGATCGCGCAGCAGCACGCGGTTGGGCAGGCGCGTGAGCGGATCGTGATGGGCGAGAAAATCGATTTTCTCTTCCGCGGCCTTGCGCTCGCTGATGTCGTTGAAGATGGCGACGTAGTTGGCGATCTCGCCGTCCTTGCCCTTGACCGCGCTGACGCTCAGCCACTTCGGATAGACCTCGCCGTTCTTGCGCCGGTCCCAGATCTCGCCCTGCCAGTAGCCGTTGCCGACGAGGCTGCGCCACATCTGGGCGAAGAACTCCTTGCCGTGGCGGCCAGAGGCCAGCAGGCTCGGGTCGTGACCGGCGACCTCCTCGCGGCTGAAGCCGGTGACTTCGGTGAAGGCGCGGTTGACGGTCAGGATGCGGTTGTTCCGGTCGGTGACGACGATCGCCTCGTGGCTGCTGCCGAACACCTCGGCCGCCAGGCGCAGCTGGTTTTCTGCGGCGATGCGATCGCTGATGTCATGGACCATCGACAGGCAGCTGACGATCTCGCCCTGCTCGTCCCGCATCGGTGAATTGAACCATTCGCAGGTGATCCGCCGGCCCGCCCTGGTGATGTTGTCGTTGATCGAATGGCCGTCCATGTTGCCGCCCAGGACGACATCCCGCCAGGCGGCTTCGACCGCGTCGCGCGCGTCCTCGGGCACGACGAGATCGTAGGCGTGGCGGCCGATCGCCTCGGCCGCCGGCCAGCCGAACACCCGCTCGGCCGCCGGATTCCACTCGGTGACGCGAAACGCGCGATCCCATACGATGTAGGCCAGCGGCAGACGCTCGAACTGGAAGGAGAGGCGCTTGTGGGCATCCTCGATCTCCAGGTGGGTCAGTTGCTGAACCCGCTCGGCCCCCCGCCTCTCGGTGATGTCCTTGCCGGTGCCGCGATAGCCCTGAAAGACGCCGTCGGCGTCGAACACCGGCTTGCCGCTGACCGAGAACCAGCGCAGAGCGCCGGGCTCGGTCTTGATCTGATAGCAGAAATCCTCGAACGGCCGATGCGCCTCCAGGACCTGCCAGTGCGCTCGCCACGCTTCTTCGTTGACGCCGACGATGGGCAGATCCCGGCGCGTCTTGCCGATCGTCGTTCGCGGCTGCAGCGTGGTCTTGTAGAGCAGGCCCCCGGACATGTCCTTGAAACGAAAATCGGCGTCCTGCTCCCAGAACCAGTCCGAGGACATCTCGGTCAGGTCGCGAAAGCGCGCTTCGCTCTCGCGCAATATCCGTTCCATCGACTTCTGCTCGGTGATGTCGCTGTAGACGGCGAGCAGACCGCCCGCGGGCAAGGGTGTGCTGGTGACCCTCAGGACGCTGCCGTCGGGCATGGCGCGCTCGAAATCGAGGTGCTCATGCCGGCCCACGCGGGCGAGGAATTCCGCGGCGATGGCCTCGGGATCGCCGGCGCCGTGGTCGCCGCGCCGGGTGAAAAAGCGCAGCAGTTCGGAGAACGAGGGTAGTCGCGCGGCGAACAAGCCCGCGGGAAAATCGAGCAGTTGCTTGAACTTGGCGTTGCAGACCCGCATCTGCAGGTCCGGTCCGAACAGCGCGACCCCGCTCGGCAAATGGTCGAGCAGGATCCGCAGCACCGCCGCCGCATCGCGCCCAGGCAAGTCCTCTGCCGGCTCGTCGTGGCGGCTGTCATCTCGGTCCATGGGCCATTCTCTCCCGAGCAAGCGCCGGAAATCAACCCGCTCGGCACGCTGCTTCAGGCCAAAAGCACCGCGATCAGGCCGGAGAGGAAGATGCCGTCGAAGGTGCCGGCGCCGCCGATCGAGGCCACCGGCGCGCCGAGCTTCTTCACCTCGGACAGGCGCAGCAGATCGGCGCCGACCAGGACCCCGAGGGCGCCGGCGATGTAGGCGAGCGGCGCCGCCTGCTCCGCATCGAGCAATTCCGCCGTCAGCGCCGCCGCCAACGGCGCCACGAGAATGGGCATACCGATGCCGATGCCGGGGATGGGCGCGCTGGTGAGATAGCTGATCGCGGCGACGACGGCCACGGCGACGGCCACCTCCATCGGGGCGAGCGGATGGTGCAGCAGCAGGTAGGCCGAAAACGCCACCGGAGCGAGGGCGCCGCCGACATTGACCGCGATCAGGGTGCGGCCGAGGAAGGGCGCTTGCGGCAGGCCGAGCAGGCGCGAGAGCCGCTGGCGCGGCGCCTCCGTCTCGGGCGCCTCGGCTGCCACGGAAAACAGTGGCAGGTTGATCATGCTGCCGGCCAGGGTGACCAGGAGCAGCAGGTAGGCGGAATCCTGCGACAGGCCGAGCTTCTCGAAGGCGATGCTGATGACGCCGAGCTGGACGAAGGTCGCCAGAAAGATCAGGGCGAACAACAGGATCAGCAGGCGGACATAGGACATGGCAAGCACTCCGACGGACGAACGCAGCGCGCATTATGATCGCTCGCGACGCTAGCGGCGTGCGACAATTGCCCGCCGCACGGACATCCGCGCGCCACCATTGCCCCGAGAGACCCGCATGGAACCGCCAAGCATCATCCTGCGTACCGCTGCGCTGCGCCTGATAGAAGCGCGCCAGCAGGACACAAGGCCGCCGCTGATGGCGCGCGCCGGGGCGGCCGCGGCAGCGCTGGCGCGGGAACTCGTCGCCGGCAGCGCGCTGCCGCCGCTCGTCGTCGCAGGCCCCGGCAACAACGGCGGCGACGCGCTGGTCGTGGCGCGCCTGCTGCGGCAATCCGGCCTCGCCCCGGTGGTGGTCGCGGCCTTCGAGGCCGCGAAGCTGCCCGCCGACGCGCGCGCGGCGCTCGACGCCTATCTGGCCGCCGGCGGCGCGCTCCATGACGACGTTCCCGAGACCCGTTTCTCGCTCGCGGTCGACGGCCTGCTCGGCATCGGCGCGACCGGCAAACGTCCGCTCGCCGGCCGCTTCGCGCAACTGGTGGCGCGGATCAACGCACTGGACTGCCCGGTCTTGGCGCTCGATGTCCCCAGCGGCCTCGACGCCGACAGCGGCCGGGTCGCGGGCGTGGCGGTGCGCGCCAGCCACACGGCGAGCTTCATCGCGGCAAAGCCCGGCATGCTGACGCTCGATGGCCCCGATCATTGCGGCGAGGTCAGCATCCACGACCTCGATCTCGCCATCGACCCGGACATCGCCGCCGGCCGGATCATCGCGCCGGCGCTGTTTTCGGAACAACTGAGACCCCGCAGGCGGAACTCGCACAAGGGCAGCTACGGCAGCGTCGGCATCATCGGCGGGGCGCCGGGCATGGTCGGCGCGGCGCTGCTGGCCGCTCGCGCGGCGCTCCACCTGGGGGCCGGCCGGGTCTATCTGGGGATACTGCAGGACATGTCTGTCGACCCCGTGCAGCCCGAGCTGATGTTCAGATCCCCGGAGCAGGTGCTCGAACTGGCGAGCTGCCTGGCCGTCGGTCCCGGCCTCGGCCAGTCCGCGGCCGCGGTCGAGCTCACGCGACTGGCCATCGCCGCGCCCCTGCCGCTGCTCCTCGATGCCGATGCGCTCAATCTGCTCGCCGCCCATCCGGCGCTCGCGCGCGCCCTGGCGAAGCGCGACGCACCGACGCTGCTGACCCCGCACCCGGCCGAGGCCGCCCGCCTCTCGGGCTGCCCGGTCGACGCGATCCAGGACGACCGGGTCGGCGCGGCGCTGGACCTGGCGCGGCGTATGAATGCCGGCGTGGTCCTGAAGGGCTGCGGCAGCGTCGTCGCTCTCCCCGATGGCCGCTGGTTCATCAACACCTCGGGCAACCCCGGGCTCGCCTCCGCCGGCAGCGGCGACGTCCTGACCGGCATGACCGCGGCGCTGCTGGCGCAGGGCTGGCCGGCCGACCGGGCGCTCTTGGCTGCGGTGCATCTCCACGGCTTGGCGGCCGAGGCTCGCGCCGCCGCGGGCGAGGGCCCGACCGGCCTCGCCGCGAGCGAACTGATGCTGCCCGCGCGCGGGCTACTGAACGGCTGGAACCATGCCTGAGACCGAGAAACACCCGCTCTACGGCGTCGTCCTGATCCTCTTCGCGCTGTTCTTCTTCGCCGGCCTGGACGCCACCGCCAAGCATCTGGCGCAGACCTTCGCCCTGCCGCTCCTGGTCTGGGCACGCTACACCTTCCACTGCTTGCTGATGGTGATCTTCCTGGCGCCGTCGATGCGCCTGAAGCTGGTCAAGACCGGCAAGCCGGTCACCCAGGTGTTCCGAGCGCTGATGCTGGTGGGGGTGTCCCTGCTCTCGCTCGCCGCCTTCCGCCTGATGCCGCTGGCCGAGACGACGGCGATCCTGTTCGTGACGCCGCTCCTGGTGGCGCTCCTCTCCGGACGCTTTCTCGGCGAGAAGGTCGGCATCAAACGCTGGCTGGCGGTGCTGGCCGGCTTCGCCGGCGCGCTGCTGGTCGCGCGGCCCGGCGGCGCCATGACCGGCTTGGGCCTCATCTTCTCGCTGGCGGCGGCGCTGTGCTACAGCATCTATCAGATCCAGACGCGGCAGCTGTCGGCGAGCGAGAACACCTTCACCATGCTCTTCTACACCGCGCTCACCGGCACCGTGGTCTTGACCCTGGCCCTGCCCTGGTTCTGGCGCGGACCCTGGCCCAGTCCGCTGCAGGCGCTGCAGATCGCCTCCCTCGGCGTCTATGGCGGCACCGGCCACTACCTGCTGACGCGCGCCTTCCGCCACGCGCCCGCCTCGACGCTGTCGCCGATGATGTACGCGCAGCTGATCTGGGCGACCCTGCTCGGCTGGCTGATCTTCGGCCAACTGCCCGACGGCCTGTCGATGCTCGGCATGGCGGTCATCGCCGGCAGCGGCCTGGCCATCGCGCTGATCGAGCGCCGACCTCGGGTGCTAGAATCGACCGGAGCTATTCGGGAGTCGAGATGAACATGAAAATGCCGCTGGCGCTAGCCGCCGAGATCGAGCGCAACGTCGCCATCGCGCTGAGCGAGGACATCGGCGGCGGCGATCTGACCGCGCTGCTCACGTCCGGCGGCCACGTCAGCCGCGGCCGGGTGGTCAGCCGCGAGGCGGCGGTGCTGTGCGGCACCGCCTGGTTCGACGCCTGCTTCCTGCGCCTCGATGGCACCGCCCGGATCGATTGGCAGGCCAAGGACGGCGAGCGCATCACTGCCGGCCAGACGCTGTGCGAAATCGCCGCCGAGACGCGCGCGCTGCTCACCGCCGAGCGTACCGCCCTGAATTTTCTCCAGCTGCTGTCGGCCACCGCCACCGCCACGCGCCGCTTCGTCGATGCCGTGGCGGGCACCGGCGCCAAGATCATCGACACCCGGAAGACCCTGCCCGGCCTGCGCCTGGCGCAGAAGTACGCGGTGCGCGCCGGCGGCGGCACGAACCACCGCCTGGGGCTCTACGACGGCATCCTGATCAAGGAGAACCACATCCTCGCCGCCGGCGGCATCGCAGCGGCGCTATCGAGTGCGCGCGGACTGGCGCATCCGGGCGTGTTCATCCAGGTCGAGGTGGAGACGCTGGCCCAGCTCGGCGAGGCGCTCGCCTGCGGCGCCGAAATGATCCTGCTCGACAACTTTGGGCTGGAGACGATGCGCGAAGCGGTGACGCTCACCGCCGGGCGCGCCTCGCTGGAAGCCTCGGGCGGCGTCGATATCACGCGCGTGCGCGCCATCGCCGAGACCGGCGTCGATCGCATCTCGATCGGCAGCCTGACCAAGGACGTGCGCGCGGTCGATCTGTCACTGCGCCACGTGGAAAGATAAAGGCGGCGCCGAACGACTGGAAAACCCGTCATCGCGATTGCCGCGGCCCTGCGGGCCTCGCAATGACGCATCCTATCTGCGCGCGCAGCGAAGCCATCAGAGCGGCTTGCGTGCCACCAGATCGACCAGCGCCGAGCGGCCCCAATGTCCGCGCTGCCCGCCGGAGCCCTCCTCCAGTTGGTCCTCGTGCTCCCGCAATTCCAGGATCTCCAGATCGGCGAAGGCATCGGAGAGCAAGGCTGCGGTGTACAGGTTCTCCAGCGCCGACGGGCCGCCGGTGCGGTATTCGAGCTGTTTCGGGGTGTAGCCGTGCACCAGCAGCAGGCCGCCTGGTTTCAAGGCGCGTTTCATCAGTCCGAACAGCACCGTCCGTTCCGCGGGCGAGGCGAACTGGATGAAGATCGCCGCGATCGCGTCGTACGCGGCCTCGGGCCAGGTCCACTCGAGGACGTTGGCCTGGACGAAGTCGACCTCGACTTGGCGCTCGGTCGCCAGCCGCTTGGCCTTGTGCAGCGCCACCGGCGACAGCTCCAGCGCGGTGACGACGAGCCCCTCCTCGGCCAGCCAGACGCTGTTGCGCCCCTCGCCGTCGGCCACCGACAGGGCGCTCATGCCGGGTGCTAGCCGGGCCGCCTGCCGCGCCAGGAACTTGTTCGGCGCCGTGCCGAACAGGTAATCCTCTCCGGCCGCGGCGTAGCGGCCGCTCCAGTGCTGCTCTGCGTCCCTATGGCTCATCGGTGCTCCCTGATGTAGTTCTTGATCGCCTCGGCGTCGGCTTCCATCACCGCGAAGCGCTGCGGCAGCTCCTCGATGCCTTCGAGGCCGGCCGGGCGTTCGGGCTCGCGTCCCAAGGCCTCGCGGATGGTTTCCTCGAACTTGGCCGGCAAGGCCGTCTCCAGGCAGACCAGCGGCACGCCCTGCTCGCGCAGCCCCAGGCCGACCTTGAGGCCGTCGGCGGTGTGGGTGTCGATCATGACGCCGTAGCGCTCCCAGACGCGGCGGATCGTCGCCAGGCGGTCGGCGTGGTTGCTGGTGCCGGAGACGAAGCCGTAATCCTTGATGCGGGAAAAGTGCGGACTGTCCGACAGATCGAAGGCTATGCCCGCCTCGACGCGCGCCCACAGCTCGCGCACCGTTGCGGCGTCGCGGCCGACCAGGTCGAAGACGAAGCGCTCGAAGTTCGAGGCCTTGGAAATGTCCATCGACGGGCTGCTGGTCGATCGCGTCTCGGCGGGCCCGCGCGGACGATACACGCCGGTCCTGAAGAACTCGTCCAGGACGTCGTTCTCGTTGGTGGCGAGGATCAATTGCTTGATCGGCAGGCCCATCATCCGCGCGATGTGGCCGGCGCAGATGTTGCCGAAGTTGCCCGAGGGCACGCTGAAGCTGACTTGCTCGTCGTTCGAGCCGGTGGCCGCGAAATAGCCCTTGAAGTAATACACGATCTGCGCCGCGACGCGCGCCCAGTTGATCGAATTGACCGTGCCGATCCGGTACTCGGCCTTGAAGGCGTGGTCGTTGCTGACGCCCTTGACGATGTCCTGGCAGTCGTCGAAGACGCCGCGCACGGCGATGTTGTGGATGTTCGGATCGGCCAGCGAGAACATCTGCGCCGTCTGGAAGCGGCTCATCTTGCCGGCAGGCGAGAGCATGAAGACGCGGATGCCGCGCTTGCCGCGCAGCGCGTACTCGGCCGAGGAGCCGGTGTCGCCGGAGGTGGCGCCGAGGATGTTCAGCTCCTGCCCGGTCTTGGCCAGCGCGTACTCGAACAGGTTGCCGAGCAGTTGCATCGCCATGTCCTTGAAGGCCAGCGTCGGGCCGTTGGACAGTTCGAGAATCGCGAGTCCCGGTTCCAGCCAACGCAGCGGCGTGATCTGCCCCGGGTCGTCGCCGGCGCGCGCGTTCTTGTAGGTCTCCGCCGTGTAGGTGCGCGCTATCAGGGACTTCAGATCCGCGGCGGGAATGTCGGTGGCGAACTTCTCCAGCACCTTGAACGCCAGCTCGGGATAGGGCAGGTCGCGCCAGGAGTCGAGCTCATCGCGACTCACCCGGGGATAGCGCTCGGGCAGGTAGAGGCCGCCGTCGGGCGCCAGGCCGGCCAGCAGGATTTCGGTGAAGCTTCTGGCGGGCGAATTGCCGCGGGTCGAGATATAGCGCATCACTTGTCCAGTTCTTCCAGGCGCAGGCGGATCACCTTGCTCGTCACCACCGCCAGTGCCTCGATCCGGGCGATGGCGGCGTCGATGTGCTTCTCCCGGGTCCGGTGGGTGAGCATGATGATGTCGGTCTGCTCCTCGCCTTCGACCGCCTCGCGCTGGATCATGGCCTCGATCGAGATCCGCTGGTCGGCCAGGATGCGGGTGATGTCGGCGAGCACGCCCGGCTGGTCGGACACCGCCAGGCGCAGGTAGTAGCGGGTCTCGACCTCGGCCATCGGCAGGATGCTCGTGTCCATCACGGCATCGGGCTGGAAGGCCAGGTGCGGCACGCGGTGCTCGGGATCGGCGGTGTGCATGCGGGTGACGTCGACCAGATCGGCGATCACCGCCGAGGCCGTGGGCTCGGCCCCGGCGCCCTTGCCGTAGTAGAGCGTGGCGCCGACGGCGTCGCCCTGGACCAGCACGGCGTTCATCGCCCCCTCGACGTTGGCGATCAGGCGCCGGGCCGGGATCAGGGTCGGATGCACGCGCAGCTCTATGGCCTCGGCGCCATTCACAGAAACGCGCTTGGTGATGCCGAGCAGCTTGATGCGGTAGCCCAGCTGTTCGGCATACTTGATGTCGAGGGCATCTAGCCTGCTGATGCCCTCGACATGGACCTTGTCGAACTGCATCGGGATGCCGAAGGCGATCGCCGCCATGATGGTGAGCTTGTGCGCGGCGTCCACGCCCTCGACGTCGAAGCTCGGATCGGCCTCGGCGTAGCCCAGGCGTTGGGCTTCCTTCAAGACGACGTCGAAGGGCAAGCCCTTGTCGCGCATCTCGGAGAGGATGAAGTTGGTGGTGCCGTTGATGATTCCGGCGATCCACTGGATGCGGTTGGCGGAGAGGCCCTCGCGCAGCGCCTTGATGATCGGAATGCCGCCGGCCACCGCCGCCTCGAAGGCCACCATCACGCCCCTTCTCTGCGCGGCGGCGAAGATCTCGTTGCCATGGATGGCGAGCAGCGCCTTGTTGGCGGTGACCACGTGCTTGCCGTTGTCGATGGCCGCGAGCACCAGCTCCCGGGCGATGCCGCAACCGCCGATCAGCTCGACGACGATGTCGATCTCGGGGTCGGCCACCACCGAGAAAGCGTCGGCTGTGAGCCGGACCTGGCCCTGGGTGATCCTCTCGGCGAGCACCAAATCCCGGTCGGCGACCACGCTGATGCGGATCGGACGGCCGGCGCGGCGCGTGATCTCGCTCTCGTTGCGGCGCAGGACCTTGAAGGTGCCGCCCCCGACGGTACCGATACCGAGGAGCCCTACGTTGATGGGTTTCATTTGCTTACCATGGAGTGTCGCCGCGCGCTCCCGGAGGCGCGCCGCGATCGGGTTTCAGGTGCCGTGCCGCTTGCGGTAATGGTCGAGAAAGCGCGCGACGCGGCCGATCGCCTCGGTGAGATCGTCGACGTTGGGCAGGAAGACCAGCCGGAAGTGGTCTGGCCTGGGCCAGTTGAAGCCGCTGCCTTGCACCAGCAGCACCCGCTCCTGCTCCAGCAGGTCGAGGATGAACTGCTGGTCGTCGTCGATCGGATAGCGCTTCGGGTCCAGGCGCGGGAACAGGTACATGGCGGCCTGGGGCTTGACGCAAGTCACGCCTGGAATCTCGGTGAGCAGCCCCCAGGCCAGCTCGCGCTGGCGCCCCAGGCGGCCGGTCGGCGCGACCAGATCGTTGATGCTTTGGTAGCCGCCGAGCGCGGTCTGGATGCCGAACTGCGCCGGCACGTTCGAGCACAGGCGCATCGATGCCAGCATGTTGAGGCCCTCGATGTAGTCCTGGGCGTGGCGCTTTTCGCCCGAGACGATCAGCCAGCCGGCGCGGAAGCCGGGCGCCCGGTAGTTCTTCGACAGGCCGTTGAAGGTGATGCACAGCACATCCTCGGCCAGCGAGGCGATCGAGGTGTGGCTCGCGCCGTCGTAGAGCACCTTGTCGTAGATCTCGTCGGCGTAGATGATCAGTTGATGGGCGCGGGCGATCTCGACGATCTCGCGCAGCAGTTCGACCGGATAGAGCGCGCCGGTCGGATTGTTCGGGTTGATGATGACGATGGCGCGCGTGGTCGGGCCGATCTTGGCGCGGATGTCGTCGAGATCGGGCAGCCAGCCCGCCCCCTCGTCGCACAGGTAGTGGCGTGCGGTGCCACCCGAGAGGGAAACCGCCGCCGTCCACAGCGGATAGTCTGGGGTCGGCACCAGCACCTCGTCGCCGGCGTCGAGCAGCGCGTTCATCGCCATCACGATCAGTTCGGAGACGCCGTTGCCGATGTAGATGTCCTCGACCTGGACGCCCGCGATCCGCTTCTCCTGGCTGTAGTGCATGATCGCCTTGCGCGCCGCGAACAGACCCTTGGAGTCGGAGTAGCCCGAGGCCGCGGGCAGGTTGTGGATGACGTCCTGGACGATTTCCTCGGGCGCCTCGAAGCCGAAGGGTGCGGTATTGCCGATGTTGAGCTTGATGATGCGATGGCCGTCCTCCTCCATCGCCTTGGCGCGGGCCAGCACCGGGCCCCGGATGTCGTAACAGACGTTGGCGAGCTTGGCCGATTTGAGTACAGGCTGCATAAGGTGGTTCACCACGGAGACGGGCCCGGGGGCGACAGCGGCACGCATCGCTGCGGGTCTGGGCCCAAAAAAGATATAATCTTACCGAAGCCGGCAGCCCGCCGCAAACCAACCCGACCGCCCCCTGCCGCCACCGCATGAAACTGCAAGCCAACCGCCCCGTCGGCCTGAACGTCGTCACCGCCCACGGCGACGGCTATTTCGCGATCAACGGCGAGGCCCACCACCAGAGCCTGCTGGTGACGCCGCAGCGCCTGGAGACGGAGTGGATCGCGGGCGGCATCGAGGCCCTGACCGCAGCCGATTTCCAGCGCCTGGCGCAATTGGACTGCGAGGTGCTGATCCTCGGCACCGGCACCCGCCAGCGCTTTCCCGAGCCCGCCCTGCTCGCCCCGATGATGGCGGCGAGGATAGGCGTCGAGGTGATGGACAGCGCCGCCGCGGCCCGCACCTACAACATCCTCGCGGCGGAGGGGCGACAGGTCGCGGCACTCCTGCTCGTAGACCGCGCATGAAGTTGCGGCGGGGCTCTCCATCGGCGCGGACGCTGCTGCTGCTCCTGACGCTGTTCTCGGTGCTTTGGCTCGGAACCATCGATTACCGTAAGCTGATCATGCCCGACGAGGGCCGCTACGCCGAGATCCCGCGCGAGATGGTGGCCACCGGCGACTGGCTGACGCCGCGCCTGAACGGCATCAAGTATTTCGAGAAGCCGGCGTTGCAATACTGGGCCACCGCCGCGGCGTACACCCTGTTCGGCGAGCACCAATGGACGGCGCGGCTGTGGAGCGCGCTCACCGGCCTGCTGGGCGTGCTGGTCACCTGGTTTACGGCGCGCCGCCTGTGGGGACAGGGCGCCGCGCTGGGCGGGGCCGGCGTGCTCGCCGGCAGCCTGCTCTACGGTCTGATCGGCCACGTCAATACCCTGGACATGGGCGTCTCCTTTTTCCTCTCGGCGGCGGTGTTCGCCTTCGTCCTGGCGCAGCAGGACGACGCCAGCGACCGCGAGAACCGCAATTACATGCTCTCGGCGTGGCTGGCGCTAGCACTCGCCATGCTCAGCAAGGGCCTGATCGCCCTGGTGCTGCCGGGCACCACCCTGCTCGGCTATTCGCTCTGGCAGCGAGACTTTGCTCCCTGGCGCCGTCTGCACCTGATTCCCGGCCTGGCGCTGTTCACCGTCGTCGCCGCGCCCTGGTTCGTCGCCGTCTCGCTCGCCAACCCGGAGTTCGCCTGGTTCTTCTTCATCCACGAGCACTTCCAGCGCTTCCTCACCAAGGTCGCCGGCCGCTACCAGCCGATCTGGTATTTCCTCCCCATCCTCCTGGTCGGCATGGTCCCCTGGCTGGTCGCGCTGTTCTCGGCGCCCTGGGCCGCGGTGCGGCGCGATGTCTCGCAGCGCTTCCAGCCGCGGCGCTTCCTGTGGCTGTGGATCCTGGTGGTGTTCTGCTTCTTCTCGGTCTCCGACTCCAAGCTGGCCTCCTACATCCTGCCGCTGTTCCCGGCGCTGGCGGCGTTGATCGGCTGGCACTTCGAGCAGATCGCCGGCCGCGATCCGCGCGCGCTGCGCTGGCACGCCGGCCCGCTGATTCCGCTGGCGCTCGCCTGCCTGGCGCTCTCGCCGCAGGCGGTCCGGCTCGCCAGCCCCGAGGTACCGGTGGCCCTCTACGCCGCCTACGTGCCCTGGCTCCTGGCCGCCAGCGGCTCGCTCTTGATCGGGGCGCTGGCGGGCTTCGCCTTCGCCTGGCGCGCGCTACCGCGCGCCGCGCTGCTGGGCCTCGCTACGGGCGGCCTGCTGTTCTCCCAGCTGATCCTGCTCGGCCACGACAGCCTGGCGCCGTCTAACTCTTCCTACGCCATCGCCCGGAAGATCCGCGGCCTGGTGCCGCCCGACGTCCCCTTCTATAGCGTCAATACCTACGATCAGACGCTGCCCTTCTACCTGAAGCGCACCCTGACCATGGTCGCCTACAAGGACGAGCTCGCGTTCGGCATCGCTCACGAACCGCAGAAATTCGTTCCCGACCTGGCCCGCTTCGCCGCGCTCTGGCGCGCTGCGCCCGCCGCCTGGGCGCTGATGACTCCAGAGGGCTACCGGCAGTTCCTCGCCCAGGGCTTGCCGATGCAGCTCGTCGCTCGGGACACCCGCCGCGTCATCGTGAAAAACATTAGCCCACCCCCCGACCCCCGCCCCAAGGGCGAGGGTGACGGTTGTTCTGCCGCGCCAGGCGCGGCATCCATGCCCTTGGCGGGCTCCGCCTTGGGGGATCCCAAGGGGACTTCCTTCGGGGCGCGGCCCTGCGGCGGAACCAAGCCATGAACCCCGTCAGCTTTTCCCTGATCCTCACCGGGGTGCTGCTCAACGCCGCCGCCCAGCTGCTGCTCAAGGCCGGCACCAACGCCGTCGGCCACTTCGAGTTCCAGCTCGGCAACCTGATCCCGATCGGCCTGAAGCTGGCACTCGAACCCCACATCTTGGGCGGCCTGGCTTGCTACGCGGTCAGCTTGGTGGTCTGGATCATGGGGCTGTCCCGGGTACCGGTCAGCGTCGCCTATCCGATGCTGTCGATCGGCTACGTGATCAACGCCTTCGTCGCCTGGCAGTGGTTCGGCGAGGTGCTCTCGGCGCAGAAGCTCGCCGGCATCGGCTTCGTCGTAGTCGGCGTGTTCCTGGTGGCGAGGTCATGAGGGCCTTCCCCCCGGCCCCCCTCCCGAGGAGGGGGGTGACGGCCGTTCAGCCGCTGATGCGGCTTCCATATCATGGCTCGCTGTGCCCCAGGGCCGGCTTTACACAGCCGGCCCGCTTCGGCGGCGTGGAGCAGTGCTCCGCGCAACCCCGCCTACGCCCTCGGGGCGGCCCTTCGGAGACAGCATGAACTTCCTGCCCTTCACCCGTCCTAGCATAGACGAGGAGACCATCGCCGCGGTGGGCGAGGTGCTGCGCTCCGGCTGGCTCACCAGCGGCCCGAAGGTCAAGGCCTTCGAGGCCGCGCTCTCCGACTATTGCGGCGGCCGCACGGTGCGCGCCTTCAGCTCGGGCACGGCGACGCTGGAAGTGGCGCTGCGCCTGGCCGGCGTCGGACCGGGCGACGAGGTGATCACCACGCCCCTGACCTGGGTCGCCAGCGCCAACGTGGTGCTCGCCCTCGGGGCGAAGCCGGTGCTGGTGGACATCGACCCGAAAACGCGCAACATCGACCTCACGCGCATCGAGGCGGCGGTGACGGAGAAGACGCGCGCGCTCCTCCCGGTCGATCTGGCCGGCCTGCCGGTGGATCGCGACGCGCTCTACGCGCTCGCGCAGCGGCATCAGCTGCGCGTGGTCGAGGACGCCGCCCAGGCCTTCGGCGCCAGTTGGCGCGGCCGGCGCATCGGGACCTCATTTGGCAACGACAGCGACTTCGTCTCCTTCAGCTTCCACGCCAACAAGAACATCACCACCGGCGAGGGCGGCGCCCTGGTGCTGCCCGCCGACGTCGATCCGGGCTTGTGCGAGCGCCTGCGCCTGCAGGGGGTGGAGCGCTTCCCCGACGGCACGATGGACGTCGATGTGCTGGGCGGCAAGTTCAACCTGACCGACATCGCCGCCACCATCGGCCTGGGCCAACTCAAGCACCTGGAAGCATTCACCGCGCGCCGCCGGCAATTGGCTCAGCGCTATTTCGAGCACTTCGGCGAACTCGCCATCGCCGGTCTGGTGCTGCCGCCGGCCGACTTCGAAAACTCGAACTGGCACATGTATCAGGTGCTGCTGCCCGAGGCATTCGAGCGCGGCGCCTTCATCAAGGCGATGCAGGAGCGCGGCATCGGCATCGGCGTGCACTACCCGGCGCTGCACCTGTTCTCGCTCTATCGTCGCCTGGGCTTCAAGGCGGGTGATTTCCCGCAGGCCGAGCGGGTCGGCAGGCAAACCGTTACACTGCCCCTTTTCCCCGCCATGACCGACGGCGACGTCGAACGCGTCTGCAGCGCCGTCGCCGATGTCCTCGATCGAGCCGCATGAGCCATCCCGAAATCTCCGTCGTCATCCCCATCTACAACGAAGAGGAAGGTCTGCCCGAGCTCTTCGCCCGGCTCTACCCGGCGCTCGACGCGCTCGACGCCCGCTACGAGGTGATCTTCGTCAACGACGGCAGCCGCGACCGCTCCGCCGCCATCTTGCGTCACCAGTTCCAGCTGCGCCCGGACGTGACGCGGGTGGTGCTGTTCGCCGCCAACTTCGGCCAGCACATGGCGATCATGGCCGGCTTCGAACGGAGCCGCGGCGACATCGTGATCACCCTCGACGCCGACCTGCAGAACCCGCCCGAGGAGATCGCCGCGCTGGTCGACAAGATGCGCGCCGGTCACGACTACGTCGGCACCATCCGCCGCCAGCGTCAGGACTCGGCCTTCCGCCGCTACGCCTCGCGCGCGATGAACCGCCTGCGCGAACGGATCACCCGGATCAAGATGACCGACCAGGGCTGCATGATGCGCGCCTATTCGCGCGCCATCGTCGATGCCATCAACGGCTGCCACGAAGTCAGCACCTTCGTCCCGGCGCTGGGCTACACCTTCGCCCAACGCCCGACCGAGATCGAAATCGGCCACGAGGAGCGCCACGCCGGCGTCTCCAAGTATTCGCTCTACAGCCTGATCCGCCTGAATTTCGACCTGATGACCGGCTTCTCGCTGGTGCCGCTGCAATGGTTCTCGATGGTCGGCATCGTCATCTCGACGCTCTCGGTGCTGTTCGTCGGCTACCTGGCGGTGCGCCGGCTGATCGTCGGTCCCGAGGCGCAAGGCCTGTTCACCCTGTTCGGCATCGCCTTCTTCCTGATCGGCCTGACCCTGTTCGGCGTCGGCCTGCTCGGCGAGTATGTCGGCCGCATCTACCAGCAGGTGCGGCACCGGCCGCGCTACCTGATCGACGCGGTGCTGGAGCGGGACGAAGCGCCATGAGCCGTGCCGTGGTCTTCGCCTATCACAACGTCGGCGTGCGCTGCCTGTCGGTGCTGCTCGCCCACGATATCGAGGTGGCGCTGGTGCTCACCCATCGCGACGACCCGGACGAGAACCTCTGGTTCGACAGCGTCGCCGAACTCGCGGCGCTGCACGCGATCCCCACGATCACGCCGCCCGACCCGAACGATCCGGAGGTCGTCGCGCGTATCGCCGCACTCTCGCCCGACTTCCTGTTCTCCTTCTACTACCGGCAGATGATCAAGCGCCCGCTGCTGGAACTGCCTCGTGGCGGCGCCTACAACATGCACGGCTCGCTGCTGCCCAAATACCGCGGCCGGGCGCCGGTGAACTGGGCGGTGTTGAACGGCGAGCGCGAGACCGGCGCGACGCTGCACCGGATGCTGGAAAAACCCGACGCCGGCGCGATCCTGGCCCAGCAGGCGATCCCCATCCTGCCCGACGACAACGCCTTCGAGGTCTTCAACAAGGTCACGGTGGCAGCCGAAATCGCGCTCGACCGCGTGTTGCCGCAGCTCGTCGCCGGCACCGCGGCCGAGACGCCGCAGGATCTGGCTCGGGGTTCGTACTTCGGCGGCAGGCGGCCCGAGGACGGCCGCATCGATTGGCACGCCGACGCCCGGAGCATCCACAACCTGGTGCGCGCCGTCGCGCCGCCCTACCCCGGCGCCTTCAGCGCGCTCGCCGGTGGGACGCTGCGCGTGGGCAAGAGCCTGGTCGAGTCGCGGCGGCCGCCGAGACCGGGCGGGCCCGGGCTCTACGCCGAGGGCAGCAATGTCTATGCCGATTGCGGCGACGGCCGCGTGCTGCGCCTGGTCGCGCTCGAATTCGGCGGCGCGCGGCTCGATGCCGCCGGCTTCACCGCCCGCTTCGGCTCCGAAAAACTTCTTCTCCCTAGGTCATCATCATGAAAAAAGTCCTCATCCTCGGCGTCAATGGCTTCATCGGCCACCATCTCTCCCAGCGCATCATCGAGGCCACCGACTGGGAGGTCTATGGCATGGACATGCAGTCCGAGCGCGTCGCCGACCTGATCGACCATCCGCGCTTCCATTTCTTCGAGGGCGACATCACCATCAACAAGGAGTGGATCGAGTACCACGTCAGGAAGTGCGACACGGTGCTGCCGCTGGTGGCCATCGCCACGCCGGCGACCTACGTCAAGGAGCCGCTGCGGGTGTTCGAGCTCGACTTCGAGGCCAACCTGCCGATCATCCGCCACGCGGTGAAGTACGGCAAGCGGGTGATCTTCCCCTCGACTTCGGAAGTCTATGGGATGTGCGGCGACGCCGAATTCGACCCGGAGAACTCCAACCTGATCTACGGCCCGATCAACAAGCCGCGCTGGATCTACGCCTGCGCCAAGCAGTTGATGGACCGCGTGATCGCCGCCTACGGCCAGCAGGAAGGGCTCGACTACACGCTGTTCCGGCCGTTCAACTGGATCGGCGCCGGCCTCGATTCGATCCACACGCCCAAGGAGGGCAGCTCGCGCGTCATCACCCAGTTCCTGGGCCACATCGTGCGCGGCGAGCCGATCAAGCTGGTCGATGGCGGCGCCCAGAAGCGCGCCTTCACCTACGTCTCAGACGGCATTGCGGCGCTGATGAAGATCATCGAGAACCCAAACGGCATCGCCAGCGGCAAGATCTACAACATCGGCAATCCGGCCAACAACTACTCGGTGCGCGAGCTGGCATTGATGATGCTGGCCATGGCCAAGCAGTATCCCGAATACCGCGACAGCGCGGAGAAGGTCGAGATGATCGAGACCACTTCCGGCGACTACTACGGCAAGGGCTACCAGGACGTGCAAAACCGCGTGCCCAAGATCGCCAACACCATGGCCGACTTCGACTGGGCGCCGAAGGTGGGCATGCAGGATGCGCTGCGGCACATCCTCGATGCCTACCGCGGCGACGTCGCCGGCGCGCGCAGTCTCGTCGACTAGTGCCGGCATTGAAGCTCGCCCTGAAGATCGACGCCGATACCTATCGCGGCACCCTGGAAGGCGTGCCGCGACTGGTGGAACTGCTGCGCCGCTTCGAGGTCTCCGCCACCTTCCTGTTCTCGCTCGGCCCAGACCACACCGGCCGCGCCATCCGCCGCGCGCTTCGGCCAGGCTTCATGAAGAAGGTCTCGCGCACCTCGGTGCTCTCCCACTACGGCCTGAAGACGCTGATGTACGGCACGCTGCTGCCCGGCCCCGACATCGGACGGTCCTGCGCCGACATCCTGCGCGCCGTGCGCGACGCCGGCCACGAAGTCGGCATCCACTGCTGGGATCACATCAAGTGGCAAGACGGCGTCGAGCGCGCTGGCGCCGCCTGGACGGAAGAGCAGATGGGGCGCGCCATGGCGCGCTTCAAGGAGATCTTCGGCACGGTCGCCAAGACCCACGGCGCCGCCGGCTGGCAGATGAATCCCCACGCGCAGCGCCTGACCCAGCGGCTCGGCTTCGACTACGCTTCGGATTCCCGCGGCAGCCACCCCTTCATGCCGGTGGTCAGGGGCGAGGTGATCCTCTGCCCGCAGTTGCCGACCACGCTGCCGACGCTGGACGAACTGATCGGGCGCGACGGCATCGATGTCGACAACGTCCATCAGCGCCTGCTCAAATCGACGGAAGCGCTGCCGCGGCAAGACCAGGTGTTCACGCTGCACGCCGAGCTGGAGGGCATGAAGCTGCTGCCGGTGCTGGAGCGCCTGCTCGAGGGCTGGCGCGAGCAGGGCTACGTGCTCGGCGCCTGCCGGGACATCTATGCCGGACTGAAGCCGGCCGAGTTGCCCCGGCACGAACTGATCCGCGGCGAAGTTCCCGGCCGCAGCGGCACCCTGATGGTCCAGGGCGAGGAATTCCTCTCGGATTGCCACGGCCCTTTTGGCCTCGCAATGACGACCGAGGGAAGTCCCCGTGTGACGGACGGGGAGCGGCCGCAGGCGAAGCAATCTTGAGGGTCCATAGAAAACGTAGCGCGGCAATCTAAGGAGGACACCATGCTCGAGCAAAGCGTCCCAGATTTTTCCCTGCCTGCCACCGGCGGCGGGACTTTCCGTCTTTCCGCCCATCGGGGAAAACCGCTGGTGCTCTACTTCTACCCCAAGGACAGCACGCCGGGATGCACCACCGAGGCCGGTCAGTTCCGCGATCTCCACGGCCAATTCGAGAACTTGGGCTGCGTCATTTGCGGCGTCTCGCGCGACGGCCTGAAATCGCACGAGAACTTCAAGGCCAAGCTGGCGCTGCCCTTCGAGCTCCTGGTCGATGCCGAGGAAATCGCCTGCACCCTGTTCGGCGTCATCAAGATGAAGAAGCTGTACGGCAAGGAGGTGCGCGGCGTTGAGCGCAGCACCTTCCTGATCGACGGCGCCGGCGTGCTGCGCCGCGAATGGCGGGCCGTCAAGGCCGACGGCCACGCCGCGGAAGTGCTCGCCGCCGTCCAATCGCTTTAATCCCCGCCCGGAAACCCGATGAAATCCAAGCGCGCCACCAAGCTCTTCGTGCTCGACACCAACGTGCTGATGCACGACCCGACCAGCCTGTTCCGCTTCGAGGAGCACGATCTCTTCGTGCCGATGATGACCCTCGAAGAGCTCGACAACAACAAGAAGGGCATGTCGGAAGTGGCGAGGAACGCGCGCCAGGCGAGCCGCCTGTTGGACGAGGTGGTGTCCGCCGGCGAGGAGGATATCAAGCAGGGCATCGCGCTCGCCGGCCCCTCGCGCGAACTGGCCAGCGGGCGCCTGTTCCTGCAGACCGAGGCGATCGACGGCGTCATCCCCGCCTCCTTGCCCACCGCCAAGGCCGACAACCAGATCATCGCGGTGGCGCTCCACCTGTCCGAGAAAACCCCGAAGCGCCCGGTGATCCTGGTGACCAAGGACATCAACATGCGCATCAAGGCCCGCGCGCTGGGGCTGGAAGCGCAGGACTACTTCAACGACAAGGTGCTGGAGGACAGCGACCTGCTGTACACCGGCGCGCGCGAGCTGCCCGCCGACTTCTGGGAGTCCCACGGCAAGGATCTGCAGTCGTGGAAGCAGGAGACGCGCACCCTGTATCGCATCCAGGGACCGCTGTGCGCCGAGCTGCTGGTCAACGAATTCGTCTGGCAGGAAGGGCCGCAGCCGCTCTACGCCTGGGTGCGCGAGGCCGGCGGCAAGAGCGCCGTGCTGGAGACCCTGACCGACTACAACCACCACAGGAATGCCGTCTGGGGCATCACCGCCAGGAATCGCGAGCAGAACTTCGCCATGAACCTCTTGATGAACCCGGAGATCGACTTCGTCACCCTGCTGGGCCAGGCCGGCACCGGCAAGACGCTGCTCACGCTGGCCGCGAGCCTGACCCAGGTGCTCGAAGCCAAGCGCTATTCCGAGATCATCATCACCCGCGTCACCATACCGGTGGGCGAGGACATCGGCTTCCTGCCCGGCACCGAGGAGGAAAAGATGACGCCCTGGATGGGCGCGCTCGAGGACAACCTCGACGTCCTGAACCGCCCCGCCGAGGACACGCAGGGCGGCGTCGGCGACTGGGGGCGCGCCGCGACCATGGACCTGATCCGCAACCGGATCAAGATCAAGTCGCTCAACTTCATGCGCGGCCGCACCTTCCTGAACAAGTTCCTGATCATCGACGAGGCACAGAACCTGACGCCCAAGCAGATGAAGACCCTGATCACCCGCGCCGGCCCGGGCACCAAGGTGGTCTGCCTGGGCAACATCGCGCAGATCGACACGCCCTACCTGACCGAGGGCAGCTCCGGTCTCACCTACGTCGTCGATCGCTTCAAGGGCTGGCCCCACTCCGGCCACATCACCCTGCAGCGCGGCGAGCGCTCGCGCCTGGCCGACCACGCCGGCGAGGTGCTGTAGCCCGTCAATTATGTGGCTTTGACTGCCAATACAGGACAGGAAACCGAAAGAAGTATTTCCTGAGCTACGCTGCCCAGAAAGAGTTTCCCGACCGGAGAGCGTTTACGCAGGCCGATGATGAGCATGGACACCCGCAGAGACTCGACCAAGGCTTCGATTTCCTCAAAGGCATTTTTGCCCCTGACAAACTGCTTGAATTCGGCCTTGAGACCAGAGGTTTTGAGCAGCTTCTCTACTTCAATGATATCCAGCGTATCCGCCATGGAGGCATCACTCTTCGTCCCGCCAGGGCTGGCATTGACCACCATCAGAGCTTCGTCAAAGTGTCTTGCCATTTCAATGCCTTTATCAAGGGCGGCGCGACCTTCGGGACGTGGCACATAAGCGACAAGTATGGTCATTATTTTTCCTTAGTTGAGCAAACCTTGCAGGCAGTTACAGGAGCCCATCGCTTGGCAGCGGTGTTCGCCGTCGCTCGATCGGCCCGGATACCCAAATTTTGTCACCGCTTGGTAATTTACGCCATATCGCCAACAACGGCCTCGATAGCGGCCGGCGGGGCGGAACCCGGCATCCCGAACCATCAATAACTCCCGGGCTGGGCGAAGCTCTGGAAGCGGGTGTATTCGCCCAGGAAGGTGAGCCTGACGGTGCCGGTCGGACCGTTCCGGTGCTTGCCGATGATCACCTCGGCGGTGCCCTTCTCCTGGGTGTCGGGCTTGTAGTATTCCTCCCGGTACATCATCAGGATGATGTCGGCGTCCTGCTCGATGGCGCCCGACTCGCGCAGGTCGGACATCAGGGGCCGCTTGTCGTTCCTCTCCTCGACCTTGCGCGAGAGCTGCGACAGGGCGATCACCGGCACCTGGAGTTCCTTGGCCAGCGCCTTGATCGAGCGCGAGATCTCGGAGATCTCGGTGGCGCGGTTCTCGTTGTCGCGGGTCGAGGTCATCAGCTGCAGGTAGTCGATCACGATCAGCCCGAGCTTGCCGCCGAACTGGCGCGCCAGGCGCCTGGCCCTGGCTCTCAGATCCGTCACGTTCAGGGCGCCGGTCTCGTCGATGTGGATCGGCGCGCCGTGCAGCTTGCCCAGCGCCACCGTCATCTTGTCCCACTCGTCGTCGTTCAGTCGGCCGGTCCTGATGCGGTGCGCGTCCAGGCGCCCGACCGAGGAGAGGAAGCGCATCGCCAGCTGCGGCCCGGACATTTCCAGGCTGAAGATGGCCACCGGCAGGCCGAGATCGACGCCGACGTGCTCGGCGATGTTGAGCGCGAAGGCGGTCTTGCCCATCGAGGGCCGTCCGGCGACGACGATCATGTCGCCCGGCTGCAGTCCGGAGGTCATCTTGTCGAGATCGGCGAAGCCGGTCGGCACGCCGGTGACGTCCGAGGGATTCTCCTGCTCGTAGAGTTCCTGGATGCGATCCACCACCTGACCCAGCAGCGGCTGGATGGCGACGAAGCCCTGGCTGCTGCGAGCGCCGGCCTCGGCGATCTCGAACACCTTGGCCTCGGCCTGGTCGAGCAGCAGCTTGGCGTCGCGGCCGTTGGGATTCAGGGCGCTGGCGGCGATCTCGTCGCCGACCGTGACCAGGCGGCGGAGCACCGCGCGCTCGCGCACGATCTCGGCATAGCGGCGGATGTTGGCCGCGGACGGGGTGTTGTTGGCGATCTCGCCGAGATAGGCCAGCCCCCCGGCCTGCTCCACCTCGTTGCTCTTCTCGATCGACTCGAACACCGTGACCACGTCGGCCGGCCGCGCCCGCTCGATCAGCCGGGCGATGTGGCGGAAGATGCGGCGGTGGTCGTCGCGGTAGAAGTCGGCCTCGGTGACGATGTCAGCGATCCGGTCCCAGGCGCTGTTGTCCAGCAGCAGGCCGCCCAGCAGCGACTGCTCGGCCTCGACCGAGTGCGGCGGCAGCTTGAGGGCGGCGACCTGCGGGTCATCCGGGCGGTTCGCGGCGAATGCCCGCGAGTTCGGCAAGGTCTGGGCCATGACGAGGTCTCCTTGGATTGACCGCCCAGTCTACCGGCAGCAGCGCCGGATGGGGAGGGGTAAGTTGTGTAAATGCTGTGGAAATGCTGTGCGCGAATTGTGGGTAAGCCGTGGAACAAAACGCTAACGCGTAAACGACCGAGGGCCGCTCGCGCGGCCCTCGTCTTGAATCAACCGCTACGGCTCCAGCACCTGCTTCGCAGGCACAAGAGCCCTGGGCTGTCCCACGGACAAAACGGGCTCTAGCACCTGCTTCGCTGGCACAAGAGCCCTGGGTTGCCCCTTGGGCAACGACGGGCTCTAGCACCCTCCGGGTACAAGAACTCTGGGCTGTCCTTCGGACAGCTACGAGTTCTAGTGCTCGCCGAGCACCGAGACGGTGATGCCCGCGATCACGTCGGCGTGCAGCGCGATGTCGATAGCGGTGTCGCCGATCTGCTTCAGCGGGCCCTCGGGCAGGCGGATGTCGGCCTTCTCGACCTCGAAACCCTGCGCCTGCAGCGCCTCGGCGATATCGGCGTTGGTGACCGAACCGAACAGCCGGCCATCGACGCCCGCCTTGCGCGTCACCTGCAGCAGCAGGCCTTGCAGCTTGGCGGCCTTCTCCTGGGCCGCGGCGAGATGCTCCGCCTGGAGCTTCTCCAGTTCGGCGCGCTTGGCTTCGAATTTCGCCAGGTTCTCCGGGGTCACGCGGCTAGCCTTGCGCTGGGGCAGCAGGAAATTGCGGGCGTAGCCGTCCTTGACCTTGACCACGTCGCCCAGACCGCCCAGATTCGGGACCTTCTCCATCAGAATCACTTGCATGTTCGTTCTCCCGGATCAGTCGTGCAGGTCGGTGAAGGGCAACAGCGCCAGGAAGCGCGCGCGCTTGATCGCCGTGCCCAGCTGACGCTGGTAGCCGGCCTTGGTGCCGGTGATGCGCGCCGGCATGATCTTCGCGTTCTCGGTGATGAAGTCCTTCAGGATATCGACGTCCTTGTAGTCGATCTCCGCGATCTTCTCCGCGGTGAAGCGGCAGAACTTGCGCCGCTTGAACATGTTGCGGCCCTTGTCGTCCTTGCGCTTCACGGTACTCTTTGCTTTCGGTCTAAATGCCATGATCCATTCCTTCCAGAAACTCTATCGCATTCACATGCAGGACCGGGGTCCTGCTCTTAAGGCTTTTCGCCGCGAGAAAGCCGGTGATTCTGAGCGCGTCGCCGGGTCTGGCGCCGGAGAGCAGTTGCGCCGCCGGTCCCAGCGCCACGCAAGCCACTTCGCAGCTCACCTGACGCTTGGCTCCTGCCTCGGCTTGCGTCGAGGCGTGGGCAATCCGGAAATTCAGCGCCGGGATGCCCGCCGGGGTATAGCGCAGGGCCGCCAGTTCCAGCAGAGCGCCCGTCAGCACGCACAGATTGTCAGCCGGCAACGGCCGCTGCCGGGGCTTCAGCGGCGGGGGCCACGGGGGCTGCCGCGGGGGTGCCCGGAGTCAGCGAGCGCGCCTTCTCCTCCTTCATCATCGGCGAAGGCGCGGTCACCGCGTGTTTCATCTTGACGGTCAGGTGGCGCAGCACCGCGTCGTTGAACTTGAAGGCGTGCTCCAGCTCCGCCAGAGTCTCGCCGTCGCACTCGATGTTCATCAGCACGTAATGTGCCTTGTGCACCTTCTGGATCGGGTAGGCCATCTGGCGCCGGCCCCAGTCTTCGAGGCGGTGGATGGCGCCGCTGCGCGTGGCAACGAGGGCCTTGTAACGCTCGACCATCGCCGGCACCTGCTCGCTCTGGTCCGGGTGGACGATGAAAACGATTTCGTAGTGTCGCATGCAATCTCCTTATGGTTGAAGCCCCCCCGCATGCGCCTCGGGTGGAGCAAGGTTGACAAGAGGCGGGATTCTACCGGCATCCCGGTGATATTTCAAGGTCTTGTTGCGGGGAATAGCCCTGGTTTTCCGTCGCCGGGGCCGAATTTGCCGGCCACGAGATAATGCTAGAGTATCGACTGTTCAGAAAAGCGGCGACGCCACCATGATCGAGCACCCTCTTGCCGACCTCGACGCCTGGGTAGACTACTTCACCCAGGCCGAACTGCCGGTGCTCAGGCATACATTGACCGCGCTCGACAAATTGCGCGCGAACGCCGAGAACGCCAGCGGCCGGGTGCTCTCCGCGGTGATCCTCCAGGATCCGCTGATGACGCTGCGGGTGCTGGCCTTCCTCGAAAAGCGCCGGCGCAAGAGCCAGAACGCCGACATCACCACCATCGGCCGGGCGCTGATGATGATCGGGGTGAATCCCTTCTTCAGCGCCTTCGAGAACCTGCCGCTGGTCGAGGACAGCCTCAAGCCCCACCCCCAGGCGCTGCTCGGCCTGCTCAAGGTCATCGCCCGGGCGCGCAAGGCCAGCCATTGGGCGCGCGAATGGGCGATCGCCCGCCACGACCTCAACGTCGAGGAGATCACCGTCGCCACCTTGCTGCACGAGGTCACCGAAATCCTGATGTGGTGTTTCGCGCCCTCGCTGGCGCTGAAAGTGAACGGTCTGCAGGCCCAGGACGGCAAGCAACGCAGCGCCGACGCGCAGGAGGAAGTCTATGGCGTACGCCTGGAGGACCTGACGCGTAAGCTGGCGCGTGGCTGGCAGCTGCCGCAATTGCTGGTGGATCTGATGGACCGCGACAACGCCGAACAACCGCGCGTCCTCAACGTCACGCTGGCCATCGACCTGGCCCGGCATTCCGCTCACGGTTGGAGCAACCCGGCGCTGCCAGACGACATGCGCGCCATCGAGAACCTGCTCCACATCAGCCACAATGCGCTGCTGGCAAGGCTCGGGCTCGACGTCCCCGAACCGCCGCCGGCCGCCGCTAAGGACAGTAGCGCAGGTTGACGAAGTCCGCCAGCAGCCCGGGTTGAAGGTAGCCGACGAAGGCGGCCGCGAGCACCAGCAATACCGTCGCCCAAAGCCAGACGCGCCAAACGCTCGTTCTCATGGCCATCCTGTCCTCGCCGGCATGGGTCCGGCTCACGCGCTAGCGCTCTTATGCTTGCCGATGCTCACGCGGTTGGCCTGTAGCCCATCGCCTGCCGACTCTTCGAGAAAAATCACTTCGTCGCCGACCCTCAGATGATCGAAGTCGGGATGGACGCAGTTATACACGTGGAAATAGAGTTCCGTGCCGTCGGGCTTCTCGATGAAGCCGTAGCCCTCCTCCGCAAACAGCCGGACGACCCGCCCTTGGGATTCGAGTTCATGCACCTTGACCTCGCCGCGCACGCGCCGGGCAAATTCCTCGAGCTTGCGCTTGGCGGCGTCGAAGGCATCGCGGATCGCGACATAAATGTCTTCCGCCTTGTCTCGATTGACCACGATTTCCGAGCCGGGGACGGTGAGATCGACGCGGATGTTGAACAACTTTCCCTGGTGCTTGTGTTTCTGGATGATGCCCACGGTCACGCGGCAGGACATGATGCGGTCGAAGAACAGGCCCAGCTTGTCGACCTTCTCGCGGATCACCGTCTCGATCGCCTCGGATCTGGCAACGTCGCGGAACACGATTTGCAATGGTAGCTGCATGGCATTTCTCCCAGGTTACTGAAGGATAGCGCAAGGCCAATCTAACAGCCCGCTGAAGAATGTTCCTGATATGCGTCAACATCATGCCGGGTGCATTTTTCTCCGGTAGTCTCAGGCGGTGCGGGCCTCCAACTCTTCCCAGCGCGACAGCGCCGCTTTCAACGCTGTCTCAATGGCCTGCAAGCGTTCCTGCAGGCGCCGGCCTTCGTTCGGTGCGTCGCGGTATAGCGTGGCATCGGAGAGGCGCGCGCTGATGGCCGCCTGTTCCGCCTCCAGCGCACCGATGCGCTCGGGCAGCGCGGCGAGCTCCTGCGCCTCGCGGTAGCTGAGCTTGGCGCGCTCAGGCTTGCGCGGTTGCTGCTTCGCTTGCGGCGTCGTCGCTGGTGCCGACGGTGCCGCAGCCGGGGCGCGGCGCTTGGCGGCCAGCCAATCCTCATAGCCGCCGGCGTACTCGCGCCAGCGGCCGTCGCCCTCGGCGACGATGCTCTGGGTCACGACGTTGTCCAGGAAGCGCCGGTCGTGGCTGACCAGGAACAGGGTGCCGGTGTATTCCTGGAGCAGCGACTCCAAGAGCTCCAGGGTCTCGATGTCGAGGTCGTTGGTCGGCTCGTCTAGTACCAGCACGTTGGCCGGTTTGGCGAACAGCCGGGCCAGCAGCAGTCGGTTGCGCTCGCCGCCGGACAGCGACTTCACCGGCGAGCGCGCCCGCTCGGGCGCGAACAGGAAATCGCCGAGATAGCTGATCACGTGCTTGCGCTGGCCCGCAATCTCGACGAATTCGGAACCCGGACTGATGACGTCGATCAGCGCCGCATCCTCGTCCAGGGCGCTCCTGAACTGGTCGAAATAGGCCACCTCCAGCTTGCTGCCCAGGCGCGCGCTCCCCTCGTCCGGCGAAATCTCGCCCAGGATCAGTTTGAGCAGCGTGGTCTTGCCCGCGCCGTTGGGGCCGATCAGGCCGATCTTGTCGCCGCGCAGGATGCGGCAGCTGAAGTCCCTGACCACCCAGCGCTCGCCATAGCGTTTCGACACGCCGACGAGCTCGGCCACCAGCTTGCCCGATTGCTCGCCGCGGGCCACGCGCAGATCGACGCTGCCCAGGCGCTCGCGCCGCGCCGCGCGATCCAGGCGCAGCGCCTCCAGGCGCCGTACCCGGCCTTCGTTGCGGGTGCGCCGTGCCTCGATGCCCTTCCTGATCCAGACCTCCTCCTGCGCCAGGAACTTGTCGAACTTGGCCGCAGCCTGGGCTTCGGCCGAGAGTTCGGCCGCCTTGCGTTCCTGGTAGGCCGCGAAAGAACCCGGATAGCTGGAGAGTCGGCCCCGGTCGAGCTCGATGATGCGCGTCGCGACCGTATCGAGGAAGCTGCGGTCGTGGGTGATCAGGAGCACGCCGCCGCGGAAGTCGCGGATCAAAGCTTCCAGCCAGAGTATGCCGTCGAGATCGAGGTGGTTGGTCGGCTCGTCGAGCAGCAGCAGATCCGGCTCGGCGGTCAGGGCCTGGCCCAGCGCGACGCGCTTGACGCCGCCGCCGGAGAGCTCGCCTATCCTGGCATCCCCGTTCAGGCCGAGCCGGCTGATGGCCTGCTCGACGCGCGAGTGCAGACTCCAGCCGTCGCCGTGATCGAGCTGCTCCTGCAGTTCCTGCAGGGCCGCCAGGCGCTCGGGCGTGGCTTCCTCGGCGACGGCGTGCGCCGCCTCGTGGTAGGCCAGCAGCAGCCCGCCCGCGCCGCCCAGGCCCGAGGCCAGGGTCTGATAGACGCTGAGCGCCGGATCGAAGCTGGGCTCCTGCGGGACGTAGGCCAGGCGCGCACCGGACTGGCGCCAGACGATGCCCTCGTCGAGCGTCGAGAGGCCCGCCAGCGCCCGCATCAGGGACGATTTGCCGCTGCCGTTGCGGCCGATCAGGGCGATCTTCTCGCCGCTGTCGATCTGCAAGGCGGCGCCGTCCAGGAGCGCGACGTGGCCGAAGGCCAGATGGGCATTTTCAAGCGTCAACAACATACGATTTATCGGTCGGAGTTTGGTGCCCAGCGTGGCGGGCGGGCGCGCAGAGGGAGCGCGGGGAAACCCGGGGATTATACGTGAGTGTCAGTATCGGGCTAGAATACGCGCCGGCCGCTCCCCGTGGTTCAATGGATAGAACGAGTGCCTCCTAAGCGCTAGATCTGGGTTCGATTCCCGGCGGGGGGACCAGCGCAGCGCCCCCCGGCCCCCAACACATCATGCCCGAGCACCCGATCGAGATCAGCGAGCAAGCCGGCGTCCGCGGCCTGCACTTCGGCTCTGACTGGATCCAGGGCGCGATGCGCATCCGCCGGCCCTTCGCCCTGGAACTGGCCTACACCCGTGAGATGATGGCCTGCCTGCTGCTGCGCCCGGACGACGGCTGGCCGCGACGCGCGCTCCTGATCGGGCTCGGGGCCGGCTCCCTGGCCAAGTTCATCCACCGCCACCTGGAACAGACCCGCATCACCGCGGTCGAGATCGACCCGCGCATCGCGCCGATGGCACAGCAATACTTTCACTTGCCCGTCGATCCGCGGCGCCTGAAGGTCGTCATCGCCGACGGCGCCGACTATGTCGCCGGCGCCCGGGGCAGGTTCGACCTGATCCTGGTCGACGGCTTCGGCGCCGATGCCCGGCCCGGCGGGCTGGACAGCGCAGCCTTCTACGCTGCGGCGCGCGGACGACTCTCGAACAGCGGTCTGCTGGTGTGCAACCTGCTGGGCAGGAGCCGCGGGTTCAGCGCCAGCATCGCGCGCATCGCCCGGGCTTTCGAGGGCCGCAGCGTGGTGTTTCCCTCCTGCGACAGCGGCAACGCGATCGCCTTCGCCGCCGCCGGAGATCCGGTCGATGTCACGCTGGAGGAGATGCGGGTCCGGGCCGGGGATTTGCGGCGCGCCACCGGTCTCGATCTGCGCCCCACCATCAGCCGGCTGCAGTTGGCGAAATCGCTGCCGGCCGGAAGGCTGACGCTGTAGCCTTACTTGATCCGCGTCAGGTGCGAACGCCCAGGCGGCACCGGTTCCGTCGGCGCCTCCCCGGTCGGCGGCGCGGCGGTCTCGGCGGCGCCGGACTCCGTCGGCACCACCTCGAAGGCCATGCCCTGGCCGTTCTCGCGCGCATAGATGGCGGCGACGTTGGCGACGGGAATCGACAAGGCCTGCGAGACGCCGGAAAAGCGCGCCGAGAAACTGATGAATTCGTTGCCCATGGCCAGCTGGTGGGTAGCCTCGGGGCCGAGATTCAGGACGATCCGACCGTCCTTGACGTACTGGCGCGGCACCCTGGTGTGAGCATCGACGACCACGTTCAGGTAGGGCGTGAAGCCCTGATCGACGCACCATTCGTGGATGGCACGAAGCAGATAAGGCTTGGTGGAAACGGGTTCCGGCATGGGATCCAGTGACAGCGCGGGGCCTAGCGGCGCATGACCTTTTCGGACGGCGTCAGCGCATCGATGAAGCCCTGACGGCTGAAAATCCGCTCCGCGTACTTCATCAGCGGCGCCGCCGGTTTGCCCAGCTCGATGCCGTAATGATCGAGGCGCCACAACAGCGGCGCGATGGCGACGTCGAGCATCGAGAACTCGTCGCCGAGCATGTGTTTCTGCTTGGTGAAGATCGGCGCCAATTCGGTCAAGCGGTCGCGCACGTGGCTGCGTGATTTTTCGGCCGACTTCTGGTTCTTCTCCAGCGCTTCGATGTGGCTGAAGAGCTCGTGCTCCATCGTGAACAGCAACTGGCGCGCCCGCGCGCGCATGATCGGATCGGGCGGCATCAGCTGCGGATGGGGAAAGCGCTCGTCGATGTATTCGTTGATGATGTTCGACTCGTAGAGCACGAGATCGCGGTCCACCAGCACCGGTACGCGGTTGTATGGGTTAATGACGGCAATGTCTTCGGGTTTGTTGAAGAGATCGACATCAATTACCTGAAAGTCCATCTGCTTCTCGTACAGGACGATGCGGCAGCGTTGGCTGAACGGGCACGTGGTGCCCGAGTACAGGTTCATCATGGTACTCGTACCCCAGGAATAGTCCGCGTCGCGCACCACGCGGCGAACCGATGCTGCGCTGTAATCTCGGTGATGCCCCATATGCAACATTTCGCGATGCACTGACGGTTAGTGGATATCTTTCCAGAACTCGCGTTTCAGAGCGTAGGCCAGGACGAAGAATGCGGCCAGGAAGAGCAGCACATAGACGCCCAGGCGCTTGCGCGTTTGGGCCGCGGGCTCGCCCATGTACTGGAG